>OGQT01003017.1_pt1 | contig 11198 bp, 6 predicted proteins | sample 1553261 | NCBI WGS metagenome assembly OGQT01 (sample SAMEA2579992, study PRJEB22360) | human gut metagenome | biome: human gut; feature: human-associated habitat; material: faeces | place: Denmark | collected 2008/2010
GCCGGGCGACGGTATCCGTCATCGTATGCGTCACCGTATTGAGGTGTGTGCCTGTCTTCGTAGCGGCCGGTTTCCCCGGGGTAAGATGCGCCGGGGTGTATCCGTTCCTCCTCGTACATGGGCAGAGGAGATGTACGGGAGCGGCGGCCACGATACGAGTCGGGGGTCGAGAACTCGTCGTCAGTCCAGTCCTCGTCGCGCAGGCCGCGTGGTACCGGCCTCTGATAGCGCGCCGCCGGCTTGCGGTCGTCGAAATTAATCTGCGGCCGCTGACTGTTCTGCCTGTTGTTCGGGTCGGTTCTTTGATTCATATCCGTTTCCCTTCTCTTATGGCAAAAGGGATTGGCAAAATTACGAAAAAAATCCGTTCCCTTCCCCTTTTCACATTAATAATGTGCCTTTGTATGCCGCACGCTGGTTGTAACAGGCAGTGGGTATCCTGAAATGTAATTTGCAGATTGAAAAAATTTGTTTAACTTCGTGAATCAATAATCTGCTATGCGTATTTCAGAACTCACACTTCGGAACTTCAAGCTTTACGGGAGCGAGGAACTTGTTGTCAGGTTTGACCCGAAAAGCCATGCGTGCATACTTCTTGGAAACAACGGATGTGGGAAGTCTACTCTTCTTAATGCTGTCACGTTGTCTCTGAGCTCATATTTAGGACAGTTCCCTGGCTCGTCTGAGAGTCCGTTGCCGGATGACGCCCTGCACATAAATGACGACGGGCGTCATGGCGATTATATGAAAATAGCGTGTCGTATCAGTGTCGGCGAAGACAGGGAAATTTCAGTCATACGTTATCGAAAAGGCTCGACACCGCCCCCTTCTCCGTCTGAAGTCAAGGAGATAAAGGCATATGCCAACGAACTGAAAGACTCTGCCGGATCGGATGCAAATAGCACAAGGTTGCCCATAATAGCCTATTACGGAACTGAAAGAGGCCGAATACAGGCCCCCGAGCGTAAACGAAATTTCAAGAAGGTATTTGCCCGTTGGGACGGCTACATAAATTCGCTTACGCCACAGACTGATTTTAAGTCGTTTTTCGCATGGTTTGACTTAAAAGAGGATGAGGAACGCCGTATACGAGACGAGCGTTGGGAACGCAATTTTACCCTGCCGGAACTGAATGCCGTAAGGCAGACACTGGAACGGTTTGTGGGTGAGGATTTTTCGTCACCCGGTATAAAGCTGCATCCCTTGCGTTTTGTCATGCAACAGCGTGGCAGCAGGCGCGAGCTCCGCATAGAACAGCTCAGTGACGGTTATCGCATAATCATAGCGATGGTGGCTGACATAGCGTCGCGCATGGCCGAGCTTAACCCGTCTGACAATACAGATGAAATACTTTCGACCCCCGGCATCATTATGATTGATGAGGTGGATCTGCATCTGCATCCGTCATGGCAGCGGAAGATCGTGAGCCAGCTGGTCAGGACGTTTCCGAATGTGCAGTTCATAATCACATCGCACAGTCCGCTTGTGGCGCTGGACGCACCGGACAAAGTAGAAGTCATTCATATTGACGGCCAGCGAGCCGACCGGAGTACCGATGACCTTGAGAATCTCGATGTGAATGATGTGCTGATGAGCAACTTGTTCAATCTTGTGTCGCCCAATACTTCAAAATGGGATTGCGACATCGAACGTCGTGACCAGTTGCTGGCCGCTCCTGAACTGACTTCAGACGAAAGAAGAGAGCTTGATAGGCTTGAGCGTAAATTGGCCGCGGTGCGTGTCGGCATGCCTAAGGAGATGAGCGAGCTTGCGTTACTGGTCCGAAAGATTTCAGATAGATTAGGAATTTCCGAGTCAGAAAATGATAAAGATCAATAAATCCCGTCCCGCCCCGGTCGAGCTTACAAGTCAGGCTGCTCCGGCAAATGAGAATGAGGTGGACCGCTGTATCTATAATTATCCGGCGGTGAAAGGACGTCTGATGCGTGACCAGCGCAAAAAGTGCTGTTATTGCGAGACCTATCTCAGTAAATATGCCGATATCGAGCACTACCGTCCTAAAAAAGCATTTGTCGATCGCCATGGAAACATGCACAGGCCCGGATATTATTGGCTGACACTTGACTGGGACAATCTCTTGCTGAGCTGCAAAACATGCAACAGTTCCCATAAGAAGAATCATTTCGGCCTTGTCAATGAAAATTCGAGAGATATCGCAGGTAAAAGCATTGTAGATGAGTTGCCACTGCTGATAAATCCGTTGACGGAGGATCCGGGGCGGCATATAAAGTTCCGTCGACATTGCGCAGTCGAGTCGGCATGTGAAGGCTGTGCCGAGCGTGGACGTTACACAATAAGAATCCTTCAGCTGAACCGCCGGTCGTTACGTTGGAGGCGATTGGAGGTCTGGAATAAATATCAGGTGGTCTGTGATACTTTGAGAATGGCTGAAATAATCTTACACAGGAACCCGGCCGACCCTGAGGCTCTGGCTATAAAAAGGAATTGCAATGCTCAGATCAGTAGGTATAAGTCAGAGTCAGCACAATATTCTGGCATGATAAATCATCAGGTCACGTGGTAGCAATCTTGGAGGCAGTTGGACTTAGATGTTTTAAGTTTCCGGCAACCATTTTGTCAGCAGATAAGTGCGGCAGGAAGGTGGATCAGGTTTGCCGGGAGGTTGATGCGGAAGGGGGTGCCCCGTGAGCCGGAAATCATGTAACGTGGAGCCGTGACTGGATCCACAATCTGGCGGCGCACGGCGCGGCGTATCAGCGACAGTTTCTGGCGCAGTGAGTCACTGCCGGGCCAGACAAGCTCATCGATAGACTGCCGCGCGGCATCATCATCGCGTGCCGGCATGACCAGGCTGTAAATCTGTTCGATTTCATGGCGGTGGTCGCCAAAATCCTTGAGGTTGATTCCCTCGGGGTGCATCAGGAAAAGGATGTAGACTGTGCGTGCCAGCGGAGTGAGCCTGAGTTCCATTTCGTTGTAGTCGGGTAGTATGACACGCATGTCGCCGTTTACCACAACTGACGAGAGAGCCTCGGGCCTGATGATGATCTTGCCGCGTATATGTTCGTTAAGCTCGGCCATCGGAGGCATTTCGTGGTGACGCGCTACATATGCCATCACAAGCTGTGCGATATTGTCCATCAGCTGCTTGCGGTCGGCCTCAAGCGAGAGATCCGATTCCTCGCAGGTGGTCTCTTCCAGCCAGACCGGTGCCGACGGCTGTATGGCGTTTACCGAGGGTGCGGGAGACACCGGGGCGCGCCGCGTTGATTCTGGCCTGCTGCGTTCTTGGCGGATGTCGAAGTCATGGCTAAAGTCATCGTCCGCGTTGCATAGTGACTTTGATTCATTATTGATGAAACCTGGATACCTGTAATGAAATATCGTCGAATGATTGTCCGGGCTGACGAATGTCGTGAACCGTGGAGCATTCTCCTGCTCGATGTCACTGAGGCATCTGAGCATGAATTCTCCTGCTTCCAGCCTGTGGGCGAGGGCGTCGGCACCGTTTACAACGGCGTATGCGCCGCCAGCCGGTTCGAACAGAAGGGGACGCCGCATGACCACCGTCCCGTATAGTTCGGGTACATCCGCCGGAATCCGCCTTATGGCCAGTCGCAGACCCAGTTCAGCCGAGAGCCTGAAAGCGTTATGCTCGTAGTGTGCCCATCGGTCGACGGGCATAATCACGCCGAATTCGCCCAGCCGCAATGTCATGAGCTGTTCGCCGATATGCTTATCAATAAGACGTTCTATCAGTTTCATATCCCGAAGTTAATAAAAATTCTACAGATTGACTAAATTTCATGGTCGTGAAACGCACCCCAAAAGTTTTTGTCTGACTTACGGGGCGCGGTTCAATCGACCTCTGAATTGAACGGTCACTTATGGCAGAGCGTGGTGACTGGCATCTGTCTGCTGCAATGGATTCATGGGGTTAGCTCATTTTCTGTTGAGAGGCGTCGGTTCAGAGTCCGGTGTTGCGGGTGCGGGTATATCGGCGAAGTAGTCGTCGTTCACTTTTGCCATGCAGTTGCATGCTTGCACCGCTTTGCTCCATCGCATTCTGGCGTAGCTCTCTTTCGAGAACATTTCGGCTGTGCCTTTGGCATCGGCATCGAAAGACAAGGTGTTGCTGATCGACAGATTCACTTTCACAGCTTCGAGATCCTGGTTGGCTCCGATGTAGGCAATCAGCCATCCGTCGGCTTTCAGCGATTCTATAAGTTTCTTTATTGCAGGAAGATTCCATTCGTGTGAGGCGTTTTCGTATCCGTCGGTTATGATGGTTACAGATACGGCGACATCATCGCGACCTTCAGTCTCATTGCGTAATCGTGTGCATGTGGTGCCGATGGCATCATACAGCGGGGTCATGCAGCAGGGGCGGTAATCGCGCAAGGTGAGAGTCCTGGCGTCATCGGCCAGTACATTGTGGTACAGGTCTTTGCATCCGCATCCGCAGAAAGATGTCACGGTTACGAACTGTTTCATGCCCGTTTCTTTCTGGGCTTTTCTGATGGTGGCGATAGTCTCGTTGACACCGGCCACTGCCTGAGGGGCGATTGTCTGCATGGAGCCGCTCTTGTCGAGCACGATGAGGTTGTAGGTTTCCTTGATCATAGTCTTGATGTTTTAAGTGTCGTTTTTGTTTGTGATGCAAAATTACGACCGATTTTGCCCGAGGTGCGTTTTCTGCAACGTTGCAGAATTACAATGATGCATGTACATGAATGTGACCTACCCCTATTCCGGCATAAACAATCATTGGAGTCCGAGAAAAATCAATTCCAGGACGCTGAAATTAATAATTCACGGGTGACGAGGGCCAGGGATGGAATGCAAGTGCATAATTACTGCATATAATGAATTTTGACATAAATTAGGTAAAAACGGACGATGTATTTAAAATGATAAAATCAGCAGAATGTGATATTGAAATATGGCAATTTTTATTGAAAAAATATATATCTTTGCACGCTAATATGTCTGCATAAAGCCCATGACGGCAACTGGTAGTCAGGTTGTTTGTCGCCGGCAGTAAAATTCACAGCAACAAACATTCTCAGACCGCTTACAAAAATCATATCACATAATCTCACGGTAAGATCATAAATCAATCATAAATCAATCATAGGCTAATGAAGAAACTGTACACACTTCTTTCCATGGCCGTGGCTGCGGCCACAGTAATTCCGGCATCGGCTCAGCTGAGTCTGGCTGATAGAATGCAGTTGCGTCGGCAACGGGCCGAGCTGGGACACACGGCTGTGACACGTGGATCGGCAGCGATAAAAGATACCGGTCACACATTCGGATTCATCAGGCTTGCAGCCGGCAGCAGCCGTGCCGATCTTGAGACAGAGGATGTCACTGTTGCCTCGGTGCGCGGCGACATTGCCCTGGTATCGGTGCGTGCCGGTGACGAGGAGCGCGTGGCATCGCTTGATTGCGTGGCCGAGTTCCAGCTGTCGCGCCCCGTAAAGGCCGACATGGATCTGTCGCGTCAGATGTCGGGCGTGGAATCCATACACAACGGCGTGGAGCTTGACCATCCCTATACCGGGAGCGGGGTCATTGCCGCGGTGGTTGATCAGGGGCTGGATGCCAACCATATCAATTTCCGTAACTCAGACGCTACTTCGCGTATCGGTTATCTGGGGCACACCTATACCGATCCGAGCAGTGAAGGGGGCTGGAGCGGCGTCACATACGACCGAAACAATATATGGCGTTTCACTACCGACACCGACGAGACGTTCCATGCCACCCATACCCTGGGCATAATGGCCGGCAGCTACAGAGGCGAGGCACAGGTGGCTGTGGCCGACAACAGCCAGACAGCCACTATACAGACCATGGCCAATCCGTATTACGGCGTGGCCACAGGCGCCGACATCGCTGCCGGCGTGACCGATCTGGTCGACATGCTCATCGCCGAGAGTATCGACATGATACTCAACTACCGCTATGCACAGCAGAAACCCTGTGTGCTGAGCCTTTCGCTGGGTTCCAATGTCAACAGCCACCGGCCCAACTCGCTCATGGGACAGTTCCTTGAGCTCGTGGCCAAGGAGGCGGTAGTGGTATTGTCGGCCGGCAACGAGGGTGACATCCCGCTGGCGCTGGTGAAGACTCTCGGCGAGGGCGACACCGAGGCCAAGACCTTCATTATGCCCTCGTACGCCCCCGACACGCGCTATGGCATGACGTATGTGTACAGTGACCGTCCGTTCACCCTCAAAGCCGTGATATTCAATCGCGCACGCGGCAAGATAAGCTACAATATGGGCATCCCCTCGGGGCTTGAGGACGGCGCCGGAGTGTTCTACTGTTCGTCAGACTACAAGCAGGAGACAACCGATGTGGTATCGTCGAACTTCTCGAATGCTTTCAGCGGTTATGTCGGCGTGGGCTACAACCGCGAGCAGTACACCGGCGAATACACGGGCCTGGTGTCATATTATACCAAAGACAATCCTGACAAGAACGCCAACGGCAACTATATCCTCGGATTCGTGGTAGAGGGAGAGCCAGGCCAGCGCATCGAGTGCTACAACGAGGCCGACTACGGCTATCTCGACAGTTTCGGAATCGAGGGGTGGGATACAGGTCAGACAGACGGCACCATCTCAGACATGGCATGCGGCAACGACGTGCTTGTCGTGGGCGCGTACAACGTGCGCGATTCATACGGCGCGCTCGACGGATATGTCTACGGTTATCAGAACACGTTCCTGCCGGGCAAGATCACCCCCTTCTCGTCATACGGCACCCTGGCCGACGGCCGCACGCTGCCGCATGTCTGCGCTCCCGGCGCCGCCGTCATCTCGTCGACCTCGAGCTACTACGCCAAAAACGAGATAGCCTCTATAGGCAAGCGCGGGGTCGTGGCCTCGGTAAGCGAGGTTGACCGCGAGAACTACTGGGCGCCCGCCAGCGGCACATCAATGTCGACACCTTATGTGGCTGGTTCAATCGCCCTGTGGCTTGAAGCAGATCCTACCCTTACGATAGACGAGATAAAGGATATCGTGGCCACCACATCGATACGCGACGAAGAAGTGCTGTCAGGCAACCCCGTGCAGTGGGGCGCCGGCAAGTTCGACGCCTACGCCGGTCTCAAAGAGGTGATACGCCGCTCAGGTATCGGAGAGGTAAGCGCCGATGCTGACGGCCTGATGGTGAAACAGACCCCCGACGGCCGCATCGAGCTGTTCGTAGGGAATGCCCCCTCGGTGGGCGCCACAGTCTATGACCTTACAGGTACGGCGGGGTTGCGCGGCGCGGCCGACGGTGACACGCTCACGATGGACCTCTCAAATCTGCGTCCCGGCGTGTATGTCGTCACGGTAAACGGCACACATTCAAAGAAAATCGTAATCAGATAATTATATCGGAATGAGAAAAATATCACTGGCGGCCGGCCTGTTGCTTATGGCCGCGTCGGCCACAGCGCAGACAGCTGACGAACAGCCGATAATCACGTTCAAGACGAACATATACGAAACCTACGGCGGCACCAACGCGTTTCATTTCGTGCTCGGCGCCACGGAAGAGACATACATTGACGTAGACTGCGGTTTCGGCCGTGACGAATATCTGGTCGGCCCAGCCACATTTGACTCCGAGGCACAGGAGATGACCGGAACAGTTGTCACATGCAACGTGAACTCCGACGGGATGGTGAAAATCTACGGCGACGCGTCGCTGATAGACTATTTCGATGCCGAGGGATGCTATATTGAGACAATCGACCTGGGCGACTGCCTCAACCTCGATATCCTCGATCTTCAGCATAACGAGCTCAAGAGCCTCGACCTGTCGCGTTACACGAAACTTTCGGCCATTTATCTGACCGACAATCCTTTCACACCCGAGACCCCGCTTGTAGTGGGCGAAAACCATCCGAATCTGACGATTCTTGATGTAGACATCATCGGATATATATCGCCCGATTTCGATATAACCACTTATCCTGAACTGGTGTCGTTCGACGCCTACGCCACAAAGACGCTGACACACCTCGACCCCTCGAACTGCAAGAAACTGCGTCGCCTCTGCGTCGACAGTTGCCCTATCCGGACTCTCGACGTCACCGGATGCCCGGCTCTGCAGGTACTGAATGTGGAGGACAGCGGCATCATCGACCTCGACCTGAGCCAGAATCCGAACCTTACTCAGCTTTATGTCAAGAAGGATTCGGGCACGCTCAATACCGACCGCAAGTTCACCACGCTCGATGTGTCAGGCAATCCGGCCCTGACATACCTCACCGCGGTGGGAAACCTGCTCACGGAAATCAATCTTAGCTCCAACACGCAGCTCGACTATCTCAATCTGGCCAAGAACCGGCTCACTGCCATTGACCTGTCGGCAAACCAATTGCTTACGAGTGTCGATATCAGCCAGAACGACATGACTTTCGCCACACTGCCTCTGCCTGATCCCGCATGGTATGATTATGTATATGACCAGCGTCCGATTACTGTCGCCAAGTCTTATCCCGAGGGCACGAAACTTGATTTCGCAGACAAGGTGCTCCGTGCGGGCACTTCCACCGATGCGGTAATGTATTCATGGTCAGAGAGCGACAACGCCGCTACCGTGCTCGGCCCTGAATATTTCACATACGAAAACGGCCAGGTCACGCTCCTTAAGGCGGTCGCTGACTCGGTGTATCTGTCATTCGGCAGCTCGGCATTCCCCGGCGTGCGTCTGACTACCGGTAAATTCAGTGTCAAGACAGTCGCGGCATACGGCAAGCCCACTGCGGCACTGACGCTCACTCCCGGAGTCAATGACGGCGAGACCATTGTGATGAGTGTCGGCCTTGACGGCGCGACTGCCGCGGCTCCGCGCCAGTTCATGATCGACCTCGGTGACGGCCGGCAGGTTCCATTCTCGGCCACCACATCAGGCCTACCCGCCACACCCAACGTGACGGCCATCAAGAGAGGCTCGGGCATGGTGACTGTATATGTACCCGAAGGTGAGACCCTCACGGCATTCGGCATCGACAATACTACACTCTATGCCGTAGACCTCACAAAAGCACCTGAACTGCGTGAGCTCAGCCTCACCGATGCCGGCCTTTACAATGTGGATCTCGGTTTCAACCGATGTCTGACATCGCTTGACCTGTCAGGCAATAATTTCAGCACGCTCACGCTCGAAGGGGTCAACGCCGTCTACGCCAAGAACGTGCTGGGCGACATCAACCTGTCGCACAACCGCCTGACTTCAGTCACGCTCAACGACCCCCGTGCGATTGACCGCCTCGACCTGTCGTTCAACAGCCTCGACCGGTTTGACTACAAGGAGTTCGAGTTCATCAGCTCGTTCAACATAAGTCACAACAATCTCACCGACATCAACATCACCTACATGGCAGAGGCCGAACTTGTGGATGTGTCGCATAACCGTCTGGCATCAATACAGCTGCCTGACAACCAGCAGATAGGCACTATCCGCATAGACAACAACCTGTTCACGCTGGCCACCCTCCCCGAGGTAACCAATCCCGGCACCGTCTATGTATATGCTCCGCAGGCACCGATTACGCTGCCCACCAAGGCGCCGTCGATAAACCTCTCGTCGCAGTACCGCGACATCGCCGGACAGACTACCATATATACATGGCGTTATGACGACGGCCGTGTCCTCGTCGAGGGAACAGACATACGCGGCACCCATGGCCGTTTCGCTTTTCTGGCCCCCGCGATCGGCAAGACTGTATTCTGCGAGATGACACATCCGGCATTCCCGGATTTCACCGGTGCCGACATGTTCCACACCACTCAGGTGCAGGCCGCCGAGATGCCCGACAATCTCATAGCCTCCTTTACCACTCCGGTAGGCGGCGAGTCTGTGGGCCTCTCGCTCGCCGCAGCCACGACAGGCACAGCGCTGTATATCGACTGGAGCGGCGAAGGCAATGCCGTAGAGCAATATGTGCTCGGCGACAGCTACACGCTCTTCGATGCCACTACCATAGCCGGTGCCGACGTAAAGGTTTACACTTATTCGCCTGAAGATAAAATTACGGTTTTCTCGATCAACAATGCCTCGATGAGCAGGTTCGACGCCTCGTCGCTCACCGATGCCGTATGCATCGGTGTCCTCGGTGCCGGCCTTACTGACGGATCCCTCACCCTCCCGAAGAACGGCGTGTTGCGTGAGCTGTCGCTCGACAAGAACGCCTTCACCGAGTTCGACCTTTCGGAATACCCCTCGCTGATGACATTCTCGATTTCCGACAACAGCCTCACGACCCTTGACCTGAGCCATTCGCCCGTATTGCAGATAGCGGCTGCAGGTCACAACGCACTTGAGAATGTAGTGCTCGGCGGCAACGACATGCTCTGGCAGCTCTCGGTTTCCCGAAATAACATTGCTGCCATAGATCTCACGGGCGCGCCTAATCTCGAACAGCTTGCCTTGGGGCAGAACCAGCTCGCCGGCATTGATGTGTCATCGCTGGACAAGCTCATTGCCCTTGACCTGTCGGGCAACAGATTCACTTTCGCCACACTTCCCCCGGTGCTTCCGCGCTATATGATATATCATTTCGTCAACCAGCAGCCCATGGATGTGCCGTGCGTCGACGGTCGTGTGGATCTGTCGGACCAGGCCGAGGTGAACGGAACGGCCACTGAATACCGGTGGTTTATCGGTGTCCCCGAGTTTGATGAGAACGGCGAGCTTGTCGGAGAGAACCTTTATGTCGACGACGAGTATCTGCTCGACAACGGCGTCACCACATTCATCAAGCCTTTTGATGACGTGATGTGCGTCATGACCAACGCCGAGTTCCCCGACCTGTATCTCTACACCGTGCCGATGTCTGTGTCAGCCGGTCTTGAAGGTGTTACAGCCGACGGTTCGGATGCCACCCCCGTTTACTACAACCTTCAGGGCGTGCGTGTGACCACGCCGGCGCAGGGCATATACATTGTCGTGCGCGGGTCGCAGGTTACCAAAGAGTATGTGAGGTAATGTCCGGTTAAACCGGGCGGAATTACTGCTCAATACAAGCACACATATATAATGTCAGCGGGTAGTTCCATACGTATGGAACGCCCGCTGATTTTTTTGAGGCTGTTTAACATTTATTTTTAAATACTGGTGTCTGGTAAACATCTTCAAGTTGCTGATTATTACCGAGAACGCGAAGCATAAGCCGCGTAGTGGCGCAAGAATCCAGGCCACTGCAA
>OGQT01003023.1_pt1 | contig 11183 bp, 9 predicted proteins | sample 1553261 | NCBI WGS metagenome assembly OGQT01 (sample SAMEA2579992, study PRJEB22360) | human gut metagenome | biome: human gut; feature: human-associated habitat; material: faeces | place: Denmark | collected 2008/2010
GTAGGTCTTCCGGACGGACAGATGGGTAACTCCGAGGTTGGTCATATGAACATGGGCGCAGGCCGTATCGTATACCAGGAGCTTACAAGGATCACAAAAGAGATCCAGGACGGCGATTTCTTCAAGAATGAGGCACTTCTTTCTGCTATGAAGAATGCAAAAGACAACGATTCCGCGATCCATTTTATGGGACTTCTTTCTGACGGTGGCGTACACAGCCACAATACACATCTCTACGGACTTCTTGAGATGGCAAAGAGAGAAGGACTCAAGAAAGTTTACGTACACTGCTTCCTGGATGGACGTGACACACCGCCTGCATCCGGTAAAGAGTTTGTAGAGCAGCTGGAAGCTAAAATGAAAGAGATCGGCGTTGGTGAGATCGGTGTGATCTCCGGACGTTATTATGCAATGGATCGTGATAACCGCTGGGATCGTGTTGAGCTTGCATATAAAGCTCTTACACAGGGCGAAGGCGTAAAGGGAACAGATGCTGCAGCAGCAGTTCAGGCTTCCTATGATGATGACAAGACAGATGAATTTGTGCTTCCGACTGTTATCGAGAAGGACGGCAAACCGGTTGCAACTATTTCTGATAAGGATTCCGTTGTATTCTTCAACTTCCGTCCGGACCGTGCAAGAGAGATCACAAGAGCTTTCTGTGATGACGATTTTAAGGGCTTTGAGAGAGCAAAGAGACTGGATACCACATTCGTATGCTTCACAGAGTATGATGATACCATCCAGAATAAGCTGGTAGCATTCCACAAGGTTCTTCTTCACAATACCTTCGGTGAGTACCTTGCAGCTCACGATATGACACAGGCACGTATCGCCGAGACAGAGAAATATGCACATGTTACATTCTTCTTCAACGGTGGTGTTGAGGAGCCAAACAAAGGAGAGGATAGAATCCTTGTAAAATCCCCGAAGGTTCCGACCTACGATATGCAGCCGGAGATGAGTGCACCGGAGGTTTGTGAAAAGCTTGTAGAGGCGATCAAATCTGACAAATATGATGTGATCATCATCAACTTTGCGAACCCGGATATGGTTGGCCATACAGGTGTTGAGGCAGCTGCGATCAAGGCTGTTGAGACTGTTGATGCGTGTGTTGGTAAGGCTGTAGAGGCAATCAAAGAGGTTGACGGACAGCTCTTTATCTGCGCTGACCATGGTAACGCAGAGCAGCTTGTAAATTATGAAACAGGTGAGCCGTGGACAGCTCATACAACTAATCCGGTACCGTTTATCCTTGTAAACGCAGATCCGAAATACACACTTCGTGAGAACGGATGTCTTGCAGATATCGTTCCGACTCTGATCCAGCTTATGGGTATGGAGCAGCCGAAGGAAATGACAGGAGAGTCTCTTCTTGTTGAGAAATAAATAAGCTTCACGGAATCCCGGCAGATTTTTACGGATCTGCCGGGATTTTTTCATCCGATTGTTCCTGTTTCCACACATGAAAAAAATTTTCAAAATCATCTTGTAAAATCATTCCATTTCAACTATAATCCCTCTGATACATAAAAACAGGTAACTTTTGAGCAACTGTAAAGTTACAGAAAGAATAATAAAAAGAATAACAAAAAGCAGCACAAAGTTTATGAACGATCAAATTAAATGGGGGGAAAAAAGATTTCATGAAAACAGACATGACACAGGGAAAACCGATAAAAGTGCTCCTGGGATTTACGATCCCGGTATTTATTGGTAATGTATTTCAGCAGTTCTACAATATGGTAGATGCGGTGGTTGTAGGAAAATTTGTAGGAACAAAGGCACTGGCGGCAGTTGGCTCAACAGGAACTATCATCTTTTTGATCATAGGCTTTCTTCTGGGACTTACTGCCGGTTTTACCGTACTGACTGCACAGAAGTACGGTGCGGGAAAAATGGATGAGATGCGTCAGACCGTGGGAAATGCACTGATCCTGACAGCGCTGGTCTCGGCAGTGATGACAGCAGTCAGCATGACAGGTATGCATGCACTTCTGAAATTTATGCATACGCCGGATGATATTTTCAAGGATGCATATGCTTACGTTATGATCATCTGCGGAGGGATTTTTGCCCAGGCATTATATAATATCCTGGCCAGTATCCTCCGTGCACTGGGAAACAGTAAGGTACCACTGTATTTTCTGATCTTATCTGCAATGCTGAATATTGTGCTTGACCTTGTATTTATCATCGTGTTTAAGCTGGGAGCACCTGGAGCAGCCTGGGCTACCATTATTTCCCAGGGAGTTTCAGGAGTCTTATGTCTGGTATATATCTGGAAGTTTGTGCCGGAGCTCCGTATGAAAAAAGAAGACTGGTATTTTAGACGTAACCTCGCAGCCAAGCAGATCGGTGTGGGAATCCCAATGGGACTGCAGTATTCCATTACGGCGATCGGAACCATGATGGTACAGTCAGCCTTAAATATGCTTGGCTCTTATGCGGTGGCGGCGTTTACAGCAGGAAGTAAGATCGAGCAGATCTTCACCCAGGCATATGTGGCACAGGGAACTGCCAGCGCTACCTACAATGCACAGAATATCGGAGCCGGAAAGCTTGAGAGAGTGCGGGAAGGCTTCCGGGCTTCGCATTTTATAGGAATTGTATATTCTGTTGTTGTTGGCAGTTTTCTGTTCTTTGCGGGAAAATATTTCGCATATCTGTTTATCTCAGATAACATTGAAGAAGTGCTTCCTATGGTAGCAATCTATGTAAAATGTGTGGCACTGTTTTTTATTCCTCTGTATTTTGTCAATGTACTGCGAAACGGGATCCAGGGAATGGGATATGGTCTTCTTCCTATGATGGCCGGTGTAGCTGAGCTTGCAGGAAGAGGGATCACCGCTACCATTGCAGCCGGAAAAAGCAGCTATATCGGTACCTGTCTTGCAAGTCCGGTGGCCTGGATCTTTGCGTCAGTGCTCCTTTGGGTAATGTACGTCTATGTTATGAAAGATATGGCGCGGAAGCTGTACGGTACAAATAAGTTATAAAAAAACCGTGAAATGAGATGCAATTTCCGGAAAGTATGATATAATGAAAAAGCTGGTGAGTAAGACCAGAAAGTATCAATGGAAAGATGCCTTTTTTGAAGGCACATGAACATAGAGGTGAATAAATATGAGCAACGATGAAAAGAGGGATATCGAGGACAGGATCAATGATGCCATGGCAAAAATCGTCAGTGATACTGCAGGAGAGCCTCAGCCTGAAAATAAAAATAACAGATCAGCTGCTCACAAGTCGGCAAGACCTTCGAAATCAGCAAGGCCAAGGAAGATCACCTACGTACCTATCGATGAATCTGAATTTGAACCTATCGTTATACCCGAAAAGAAAAAGCATAAGGCACTGAAGGTGACCGGAATGATCGCCGCCATGGTTTTGGTAGTGGCAGGCTGTGCATATGCAGGAGTATCTTATTATTACACCAGTCATTTCTTTGAGGGCACAACGATTAACGGGATCGACAGCTCCAACAGGACTGCATATGAGGTTGAGCAGGAGATCGCAAAAAAAATGGAAGGCTATTCCATCCAGGTAAAGGCCAGAGATCAGGAACCGCAGACGATAGAAGGAACGGATATCAGTTATCGTTATATATCCAGTGGTGAAGTTCTGAAGCTTTTGAAAGCGCAGAAGCCCTATGAATGGGTGAGAGGATTTTTTGAAAAGACGACTTACACAGCCAGTGAGCAGACAGCTTTTGACAAGTCAAAGCTGGAGTCAGAAGTGAAAGCACTGAACTGTGCCCAGAAAGAGAATCAGGTAGCACCGGAGAATGCGTACGTAAGCTTTAATGATTCCGAGTTTACGATCGTGCCGGAGACAGTGGGAAGTGAACTGAAGGTAAAAGAAGCCTATCAGATGATCAGTGATGCTATCAGCAGCGATGACGGGGAAGTAGATCTTGGCAGTAACCCGGATGCTTATGTGAAAGCAGATGTGACCAGCGACAGTGCAGATCTGCAGGCAACGGTGGATGCATATAATAACTTTGCGAGGGCAAGCATCACCTACACATTTGGAGATGAGACAGTAACACTTGATGGAAGCACCATCAAGAACTGGCTGCAGTTTGACGAAAAGGGCCAGCTGATCCAGGATGATGCATCCTTCAAACAGCATATCGTGGATTATGTGGCACAGCTTGCAGCGGATCATGATACAGTAGGTACAGAGCGTCAGTTCCAGACAACAAGCGGAAGAACTGTTTCGGTTTCCGGTTCTGCATATGGCTGGAAGATCGATCAGGACGGAGAGGTGGCACAGCTTACCCAGGAGATCCAGTCCGGAGCTCAGACGACCAGAGAGCCGGTTTATTCCATGAGAGCCAATTCTTATGGTGTGAATGATCTGGGAAATACCTACATTGAAGTGGACCTTACAGAACAGTATATGTGGTATTATCAGGATGGAAATGTGATCTTTGAATCAGATATCGTATCCGGACTTGCAAGTGATCCCAAGAGAAAAACACCTCCTGGAATCTTCACCTTGTACTATAAGAAGAGCCCGGATGTGTTACGTGGCACCAAGAAACCAGACGGAACCTATTCCTATGAACAGCCGGTAACCTACTGGATGCCGTTTAACGGAGGCATTGGATTCCATGATGCAGACTGGCAGCCGTATTTTGGAGGCGATCGGTATCTAACCGGAGGTTCCCACGGCTGTATCAATATGCCGCCGGATAAAGCGGGAGAGCTTTACAACATTATCCAGTATAATGTTCCGATCGTCTGTTTCTATTGATCGGAGCTGTAGTCAAAAAACAAACAGGAGCCAGCCGGTGATCCGGTGTGTGGCTCCTGTTCTTTAGCAGGAGGAAAACATTATGTTTGATCAGTCATTCAGCTTTATACTTACAATCGCAGCACTGGTAGTAGGATTTATGCTTTTTACCGGACACGGTTCCTTTTTTATGAAAGGCGGAAACACACAGGCCAGAGCCCAGAAGTATGATGAGAAAAAAATGGAAAAGGTTTCAGGAATCTGTCTGATACTTATCGGAGTGGCTACAGGAGTTGACGCATTCACCACAAGTGTAGCAGCAAAGATTGCCTATGTAGTAATTCTGTTTGTGATACTTGCGGTATTTCTGTTTGTACTCAGAACAAAATGTATCAAAAAATGATCAGAAGTATCAGAACTATCCTTTAGGTAAAAAAGCAGAACTCCCCGTGAAACGGTAACCTGTCTGATCAGGCTCCGGTATCCGCGGGGAGTTTTTCTGTCTGTATTTAGTTTAATTTCGTTCGGCTGGTCTGCCGGAATGTCAGAGTAAAGATGATTCCCTTTACGATAGAAGTAAGGGAAAGTGCCCACCAGATACCATTGAGTCCCATTCCCGCATGAGTCAGCAGCATGGCAAGCGGGATTCTGGCCCCTGTCAGGATAATACTGATGATACTGCAGAGCTTGGTCATACCAAGGCCGGACAGTGCACCGATGGTCATCAGCTCAATGGCCATGAAAGCCTCACAGAAGCCGATGATGATCAGGTAATTTACAGAAATCCCAAGGGATTCCGGATCATGGAAAAACAGTCCGGAGATCGGGCGTGGGAGCAGCACAAAGGCTGCAGTTATGATAAGGCCCCAGATTGTCAGGATACCAAAGGAAATACGGTAGCCCTGGCGGATGCGGTCGTATTTTTTTGCACCGAAATTCTGTGCGGTAAAAGCATTTAAGGCAGAGGCAAAGCCGTCCGCGGTGTTCCAGGAAACGGATTCAATCTGTCCGCCCACACGCTGGACAGCAATGGCAGCAGCACCGAAGGCGGAAACCATTCTGGTCAGTACCATGGAGATCATACAGTAGAGCATGCTCTGGATAGCGGTTGGAAAACCAATGCGGAAGATATTTTTATAAAATTTTCTCGGAAAACGTGAAAAAAGATGAAGTTCACGAAGTACATTTGTTTCCAGCCCGGAAGTAAAGATCCGGAAAACCAGCACTGCAAAAACCAGAAACTGTGCAGTTACTGTGGCAATGGCAGCACCTGCCGTTTCAAGCCGTGGAAAAGGTCCAATGCCAAGGATTAGGAGCGGATCCAGGAGCATATTTCCCACAAGTCCAAGAAAATTGGCCATCAGTGGAGACCTGGAATCTCCCTGGGCTGTAAAAAGTCCGGTGAGAGTCAGGTTCAGGAAGGAAAAAATGATCAGTCCGCAGGTGATCAGCATATAAGATCTGGCAGAAGAATATGCTTCCGGGTCTGTCAGATTAAAAAATCCGATCAGAGGATCAAGAAATATAATACTTGCTGCAGCAAATAAGAGCCCGAAGAGAATGGTCATCTGCAGGGCACTGGCCGCGTAGGAACGTGCCTCTTTATAATCCTTCCGGCCGCAGGACTGTGCGGTGTTTACCTGTCCGCCCATTCTCGGAAGGGCTACAAGTCCCTGGGAAAGCCACACATACATGCCGCCCACACCGACACCGGCAACTGCCTTGGAGCCCAGAAGTCCGATCCAGGCCATATCTGTGATATTATAGGCAGTTCCAAGAAGGGAAGATGCCATGATAGGAAGAGCAAGCTCTGAAAGCGTTTTCAGGATCGGACCGGAAGTAAGGTCTATGGATTTTGATTTTTTCATACTCATCTGCATATCTCCGTAAGGTCAAAAGGCCTGGTGATCCGGTAATCCGGTTTATCCACCTGACCGAAACCGTATTCAGCAAAGATAAAAGGAACTCCTGCTTTCTGGCAGGCATTAAAGTCTCCTATAGTATCACCGATATAAACCGGATCGGAAAGATTATTATCCTCGCGGATCTTCATGATATTTTCCGCTTTGGCCATGCCGGTGTCACCGGGACAGAGATGGCCCTTGAAATAGTGTCCGAAGCCTGTGGATTTCAGGAACACTTCAATATATCCGGCCTGGCAGTTACTGACGATAAAAAGAGGAAAACGGCTGGAAAGGATCTTCAGTGTTTCCTCAAGATCCGGATACAGCGGAGCACATTTGCGAAGCAGTGCCTCGTGCTCTGCCTGGCAGCAGCCGTCGATGATACGAAGCTGTTCTGCTTCCGGAAGCTCAGGGAAAAGAGCCTTTGCGATATCCGGCAGCAGCTGGCCGAAAAGCCCCATCAGTCGTTTGGCGCTTACGTCGGTATCCATGTGCTCCGTATGGATAAGGTAATCACTCCAGGCCTCAGCTACGATTCCGGTGGAATCCCAGAGCGTACCGTCAACATCAAAAATAATACTGTCCATCAGAAAAACCTCCCCAAAAAACTATGATATGTAAAAAAAGCAACCCTTTGTACTGGACATAGTACAAAACAAGTTACTGTTCACTCCGTTCTCAGCAATACGCTTCGCGATGCACAGAATTTATGCTAATCGCATAAATTCGCGCGGTATGTCTCGGGTTTTCTGTGGCCTTCGCTCACAAAAAACACCTCGCAGAATATTACCAGTGAACAGTTATCAAAACAATTCTATATGAGAAAAGAAAAAAAAGCAACTGCGCTTTTGAAGATTTTATGTTATAGTAAGGGTTACGAGGGAAAAACTATGAATTATAAGAATACGATCAGAGGTATATTCAAAGACAGGCCTAACCGTTTTATCGCTCATGTGCAGATCGGGGATCAGCTGGAAACGGTCCATGTGAAGAATACAGGCAGATGCCGGGAACTTCTTGTTCCGGAAGCAGAAGTGATCCTGGAAAAGAGTGATAATCCTGCCAGGAAAACGAAATACGATCTGATCAGTGTGAACAAGGAGGGCCGCTGGATCAATATGGATTCCCAGGCCCCAAATAAAGCAGCAGAAGAGTGGGTGGCGGCCGGAAATCTTTTTCCGGAGAAAGTGACTGTCAGGAGAGAAAAGACATACGGAAATTCCCGTTTTGACCTGTATGTGGAATCCGGGAAGCGAAAGGCTTTTATCGAGGTAAAAGGCGTCACTCTGGAAGAAAATAATATCGTGCGTTTTCCGGACGCACCTACAGAACGGGGGATCAAGCATCTCTGTGAGCTGATGCATGCAGCAGCTGACGGCTATGAGGCGTATCTTCTTTTGGTGATCCAGATGAAGGGTGTAAGGTATTTTGAACCAAATCGGGAGACACATCCGGAATTTGGAGAAACACTTAAGGCGGCAGCAGATGCCGGTGTTCACATCCTGGCCTATGACTGTGTTGTCACGGAAGATTCCATGAAGATATGTGATCCGATACCGGTAAGATTATAGAAAGGAAACGATATGCCTGAAAACATTGCAGAACCCCTTCTGAAATGGTACGATAAAAACAAAAGGATCCTGCCCTGGAGAGATAAAGACAATGCCTATTATACCTGGGTATCTGAGATCATGCTCCAGCAGACCCGAGTGGAAGCGGTGAAACCTTATTTTCAGCGCTTTATCCAGGAACTTCCGGATGTAGCAGCCCTTGCGGCGGCACCGGAAGAGAGGATCATCAAGCTGTGGGAAGGCCTTGGCTATTACAGCCGTGTCCGCAACATGCAGAAAGCGGCTGTTCAGGTCATGGAAGAATATGGAGGCAGGATCCCTGAGGATTTTGAGACACTTCTCTCGTTAAAAGGAATAGGAAGATATACGGCAGGTGCCATTGCGTCCATTGCCTACGGAAAGAAAGTCCCTGCAGTAGATGGAAATGTGTTGCGGGTATACGCAAGACTCACCGAAAACCGTGGAGATATCATGAAACAGTCTGTACGGAAATCGGTGGAAAATGATCTTACAGAGCAGATGTCTGAGGACAGACCAGGGGATTTCAACCAGGCTATGATGGAGCTGGGAGCTGTAGTCTGTGTTCCAAACGGAGCAGCAAAGTGCGAAGAATGCCCGTTGGGGCATTTTTGCCTTGCCAGAAAGCATGGAACTGTAGAAGAACTTCCCGTAAAAGCACCGAAGAAAGCCCGTACCATAGAACAGCGAACGGTCCTTGTGATCCAGGACGGAGCAGGTACAGCGATCCGTAAACGTCCGGATACAGGACTTCTGGCAGGCCTTTATGAGCTTCCAAATGTGGAAGGACATCTGACGGAGAAGGCGGCACTTGCCCGGGTAAAAGCCATGGGGCTGGAACCACTGCGGATCGAAGCACTGCCGGATGCGAAGCACATTTTTTCCCATATTGAATGGAGGATGTGTGCTTATCGTATCGCTGTATCCTCTCTGGAAGAAGCACCGCAGGGGGAGTTCCTGTTTGTGGATAAGAGAGAATCCGATAAAAAATATGCAATACCATCTGCGTTTCGCGCATACACCAGATATATGAAGGAGGAAAACTCATGAAACTTTTGAGCGTAGCAATACCATGCTATAATTCAGAGGCTTATATGTCAAAATGCATCAATTCCCTGCTGATCGGAGGAGAGGAAGTGGAGATCATCATTGTAGATGATGGCTCCAGTGACCGTACTGCCGAGATCGCAGATGATTATGCCGAGAAATATCCAACTATCGTAAAAGCTATACATCAGGAAAATGGCGGCCATGGACAGGCAGTCAACACAGGAATCAAAAACGCAACAGGACTTTATTTCAAGGTTGTGGACAGTGATGACTGGGTAAATCAGGACGCCTACTATGAGGTCCTGAAAACACTTTATGAACTGACACGTGGGGCTGAGACCGTGGATCTTCTCATCAGTAATTTCGTTTATGAGAAGCAGGGAGCTACCCGCAAAAAGATCATGCAGTACAGACACTGTTTTCCGACAAACCAGATTTTCGGATGGGATGAGGTACGCCACATGAAAAAAGGCCAGTATCTCCTTATGCATTCCATGATATACCGTACAAAACTTCTCCATGACTGTGGAATGGAGCTTCCGAAGCATACGTTCTACGTAGATAACCTGTTTGCGTTTGAGCCGCTTCCCTATGTAAAAAATCTCTATTATCTGGATGTAAATTTCTATCGATATTTTATTGGAAGAGATGATCAGTCTGTCAATGAGAAAGTGATGATCAAGCGTATCGATCAGCAGATCCGTGTAAACAAACTGATGGTGGACGCCTATCTGAAGGCTAATGTGAGCAACCGCAGACTTCGTGCTTATATGTTCAGCTATCTGGATATCATCACAACCGTTTCTTCGATCATGCTGGTAAGAGCTGCAACGCAGGAATGCCTGGATAAAAAACAGGAGCTGCAGGATTACATCAAAGACCAGAATATGGGACTGTACCGGAAGCTTCGGAGAAGTCTCTTCGGAAGGGTGTCCAATCTTCCCGGAAGAGGTGGAAGAAAGATGTTTGTGGCAGCCTATAAGATCTGTCAGAAGTTTTATGGATTTAATTAAAAAAAGCCCCCAACGGGGCTTTTTTTTATAAATTCTGTTCCGGCTTCTTCTTACGCATATGGGATAGGGAGCGCTGTTCCTCATAATCATCCACTCTCTGTGGATAGAACAGGAGATGTCCGAACAGTGCCAGTGTGGTGCCAAGACATACATCGATCACAGAATGTTGCTTGATAAACATGGTGGACAGGATGATCAGAACAGAAAGGATCAGAGCTCCTCGCTGAAGCCATTTCCTGTCTTTTAGTGCCTGGCAGTGATGAATGGCAAAATAAACAGCCAGGGAATTAAATACATGGATACTTGGCAGGATGTTGGTGGGAGTATCTGTCCGATAGAGCTCGGCCACCAGTCGTGTAAAGATGTTGCTTCTGGGGAATACCGCAGGGCGGAGATACTGAACGTTCGGATAGATGTAGGAAACAACAAGGAAAACCGTCATTCCCATCATCAGGTTGAAGATCAGCTGGAAATATTCCTTTTTATTCTTATTGCGAAACAGGAAATACACAACCGTTATTACCACATATGGAAACCATAAAAGGTACGGAATAATAAAAATCTCGCAGAACGGGATCATATCATCAAAAACAGTATGTACAACATGGTAGGCTCGTACAGGCCGCTGCTCCAGATATCCAAACAGGATAAGATAGGCAACGAAATAGATTGCTATGATAAAACCGTGCCTGTATTTTTTTATTTTACTCAACATTTTGCCGCTCCTTTTCTTGAGGTATGGCTGATGTCAGCCTTAAGCTTCTTTTTTGTTAAGTATCTACCTGCTACTATAACACAGGCATTATGATTTTTAAAGGTTTCTTTTCAATGGTCACAGAAAATTCACGCTGGATTCCGCCGGATTCTCCGTCTTTATGCACAGGAAG
>OGQT01003025.1_pt1 | contig 11182 bp, 5 predicted proteins | sample 1553261 | NCBI WGS metagenome assembly OGQT01 (sample SAMEA2579992, study PRJEB22360) | human gut metagenome | biome: human gut; feature: human-associated habitat; material: faeces | place: Denmark | collected 2008/2010
TTGTAGCCGCCGGGATTATACTGGTTGGTGTCCATAATATGTAGCTTTTGCGGATTAATTTATTCTACGGTTAGGGGCGGGCAGGTCTGCTGTCAGGCTGCGGCCGGTCGGTTTCGTGCGCGCCCATGCGACGGGTCTTGCGTTTGTCGGCGGCGATGAGGATGGCTGTCACGATGCCCAGCGCCACGAGCAGTATGGTCTGCACGCCGATGAGCAGGTTGCCGAAAGCCGCCGCGTTGACCTGGAAGGTCTCTCGGGCACCGGCCGTGGCCAACATCGCCGCCGGGGCGAAGATGCGCAGGGCGAAGATCATGGTGATCTGGTAGGGGCCGATGCCGCCGTTAGAGGGCACCCCCATCGAGATGCTTGTCAGCACCATGCACACCAGCCCCGCCGTGGCTCCGTGCAGGCCGATGATTTCGCGCGTGAAGGGGAAGGCGAAGAACGCCACATAGAGCTGCATGTAATAGCAGCCCCATATCAGGACCGTCAGCAACAGCCAGCGCCCTTTGTGGTTCATCGACACTATCGAGGCGAAACCGCCCCAGAACCCTTTTATGAACTGACGTATCTTTCGGGTCAGCGGGTTGCGCACATACTTGAAAAAAATCCATGTTCCGCCGATAACCGCCACGATTCCGGCCCACAGCCAGGGTGATGAGGCCAGCTCGGCCAGCCGCCGGTAGGCGTCGGGATAGGTGCGCACGAAATCGGCGATGGGGCCGTATGCTATCAGCAGTGTGGCCGCCGAGAGCAGCATCACGGTCAGCGTGTCGGCAAGCCGGTCGGCCACCATCGACCCGAACACCTCCGAGAATCCGGCGCGCTGGCGGTAGGCTATGTAGCCCGACCGCCACACCTCGCCCAGGCGCGGAAACAGCAGGTTCACCGCGTAAGTGCCGAAGATGCTGTAGCAGAGTATGTGCAGCGGAGCGCGCACGCCTATGGCCCTGAGCTGTATGCCCCAGCGCATGGCTCTGAACACCATGGCCGCCACGCCCAGCGCGAGGTTCAGCGCTATGAAACGGAAGTCGCATTGCGAGCGCACCACCTCCACTACCTCGGCCGGGTCGATATCCTTGAAAAGTATCCAGCACAGACCCACGCTTACGGCAAACGGTATCACGATTTTCAGCACCTTGGTCAGCAGGCCGCGTCTGCGGTCTTTCACGGCCTCGGGGGCATGCGACAGCGCGGCGCCGTCGTCCGTCGGGGCGCCGGTGCCGGAAGCGCCCGGTGTCACGGGCGCGGCATGTGTGTCTGGCTTGACAATGGTCATTGCACAAGGTTACTTTCTCGCAAAGATACACACAAAAGCGCTTGAAACCAAAACGGAGGGACAAAAAACCGTTGCCGGCACTGGTCGCGAGCGGCCGCGGATGTGAGATTTCGGCCGTTGATTGGCAGAAAAGTCGTTTTTGTTCCGAAACTGCGGCAAAATCCTGGAATATTTCACTAATTTTGCCGTGATAAATCACAGCGCGAGTCATGAAGAAAACAGAAAAGCCGCAGATTGTGGGCATCGAGGAGATTTCAATGGATATCGCCTCGATGCAGCCCATCAAGTCGCTGTCGCAGGATTACAGCCATCTGGCCGAAGACTATATCGTGTCGCACATAACATCGAAGAGCCCGCATCTGTCGGGCGACATCGTGAGGCGTTTCGACGGCATGACCATCATCATCCTGGTCAAGGGGCACATCAAGCTCACCGTAAACCTCGAGGAGGTGCATATAAAGCCATGCTCGATAGCCTTCATCACCCCCGACACCTATTTCTCGCCGGGCATCGTGTCGGGGCAGGAGGTCGAGGCTTACCTGCTGTTCATGTCAAACAAGTTCATCCGCGACGTAAACATCGACCTGAACGCCATAAACTCGAACCTCTTCACCACGCGCAAGACCGTGCTGCGCCTGCGCCCCGAGCGCGTGCAGCTGCTCATCAAGTATTTCGACCTGCTGCATATCACCGCCAACGAAGAGAACAGCTATACCCGGCTCACGGCTCGCGCCTTGGTCACCGCCGCCGGCTATCAGGTCATGGCCTTCGGCGAGGAGGCCGCCCAGAAAGATATCCTGGGGCAGCCCCGCTCGCGTCGCACCACCTATGTGCGCACCTTCCTCACGCTCGTGCGCAACCATTACCGCAAGGAACGTGCCATCGGTTTCTATGCCGACAAGATGTTCATCTCGCCCAAATACCTCTCGATGATCATCAAGGAGGCCACAGGCAAGTCGGCCGCCGAGTGGATCGACCAGTATGTGATTCAGGAGGCCAAGAACCTGCTGCGCTATTCGGGCAAGAACGTGCAGCAGATTGCCTACGAGCTCAATTTCACCAACCAGTCGTCGTTCGGCAAATACTTCAAGCACCTTGTCGGCATGTCGCCCACGCGGTTCCAGAACACCTGACCGGCGTCGGCTCCGGCGCTTTCACCCGTCTTGCCCGGCGCCGCGCGTGGTGTTAACGCGGCACCGGGGCGTTGGTAATTTGTTTTTTTTGCGTAACTTTGCCTGAAAATTACAGGTATTATGAGCAACTCACGGATTTCTCGGAGAATACAGTCGCTCGCCGCCTCTGCAACATTGGCTATGTCGCAGAAGAGCAGCGAGTTGCGCGCCAGCGGCGTGGATGTGATAAACCTCTCGGTCGGCGAGCCCGATTTCGCTACCCCCGACAATATCAAGGAGGCGGCCAAGCGTGCCATCGACGAGAACTACACCCACTACTCGCCCGTACCGGGCTATATGTCGCTCCGCAAGGCCATAGCCGATGCCCTGGCCCGTGAGCTGAATGTCGTCTACGACCCGGCACAGATCGTGGTCAGCGGCGGCGCCAAGCAGTCGCTCAGCAATGCCGTGCTCTCGCTCGTGAACGAGGGTGACGAGGTGGTGATTCCCATGCCCGCATGGGTCAGCTATGTCGAGATGGTCAAGCTCGCCGGCGGCACCGCCGTTGCCGTCGAGGCCGGCATAGATCAGGATTTCAAGATCACCCCCGCACAGCTCGAAAGCGCCATCACCGGGCGCACCTCGCTGGTGATGCTCTGCTCGCCCTCGAACCCCTCGGGCGCCGTCTACAGCCGCGAGGAACTGCGCGGGCTGGTCGACGTGCTCGTGCGTCATCCGCGCGTCTCGGTCATCTCCGACGAGATCTACCGTCACATCAATTACGTCGGCGGATGCGCCTCGCTCACCGAGTTCCCCGAGATCGCCGACCGCCTGGTGCTGGTCAACGGCGTCTCGAAGGCATACGCCATGACCGGCTGGCGCATCGGTTTCGCCGCCGCTCCGCTTGAGATCGCCAAGGCGATGTCGAAACTCCAGGGGCAGACCACCTCGGGCTGTTCGTCGATAGCCCAGAAAGCCGCCGAAGAGGCCTACAACGGCCCGCAGGAGTCGGTCGAGACAATGCGCCGCGCCTTTGAGCGCCGCCGCGACCTGGTGGTCGACCTCGCCCGTCAGATTCCCGGCCTGAAGTTCAACGTGCCGCAGGGCGCTTTCTACCTCTTCCCCGAGGTGAAGGCCTTCCTGGGCAAGAGTTACCGCATCGAGGGCGACACCGTGGCCGAAGGCACCGTCAACACCGACTCTGACCTGGCCATGTACCTGCTCGAACACGCCCATGTGGCCACCGTGGCAGGCTCGGCGTTCGGTCTGCCCGGCTATATCCGCCTCAGCTACGCCGCCTCTGACGAGCAGCTCGCCGAGGCCATGGAGCGCATCCGCGTGGCCCTGGCACGCCTGTCCTGACCGCGTAAAACACAACAACAAGCATATAATCAAGCATATCACCGCCATCTTACAATGGACTTTATAGAAGAACTTACCTGGCGCGGCATGATACACCAGCTCATGCCGGGCACCGAAGATAAACTCCGCGAGGGGATGACCGCCGCCTACCTCGGCATCGACCCCACCGCCGACTCACTCCATATCGGCCACCTCGTGGGCGTGATGATCCTCAAGCACTTCCAGCGCTGCGGCCACAAGCCCATCGCACTCATTGGCGGCGCCACCGGCATGATCGGCGACCCCTCGATGAAGAGCCAGGAGCGCAAGCTCCTCGACGTGGAGACCCTGCGCCACAACCAGGAGGCCATACGTCACCAGCTCGAGAAGTTCCTCGACTTCGCCTCGGCCGCTCCCAACGCCGCCGAACTGGTCAACAACTACGACTGGATGAAAGACTACACCTTCCTCGACTTCATCCGCGACATCGGCAAGTGCATCACCGTAAACTACATGATGGCCAAGGAGTCGGTGAAGAAACGCCTCTCGGGCGAGGCAGGGCAGGGGATGTCGTTCACCGAATTCTCGTACCAGCTGCTGCAGGGCTACGATTACTTGTGGCTCTACCGCAACCGCAACTGCCGCCTTCAGCTCGGCGGTTCTGACCAGTGGGGCAACATCACCACCGGCACCGAGCTTATACGCCGCCTCGAAGGAGCCGACGACGCCTTCGCGCTCACCTGTCCGCTCATCACAAAGGCCGACGGCAAGAAGTTCGGCAAGACCGAGAACGGCAACGTATGGCTTGATCCCGCGCGCACATCCCCCTACCAGTTCTATCAGTTCTGGCTCAATGTCTCTGACGACGACGCCGAGAAATACATAAAGATCTTCACCGTGCTGTCGCGCGAGGAGATCGAGGCCCTCGTCGAGCAGCAGAAACAGGACCCCGGCCTGCGCCCCCTGCAGAAACGCCTGGCCCAGGAGATCACCACAATGGTGCATTCGGCCGAAGATTACCAGGCCGCCGTAGAGGCATCACAGATTCTTTTCAGCAACAAGGCCGCCGAGACCCTGCGCAAGATCGACGAGCGCACCCTGCTCGATGTCTTCGCCGGTGTGCCGCAGTTCGAGATCAGCCGCGCCGACCTTGAGGCCGGTCTCCCCCTGGCCGACCTGCTCACCGACCGCGCACCCGTGTTCCCCTCGAAAGGCGAACTGCGCAAGCTCGCCCAGGGCGGCGGTTTCTCCATCAACAAGGAGAAAGTCACCGACGCCTACGCCCCTTCGTCGGCCGACATGCTCCTCAACGGCAAGTATATACTTGTACAGAAAGGGAAAAAGAACTACTTCCTCTTGAAAATCAGCGACTGACATACTGTCGGCCGGATCTGACACTTGCGTAGCAACAGTCTTTACATATTGCTCATCTTCGCTGCCAGCCTCGTTGCGGGAAACCTTTTCTCACGCGACGGGGCCGCCGCGTCATACAGTGTGAACTTCGCTGACTCCATCAGCCGTTTCGCCGACACCGAGGGGCTTCCCCCCATCCTTGACCGCGACGAGGCCCGCGACCGTGCCCGTCGCGCCCGCCAGGCCGCCGAGGCCGCCCGCCGCGACCAGATTCACGACGGCCTCACCGACACCGACTCGCTCAACACCGTGGTCTCGGTGCGCCCCCCGGAAACCGCCCCCGCGGATACCACAGGCGCCTCAGCCACCACCCCCGGGGCCTCTGTTACCGCCCCCGGGGCCTCAGATGCCCTGACTGTGGCGCCTGACGAAGTCGGCGCTCCCCTCGATACCCTGCACGCCCCCTCCGATACCCCGGCTCTCACCCAAGGTGCCCCCGCCCCGGTCTCGGCCCTCCCGGCCGCCCCGTCGCCTATCCGCCGCGAGAAGGTTGACCTCGACAACCAGGTCACATTCTCATGCACCGACTCGATGGTGATGATAGGGCGCCGCATGACCTACATGTACGGCGACGGCAAGGTTGACTACGGCGACCTGAAACTGCAGGCCGCCGACATCGCCCTCGATCTCGAGAACTCAGAGGTAGAGGCCGCCGGCGTGCTCGACTCGGTGGGCGACCTGCAGGGGCGCCCCATCTTCCAGCAGGGGGGCTCTGAGTACGAGTCAGAGACGATGCGCTATAACTTCAAGTCGAAACGCGGCTACATCACCAACGTGGCCACGCAGCAGGGCGAAGGCTACCTTACCGGCGGCACCACCAAAAAGACCGAGGGTGACGACTATTACATCGAGAACGGTCGCTACTCGACCTGCGACGACCATGAGCATCCGCACTTCTACCTGCAGCTCACCCGCGCCAAGGTGCGCCCCAAGAAGAATATCGTAACCGGCCCGGCCTACATGGTGCTGGCCGGCCTCCCCCTGCCCATTGCCGTGCCGTTCGGCTACTTCCCCTTCAGCGACAAGTATGCCTCGGGTATCATCGTGCCCACCTTCGGCGATGACTACAACCGCGGTTTCTACCTCTCTGACGGCGGCTACTACTTCGCCATAAACGATTATGTTGACCTCGCCCTCACCGGCGAGATCTATACTAAGGGCTCATGGGGCCTCTCGGCGCAGTCAACCTATAACAAGCGCTACAAGTTCTCGGGCAATTTCAACATCAACTACCTCAAGTCGATCTACGGCGAGAAGGGTGATCCCGACTACTCCTCGTCGACCAACTTCCAGGTTGTCTGGAGCCACAGCCAGGACTCGAAGGCCAACCCCAACATGAGTCTTTCGGCCTCGGTGAACTTCACCACCTCGGGATACTCGCGCAACAACGTCAACTCATATTACTCGTCGGCCTTCACCGAGAACACCAAGTCGTCGACGGTCAACCTCACTTACCGTTTCCCGCAGTCGAAGTGGTCGCTGTCAACGTCGCTCAACATCACACAGCGCACGCAGGATTCCACGCTGGCCGTATCGTTCCCCAACCTCACGGTCACTATGTCGCAGACCTACCCGTTCAAGCGCAAGCATCCGGTGGGCGCCGAGCGCTGGTACGAGAAGATACGCCTCTCGTATTCGGGCCAGCTGCAGAACTCGCTCACCGCTAAACAGGACGAGTTTTTCAAGAAATCGCTCATCAAGGACTGGCGCAACGGCATGAAACACTATGTGCCCATTTCGGCCACGTTCTCGGTGTTCAAGTATATCAACCTCACCCCGTCGATCAACCTTACCGATCGCATGTACACCCAGAAGGTGCGCCGCCAGTGGGACCCCGCCGCCTCGGCCGAGGTGTGCGACACCACCTACAGTTTCTATAACGTCTGGGACTTCCAGGCCTCGGTGGCCCTTGATACCAAGCTGTACATGTTCTGGCAGCCGTTGCCGTTCCTGGGCGACAGGGTGAAGATGATACGCCACGTCATTACCCCCACGGTGTCGTTCACCGGCGCGCCCGATTTCGGCTCGTCGTGGTTCGGTTACTACGGCAGTTACTCGTACACCGACCCCAACGGCGTCATCCAGCAGAGGCAGTATTCAATGTTCCCCAACGCCCTGTTCGGCGTGCCCAACAGGGGAAAGACCGGGTCAGTCTCTCTCTCCCTGGCCAACAACGTGGAGATGAAGGTCAAGTCTGACAACGACTCGATAGGCGAGCGCAAGATCTCGCTCATCGAGAACTTCACCGTATCGCAGAGCTACAACTTCGCCGCCGACTCGCTGCGCTGGTCGAACATCAACACCTCGCTTCTGCTCAGGCTCACCAAGTCATTCAACCTCTCGCTGTCGGCCACATGGGATGTCTACACCTACGCCCTGAACTCGGCCGGTAACCCCGTGCGCGTCAACCGCACGCGCCTGCAGGCCGGCAAGGGGCTGGGACGCCTGTCGTCGACCGGTACCTCATTCTCATATACCTTCAACAACGACACCTTCCGCAAGAAGAAGAGCGCCGACGACAAGGATTCCGGAAAGAAAGGAAATAACAACGGCGGCAACGACAACTGGGACAGCCCCGATGACCTGCCGGGCGACAACCCGTCGGGCGGCGGGGGCGGAAACGACGACCTTGTGCTCGACTCTGACGGCTACATGGCCTGGAAAGTGCCATGGAGCCTTTCGGTGAACTATTCTGTAAACTATTCTTACGGGTCGTTCAACCCGCGCAAGATGGAATACAACGGCAAGATCACCCAGAACCTGTCGCTGTCGGGCAACATACGCCCCACCAAAAACTGGCAGATCTCGGCCTCGGCGTCATATAACTTCGACACCCACAAGATCGCCTATATGAACCTGAACATCTCGCGCGACCTGCACTGTTTCACCATGCGTGCCTCGGTGATTCCCGTAGGTCCGTACAAGAGCTACAACTTCCATATAGCCGTGAAATCGTCACTGCTCTCAGACCTCAAGTATGACAAGCGCTCGTCGCGCTCAAACGGCATCAGCTGGTATTGAAAAATTGATATGACTTTATTGTTGGGGCACGCTGGTGTTTTTGTCCGAAAAGTGTTAAAACATGCTCAAAAACATGGTTTAAATATGTGAATTAACGTATTTTAACTATTGGGGGGGTAAAAACGGGCGTTTTATTGTACTTTTGCATGACTTTAATACGGATGCACAAAAGATAACGCAATATCGTTATTTTCTGTCCGGATTAATCTACACCGCGGCGGCATCGCACCCGCCACAAAGGCGCGAAGGCGCCGAATACGGTTTTAAGTGCAAATGACCACTGCTCCGCGCACACGGGCTGACATCACATCTTTTAAGCCTGTATCTACAACATATATCCTCCATATCCAAAACATATGAACCTGTTATCTGCGCAGGATGTGGATTTTGACAATTCTCACACTTTATCATAACTAAATCATTATCTGAATGAGACACTCAATCATTGCAATTTCAGCCTGCCTGGTCATGCTGTTGGGCGCATCGTCCAGGGGCACGGCCGCACAGGTGAAAAAGGCCGTTCCGGTATGGGAGGCACTGCAAGACGGCAACGAGCAGTATTACCGCATACCTGCCGTAGCCAAATTCCCCGACGGACGTCTGGTGGCTCTCTGCGACAACGGTGACGTGAGCGGCAACATCAAGGTGAAACGCAGTTTCGACAATGGCAACACCTGGTCATCTGAAACCCGGCTTGCCCCCGGTTTCTCTGCCAACCACGGCGACGCCGCACTGGCGTATGACACCAAAAACAAGCGCATGGTGTGTCTGTTCAATGCCGGAAAAAGTTTCAGCGCGTCTTCAGGAGGCCAGATCTGGATGACCACCTCCACCGACGGCGTGAACTGGACCGAACCCGTGGAGAAAACCTCGCAGTTCAAAGGGCAGGCCGGATGGGAAAACGGTTTCGTGGCCTCGGGCAACATGCTCTGCACCAGAGACGGCTCCCTGATGGTCGTGGCAAACGGCCGCATGGCTTACCATGCTACCAAAACCCCGTTTTGGTCATCTAATCGTCGAGTTTTTGAATATGTATTCAAATCGGTTGACGGTGGCATGAACTGGACATTGGTGTCGCCGGCAGGGTATGACGCTAAGAAAAATTCGCCGGTAAGTGACTATGGCAATGAGGCTAAGCTTGTTGAACTCTCAAACGGTAACCTCCTTTGCAGTGTGCGCTCAAATACATATGACCTCACTAAAAAGTATCACCGTTTCTCGCGCTCGGCCGATGGCGGCAAGACCTGGACACAGATTTCTGAAGGCGCCATCGACGAATGCAAGGCCAGCAGCGGCTCTAACAGCGACATCATCTCGCTTGACTACAACGGTCAGAACTATCTTATCCTGGCTGTGGCATCGAATACAAGTGACGGCGACTATCGCCGCGACATCAACGTCTACTACTCAACCGACCAGGGGCAGCACTGGAACAGCCGCATGCTTTTCAAAGGGTATGCCGGGTATGCCTCGCTCGTGAAACTCGATGAAGAGACAGGCACCGTCGGCGCTCTTGTCGAGGTAGGGCAGTCGGGCTATTACTTCTCGCAGAACTTCTTCACTTTCAACATGGAGTGGCTGCTCGGTTCGGGCGACCTGTCGTTTGACGGCACACTCGACTGTGACGGCGACCGCTACATGAAAATTCCTTATTCCGCAGACTTCGGCGTTCCCGCCGACGGCGCTATCACAATCACCGCCAACCTCTACCTGCGCAGTTACGGACGCCCCCAGGGCATCGTGGCATCACGCGAATCGAACGGCAGCAAGCTCACGGGCTATGAGCTGCATGGCGGCTGGGGCCTCGACAAATGTTTCTCGAATAATGTGAACTTCGACGGCTGCAAGTCGGCCATGAATCACAACTATGACAATACCGCCAACAGTGTCGTGGCCGGCCGCTGGGCACACATCGCCTGGACATACGACGCCACTACCGGCGAGTCATGCCTGTATGTCGACGGCAAACTGATGGAGACTTCTGTTCAGGACGGTAACGGCAACTCGGCTAAAGGGCATGGCATCACTCTGCCCGGCTATGATATCCTTGTGGGCACACGTTACCAAAACAAGAAAGTGGAGACAGACTTTATACTCGACGGCAAGATCGACGACCTCCGTTTCTACCGCACGGCACTTGACGCCGCCGACATCGCACGCGACAAGGAATCAGGTTTCCCCCTTGAAGACAAGACCCTCATCGCCGCCTACGACTTCCAGGACATCAACGGCACCCGGGTCACCGACATTTCGGGCAACGGTCACACCGGCACGCTGGTGGGCACATTCCCCGAGGCTCCCAAGGATTTCAAGACCTGGAAAGTCTTCCCCGAAATCGGCACCCTCACCCTTGAGCGTTACGACGGCGGAAAGACCCTGGGTGTCGGCACCGACGGTTTCATGAACTCGATGAACGCCGACTACCGCGCATCATTCGCCATGAATGACAATGAGGCGAATTTCTATGATTTCATCGGCATTCAGGTAAATGGGCATGCCATTGATTCCGACGGTTTCTTCAAGGCCGGCGAGAACTCAGAGGTAACTGTGCTTGTACGCAAGAAATCCGAGCCCTACGCTTTCCAGCTTGTATGCGAGGATGGTTCAGTGTTCGATTTCTACGCTGACAAGGACTTCATACACCGACTGTATGTAACGGGTGAATTCACCGGCAATTTCTATATCATTGAAAAAGTAGCCAACAGCCGTGCCGCATCCGAACCCCTGCGCCTGTTCGGTCACCCTGACCAGGAGACTCTCGTGGGCCATGGTTTTGTGAATGTGCGCCCCGACCGGGAATATAAGGTGTATAACGTGCCCGCATCGTCGGCCGAGACACCGATGTACTTCACCACGCATCATTACAATGTCAATACGGGTGAGATTGAACCGGGTATCAACACCACCTTCCATAACCCCGTGTTCACCCTTACATACGGCCCCGACGCCAAGACCCTTTCGGTAAGTTTTGGCGAGAACGGCGGCATGACCGGCATCGGCAACGTCAACGGCGACG
>OGQT01003026.1_pt1 | contig 11182 bp, 8 predicted proteins | sample 1553261 | NCBI WGS metagenome assembly OGQT01 (sample SAMEA2579992, study PRJEB22360) | human gut metagenome | biome: human gut; feature: human-associated habitat; material: faeces | place: Denmark | collected 2008/2010
ACTCTGACAGCAGCTTATATAAACGCCGTAACAATTAAATGTCCGGCGGTTTTAAGAAAGGAATGATTATATGAATTCAAAAGGGAGATTCGGAATTCACGGCGGACAGTACATTCCGGAAACACTGATGAACGCTGTAAATGAGCTTGAATCGGCTTACAATAAATATAAAAACGACCCCGACTTTATTAACGAACTCGATTCTCTGCTCCGCGACTATGCAGGCAGGCCGAGCCGTCTTTATTACGCTAAGCGTATGACAGAAGATTTAGGGGGAGCGAAAATTTATCTCAAGCGCGAGGATCTGAATCATACCGGAGCCCACAAGATCAACAATACGATCGGTCAGATTCTATTGGCCCGGCGTATGGGAAAGAAGAGGATCATTGCCGAAACCGGAGCCGGGCAGCACGGAGTAGCGACGGCTACTGTATGTGCCCTGATGAATATGGAATGTATCGTTTATATGGGTAAGACGGATGTGGAACGCCAACATGCAAACGTGCAGAAAATGGAGATGTTGGGTGCGACGGTCATCCCCGTAACTTCTGGTAATATGACACTGAAAGATGCGACCAATGAAGCGATCCGCGACTGGTGCTGCCATCCTTCCGACACATATTATATCATCGGGTCGACAGTCGGCCCCCATCCTTATCCGGATATGGTGGCACGTTTGCAATCCGTTATCAGCGAAGAGATTAAAAAGCAGTTGTCGGAGCAGGAAGGACGTGACTATCCGGATTATCTGATCGCCTGTGTAGGTGGCGGAAGCAACGCTGCCGGAACGATCTATCATTTTATTGATGATGAACGAGTAAAAATCGTTCTTGCCGAAGCGGGCGGTTTGGGGATTACGACCGGACAAAGCGCAGCAACCATCCAATTAGGCAAGAAAGGTATCATACATGGAGCGCGCACGTTAGTGATGCAAAACGAGGATGGACAAATCGAAGAGCCTTATTCCATCTCTGCCGGACTGGACTATCCGGGTATCGGACCGATCCACGCCAACCTGTCGGAAACTCACCGGGCTACGATTCTTGCCGTCAATGATGACGAGGCGTTAGATGCAGCTTTTTGCCTGACGCGCATCGAGGGAATTATTCCGGCACTTGAAAGTGCACACGCATTAGGAGCATTACCCAAGATAAAATTCAAACCAGAAGATGTCGTTGTCCTGACGGTATCAGGCCGGGGAGATAAGGATTTGGAAACATATATTAATTACAAATTGACAATGGACAATTCAAAAAAAGATGGATTATACATTTAAAACAATAAGCAGGAAGGTTCTCGGTGACCTTCACACACCCGTCAGCATCTACTTGAAGGTGCGAGATATTTATCCGGAATCGGCTTTATTGGAAAGTTCCGATTTCCATGGAAATGAAAACAGCCTTTCCTATATAGCACTTTGTCCGCTGGCAAGTATCGGAATCAATAATGGGGAATGCACCGCTATTTTTCCTGATGGAGAAAGCGAGGTTACGGCATTGACGGAAACATTCAATGTGGCGGATGCCATAAATGCATTTTTGAAGCGTTTCTCGGTTGAAGGCCTTGACAAGAAAGTCTGCGGACTGTTCGGATATACGGCTTTTGACGCTGTACGTTACTTTGAAAACATCCCGGTGATGGAAGCTCACCATGAAGAAAACGATGCACCCGATATGCTTTACATATTATATAAGTATGTACTTGTGTTCAATCACTTCAAAAATGAGTTGACACTGGTAGAATTGCTGCAACCCGGCGAAAGCTCCAATTTGCAGGAGATAGAGACATTGATCGAAAACCGGAACTATGCTTCTTATAACTTCCAGACCATCGGTCCTGAGACATCTCCTATCAGCGGGGAAGAATATAAAGCAATGGTGCGGGAAGGTATCCGCCACTGCCTCCGTGGAGACGTATTCCAGATCGTATTGAGCCGCCGGTTCGAGCAACCGTTCAAAGGAGACGATTTCAAGGTTTACCGGGCCCTCCGGAGTATCAATCCTTCCCCCTATCTGTTTTATTTCGACTTCGGAGGGTCCCGTATCTTCGGTTCCTCACCTGAAACACACTGTAAGGTAGCCGACAGACATGCAAGCATCGACCCGATTGCAGGCACAGCTTTCCGTACGGGAAATGTAGCATTAGACAGACAGCGCACCGAGGCTCTGCTTGCCGATCCGAAAGAGAATGCCGAGCATGTAATGTTAGTCGACCTTGCCCGTAATGACCTCTCGCGCAATGCACATGACGTACAGGTCGATTTCTATAAGGAAGTGCAATACTACAGTCACGTCATTCATCTGGTATCGCGTGTCAGCGGTGAGATCAACACCGATAGTAATCCGGTCAAAACCTATATAGATACATTTCCTGCCGGAACATTGAGCGGAGCACCGAAGGTACGCGCCATGCAATTGATTACAGATATAGAAAAACATAACCGAGGCGCTTATGGCGGTTGCATCGGGTTTATCGGCTTTGATGGAGACTTGAACCAGGCGATCACGATCCGTACATTCGTTAGTCGTGGAAATGTTCTGTACTATCAGGCAGGAGCCGGCATAGTCGCCAAAAGCAATGATGAGCGGGAATTGCAGGAAGTGAATAATAAGTTAGGTGCTCTGAAGAAAGCGATCGACCTGGCAACAACGTTAATCAATTGACAATGGATAATTGATAATAAAAATAAACAGAGTTTTTATGAAAGTATTACTATTCGATAATTATGATTCCTTTACCTACAACCTGTTGCACATATTAAAGGAATTAGATGTGGATGTAGAAGTACATCGCAATGACAAGATATCATTAGACGAAGTAGAACGTTTTGACAAGATTCTTTTGTCACCAGGTCCGGGTATCCCAGAGGAGGCAGGTATCTTGCTGCCATTAATCCGCCGCTATGCTCCGACCAAGAGTATTTTGGGTGTTTGCCTCGGAGAGCAAGCCATCGGGGAAGTGTTCGGTGCAACACTTACCAACCTGACGGATGTGCATCACGGAGTCTGTTCGGATATACGGGTGAAAGTTCCAGACCCATTGTTCACCGGTCTGGAACCGGGTTTCCGTGCCGGTCGCTACCATTCGTGGGTGGTCTCAAAAGAGAATTTCCCCGACTGTCTGGAGATCACGGCGGAAGATGTGGAGGAAGGGCAGATTATGGCGCTCCGGCATCGTGAATATGATGTTCGCGGCATCCAGTTCCATCCGGAATCCGTACTGACGCCTAAAGGAAAGACAATCATATGGAACTGGATTGCCGATGGCAATGGGCAATTGATAATTAACAATCAAGAATTAATAAATTAGGGAAGATGAAAGATGTATTATACAGGTTATTCGAACATCAGTATTTAGGACGTGACGAGGCACGAACGATTCTTCAGAATATTGCGGCAGGCAAGTATAACGATTCACAGATTGCCAGCCTGATAACGGTATATCTGATGCGCAATATCTCCGTAGAAGAGTTGACAGGTTTCCGCGAAGCGCTACTCGAAATGCGTGTCCCGATAGATTTGTCGGAGTTTAAGCCGATCGATATTGTGGGGACGGGAGGCGATGGAAAGAATACGTTTAATATCAGCACAGCCTCCTGCTTTGTCGTAGCCGGTGCCGGATATAACGTTGTGAAACATGGAAACTATGGGGCGACCTCGGTCAGCGGCGCCAGCAACGTAATGGAGCAGCATGGCGTGAAATTTACGACCGATATCGACCGGTTGCGCCGCTCGATGGAAGCCTGCCACATTGCCTACCTGCATGCGCCGCTATTTAATCCGGCACTGAAGGCTGTGGCTCCGATACGGAAGAGTTTAGGAGTGCGCAGCTTCTTCAACATGCTCGGCCCGCTGGTCAATCCGGTAATGCCAGCCTACCAGTTGTTAGGTGTGTACAACCTGCCATTGCTCAGGCTTTACAGCTATACCTATCAGGAGAGCGGAACGCGTTTTGCCGTTGTACATAGCCTCGACGGGTATGACGAAATCTCGCTGACTGCAGAATTTAAGGTAGCAATGCCGGAAAAAGAGAAGCTCTACACACCGGAAATGTTAGGTTTCTCCCGCACAACGGAAGCGGAACTGGATGGCGGTGAGACAGTCGCCGAAGCAGCCCGCATCTTTGACGATGTCCTGAATAACCGAGCGACTCCTGCACAAAAGAATTGCGTAATCGCCAACTCTGCTTTCGCCATCCAAGTCATCTGCCCGGAAAAGAGAATCGCTGAATGTCTGGACGAAGCCCGAGAAGCATTGGAAAGTGGTAAAGCATTGCAGACATTCAATACGTTTATCAGTTTGAATGACAAATTACAATGAAACAACGAATATGAAAGATATATTACAAGATATTATAGCGAATAAGCGTATCGAAGTGGAGCGACAAAAACAAGCTGTCCGGTTGCAGACCTTACTGGGGTTGGGCGGTGAACGACTCGAACATCCTGCCCGTTCCATGCGGGCGGCTCTCGCAGCATCTTCATCGGGCATCATTGCCGAGTTTAAGAGAAAAAGTCCTTCGAAAGGCTGGTTACATCCCGATGCAGCTATAGCCGATGTCTTGCCCGCCTATGAGAAGGGAGGCGCTTCCGCCTGCTCTGTCCTGACCGATTCGAACTTTTTCGGGGGTTCCTTAGGTGACCTTTGCAAAGCACGCAGCCTGGTGGGCCTGCCCTTATTGAGGAAGGACTTCATCATTGACGAATATCAACTCTATCAAGCACGCGTGATGGGTGCCGATGCCGTCCTGTTGATTGCCGCCTGCCTTACCTCGGAACAATGCCTTATGTTTGCAAAGTTAGCTCATACCCTCAACATGGAAGTACTGTTGGAAATCCATTCCGAAGAAGAACTTGACCACCTCAATCCATTTGTCGATATGCTGGGAGTGAATAACCGCAACCTCGGAACATTTCATACTGATGTGGAAAACTCCTTCCGTCTGGCAAAAGCAATGCAAACGGTCGCTCGTGAAAGAAATCTTTCTCCTTTGTTAGTATCAGAAAGCGGTATTTCGACCACAACCACCGTATCGAACTTCAGAGAAGCTGGTTTTCATGGATTCCTGATCGGAGAAACATTCATGAAAACCGATGTACCAGGCGACACGCTCGCACAATTCATAAAAGGATTATCATGATCATCAAAGTATGCGGAATGCGTGATCCCGAAAATATACGGGAAGTTGCAGCCTTAGGGGTTGACTGGATAGGACTGATATTTTTCGCGAGAAGTCCACGAAAAATAACTAACAATGGACAATTAACTATTGACAATGGCAGCAAGCGGTATTCTGATTGTCAATTGTCAATTATCAATTGTCCATTAAAAAAGGTCGGTGTTTTTGTCAACACTTCCTTCGAAGAGTTGGTGGAAACAGCGGCATTGTTCCGACTCGATTACCTGCAACTGCACGGAAATGAGACACCGGACGATTGCCATGCCTTGCAAAAGCGTGGTTACTCGCTGATCAAGGCATTTCAGATTGCAACAGCTTGCGATCTTGAACAAACTACCGATTATGAAGGGCGTGTCGATTACTTCCTCTTCGACACCAAAAGCAACAGTTATGGAGGTTCCGGCAAGCAATTCGATTGGTCCATACTTGAAGCTTATCAGGGAGAGACACCTTTTCTGTTAAGCGGAGGTATCCGGCCGGAAAGTGTCGAGGCAATACGCTCTTTCCAGCATCCCCGCTTTGCCGGGATCGATCTGAATAGCGGATTCGAGATCGAGCCGGGGCGGAAAGACATAGAAAAGCTAAAGGAGTTTTTAAAAGAAATTCAAAATCATAATTCATAAATCTGAAATCAAAAGATGAACCGTATCACAAATTTATTCAACACAAAGAAGAATGGAATCCTATCCGTCTTCTTCACCGCCGGATATCCGAACCTGGATGATACGACGAAGATATTAAAAGAGTTAGAGGACAAAGGAATAGACATGGTAGAGATCGGTATTCCCTTCTCCGACCCGATGGCTGACGGCCCCGTGATCCAGGAAGCCTCTACTGCCGCTTTACGAAACGGGATGTCATTGCATGTTCTGTTCGAACAGTTAGAAGATATCCGTCAGGATGTGCATATCCCGATTATCCTGATGGGCTATCTGAATCCGATCATGCAATATGGCTTCGAAGCATTCTGCCGGAAATGTGCACTGACAGGTGTGGACGGTATGATCATTCCGGACCTGCCTTTTGCCGATTATATGAAAGAGTATAAAGCCATCGCCGAACGGAATAACCTCAAAATGATCATGCTCATCACACCTGAAACTTCCGAAGAACGCATCCGCCTGATCGATGAACATACAAGCGGTTTCATCTACATGGTGTCGAGCGCCTCCACTACCGGAGCACAGCAGAGTTTCAACGAGCAGAAGCAGGCTTATTTCCACCGCATCAACGGGATGAGACTCCGGAATCCGCGCCTGGTCGGTTTCGGCATATCGAACAAAGCAACCTTCGATGCAGCAGCTACTAACTCATCTGGAGCTATTATCGGCAGCAAATTCATGCAACTATTGAAGAGTGAACCGACAATCGACAGGGCGGTCGATAAGTTACAGGCAGCACTTCAGGAATGAAATGAACAGAAAAACAAATCTTTTAAAACAATCGGTGGTGTGTCAAAATGTAACTTGTCCCCGTGTCCCGCACGGGGACGCAAAAGAACAGGCCTTATCAATCAAATGTTTATACGGCCTGCTTTTATGCGATCCCGCGCGGGATGCAAGAACAAGACTGTTTTGACATCCCCCAAGTCTGCTTACACACCCCCAGTAATAAACTAAGCACCTCAAAAGACCACTACTCTCTTCCGCCTCCCAATGCCTGATACAGATTAATAACACCTTGTATTTCCATAAAACGGTTTGCCACTTGTGTCAATTGTGCACTCAGCAAACTTTGTTGGGCCGTCAGGACCTCTAAATAGGTCGTATTTCCGTACAGCATCGTCAAAGAGGTGCTTTCGTATGCTTTTTCAAGCGAAGCAATCTGTTTTTCGAAAAGTCCGGCTTTATCGCGGGCAGTCTGATACTTCACCAACGCATCGTTCACCTCTGATCCGGCATTGAGAAGGGCCTGCTGGAAACTTAACTTGGCTTCCTCCTGTTGTGCTTTGGCAATCTTCAACTGAGCAATATTCGCTCCTCGATTGAACAAAGGCTGGGTAAGCGATCCGATAGCCGTTGCAAGAAATTTTCCCGGATTTATGATCATGCTTCCGGCCGAATTTGTCCATCCGGCACTACCGCCTAAAACAATGGACGGATAGAACGCGGAACGTGCCTGATTGGTTGCATAGAAAGCGCTTTCGAGCGAATGTTCCGCACGACGCACATCTGGACGGTTTGAAAGCATTTGCACCGGAATGCCTACGGCAAGATGATCCGGCAATGTTTGTCTTTCCAACTTGCCACGTTCGACACGGCGTGGACTTTCCGCCAACAGAAGCGACAGGCTGTTTTCCGTCTGGTTGATCTGCTCTTTCAAGTCGAGTAGCGAAGTGGAAATACTATAATAGGTAGCCTCCATCTGCGATACGGCAGCTTCGTTTGCCAAACCAGCATCCATCAAGGCGCGTGTAGCATCGACGGTTTCCTTCCACGATTGCCGTGTACGCTCCGAGATCGCAAGCTGCTCATCCAGCATCAGCAATGTGTAGTAGACATTGGCAATACTGGCTATAAGCTGCGTCCGGACCGCCTGTCTGTAGTCATGGCTTTGTTCGAGCAACGCCTTCGCCTGGGACTTGGCATTACACATACGCCCGAAAATATCTAACTCCCAACTGGCCGTGACGGGCACGGAATAGGTCTGTGTCGCCTTGCCTCCATCGAAACTGCTCACTGTTCCTTGTGGGGCAAGAGCAAACGAGGGCAGAAAAGCCAGCTTGGCGGACATTAGCGTGGCCTCGGCTTCCTTGACACGCCACTGTGCGGACTGGAGATCGGTATTGCTCTGCAAACCCTGCTCGATCAATTCACGGAGATACGGATCGGTGAAGACTTCCCGCCAGCCAAGATTACCAAGATTGTCCGTGCTGTCGCTTGCCGCTACCTCTTCCCCATAAAGGTCTTCCGGGACTTCGGTCACCGGCTTGTATTTCGTATAGATGCCGCAGCTATTCAGTGCGAACGCTGCGACAATTATGATTAGAATCTCTTTTCTCATTTTTTTTCTTCGTTTTTACTTTCTATGTGACGCTCTCTCTCACTCTTTGCTTCCACATATTCTTCCTGGATCTGCCAATCGGAAGCTGGCTGAAACTGGATGGGACGAACCTTCTCTTGTAAATATTGGAACACGATGAACAAAGAAGGTACGACAAACAGTAATGCCAGCGTACCGATCAGCATACCTCCGACCGTACCCGTACCCAAGGAGCTATTACCGTTGGCTCCTACTCCCGTAGCCACCATCAAGGGCAACAATCCGAATATCATTGTTCCGGCTGTCATCAGAATCGGACGCAAACGGGCTTTAGCAGCAGAAAGGGCGGCAGAGGTCAGGCTCATACCGGCTTTACGGCGCTCGGCAGCGTACTCCGTCAGCAGGATGGCAGTCTTGGAGATCAAACCAATCAGCATGATCAAACCTGTCTGCAAGTATATATTATTCTCCAAGCCCATCATTTTTGCAAATAGGAAAGATCCGGCCAGGCCGAACGGGACAGCCAACAATACCGCGAACGGAATCAGGAAACTTTCGTAAAGCGCACTCAGGATCAGATAGATCATGAGGAAGCAAATACCGAAAATGATAATGGTCGTATTACTCTGCGTATTCTCTTCACGGGTGATTCCTCCGAAATCATAACCGTACCCTTTCGGAAGGGCCTGCTCGGCAGTTTCCTTCACGGCACGGATGGCGTCACCGGTACTGTAGCCTTCTGCCGGCATCGCATTCACGGCTATGGAGTTGTACATATTGAAACGGCTCAGGGATTCCGCGCCGTAACTGCGTGTCAATGTCACGAACTGACTGAGCGGCGACATTTCCCCATTGGACATGCGTACGAAGATGTTATCCAGGGAAGCCTCGTCGACACGGTATTTCGGATCGGCTTGTATCATCACTTTATACACTTTGGAAAAACGGTTGAAGTTAGAGACATATTGTCCTCCATAGTAACCCGACAGCGTGCTGAGTACCGCATCCGGCGTTATCCCGGCACGCTTGCACTTCGAGGCATCGATTTCAACGGTCCATTGCGGATAACGGACATCAAAAGTAGAGTAAGCCATCGAGATTTCAGGACGCTGGTTCAGTGCCCCTAAGTATTGCTGTGTCGTCGCGAAGAACGTACCGATATCGCCACCTTGCTTATCCTGCATATGCAATTCCAACGCGTTACCCATACCATAACCGGGAATCATCCCCGGAGAGATGGCGAAGACACTGGCGTCCTTTATGTCCGCCGTCATGCCATAGACTTGTCCGATAACGGCTTGCACATCTTCCCCCTTACCCGTGCGTTCGTCCCACGGTTTGAGTTTCAGAATCAACATCCCGAAAGAGTTCCCCTGTCCGGCCAACAGACCATAACCGGAAACTTTCTGGACATGCAATACCTGCGGGATACCCTCTAAACGCTGTTCGATGCGCTTCATCACATCGTCTGTCGTCTTTAGTGAGCTACCGGCAGCCGTACTGACATTTACAAATACGACACCCTGATCTTCATCGGGCACCAAACTCGTTTTCGTCGTGTTCATCAGAAAGGCCAACAGCACAATCGAGCAAGCAAGCAGCGACCAGACCATCCACTTCCGTTTGATAAAAAACAGAACTCCTTTCTTATACTTCTCGACCATCGAATCGAACGCTACATTAAAGGCTTTACGGAAACGGGCGGCAAAATTATTGTTCTGCGTACCGTCTTCGTTGATATAGGGTTTCAGGAAAAGGGCACAGAGCGCCGGACTCAACGTCAGTGCATTGACTGCCGATATTCCGACTGCTACTGCCATTGTCAAACCGAACTGGGTATAGAACGTTCCCGAAGTCCCGCTCATGAACGAAACCGGAATAAACACTGCCATGAACACCAGTGAAGAGGTGATAACGGCATTACTGATCCCTTTCATCGCATCGATACTGGCCATATAAGAAGAGCGGTATCCGACATCGAATCGCGCCTGCACCGCCTCGACGACGACAATCGCATCGTCCACCACAGTCCCGATCACCAATACCAATGCAAACAAGGTAATCAGATTGATACTGAACCCGGCAATCGACATAAACGCAAACGTACCGATCAGTGAAACCACGATTCCCACCAACGGAATAACCGTCGAACGGATATCCTGCAAAAACACATACACCACCAAGATCACCAACAGGATAGCTTCGAATAAGGTCTTTACCACCTCATGAATAGAAGCAAACAGGAAGTCGTTGGAACTCATCACCTGAGTCAGCTCCACACCCTTTGGCAAATCTTTCCGCGCTTCTTCCAGAAAAGCATCGATATTCTGGTTTACTTCCGTAGCATTTGAACCGGCAGTTTGGAAGATCATACAGGAAACACCGGGATGGCCGTCCATACCGCCATGATAGGCGTAGGTTTCTTCACCCATCTCGATGTCAGCGATAGTCTTCAGCTTCAAAACTTCACCGTCCTCGGTCGAACGGATCACGATTTCACCGAACTCTTCGGGAGTGATCAGGCGGCCTTTATATTTCATGGTATACTGGTAAGTTTCATCCGAATTCTCGCCAAACGATCCGGTTGCCGACTCGATGTTCTGTTCGGCAAGCACCTGCGTCACATCCGAAGGGATCAGTTTGTACTGGGCCATAACATCCGGCTTCATCCAGATACGCATACTGTAGTCGCCTCCCATGATCATCATGTCGCCGACACCCTGTATACGGAGAATGGACGGTTTCAGGTTGATACTGATATAATTGGAGAGAAACTTCTCGTCATACGAATCATCCGGACTGTACAGTGAAAACATCTGCAAGATACTGGTTTGCCGTTTGGAAGTCGTAATACCGACCTGCGTTACCTCGGCCGGCAACTGACCGGTTGCCTTCGATACACGGTTCTGCACATTGACCGCTGCCATATCGGGGTCTGTCCCTTGTTTAAAATACACAGTGATATCCACAACTCCGGCATTTGAAGCGGTAGAAGTCATATAAGTCATATTTTCCACACCGT
>OGQT01003034.1_pt1 | contig 11162 bp, 8 predicted proteins | sample 1553261 | NCBI WGS metagenome assembly OGQT01 (sample SAMEA2579992, study PRJEB22360) | human gut metagenome | biome: human gut; feature: human-associated habitat; material: faeces | place: Denmark | collected 2008/2010
CGAATGCGGCGCTGGAGGCAGCAGCGCGTGCCGACACTCCCGCCGCCCGCGAGTTCCGTAAGGTGCAGATGGCCTACGCCCAACAGAAGGATCTCGCGCAGATCGAGGCCGACAAAGTCGTGGCCCAGGCTGAGGCAAAGGCATCGGCCGCAGCCATGCAGCGCGACATGGAGGATGCCCGCTACGAGGAACGCAAAGGGTTGTGGAGCAAAGCGCCTCCGACAAACGCCCCCCCGGCGGCCCCCCCACCGATGACGACGATTAATCCCCCGGCCGCCCCTCCCTCCAACATAAGCCACATACGTCACATAAGTTACATAAGTCACATCCCTTACCTAACCCACACCCCCTTTATGAAACTTTTCTACACCATGCTGGCCATTGTGGCCACGCTGATGCTCACCGCCTGCGGCGGTGGAGGGCCCACTGCGGCCGACCATTGGGGCCCACGCTAATGCTCCCCGCCTGCGGCGGCTACGGCGACGACTACCGCGCCGCCTGCAAGGATGGCGATTTCGATGCCGCGCACGATATCCTCGATCGCCTGCACAGCCGGTATGACGACGTGCGTTCAGAATATTACGGCTCCATGAAATGGAACAACGACGGCCGTGCGCGCATCGAGGCCGCCGCCACGCAGTACGGCACCGCCGCAAAGCATATCCTCACAACCGAGGCACGCTATCTCATTTCAAATAACGATCCTGACGCTGTGGGCGATCTGCTTGTGAACCTTTTCAACGAGCTCCAGCCCATTGGCGAGCGTCTGCCCGAAGGCACCGAATACCACCCCGGCGGAGTCACAGACCTGCAGCAGACCTGCGCCGACATAGACTGCTACAAAGAGTATGTGGCAGCCAACAACGCGCTTGCCGACGTGATTCTCGACCTTGCCATCCATAACAATGACGACGACCTTGGCATCGTGGCCATGACACATTATCTTGATGAGCCTGTGCTTGTCGACATGGAGTATGTGGACAGCAAGCTCGTTTACCGTCGTGCCCCCAAACTCGATATGGTCATCAATAGACTGAACCTTGAACCCGACGACACTTTCAATGTCGGTCCCGGTTTCTGAGACATTTTTTCAACAACAGCTATCTCAACCAACACAATATGAAAACAAGAACTTTATTATCCATTGTGTGCATGTTTCTGTGCATGCAGCTGTGGGCTCAGGAGTTCAAGGTCGGCGCCGCCAAATATCTTTGTGCGTCCCGACGGTAAAGTTGAACTCAAAGAGTACAAGAAAGCCCAGGGCGAGGTTGTGCTCCCCTCGACTGTGACCAACCCCAAATCCGGACAGCAGTACGCGCTGGCTTCGGTCGGCAAGGAGGCATTCAGGAAGAGCGGAGTGACGAAAGTCGTGCTCCCCGAATCGCTTGAGGCCAACGGTCTTGGCGAGGCGGCATTCAAGGATTGCAAGTCGCTTGAGTATGTAGAACTCCCCGCATCGCTGAAAGTAATCCCCAAAGAGGCGTTCCGGGGTTGCAAGAGTCTGGTCAACGTCAACGACGACCATGTGGAAATCATAGGCGAGTACGCTTACAGGGAATGTAATCTGAAACAATGGAGCATCTCTCCGACGGTCAATGAAATCGGCTACGGTGCTTTTATGCTTAATCCCGGGCTCAAGATCATAGAATTCCAGCCGTCAGATTCGCCTCTGCGTATGGGTGCCGATGTGTTTCTTTGGACACCTGTCGAGGCGTTGGTTGTTGGCCGAGAGGTGTATGTCAAGCAATACGATGACATAACCTTCAGTCCCTTCAAGAAAAAAGAGTCTGTTACCCACGTGATTATTGGCCCCAATGTCACACGGCTCAGCCCTGATTTCTTCGAGGGATGCCCCTCGCTGGCGGCCGTCCAGTTCTCCAACCTTGATGCTGGCGGTTCTTTCCTCAAGGCTCTCGATATAGTAGGCCCCAAGGTACGTATCGTCATGGATGAGGAAACTTACACCGTACCCGACTTCAAGAAGAAAGCCAAGTTCAGAATGACCGCTGAAAAGTACGTTAATGCGGTGAAAGATATTGACGGATGCAAGTGGCTGGCAGGGACATGGAACGATTTCACCTTCAGTGATATCCAGGAAAATATGAATGACTGTTATGACATGTTGTATAACATGGCTGATATTGTCATTGATGAGTGGGAAGTACCTTTCCCCGAATCGCATTGTTCCGAAGTTGTGGCCGGCATTGCAAATTCCCTGCTGGGTAACATGACTCTTGAGAAAGGGGGAAATCCTAATAGTCTCAATGGCTGGGCAAAAGCAGACATGCTGCACGCGGAGTTTTCTGATTCTACGCGCATGCATGCCTACGAGATAGTGCTGTCGCTGGCTGAAAAAATGCTGAAGTCTGATCCTGAGAAGAGTGTCTATGCCTGCGCTTTGCAGCTTGCCGGTCTTTGCGGCCAGGGGCGCTGGCAGGAGGCAGCGAAATATTACCCCAGCGCTCACCGCCTGATTACGGAAAACGGTAAATATGCGGTGCCTTACGAGCTCACTTATATGCGCGATGTCATAAACGAGCATGGCTACAAGGCCAAGGACCCCGTCTATGCCAAAGCCACGAGCGCCAGAGGCGCCAAATCCAAGTCCAAGGCATCCGGCAGCCAGAACGGCTACAAGAAGAGCGAGCTGATGGAATACTTCTTTGAAAAAGGTTACGAGCGGTACCAGAGGCACCGCGCCGAGCGCCGTTACAAAAAATGGCTTAAGAGAACAGGACAAATCCAGTAATCAACATACGCATAACCAAAAGTTGGCACCCCCGGCATCAGAGCGCTTAACACTCTATGCCGGGGGGCTTTCCACATTCCTATTCGTATATTCGCCTATTTGCTTATTCGTTTATTTGTTTATTCGCGGAGGCGTGAGTCGATGATGATGGTCACCGGGCCGTCGTTAACGAGCGACACCTTCATATCGGCGCCGAACACACCCTTTCTGACCTCGCGCCCGATGGTGGCGCCCAGCCGGGCGCAGAAACGGTCGTAGAGCGGCTGTGCCTCCGGCCCCCGGGCGGCGCGTATATACGACGGGCGGTTACCCTTGCGCGTACCGGCCGTGAGCGTGAACTGGCTGATGGCCAGCACGTCGCCGCCGATGTCAATGATACTGCGGTCCATCACGTCATCGTCGGCCGATTTCGGGAAAATCCGCAGGCCGGCCACCTTCCCCACAAGCCATTCCACATCGGCGTCGGTATCGCCGCACTCCACCCCCACAAGCACCATCATGCCCGTGCCGATGGCGCCGACCTCCGTCCCGCCGACCCTCACCGCCGCCTCACTCACTCTCTGTATAACCACTCTCATAGTTGCTATATGCTATGGATTATGTATTTTTTGTGCAAAGATAGGGGTATTTTCTGAGGGAATGGGTAACTTTGCAGAAATCAAATTTGCCATGAAGAAATTTTTTGTCTGTGCGGCGACCGCTCTGGTTGCCTTTGTCAGCGGCGCGTATGAGCTGCCGCGAACCTCGCCCGAGGCTCAGGGACTTGAATCAGGGGCCGTTATAGCCCTTATCGACTCGCTGATGTCGATGCCTCAGGCCGAACTGCACAATATCACAGTGATGCGCCACGGCAATATCGTGGCCCAGGCGTCGCCGGCGCCGTTCACCCCCGACATGCAGCATGAGTTGTTTTCTGTGTCGAAGACTTTCACTGGGGCGGCTGTGGGGCTGGCGATAGACGCCAACCGCCTAAGGCTCGATGACCGTCTGGGCGCCGTCATGCCTGAAATCCTGCCTGATTCGGTGAGTCCATGGCTGGCCGATGTCACGGTGCGCGACCTGCTCACGATGTCGTCGGGCATGACGGTTGACTGGATGATGCGCGGCCAGGAGGATCACTGGGCCAAGGTGATGGCCTCGAAACCGATGGTGGCCGAGCCGGGTACGAAATTCGCCTACGACTCGATGTCGACCTATCTGCTCTCGGTGCTTGTGCAGAAGGTGATGGGGCGTACCGTGCTCGATCTGCTTGCCGAAAAGGTGTTCACGCCGCTTGAAATCACCGATTACGCCTGGGATGTAAGTCCCGACGGTGTCACCACCGGCGGCTGGGGTCTGTGGATGAAACCTGACGGGCTGGCACGTTTCGGCCAGATGCTCCTTGACGGGGGCCGATGGCAGGGGCGGCAGATATTGCCCGAAAACTGGGTCAGGGAGATGATGACCGAGAAGGTAGACCTCCCGGGTGACTCCGACGGCTATAACTACCAGATGTGGAAGTGCGGCCATAAAAGCGCCTCGCGCGCCGATGGTGCTTGGGGGCAGTTCATCGTGGTGATGCCCGAAGAGGATATGGTGGTTGTGATCACGCAGTGCGAGCGTGATGTCACCGCACGTCAGCTGAATCTGGTGTGGGGACTGCTCTCACCGGCCACGCATGACGCTCCGTTGGCCGAGGGGAAGGATTTCAAGGTGCTCAGCCGCCGCATCGCCACGCTGGCGCACCCGTTCCCCACGGGAAAAAGCTCGTCGCGCACGCAGAAGGCTCTCTACGGGCGTACTCTTGACCTCCCTGCCAATTCAATGGAATGGAAAACGCTTGAGGTGGTGCCCGACACCGACGGTATAAAGCTGATAACTGAGAACATGAAAGGTGAGCGCGACACGCTCGTGTGCGGCTACCGCAGGTGGATGACCTCTGAACTCAACTCATTCCCGCCCGACGAGCGCCGTGACACGCATAACCGCATGTCGGGGCACACCAACATATTCTATACCGCAGGCGCATACGCCTGGGCCGACGGTACCCTTGACGTGAAACTGCATTTCACACATTGGTATTCGTCACTGTCGCTGAAAATCAAGCCTGCCGGTGACCGGTTTGAGGTTACCATGAAACTCAATTACGAGGGCGCCCCGGCCACCATTACCGCTACCGCAGAATAACGCGCCCACCCAAAATAAGTCACCCATAATTCCCATGACTCCCATAATTCCCGGCAGCAGGCTTGGGAGTTATGGGAGTCATGGGATTTATGGGAATTATGGGTGTTAGGGGTGAGGCTTGCTGTCAGTCGAGCTTGAGAACCGCCAGGAAGGCTTTCTGGGGCACCTGCACCGAGCCGATCTGTTTCATGCGCTTTTTACCGGCTTTCTGTTTCTCGAGTAGTTTGCGCTTTCGCGAGACGTCGCCGCCGTAGCATTTGGCCGTAACATCCTTGCGCACGGCCTTGATGGTCTCGCGGGCGATGATCTTGGCGCCGATGGCGGCCTGGATTGCGATGTCGAACTGGTGGCGCGGAATCAGCTCCTTGAGTTTCTCGCACATGCGGCGGCCGAACTGCACGGCGTTGTCGGCGTGCGTGAGGGTCGAGAGGGCGTCGACGCTCTCGCCGTTGAGCAGAACATCGAGTTTCACGAGGCGCGAGTTGCGGAAATCGTGCAGGTGATAGTCGAACGACGCGTATCCCTTGGATATCGACTTCAGCTTGTCGTAGAAGTCAATCACGATTTCGCCCAGGGGAATGTCGAACGTAAGTTCCACGCGGTTGCCCGATATGAACTCCTGTTTGATAAGCTCGCCGCGCTTGCCGAGGCAAAGCGTCATTATGGGGCCGATGAAATCGGTGGTGGTGATTATAGAGGCGCGGATATAGGGCTCCTCGATATGGTCGATCAGGGTGATGTCCGGGAGTCCGGAGGGGTTGTGTACCTCGGTCATGTTCCCCTTTTTGTCAAAGACGTGGTACGAGACGTTCGGCACGGTCGTGATGACATCCATGTTGAACTCGCGCGACAGACGCTCCTGTATGATCTCCATGTGCAGCAGTCCGAGGAATCCGCAGCGGAAACCGAAACCGAGTGCCATAGACGACTCCGGCTGGAACGTGAGCGACGCGTCGTTGAGCTGAAGTTTCTCAAGCGACGAGCGCAGGTTCTCGAAGTCTTCGGCCTCGATGGGGTAGACACCGGCGAATACCATCGGTTTCACCTCCTCGAACCCGGCGATGGCGGCGCCCGGATTGGCCACATGGGTGATGGTGTCGCCCACCTTCACCTCTTTCGAGGTCTTGATGCCCGAGATGATGTAGCCCACGTTGCCGGCCGAGAGGGTCTGGCGCGGCGAGAGGTCCATTTTCAGCACGCCGATCTCGTCGGCATGGTACTCTTTGCCGGTGGCCACGAACTTCACGAAGTCATCTTTAGAGATGGTGCCGTTCTCGATCTTGAAGTATGCGATGATGCCGCGGAACGGGTTGAACACCGAGTCGAAAATCAGGGCCTGCAGGGGTGCGTCGGGGTCGCCTTTGGGTGCCGGCACGCGGTCGACTATGGCGCGGAGAATCTCATCGACACCCTCGCCGGTCTTGCCAGAGGCGCGTATTATCTCCTCACGCTTGCAGCCGAGCAGGTCAACAATCTGGTCTTCCACCTCGTCGGGCTTGGCGCTTTCGAGGTCTACCTTGTTGATCACCGGAATGATCTCAAGGTCAGAGTCGATGGCCATGTAGAGGTTCGATATGGTCTGTGCCTGGATGCCCTGTGTGGCGTCGACGATGAGCAGCGCCCCCTCGCAGGCTGCGATTGAGCGTGATACCTCGTATGAGAAGTCCACATGCCCCGGGGTGTCGATCAGGTTCAGCACGTAATCCCGGTCGTCGAGCCTGTAGTTCATCTGGATGGCGTGGCTCTTGATGGTGATGCCGCGTTCGCGCTCAAGGTCCATGTCGTCGAGCACCTGTGCCTGCAGGTCTTTGCCGGCAACGGTCTTGGTGTATTCGAGCAGTCGGTCGGCCAGGGTGCTTTTGCCGTGGTCGATGTGGGCGATGATGCAAAAATTCCTGATGTTCTTCATCGGGCAGAGTGGAAGTTTAAAGAGGGTAGGGTTTACGATACGTTACATGGAGCGGAGAGCGAGTGAGGTGGCAGCGCTTATTCCACTGTCACCGACTTGGCGAGGTTTCGGGGCATGTCGACATTGCACCCTTTCTTGATGGCCACGTGGTAGGCCAGCAGCTGCAGGGGTATCGACACCACGATGGGCGACAGCGCCTCGGGTACCTCGGGAATCTCAAGGATATGGTCGGCGATCTCGGCGATGGTGGTGTCGCCTTTTGTCACGACCGCGATGACCGAGCCGCCGCGGGCCTTGACCTGCTGGATGTTCGAGATGATTTTCTCGTGCAGTTCGTCGCTGGGGGCGATGACTACGGTGGGCAGTTCATGGTCAATCAGGGCGATGGGGCCGTGTTTCATCTCGGCGGCAGGGTATCCCTCGGCGTGGATATAGCTGATTTCCTTGAGCTTGAGGGCACCTTCGAGGGCCGAGGGGTAATTGTAGCCGCGGCCGAGGTAGAGGAAGTTGTGCACGTATGTGTATATGCGCGACAGTTTTTCGATCTCGCCGTCGAGCTTGAGGGCTTTTTTGATGAGCGACGGCAGGTTGCGCAGTGCATCGGCCATTTCGCTGGCACGTTTCTCGTCGAGGGTGCCGCGCAGCTGGCCGATGGCCATTGCGAGCATGGTGAGCACCGTCACCTGGCCCGTGAAGGCTTTGGTGGATGCCACGCCGATTTCAGGGCCGACATGGATGTATGTGCCCGAGTCAGTGGCGCGGGCTATCGACGAGCCGATGACGTTGCAGACGCCGTAGACGAACGCGCCGCGCTGTTTTGCCAGCTGGATGGCGGCCAGGGTGTCGGCGGTCTCGCCCGACTGCGATATGGCTATCACGATGTCGTCGGGGGTGATCACGGGGTTCGAGTAACGGAACTCAGAGGCGTACTCGACCTCGACGGGGATGCGGGCGATATCCTGGATCAGACGCTTGCCGATGAGGGCGGCGTGCCACGATGTGCCGCAGGCCACGAAGATTATGCGTTTGGCGTTGAGGAACTGCGCGGCATGCTCAATGACGCCTGAAAGGGTGACTTTCGAGCCGGTGTTGCCGATGCGGCCGCGGATGCAGTCGTGTATGGTGCGCGGCTGCTCGTTGATCTCCTTGAGCATGAAGTGCGGATAGCCGCCCTTCTCAAGCTGCGATACCGAGAGGCGCAGGGTCTGTATGTCGATGGTGGTGGGCACGTTGTCGACGGTGATGATCTTCAGCTCTTCGCCGCGGGTGATGATTGCGATCTCGTCGTCGTTGAGATACACCACCTGGTTGGTGTATTCGATGATGGGGGTGGCGTCTGACGCCAGGAAGAATTCATCCTTGCCGATGCCGATTACCAGCGGCGAGCTCTTGCGGGCGCCGATGATGGTCTCGGGGTGCTCGGTGTCGAGCACGGCGATGGCGTATGCGCCCACGACCTCTTTCAGGGCCTCGCGCACGGCCTCGACGAGGGTGCATTTGTTCGAGGTCTTGATATAGTCGATGAGCTGTACGAGCACTTCGGTATCGGTCTCGCTGCGGAACTCGCACCCCTGCATCTCAAGCGCCTCCTTGAGCACGCTGTAGTTCTCGATGGTGCCGTTGTGCACCAGGGCGATCTTGCCCGAACGGCTGAAATGCGGGTGGGCGTTTATGTCGTTGGGCTCGCCGTGGGTGGCCCAGCGTGTATGGGCTATGCCAACGTTGCCCGAGACGTTCTTTTCCTGGCAGAAAGCCTCGAGGTCGGCCACCTTGCCGCGTGTCTTGTAAAGATTAAGATGCGAGTCGGCGTCGATCATTGCGACACCGGCACTGTCGTAGCCGCGATATTCGAGGCGATGGAGACCTTTGATTAGAATTTCATAGGCAGGTTTGTTGCCTATGTAACCTACGATTCCGCACATATTGAGTGGTTGGGTTTAAGATATGGTTCTGGTTCGGTTGGGGTGGGAACGGCAACATCGCTGTTGGCCGTGCTCCATTCTGGCGAGAGATAGGGCGCCGGGAGAGATTCGGCGGATGTCAGGGCGTATACTACGTCAAGATTGCAAAGTTACAACAAATTTGTGATATATGACGTAACTTGCTGTAATTTAGTGCGTCTATGTAACGTGATTGTACTTAATTCGTACTGATTGAGATAGTTGCCGCAAACGGGGGAAATTGAGTTTTTGATTTTTAACATCTGTTTTTGATTTTTAATTGCCTCTTTTTGCCCCCACAAGGTCTGATTTTGGGCTACGGCCAATCTTCGACCTTGAAACCGCATCCACTTTTTCAGTGCGAAAAAGACACGTTTTGACGCAGCAAAGATAGCGATTTTTATCGGCATGGGCAAACGTAGCGGGACATCGGCTTGCATCAGACCGTGCCGGGGATGTGTCCGGGAGGCCACGTTCCTACCCGGACATACTGCAAGCCCATATCCCGCCTGACAAGTCCACGCGGATAGAGACCGTATGCCATCCTCCCGACAAAACGACCGGGCGGACATCATCCGGACACTATCCCTTTTGCGGGACTATTTATAGCGTTGCCGAAACCTGTTTACACTGACCGTCCCTTTTATCTTTCGTTGCCAAACGGGATGCCGGATATACAAAACCGGCGAGGGTGAAAGTAAGAGACGCCATTTCACCAGCCCCGGTATTTGCACATCCCGCATCCCGCTGATTTCAATCCACGCGGATAAAAACCGCGCACTTCCACGGATCGGCGATGCCGTACCGCTCCCTTTGCGCGGACATTATCCTCAGCGGGATTACATTTCCGTCTTTTATTTTTTCTTTCCGCTGCCGCCACCAGCGTGGCAGCAGGGACGATTATGTTTTCTTGGGCTCTCTTACCGGGGGAGCCATTTTGAGTCAGGGCGTACCATTGACAAGCGGGTCTGTATGGGTTGCTTGACTTGACTGAACGTGCGGCGAAGGGATATTCTATCGGCTTCGGCATAAAAATCTCCAGACCTCCTTGCGTCGGCTCGTATTTTTATGTCGAGGCCCGAACATCCCTTTTCTTCCGCCACACGCCTTGCAGGTGTCAAGCAACTCATACAACCACACTGTCTTTGGACGCATGGTTCAAAAAAAAGCTCCCACCGATATGAAAGCCACAAGAAAACATAAAGATTTTAAGTCAAGGCAAGCTCGCCAATCCTCCTATCTATACCGCATAATCACAAAGGCGGTCAAGGTGGTGGCAATCATCATCGGAGCAGTCATCGGGATAGCGTTGTGGGCAGTGGTCAAACCCATACTAAGGGGCATAGGCTGGCTCATATCAATCCTCACCGCAGCAGGGGCAATCTATTGGTTAATGACACTCTAAAATTCAAGAATATGGCAACGAAAAGAAATTCCAAGACCTTGGAACAGCAGGCAAGATACTACGGGGTTGACGATATGTCCGAGTATATGGTCGAGACCTACCTCAACGGCAACATATCCACATACCGCCAGCTATTCCAAGAACTACGGGGCGAGAGTCGCACAGAGTTTGTTAGACGGCTCTTTGAAATGGAACTCAACCCCACCGATATAGAAAAAATGATACTGACAATCCTCTAAAACCCACGACTATGGCAACGAAAGAAAACAAAGGCACACAAGCCTTCAACGACACTATCAAGGCTTATCTTGAAGAACGAGCCGAGAATGACGCGCTATTTGCCGTCAAGTTCGCAAACCCCTCAAAATCCGTGGATGACTGCGTGACATATATCCTCAACCAAGTGCAGAAAAGCGGTTGCAACGGCTTTACTGATGCGGAGGTGTACGGAATGGCAATCCACTACTACGAGGAAAAGGAAATTGAGGTCGGCAACCCAATCAACTGCAAAGTGGTGGTGAACCATACGGTAGAACTCACCGAGGAGGAAAAGGAAGAGGCACGGCAGGAGGCAATAGCCAAACTCCGAGACGAGCAGGTCGCGAAGATGCGCAGACCCACAGCGAAGAAAGCCACCGAAAACAAACCCCAAGTTGAACAACCCAGTCTATTTGACTTTTAACCCCCATACCGCTATGAAACCCAAGACCGCAATACAAAAGAAAGTGGCTAAACTCTCAGCCACCCTGCGACCCATCACCGCCACACAGGAACAATGGGCATATACACACTGCGTTGAGCATTTCGCATACCGCACCAAGAGCGGAATACTGACCTGCGGTGACTGCGGACACCAATGGGAAAGCGGGAACGGCAGTCTATGCGATACCCTTGCGGATTGCAGATGCCCTCACTGCGGTGCTGAACTCAAAGTGAATTGCATCTAACATTTGAAAAGGGACCCAGGTACAGCAATTGAAAAGGGACCCGCCC
>OGQT01003037.1_pt1 | contig 11155 bp, 7 predicted proteins | sample 1553261 | NCBI WGS metagenome assembly OGQT01 (sample SAMEA2579992, study PRJEB22360) | human gut metagenome | biome: human gut; feature: human-associated habitat; material: faeces | place: Denmark | collected 2008/2010
CCTCAGCGTTCTTCCAGCTTTCCGGAACCTGGATCTCAACAACCTGTTTAGCACCAGCGTCGATAGCTGCCCAGTTCTTCTGTACGACATCATCACCTTTACGTCCGTATGTTGCCTTGGCAGCAGCTTTCATAAGGTCGATTGCCTGATCTTCCGGAATGATTCCTGTCAGTTTGAAGAATGCAGACTGAAGGATTGTGTTGATACGTGTTGGTCCCATGCCAGTTTCAATACCGATCTTAACACCGTCGATTGTGTAGAATTTGATATTGTGGTTAGCGATGAAAGCTTTTACCTGTCCTGGTAAATGTTTCTCAAGACCTTCCATATCCCATGCACAGTTAAGGAGGAATGTACCACCGTCAACAAGTTCCTGAACCATGTTGTATTTGTTTACGTAGGATGGATTATGACATGCTACGAAGTTTGCTTTGTGGATCAGGTATGTGGATTTGATCGGTTTCTTACCGAAACGTAAGTGGGACATTGTAACACCACCGGACTTCTTGGAGTCATAATCAAAGTAAGCCTGTGCGTACATGTCTGTGTTGTCACCGATGATCTTGATGGAGTTCTTGTTGGCACCTACAGTACCATCAGCTCCCAGACCCCAGAATTTACAGTTTGTTGTTCCTTCAGGAGTTGTTACGATCGGAGCACCTGTCTCAAGGGAAAGGTTAGTAACATCATCAACGATACCGATTGTGAATTTTTCTTTAGCAGTGTTCTCATAAACAGCTACGATCTGTGCAGGTGTAGTATCTTTGGAACCTAAACCATAACGTCCGGAGAATACTTTTACGCCGCCGAATTTGCTGTCTTTTAATGCTGCTACAACGTCAAGGTACAGTGGCTCGCCAAGTGCACCCGGCTCTTTAGTTCTGTCAAGAACTGTGATCTGTTTTACAGATTCCGGAATTGCATCGATGAGTGCCTGTGCGCAGAATGGTCTGTAAAGACGAACTTTAACAACACCGACTTTCTTTCCTGCTGCTGCAAGGTAGTCGATTGTCTCCTCGATTGTATCGTTTACAGATCCCATAGCAACGATTACGTGTTCTGCATCAGCAGCTCCGTAGTAGTTGAATAATTTGTAATCTGTACCGATCTTAGCGTTAACTTTATCCATGTATTCCTGTACTACTGCCGGAAGAGCATCGTAGTATGGGTTACATGCTTCTCTTGCCTGGAAAAAGATATCAGGGTTCTGAGCAGAACCTCTCTGACATGGGTGATTCGGATTAAGAGCATGGTTACGGAATGCAGCGATTGCATCCATATCTGCCATATCCTTCAGATCTTCATAATCCCATGTTTCAATCTTCTGAATCTCGTGAGATGTACGGAATCCATCGAAGAAGTTGATGAACGGAACTTTACCTTTGATTGCTGAAAGGTGAGCAACAGGTGTTAAGTCCATAACTTCCTGTACAGAAGATTCGCAGAGCATTGCGCATCCGGTCTGACGACAGGCCATAACGTCTGAATGATCTCCGAAAATTGAAAGTGCATGAGAAGCAAGTGCACGTGCAGATACGTTGAATACTGCAGGTAACTGCTCACCAGCGATTTTGTAAAGGTTCGGGATCATCAGAAGAAGACCCTGGGATGCAGTATAAGTAGTTGTCAGAGCACCTGCTGCCAGAGATCCGTGTACTGCACCAGCAGCACCTGCCTCAGACTGCATCTCTGTAACCTGTACTTCCTGTCCAAAGATGTTCTTTCTTCCCTGAGTTGCCCACTCGTCTGTAGCCTCAGCCATTACAGATGAAGGGGTAATCGGGTAAATAGCAGCTACATCAGAAAAAGCATATGATGCATGAGCGGCTGCATGGTTACCATCCATGGTTTTCATCTTTCTTGCCATTGTTTTTTCCTCCTTAAAGGTTTGTTAAAAAATATATTATTTAGGCTTATGAAGGCCTAAAATTCCATTGGTTATTATATCATAGATTCCCAGTTATGTCCATTTTCTTTCATTGTTTTTTGTATATTATCCTGTACAAACGCCGTTATCTTTTTCACAAATAAAAAAGAGCTGTTCGGAATTTTTCCTCTCCAAACTGCTCTCCTTATCATCTCATACGCTTATCCCAACTCACATCCGGGAATCACTTCTCCTCTTTTCCGAAAAGATCCTTCATGGATTTCCGACGGAGCATTGTCCACAGCTGATCCTGGATCTCCTGAAGCTCATCATGTGCATGGCAGGGAACTCCGTCCTGTCCGTTCCTTGGACACTGATATGTGCCGTTCAGGCACTCAATGATGGACATATCCGGATCGATCGCACTGTATATCTCATATAATGACAGTTCTTCCGGATCTCTCTTCAGCGCGTAACCGCCATGAACTCCGCGGTATCCTTCCACGAGCCCTGCATTCTGAAGCTTCTTCAGTATCTTGTATGCAAAGGGTGCTGTGATCGATTCCCTCTCACAGATCTCGCTGACGCTCAAACGCGGCTCCCACATCAATGCGCGGATAACCCGCATCGCATAATCGCTTTCTCTGGTGATAAACATTTTTAACCTCTCTTCTGTTCAACTAAGCTGCTGATTTATGATAGTTTCCGCATTCCATCCGATCTGCCACGTTCCTGGGTGTTTCTGATGTGCCAGAGAGCCGGATATCCATATCCCCGGAATACTTCATTACCACATACGACAGTATAACCCATTTTTTTATATAATAAAAGGTTATTATTTTCCTGTGATTCATAGTAATCCCCTGTTTTTCCTTTATTTAGCCGAAAAAAGGAAAATACAGCTTGCAAATTTTTCAGTTTACGGTACAATAGGAAACGATTGTAATGCTTTCGTATGTAATTGAAACGATATTTATTTAATGAAAAAAGAGGTATGATATGATTTCAGCAAATAACATCACACTGCGCGTTGGAAAAAAAGCGCTGTTTGAAGACGTTAACATCAAATTTACAGAGGGTAACTGTTATGGATTGATCGGCGCCAACGGCGCAGGAAAATCTACATTCCTCAAAATCCTTTCCGGTCAGCTTGAGCCTACCAAGGGCGACATTGTGATCACCCCCGGTCAGAGGCTTTCTTTCCTGCAGCAGGATCACTTCAAATATGATGCTTATCCGGTTCTGGATACTGTCATCATGGGTAATGAAAGACTCTATCAGATCATGAAAGAGAAAGAAGCCATTTACGCAAAGGAAGATTTCACAGACGAAGATGGCATCCGTGCCAGCGAGCTTGAGGGTGAGTTTGCAGAGATGAACGGATGGGAAGCAGAGTCCGATGCTGCTACTCTTCTCAACGGTCTCGGAGTCGACACCGAGTTCCACTATACACAGATGGCAGACCTTACCGGTAGTATGAAAGTCAAGGTTCTTCTTGCACAGGCTCTTTTCGGAAATCCTGATATCCTTCTTCTTGATGAGCCGACCAACCACCTGGATCTTCCTGCTATCGAATGGCTGGAGGAGTTCCTGATCAATTTTGACAATACGGTTATCGTAGTATCCCATGACCGTTATTTCCTGAACAAGGTCTGCACACATACTGCTGATATCGATTATGGCAAGATCCAGCTTTATGCCGGAAACTATGACTTCTGGTTTGAATCCAGCCAGCTTCTGATCAAGCAGATGAAAGAGGCCAACAAAAAGAAAGAGGAGAAGATCAAAGAGCTCCAGGAGTTCATCTCCCGTTTCAGCGCCAATGCTTCCAAATCCAAGCAGGCGACTTCCAGAAAGCGTGCCCTGGAAAAAATCCAGCTGGATGACATGCGTCCTTCCAGCCGTAAATATCCATACATCGACTTCCGCCCGAACCGTGAGATCGGAAACGAGGTCCTCATGGTGGAAAATCTGTCCAAGACCATTGATGGAGTAAAGGTTCTGGACAACATTTCCTTCACTCTTGGTCGTGAAGATAAGGTTGCCTTTGTGGGCGCCAACGAGCAGGCCATCACAACCTTCTTCAAGATCCTTACAGGTGAAATGGAGCCGGATGAAGGAAATTACAAATGGGGCGTTACCACTTCCCAGGCATATTTCCCGAAGGATAACACACAGGAATTCGATAACGACCTTACTATCACCGACTGGCTGACACAGTACTCCGAGATCAAGGACGCAACCTACGTCCGTGGATTCCTTGGCCGTATGCTTTTCCCTGGTGAGGATGGTGTAAAACGTGTCCGTGTTCTTTCCGGTGGTGAAAAAGTTCGCTGTCTTCTTTCCAAGATGATGATCTCCGGTGCCAATATCCTGATCCTGGATGAGCCAACCAACCATCTGGATATGGAGTCTATCACAGCACTGAACAACGGACTGATCAAATTCCCGGGAGTTATCCTTTTCACCTCACACGATCACCAGTTTGTACAGACAACTGCAAACCGCATCATGGAGATCCTTCCTAACGGCAAGCTGGTAGACAAGATCACCACTTACGACGAGTATCTTGCCAGCGACGAAATGGCCAAGAAGCGTCACGTATTCCAGGTTAACGAAGAGGACGCACAGGATAACTAAATCCCATGCTTCTGTAATAAAAAAACTCCCCTGCTTCCGCCTTTACAGGCAGTTAGGGGAGTTTTTTTATCTGTTTTATATGCGCTTACTCCATGGTGATCGGAGCAAGCTTGCCCTGTGTTACATCCAGAAGATCTTTAAGCGGTACCTTCAGGGTAAGGCCTACTCTTCCACCACTTACATAGATCTCATCAAAGTTTTCAGCAGACTGATCAAACACCACCGGATAATTTTTTTTCATTCCAAGAGGGCTGCAGCCTCCGCGGATATAGCCCGTGATCTTTGTAAGATCCTTTACATGGATCATATCTACTGTTTTTTCGCCTACAGACTTTGCGGCTGCCTTACGGTCCACCTCTTTCTCAATCGGAACTACAAACACATAGTAGCCGCCGCTTTTCCCTTCCATGACCAGGGTCTTAAAGGACTGATCATGAGGGGCTCCTGTGATGTCTGCACAGTGGATCCCATCTATGAACTCTCCACAGTCATATGCGATCGCTTCATATTTTACTTTTTTTCGATCCAGCATTCTCATTGCGTTTGTTTTGGCTTCTTTTCCCATTTCTGTCACTCCTCGGATTTTTCTCAGTTGTCTTTCCACTCATCAAGCTCATCCAGATCCTCATCATTCATCAGATCCGGGTCATTCCTGTAATTTCCATATTCTTCCTGCTCATCAAAATCCGCCATATTTTCAATATCCATCCGACGTCTTTTCTGCTGCAGTTTTTCAAAATCTTTATAGCTGTCCCTGTTTTCCGACTCATCAAAACGATCATAGTCTTCATGATCCTCCGGATCTGCATAGCGGGATCTGCTTCCCGTTCCTGCATTCCTTCGTTCCCTAGTGCTGCTCTGACTGTATCTGCGGCCTCTTCTGTCATCCGAAGCATAATTTCTGTCGGAGGTTCTGTTTCTGCCGGAGGTTCCGGAAGTGCTTCTTCTTTCAGTGGAACTGCCTTTGCTGTTTCTTTCGCTTCCGGATCTTTTTCGGCTGTCTGCATAATTTCTTTCTCGTCTGTCAGAGTTGCGTCCTTCTCTGTCAGATGGTCTGCGGGAACGTCTTTCACCCCGGCTTTCCCGGTCATCGTTTGCCCGGTTTTCGTATGTATATCTGTGATCGTCCCTGTTACGGTCAGAGGTGTATTCACGACTGTTTCCTCTACGGTCCCTTCCTGCCGGCTTCCTGGTCTCCTCCGGCAGAGCTCCATTGTCGTCATCCTCTTCTTCGTCATCTTCCTCATCGTATCGGTCTTTGTTGATGGCGAACTGGATCAGCATACCAAGGATCGCAATTCCCGCTGCCATACCGACGCCATATGGAAACTGCGCCAGCCCTGCGATCTTTGCAATGGATAATCCTGCCAGAACACCACCCAGTATACTGGTTCCGACAATGATCACTCCTTTCGCATAACGCATAGCAAGTATTCCCAGTCCCACGCCGATAAGGATGCACAGGAAAAAGGAAAAAGAACTGGTCGGATGAATCAGATAGATACTCAATGTTATTCCGATACCAAATCCCAGTACAAAGATTCCTGCCCTGTAGATCAGAAACGAAACAACAGCCAGTACGATCCCCAGTCCCGCCATGGCACCTGCGATCACCATTTTATCCTGAACACCGGACATATAGGTTACACCAAAGCCGGCGCCTGCTCCGATGATAAATCCAAAGATCATCATCCAGAACCGGAGGATACGATATCCCAGGATACAGTTCAAAAGCCCGAAAACGCAGAGCACTCCATATACGATCACCATCAGCTGGCTGATCTGTTCCATACCTCCTGCTCTCTGCAGTATGTCAAATCCTCTTGACAACATATCCATATTCATAACTTACTCCTCTCTTTCCAAAACCTCCGAAAATCTTCCCGAAGATGTTTCAGAAAATAAAATATATGGTATAAAAATTATCCATCACTCCATAATGATACTCCACCTGACCAAGTCCGTGAAGTTTCATATAATACTGTGCCACATTCTGTACCACGCCATCATCCAGCAGTTCCCGACAGGCTTCGGAAAAAGCTTCCTGACTGCCAAACTTGAAACGCACTACAGCCGCACCATTATCCATTCTCATCTTACAATAATCATATATGTCCTGCCAGCTGTAATCTTCAAAGTACCCCTGGTTCAGCACATAAAAATCCAGATTCTTCGCAGTACATGCCGGAACTGTCAGTTCTTCCGATGGTGTATAGGTTTTTTCATATTCTTCCGGGAAAGGGCAGAGATAATCGTAAATGATCGTCTTATGTTCTTCCAGCTGTGCGGCATCTCCATTTAAAAAATCCGGCTGATCCCCATTGGTAGCATCTACATAATAATACTCCTGGCCTATTTTTACAATATCCCATGCATGACCCTCTGTACTTCCTTTTGTGCTTCCGTCCACATAAATACAGGGAATATCCAGCCTTTCCAGAAGATACTGGACAGCTCCTGCATATCCGGCACAGACTGCGGATTTTTTCCAGAAAACACCTGCTATGCTCTGATCATCCTCCCCGGTCTGATACTGGGTATGGTCAATAACATACGTATAAACAATGCGTACCTTCTCGTAGTCACCGGCATCCTCCGGGATCAGGGCTCTGACCTCCTGAAAGCTCTGCTCCATGGCCGTCTGTATCTCATCGATCTCGCTGTCTGTATAAGTATAGCCCGGAGTAAAAACGCAGTAATCACTGTCTGAATACGTAGTTTTGTAAATTTTTTCACGATTGTGGACCCAGAATATCTCCGGGTGGTCTTTCAATACTGCATGATAGCTTCTGTCAATACTGTCATCATCGGAGATTGTCAGATAAAACTCCTTTTCCCGGGCACGGATTCCTTTCAGCAGCTCCCGATATACTCTCTGCTCTTCTTCCGTAAGCTGTTTGAAATAATATTCCTGATGCCCTTCTTCGCTCTGGGCAACCTCCATCTGACGCAGTTCCTCTACTTCCTTTGGTTCGCCTGAAATAATGCTCTTTGCTATGGAGCGGATCTGACCCAGTGCCCCTGCCGAAGCGCTAAAGGGCTGAAGGATCACTGCAGCTGTAAGCACTGCGGCTGCCATGGGGCAGAAATTTCTTTTTTTCATAATATCATGTCCTATGTCTGAAGCAGCGATTGTAAGAAAGGGCAGCCTCCCGTGGGAGACTGCCCTTATCTTCAATCGCTGTCCCTTAGTTTTCCATTTCCAGTGTTTCTACATCATCATCAAATGTATCCACTGCATCGTCCATGGTCTCCTGATCCAGAGTCAGCGTCTCAACTTCATCTTCTTCCTCATCCTCCTGCAAAGCCTTATTCTTAAAATCTGCAAGAAGGTCACTGGAAACAGTATCACCGGATGCCAGTGCATCCTTCAGTGCATCAGATCTAACCACATCCGTGAGGAGCTTTTCTGCACTCTCCTCTGTCAGAACATCATTCTCTGTAGCTGTGGTCTTATTTTCCTCCGCTGTTGTATCCTGATAGAAGGATGGCTTTCTGATATAACGGAAGCTTGCACTGTATGCCTCACCAACCGTTACACCATTCTTGCTTGAGGAACAATGTACTGCAATCCAGTCGCCGGAATCCGTCTTTCCGCACAGGATACCAACGTGGTTGTTGCTTCCTGCTTCCGGTCCTCTCTGGAATACCAGATCTCCTGGCTGTGCATCTGCTTCGCTGACAACACCGGCCTTCTCCCACTGGTCAGAGGTTCCGTCTCCAACTGCTGCCTGCATTCCCTGATCCTTATATCCATTGATCACTGCCCAGGTAACAAAGCCGCTGCAGTCCAGACCATATGCACGGAGCGTACCGGAGCTTCTGCTACCGTCTGCTGATACCTTCTCAACGGAGCCCCAGCTTGGATCTTCTCCAATCACCGTAGATTTGCCGCCCCAGAAATATCCGACCTTACCAACCAGTGAATACGCTGCGGTGATAACATCTACACGATCCTCAGAAACATTGTCTCCCACGCTTTCACGGACAAAGCCTTTGGATGCGGTAACTACCGCACAGAGAAGCTTACAGTCTGTTTCCACATATTTCTTAAGGACGCTTCTGTCTTCCTTTGCAATATTGTTCTTCTTGATGTAGTAGTTGATCTTACGATTTCCGTAGGATATCTTGGTAATATCCTGCTTGTCCCTGACGATGGGGTTCATCTCCGCAAAGATCCTTGCCAGATCATCCTTGCAGGATGCATCCAATGTAAATGACGTTGCTCCTGCTTTGCTCTTTTCGTAAATATAAACAGCAAGGATATCCTGCCAATTTCTTACCAGAAGTGTATTCTCCGTATCGGTAAGCTTGTTCTTCTCTTTATATTCTCTTTCGATCTCTTCCATTACAGAAGCAAAATCATCAGAGAAGGACAGATGATAATTGCTCTTAAGACTATCCAGATAAAAATCCTTGCCCGCATGGAGATTGGATACCATATTTGTCACATAAACAGGATCTCCGATCTGTGTTGCTGTGGCGTTATTTCCATCTGTGATCTCTGTATTCTTGTTATCTTCCGTGCTGCTATCATCTTTTTTGTTGCCTTTTTTGTTATCACTGTCGTTCTTGTCGACAGCTGCAAGCTTGGCTTCTGCCTCAGTCAGGATCTTATAATTCGTAACCTTGGCCTTTTCTGTATTAGACAGTGCCTCATAAGCTGCACGTACGCTATCTATCTCCGCTTTATCTGCTGCTGTGATCGTTCTGCCTGCCAGTGCTTTGATCTTCCGGATCACCGCTTGTACCTTTGCAGAGTCATCCCTGGCCGGTGTTGCCGTCGGTGCAGGTGTTGCGGTTGGCTCCGGCGTTGCCGTTGGTGCAGGTGTCGCTGTCGGCTCCGGTGTTCCCGTCGGCGCAGGTGTTGCAGTTGGCTCCGGTGTTTCCGTCGGCGCAGGTGTCGGTGTATCTGTTGGCTCCGGCGCTGTAGTTGGTTCCGGGTCAGGTGCAGCAGTTATTTCCGGTTCCGGTGCAGCTGTCGGCTCCGGTTCTGCCGGAACTTCTGGTTCCGGTTCACTTACCTCACTCCCGTCTCCTGAAACACCTTCCTCAGCAACAACATTATCTGCTTCCTCGGCGGCTTTTACTCCGGTTGGAACTGCCAGTACCATAGCTGATAACATCGTGATGCAAAAAAACTTATTCAGGTACTTGTTCTTCATATTTATTAAGATGCTCCCTTCTTTCCTTGAACATCCCTTTACTTCCCCTATAATAAAGGTCTGCCTTAAACCGTTTGATAACTTAAAGTTTAATTCAATTTATTTTAGCATACGAAAATCGTGAAATCAACTGTTCTGGTAGGATATCTCCTTCAATTCATCTATTTTTCACTTTTTATTCACATTTTTGTAAGATTTTTTAGAGTTTACCATAACGTAAAAAAGCCACCGTGCTCTCACACACTGCGGCTTTTTATATACTGTCAGACAGTCACTGCCGGCTGTCCGCCCATATGAAACTGTTTTCTGACACAGAGCTGAAAAATTCCCTGTACAACCTGATAGCACACCCGAAGGATAAAACGGATGTCATCGGCAATGCACCGCGGGCTTTCCAGATAATATGCATGACGCTCACGGATATATTCCACAAGTTCCTCAAAGCTTTCAAACTGCTTCGCTTCTTCCAGCTGGCTGTCTGCTGCGCCGCTGAGGATGCATTCTCTCAGGCGGTTTTTCAGCTCAGCTTCATAAGAATTATGTGCTGCAAGATTTCCTTTGTATGTTTTGTTATGAGGAAAAGTAAAATAATCAGCCATATAATGCATGACCTCACCGAATCTTCTCCAGTATACTCTGGCATTCTCTTCCTCCGGGTTCTTCTCGACAAGCGCCCTCATCTTATTCTGGAGGTGATCGAATGTTCCGAAAAACTCATGTCTGGTGGTGAGAAACGATGGTTTCAGATCAGGCATGATATTGCCCAGGCAAAACGCTTTTCTGTGCTGCTGGAGACTGTACACCTCAGACATCTGGTCAGCCAGGTATCTGCCTAACAGTATATGTGATTTTTTACGCAATTTTTTCCCTCTTCCTTCTTTCCTGATCCAGATCCTGACCGGTCAACAGTAATTTGGTTCCGCCCGGTCCTCTTCTGGGATCCATAAATCATCCGTTTACCGGAACCAACTTTACTATAGCACTGTTTTTTCAAATAATCAAATAAAGATTATGTAAATTTTAATCCAGATCAAAAAGCTGCCGCTGCTTCAGATCAATAGATGCCCAGACGGTACTTGTCTTCGGTTCTCCGTAAAGATAAACCGTGCTGGAAACCTGAGCAGCATATATAATTCACTTTTTGTTCCAATCCCTCCGTCAAGTCCAACACTGTTGTGCGCAGCTTCAACCAGGGTCTTTGCCCTATCTTCAGTAACTCCTCTGCCACGCATCTTTTTATCATGCCAGATCTTTCGGATCCCATTTACTCCAAGCGCGATCACATCTTTTGGCAATGGTGCTTTTTCAAGCACTGCCAGGCCGCTTATTGCATCAAATCGTGTGTATAATCCCAGATATTCCGGGAAATATATTGCAAGCCATCTCTGGATCCTGTTTGCAGATATGTTGTGCTGCTTCATGATCCTGTCACGGCTGTATACCAGGTCTCTTATTTCGGCATAAATGCCTTCTGGCATGTATG
>OGQT01003038.1_pt1 | contig 11151 bp, 7 predicted proteins | sample 1553261 | NCBI WGS metagenome assembly OGQT01 (sample SAMEA2579992, study PRJEB22360) | human gut metagenome | biome: human gut; feature: human-associated habitat; material: faeces | place: Denmark | collected 2008/2010
GTATCTCGTCGACGAACAGGATGGTACGCAAGCCCCCCATGACGAGACGCTTCTCCGCCGCGTCGATTTCCCGGCGCAAGTCGGACACCGTGCCCCCGATAGCCGACACCTCCACGAAGGTGGCGCGGGTCGACTCCGCAATGACATGGGCGAGCGAGGTCTTGCCCGTGCCCGCCGGCCCGAAGAGGATGACCGAGCTTAAGCTGTCTCCCTCGATGGCGCTGCGCAACCAGCTGCCGGGACCGACCGCGTCGATCTGCCCCACGACCTCGTCGAGCGTGCGCGGGCGCATGCGCACCGCAAGAGGCGCCACTTCCGCGCGACGCTCGTTTTCCATTGCTGTGAATAAGGTTTCCATGGCGCGTATCATACCATGCGAACGTTTGTTTGCCCAGAGGCGAAGGAGGAGAAAAGAAATGGCCCGCCGGAAAGGGAGGTCCGGCGGGCCCAAGGAGGGGATTAGACGGTCGGGGTTAGGACCGCCTGCTGCTTTCGAAAGAAGGCAACTGCAGGATTCTCGAAGGAAGGGGGAACCTTCTCACCTGCTACTTGCAGTATAATAACCACCCTTGAATCCCTTATGTTCGACACGTGGGCATCTTATGAATCAACCAGGGCTTTTGTTACGAGTTCGTTTCTTTTAGCGACTCTGGGGCCAGCGCGGCGCGCGGGGGTCTGCGTGGCTTCGCTTCGCAGCCGTGACCATCGGACAAGCGCCAGGCGCACGGAGGGTCCTAGCACGCATACGCCGCCTTCGCCGCCTGACGAGCAAGCCCAGAGCGCGGGCCCCCGCTCGCGAAACTCCTCGTTGAAAAACAATCTGAGGTGATAGAATGCTGGTACTTGCTTATCGAAAGGAAATCCATGGCAGAAAAGAGCGGTTGCACCCAAATCATCATTATCGCCCTCGGAATCTGTCTCGGCCTCGCGCTGTTCGGTCTCTGTGGCTAGGCAGCTCCGATTCATGATGAGGCGCCCAGGGCCGGCACTGTTCTCGTGGAGCAATCTGGCCCCTTTGCTTGCCACCCTCGTTTACCTCATCAACAGGTTCGCCTTCTCGCTGGATTGCGTTCTGCCGTACGAGTTTGCCAACTATCATCTCGCCGACCTTTGCGGCGGCATCGTTTTCCCCGCTTACGTAAACGTCCTGACCAGGGTTGTTTTGGGCAGAGAGATTATCTGCGGCCTGGGGTCTTCCCTCCTTCTCTCGGCATTGTGCGCAGTATGTTGGGAAGTCTTGGCTTCGTGCGTCCTGCATTTCGGCACCGCCGACCCCATCGACGCCCTCATGTACTTCCTCGGCGGGCTTGTCTATCTCGCTTTCTACAAGATTCTCCCGAGGGAGGGGAAGGCGGCCTAGCCGCGAACGCCTGCGATCCTGCCAGCCGGCGCGAATCCCACCATGCCAGCCACAAACCTTGCGCGACTTCTCAATGCGTGGTATAAAATTATTGGTGGCTAAAAGCTACCTCCAAGTGCCGGGGGAGTCCCCCGGCTATTTTTTTCAAAGCTGTAGGAGGCCCAGTGGCCAAGGAGCTCAGCATCTTTGTTGACGAGAGCGGTGACCGAGGCGGGAGGGCACGCTACTACCTACTCACTCTCGTTTTCCACGACCAAGCGAAGAGCATCGCCGACGCGGTCACGAGCTACGAAGCGAAGCTTGCAAGAGCCGATCTTCCCAACATCCCATTCCATTCCGAGCCCCTCATAAACGGCCACAAGGATTATGCCAACCTTGACATGTCGCAGCGCAAAGCCATGCTCGCCTTCTTCTCGTCGTTCGTTCGCAAACTGCCCATCCTCTACACAACGTTCGTCTACCGCCGAAGCGAATTCGCCGACCTTGGCAAGCTCACGGAGCGCATGAGACGTGATATCTCGGAAGTCCTGCTCAACCATCTGGGCTTCTTCCAGTCGTTCGACGACGTGAAGGTCTATTACGACAACGGCCAGGACATCGTGAAGCAGGCGCTCGACCGTTCCGTAAGTCAAATCCTCTCCAAAGGCGTGGTGCAGCGGCGCAAGACATCGATGACCGACTACCGACTCGAGCAGGTCGCCGATTACCTCTGCACAATAGAGCTGGCTCTAGTCAAGTATGAGGCCAAGGAGGGCAGCGAAACATACAACAAGTTCTTCGGCGGCATAGGCCCTTTCAAAAAGAACTGGCTCAAGCAAGCCCGCAGCAAGCGGATGCGGCAAACCAGCTAGTCGCCGCCTCAGCCAGGCGATAGCTTGGTCCCCTTCGCTTAAATCTCGGAACATCCGGAAAAACTTGATTACCAGTCAGATTAACGCTGCTCCAAAACCTTCCACGCGCCTCGTTGCGCGCCTTGCATGTTTGATTACCAGTCAGATTGACACTGCTCCAAAACTACAGGCGGCGAGACGGTGCGCGTGTTTGTGTTTGATTACCAGTCAGATTGACACTGCTCCAAAACACGTAATAAAGGCCCGTCACGTCGTTTCGGGTTTGATTACCAGTCAGATTGACACTGCTCCAAAACCCAACGATAGCGCCGATGCTTGCTGGAATCGTTTGATTACCAGTCAGATTGACACTGCTCCAAAACTGGGGTGTAGTTTGTTGTGGTTAGTTTGTGGTTTGATTACCAGTCAGATTGACACTGCTCCAAAACTTCGACTGGGGCGGCGACGGCCTGGCAGACGTTTGATTACCAGTCAGATTGACACTGCTCCAAAACCGCCGTCAGGCCCACCTCCTCGGCGGCCGGTTTGATTACCAGTCAGATTGACACTGCTCCAAAACTTGCATACCGCTTTCGAAGCAGGCGAGTTGTTTGATTACCAGTCAGATTGACACTGCTCCAAAACTCGCACTTCTCGGCGTTGAACTTACGCGAGTTTGATTACCAGTCAGATTGACACTGCTCCAAAACTCCGTGTCAGCGTAACAGAAACGATCGCCGGTTTGATTACCAGTCAGATTGACACTGCTCCAAAACTGCGAGGAGAAGGGGCTGCCGTTCGCCCGGGTTTGATTACCAGTCAGATTGACACTGCTCCAAAACGAGTACGGCGACGACTTCGCGCTCACGATGTTTGATTACCAGTCAGATTGACACTGCTCCAAAACTCTCCTTGGATTCGTACTTCGTCGCGCGTGGTTTGATTACCAGTCAGATTGACACTGCTCCAAAACTACGAGGAGGGCGGCTACACCCGCTTCGAGTTTGATTACCAGTCAGATTGACACTGCTCCAAAACTGGTCCTGTTCGCTCCATTCCCTCGGATTAGTTTGATTACCAGTCAGATTGACACTGCTCCAAAACTACTTGCGACAGTTCGCGGAATCTCGGCTAGTTTGATTACCAGTCAGATTGACACTGCTCCAAAACTATGTAGTCTCCCTTTCCGCATCCGAAGTCGTTTGATTACCAGTCAGATTGACACTGCTCCAAAACTCGTATGCGGGAACCTTGGAGCGGTCGAGGGTTTGATTACCAGTCAGATTGACACTGCTCCAAAACAGCTGCTTTGGCCTAGACGATGACGTGTGCGTTTGATTACCAGTCAGATTGACACTGCTCCAAAACCAGGGCGAGAGCATGGACAAGGTGGCGCGGTTTGATTACCAGTCAGATTGACACTGCTCCAAAACTTCGGCAACAGGATCAAATAAATTGGCTTCGTTTGATTACCAGTCAGATTGACACTGCTCCAAAACCCGTGCCCGCCGTAACGATGAAATGTGCGTGTTTGATTACCAGTCAGATTGACACTGCTCCAAAACTCACTACCGACAAGGTGCTAAACGGTGCCGGTTTGATTACCAGTCAGATTGACACTGCTCCAAAACCTGGTCTCCCGTCCAGGAACCTATATTCTCGTTTGATTACCAGTCAGATTGACACTGCTCCAAAACAAGCGAGGGCGCGGCAAGCCGAAGGAGAGGTTTGATTACCAGTCAGATTGACACTGCTCCAAAACTTTCCTCACGCGTGAGCACCGATATGCCCGTTTGATTACCAGTCAGATTGACACTGCTCCAAAACTATGACTCGGTCGGAACACGCATCTCTGCGGTTTGATTACCAGTCAGATTGACACTGCTCCAAAACTTACGTCACGTAAATCGTGGAATTTATGAAGTTTGATTACCAGTCAGATTGACACTGCTCCAAAACCATTGGAGCAAATTCCCCCACTGCGAAGGGGACGGACAACCTGACCGGACAAGTCTCAATGCTCAAGAAAATGCAGGTCAACAATCATTTTCCGTTCATAATCATACGCGTTTCCATCGCGTTTGTTCTCCAGAAGCAAAACCTTCATCTTCGAATAAAAAACGTAATCGAAAAGCATTTTGACCTCGTAATTCGTTAAAAAAGTTTTAACGTTGACAAATACGATGGCCTTTTTGCAGCCTGCGTCAAGAGCCAGAGAGATAAAGTTGAGTAAATTATCAAGGAGCGATTCATCGGCTCTGCGCCCAACCCCAAAGCCCCTGAATTTCAGATAGCGCTTCAAATCCCATTCTAAACCAAACCCGTAATCTGAGTTCATGCCAAACCCCAGTCCGAGCAGCTTTTCCGACAGCGATGAATCCATCGCCTCTATCGCGCGTCGCAAGTCTTCGTCCTCCAGAAACTCTCGCTCAATACGCTTGAGAACCTCCCCCATCAACGTACGATCGTCCCACGGCAGGTCGAAAACGTTCGGCACAACGAGCAGCGCCGACGACGGCTTCACTTCTACATCGCCCTCCCATAATGTAAACGGCTCCTGAGCCATCCTGCCCTCGAGCGATACGAGAGACTGGGCGACCCTCGCGAACAAAGCCCCGTTTTCCACTTGCAATGTCGTCACAATTCCGGGCGAGATTTCAACCGAGTTCTCCAGCCCGCTCAGCACTAATTTCACAGGATCAAAAGCTCTTCCATAGTGTCAACTTCCTCATACGCCGGTCGGCCACCCGTAATGTAGTCCATCGTTGCAAATTGTCCCTCCGTCACCCTGAGGATCTGAACCAACCCTTCAGGTGGGCGATTCTTTCGTACGCGAGCAATAGCGCTCCCCGCCGCAGCGTCGTTTACTACCAGCTTCGCGTATACCGATTCCTGCAAAGGAAGAAACCCATCTTTCATCAGGAACTTCCTGAATATCCTATAGTCTTTTCGCTGCTTCGCCGTAGCAACCGGCAGATCGAAAAACAGAACGAGTCGCATATATCGAATCCTCGCCTTCCCGCTCATACCACATCAAACGCTTCAATCTCGTCAACTGAAAGCCGCTTGTTCAAGGCGCAGAGGCAGTCCTGCACATACAGCCCGATGACCGATCCAACTCGATATCTCCCTCCCCGATAAGGAATAGACTGATTGAGCATATCGATGAGAAGATACTTATCATGCTGCGAAAAATCCCCGTCGATGTTGTCAAACACGAGGCGATCAACAATGGGACGAAATGGCTCCATGAAATCGCAACTCAAGTTGAATTGATTGAATTCATTACGATGGCAAATACCACATTGAGTAAGGTATCCGCGAGCTACAATCTCGCGACTCACGGCGGAAAGGAGGATGCTATATCCATAGTTCAAAGCTGCGTTCACCGGCGTATCGTCATCTCGCGAAAACCCTTGGCCGAAAAGCGCTTGGAAGTAAATTCGCGCTGCGTGAGCCTCGCGATTAGTCGTATCTCCTGACCTCACCTCAGGAACAAGCTGTGCGAGCATGCTCCCCTCGTTTTCACATGCTCGCACATCGAGCAGCCTGCTTTGGTGCATAATCTTGTCCTTCACCACGCGCTGCCATACACGCTTTTTGATAGGCTCTCCCCATTCAATCTGCTCGGAAATTCGTTTGCTCGTATTATGCGAGCCGTAAAGCGGCAAGTAGTGGCCGATAGGATTGCATTTCTCATCGGCCACTACAAACGATATCTTCTCCTTAGCAAGCTCTGAGAGCAGATATGCGCTGACATAAACCTGATTCGTTTGCAGCACGATAGACGTTATCTCGGAAAGATGGACCTTCGTCGTATCGTCTTCTTTGCGCACCACCAGATAGCCTCCCTTGTAGGAAAGCTTGCAGGGGCTCGCAATGACGATATTCCTAAAGGCCAACGTGCGTCCTCCGCTCAAACATCCCCGTCACCGACTGATCGACAATGTAGAAATCGGTGTTAGGGTCATTAAGAAGCTTGCTGAATGACGGGGTGAGCCTACCAGCCCCTTTGCCCCCACCAACATAGGACAGATCAATCGTATTCTTCTTCCCATTAACAACGTTAATCAAACCCAGAAGTAGAGCTTTCTTTTCTTCCGAAGTAATGGCTGATGCCTTGCTAGGTAGAGAAACCACGTCCAGATTATTCGCAATTGTTCCCCCGACGGTACAAACCCGACACGCAAGTCCTTTGAGCAGTTCCTGTATTTCACTGTCAGAATCGCAAGAACCGTCAATCACCGCTTCAAGCAACTCCCCTTCATCAAGCGAAAACGCGATTTCCGTCGCATTCCTCATCTCTCGCTTCCCCGTAATAACAAACCGCTCTCCGTCAATCTCTATCAGCTGCTTCTTCAGGATCTTCGAACGCTGAATACGCACAAACTCGAGCTGCTCGCTCGTGGCCTGCTCGCGCGCATACTTTTCGAGTGCCCCTTCCTCACTCGCAATCCGTGACGCCAGCCACACGGGTACCTGGGAGAAACGGAACGCAGGGCGCCCCTTCTTGTCGCGTGCCTCATAAATGAAGAAGTATGCGAATTGCTGCCTCGAATAACCGCCATACACCTCGACAGGCAAATCGCTCTTCAAACGAAGCGAAAGCTTTCCGCCCATCTTTGGGTCACGCGGCGAATAGATTGTCGCATCCCAAAACGCACCTGAGTCTTCCATCGGCATGCGCGTGACGTGGCACTGGCGGTAATTCAGCACGCGACGAATGCCCTCAACCTCTTCGGCACCCTCCCACAGTTCACCAGTATCGGCGTCAACGAACGAACTCATAAAACGCCCAACCACGAATCCGCTCGAACCTGGTGCCCGACGAGTCTTTCTGAATTCTTCCGCCTGCTCCCGTACGTATTTTCTCATCGCACGCGTATAGAGAATGGGCTTGTCATACATGTCGGGGTACCACTTCCGAATAAAAAGACCCACCCTGCACGCCAAAAAGGCATCGTGCGCATGATGAAAATCATTTGCCTCGCGGCATTTCACAAACCCTGCCGCCTCGCGCAAATCATGAGACATGCTCGCCTTCACCGGAGTGATCTTCGTGTCAGGATACTTGGCGGAAAGAAGCGACTGGGCAAGCTTCACCATTTGGCTTGTCTCCACCAACTGACGAGCGATAAATCCGCGCATAGCGTTTTCGCCGACGTGCGTGCGCATGAGATTATTGAACTTCTTGTCGCCAATAAGCTTCGCATCATGCAAACTACGCCAATAGCCAGCCATGTTGCGACGGACACCGTCGTCAAGCAACATCGAATCCGTTTTACGCTGGTTGAATTCGCGAAGCACCAGCGCCTTGTTTTCGAAGCTATCGTCCTTGATATAGGATCGGGGGATAATATGGTCAACCTCGTACAGTCCAGCGTTCGAAAGCTGATTGATATCGATGGGCTTGCCCGAATACATGCATTTGCCTCGCTGCATAAAATACAGTGTGAGACGTTCGTCCAAATCGGTTGGACTGGCCGCCTGTATCTCCTTCCATATTTGAGGATCGTCCTTCTTAAAGGCAGCAAGCGCTTCTTTCAACTGATCGTAGCGACGGGCAGTGCGATGGCCCTTCTTGCCCATGTCGTCATCACGCGTGACCTCGATGAACACATTTGTCGGAGCATGACCTGCGATATGAGCAATCTCGTCGACAATGCGAATCGCCTGGTTGAGACTGCGACGAATTGCGGGCGACCCTGGAAGATCGTTCACGCCAAGCGCACTGCCAGCCTCGGCAAAGTACGCACGGTTAAATGAGTCGATCTTCTTTTGGAAACCCAGGTTATCGTCGCGAATCACTTCCATGAGTACCATCGTGCGACCACGTCGAATATCAGCATCCGGATCGCCTTCGCGCAGCACATCCATGATCGACTTCTCGCCAAGCTGCGTATCGACTTTAAGCCCCGTCAAGAACTTCTTCGACAAGCGACCCCACCCCGTGAAGCGTTTTTTGCAAATCTTCCTGATTTGTTCAGCGCTCAAACGGCCTTCACCTGCATCGCCATACTTTTCTCGCAGCTTCTCTTTCAGGATCGAACGATCTTCGAACAAGGTGTTCCATAGAATGATTTCTTCAACCATCGGATAATCGACTTTGGCAATTTCATCTGTTCCGAAGATATCCTTAGCGAAGAAAATGTAGGATCCGAGCTTAGATTCCAAACCTGTTTCGTTCTGCCCGCCCGACACCTTCGGAGAATGCGCATACCCGTTCTGAACGAGCCAATCTTCAATCCTCTTATTCGAAACCGTGCGCGTCTTGCGGAACAAGTCGCGCATCATCCCTTCACGCTGCTCGGCATCGAATCGCCGTTCTTCGTCGCCATCGGACGTCCAGCGCATACCGTTCAGTTCATTCAGAACGCAAAATTCCTCATAGAGAAGAGACGACTTCGGCAGCACGTCCTCGCCCTGCAAGTAAGTGCATATACCCGTCATCCGCGTGATGAATTTCTCGGCACTCGCGCCCTTGTCGATAACATCTTCCCAGTTCCAAGGCGTAATCGTCACACCTTCGGTCCCCGGCTTGCGTTCGGACCACGCGAAGCGGAGCTTTCCATGTGCGTCCTCACGCGCATTGCGCTGCGTAAGCGGCCCCACATAATACGGGATGCGGAAGGTGACCAGCGACAATAGCTTATCCTTCTCATTCGCGAGGGTCGGATAGAAGCGTCCTTGATTATCGAGGATCGCCTCCATCTCTTCGAGGTGCAGCTGATAACAGATGCTTCCGTTGTCGCTCGTTTTCAATCGACGAAGGAATCGCTGGTCATCGAAGGCGTCCATCATAGACTCGTAGCGCTCATCGTCCTCGGCGCCCGTGCCTACGAATAGCTTTTTTACTTCTTTGGCAAAGTCATCGTATGAAGTGACTCCAAGGTTGTAGCGCGTGTAGCCCTTAACACTAGCATCAAACTTGTCATAGCCGCCCTTATTCGGACAAAGCGGACCACGGAAGAAGTCGCCATACGACGCTGGCGCATATTCGCGAACCAGCAACTTCAGCATCCTCAAGTCTTTAGCATACTGATCGTACTTCGCAATCATATTTGCCGAAATTGATTCACCAGGAGCATAAGATAGCAACCCTTGGAGTACATATGCGGAGTAAACTCGTTGCAGCGACTCGAAAAGCACCTTGCCCTCATCAGGGCACACTTCAAGCAGCGCTTCTGATTCTTCGTCCTTCGAGAGCGATATCTTCGTTCCTTCAGTAGCGAAATCACCGAATATGTCTTTGAACTCAGCTTTCAAGCCAACCATAGCGCTAGCGAGCGCTTTCTTAAGCTTCTTATCAGCCTGCTTATCACCATCGCCAAAAGAAACTGGGAGTAGCTCCAAAAGATCAGCGGCGCGATCAGACGGACGCATGCCTCTCGCCGTAAGAACCGCAACGATATCTGCCTCTTTAAGTGCTCCGCAGTCACCTTCTTGACCTTCGCACCACTCTTTCAGCGCAGTGCAAAATTCCGAAACCGCATCATCGGGGTTGGCATTTTCCGAAGAAAGTTTCTGCCCTTCGCGCAAGAAGTTACCACGATGCTTCACTATGTTGTGAAGCGCCAAATAAACAAGACGGATATCAGCTTGCTCATCGGTTTCCATCAGCCATTTACGCAGATGATAGATAGTTGGAAACTTGTTATAGTAATCGACCTCGGTAAAATCGCTTCCGTTAAATAGTGGCCAGCGATAATCCGAGGTCGTCTTATTGGGGTCCGTATTTACGAGACGCGATTGGCGAAGACGCAGGAAGAAATCTGGGTCGACACGTTCAATTTCTTCCTGGAGTAGACTCTGCAGCAGGTCGAGTCGCCAACGACGTCGAACATAACGCCTTCGTTGCCCACGAGGGGTGCGTGCCTCGGCTGCCGTTTGAGCACTATCGAACAAACGGCTTCCCCATGTTGGTTGCTTTTTAAAGTGAAGAAGGTTGCCGTCTTCGTCCGTCACCGACCAGCCAACGGAGCCTGTTCCCATATCGAGACCAACGCTGTAGTCGCCCTTGAAATTCCGCAAATTCACGCCAACCACCCTTTCGGTTATGGTACAGTGACGTTGTCTCCGATTACCAGTCGGATCGACACTGCGAGTCAAAATACGGCTTTGCCAAAAATGCCTGCTTGCAGGCGCCACGTAGGTGGCAATCTGACTTGCCGAAAGCCCCATTTTCTGGGGCTTTCTTCATCTTAGGGTATTTTCACGTAACTCGCTATTACGAGCTGCTAATTATTCTCGAATCTCGCATGTTGCAAAGCTGGCTCAGCATGACATTTTTCGAGAGGGGGTCCTGCCGGAAATCGGGCGATTTGCCCCACCTGGGGGAGGCTGCCGCCGTTTACGGACGCTTACCATCACTTGAAAAGGTGCGCCCGCGGACGCTTGCCCGCGCCCGTAGACGCACCTCACTTGGGAAGGCTATCGCCGCGCGCGCACGCTTACCCTTGCTTGCGCTCGAAGAGCACGTTGTTGGTGCGCAGCCAGCTCTCGACCGTGCCAGTGTCGAAGCCATCTTCGGGGTCGACCACGAGCGCGTACATCTCCTCCTCGCGCAGTACCTCGTCGAGCGCGTCGGTCAACTGAATCTCGCCACCCACGCCAGGCTTCACGTCGGCCAGAAGCTCCATGACACGCGGGCTCAGCAGGTAGCGCCCGAACACGGCCAGGTTCGACGGCGCGTCCTCGAGCGCCGGCTTCTCCACGAGCGAATCGACTTTCCACACATCATCGGAAAGTTTCTCGCCAGCGATGATTCCAAAGCGATGCACCTGGTCATCGGGCACGGGCATGACCGCGATAACGCTGGCCCCGCCATGGGCGTCGGAAACCGCCTTCATAGCCGGCAGCATCTCATTGCCCGGCACGAGCACGTCGCCGAGCAGCACGTAGAACGCCTCGTCGCCGGTCTTGGCCGCCGCACAGCGCACGGCATGCCCCAACCCCAGCGCC
>OGQT01003047.1_pt1 | contig 11113 bp, 8 predicted proteins | sample 1553261 | NCBI WGS metagenome assembly OGQT01 (sample SAMEA2579992, study PRJEB22360) | human gut metagenome | biome: human gut; feature: human-associated habitat; material: faeces | place: Denmark | collected 2008/2010
TGATGGATACCACAGAAGCACCAATATGCTGTGTGATACCGCCTGCCTCTCTGTCCGTCACACGGGTAGAACGGATTGCATCCAGAAGGGATGTTTTACCGTGGTCAACGTGACCCATAACACATACAACCGGTGGACGTGCAACTAATGTCTCTTCTGCATCATCTTCCTCTTTTAAGAGTTCTGCGATCACATCAACCTTCTCTTCCGGCTCACAGATACAGTTAAACTCTAAAGCGATCTCTTCGGCCTGATCGTAATCGATCTCTTGATTGACTGTTACCATCGTTCCTTTTAAGAATAATTTCTTTACGATCACTGACGGCTGTACTTTCATCTTGTCAGCAAGATCTTTGATGGTAAGTTTCTCCGGAAGGACCAGTGTCTTGATAGTCTCTTCTTCCTGTTTTGGCTGTGGCTGCTGCTGTGGTTTCTTCTTGCCGCCATTCTTCTCTAAGTTTACGAAGCGCTCCTGCTTCCTGCTTCCTAAAACATCATAATCGCCGCGCTGTTTTCCGTTGCGGTTCTTGTTGTCACGTTCTCTCTCCCGTGTCTCTTTTCCGCGCATCTCCTCTGCCAATGGTGCAGAATCCTTATTGAACTTGTCGATCTCACGGTCTAATCTTCCACCATTATCTCTTCCGCGGAAGTTATTATTGCGTCCTCCGCTGCGGTCTCCCTGATTGAATCCCTGTCCCGGTCTTCCGTTGTTGAACGGTCTCTGGTTTCCGCCGTTTGGTCTCTGGCCTCTGTTATCTCCCTGACGGGCTGGTCTGTCACCATTGTTACGGTTATTATATCCACCTTCGCCATTATTATTTCTGTATGGACGGTCTCCCTGCGGACGGGCTGGTCTGTCGCCGTTTGCGCGGTTATTGTATCCGCCATTCTGTCCGTTTCTTGCCGGGCGGTCTCCCTGTGGGCGTCTGTTGTCCTGATTTGGTCTGGAGGTCTTCTCCTGCTGACGCATCTGCTCATAAACATTCTCAGTTGGTTTTTTGAAAACTCTCTCCTGTGCTGCCGGTGCAGTCTGTGCAGTTTCAGTCTTAACTTCCTCTGCTTTTGGAGCTTTGTTTTCTGTCTCTTTTCCTGCATTTGGATTGATCAGACTGTCAAAATATTTTCTCATATCATTGCCGGACATCGCTGGTTTTGCCTGACCAGCCGGTCTGTCACCACGGTCATTTGCCGGGCGTCTGCCATCCTGTGATCTTCCGCCTTTTGCTCCCTGGTTCGGTCTTCTGTTATTTCCATGTCCTGCGCCCTGTTTGCTGTACTGTGCGTTAAACACGGCTGTGATGCTGGACTTTTTCTTTGGTCTGTCATGCTCAGCATCTGCTGGTTTCTTCTCCTCTGGTCTCGCTTTCTCCTCTGCCTTTGGTGCAGCTGGTTTTTCTGCTTTCTCTGCGGCAGGTTTTTCTTCTGCCTTTGGTGCGGATTTTTTGTACTTTTTACGGATGATCTCCTGCGCAGCATCATCAATGTTGTTGCTTGCGGACTTGATCTCGTACTCTGTACCGCTTAAACTATCTATAATTTCCTGTGATTTTATCTCTAACTCTTTTGCAAGTTCATGAACTCTCATTTTTGCCATATATTCTGACTCCTCCATTATTCAGTTGTTATTGTCTGTTTCAATTTGTCTTCCACGGAATGGGCAAGCCCTTCATTTACAATTGCAAGTGATGCACGAAATTCTTTTCCAATACAGTGTCCCAATGTCTCTTTGTCAGAATAAATATACATTGGAACCTCATAAAAATCGGTCATATTGGAAAACATCTTTTTCGTGTTATCGGAGGAATCTCCTGCCACGATCACAAGATAAGCCCTGCCTTCCTTGACTGCTTTCTCCGTTGAAAACTCACCACTTACGACACTACCGGATTTTGCTGCAATTCCCAACATGGATAAAACTTTATCTGGTCTCAAATTCTTCCATCTCCTTTGTCAGCATTTCGTATACATCTTTTGGAATCGGCATTTTAAATGAGCGTTCTAATCCCTTACACTTAATTGCTTTCTGCAGACATTCGCTTTCCGGGCAAATGTATGCACCTCTGCCATTTTTCCGACCGGTTGTATCTAATATTATCTCATCTTCCGCTGTCTTAATGACTCTTATCATTTCTTTCTTAGGCTTCATCTCTCCACAGCCTATGCATTGACGCATCGGAATCTTTTTATTTGCCATAATCTGCTATCCTCGATTAATTCTCCTCGGAATACTCTGTGTCATCCTGATAGTCTGCATCATTGTAGCCACCATCTTCGTCATAGTATTCATCATCTTCGTACTCGTTCTCATAATCAAAGAAATCGCCGGCTTCTCTCGCCTGTGTCTCACTCTTGATATCGATCTTAAATCCTGTCAGTCTTGCTGCCAGTCTTGCATTCTGTCCTTCTTTGCCGATCGCAAGGGATAACTGATAATCAGGAACGACTACTTTTGCTGCTTTCTCTTCTGCATCTGCGATAACAGAAATAACTTTTGCAGGACTTAATGCATTTTCGATGAGCATTGCAGGATTTTCATTCCAGGTGATGATATCGATCTTCTCACCACGGAGTTCATTGACGATGGCATTGACACGCGCGCCGTTCATACCGACACATGCTCCAACCGGATCTACATCCGGATCATTAGACCATACTGCGATCTTTGTTCTGCTTCCTGCCTCACGTGCGATTGCCTTGATCTCAACTGTTCCGTCTTTTACTTCGGCAACTTCAGATTCGAACAGGCGTTTTACCAGTTCCGGATGTGTTCTGGAAACAAGCACTCTCGGTCCTTTGGAGGTAGATTTTACTTCCAGGATATAAACTTTGATTCGCTCTGTTGGCTGGAATACCTCGCCTTTTACCTGCTCATTCTCTGTGAGGATGGCATCCACTTTACCGAGGTTGATGCTCACATTCTTTCCAACATAACGCTGAACGATACCTGTTACGATATCTTTCTCTTTGCTGTAGTACTCATCAAAAAGAACTTTTCTCTCTTCCTCACGGATTTTCTGTAAGATCACGTTCTTGGCATTCTGTGTTGCGATACGTCCGAACTCTTTGGATTTCACTTCTACATTTACAATGTCATCCAGTTCGTATTTGGAGTCGATCATCTTCGCATTGACAAGGCTGATCTCCTCAACAGGATCTTCCACTTTCTCTACAACTTTTTTCTCCTGAAATACATGATATTCACATGTTTCCGGATCAATGTTAACTTTTACGTTTTCAGACTTTCCAAAATGGTTCTTGCATGCAGTGATCAGTGAGTTTTCGATTGCCTCAAGTAAAGTCTCTTTGCTGATATTTTTTTCCTGTTCTAATATATTTAACGCTTCTAACAATTCATTATTCTTAGCCATTATTTTATCCTCCATTATTTTTTCTGTTATTTTACGCTAAAAATCAAAAGCCAGGCGGATCAGTGCGATATTGGATTTTTCAAATACCATCTCTTTTCCGTCTTCCTGCTCAATTGTCACTGTATCGGCATCATATGCTTTTAAAATGCCGTAAAATTCTTTTTCCCGGTCGATCGCACGGTAGGTTCTGATCTCCAGTTCCTTCCCCATGCTTCTTATATAGTCTTTTTCTTTTTTCAGCGGTCTTCCAAGACCCGGAGAACTCACTTCAAAGGTATAGGAACCTTCTACATAATCCTCTCTGTCAAGAATCTCATTCATCTCCCTGGATACATCTGCGCAGTCGTCGGAAGTGATTCCGCCTTCTTTATCAATGTAAACCCGTAAATACCAGGTACTTCCCTCTTTCACATACTCCACATCCACAAGTTCAAAATTCCTGCGGTCTAAAATCGGGGTGATGAGTTCTTCGGTGCGTGCTTCATACATCTCTTTTTTCGACATGTGTACACCTCTTCCTTCCATATTCAGTTTTTTCGTGTTCCATCACGCTGCTGTCTCCTAAACATAAATTGAGAGAGGGTTCTGCCCTCTCTCAATCAAGTCAACGTGTTAACATAAATAAGGTAACACTCTTTCTTCTATTTTGCAAGCTTTTTATTAAAAAAAGCATTTAAAAATGCCAGAAACATTGTTTCTGGCATTCCGGGTTGGGCTGTTATAAAAATAACAGAGCAGTTCGTAGGGGAATCGAACCCCTGATTCCGCCGTGAGAGGGCGGCGTCTTAACCGCTTGACCAACGAACCATGCTTGCATAATATAACATAGCAAAAACAAAAATGCAAGCATTATTTTATATTTTTTTACATTTTTCTACTTTGACCGGCTTACACTGTAAACTGATCCATGATCTCATTCAGTTTTGTCACAACATTGTGCAGGCTTTCGATCGCAGTATGGATATTTTCCATCTCCACGCTCTGCTGGTCAACTTTTCCTAAAATATCCTGACTGGATGCAGCCAGTTCTTCTGTCTCGGAAGAAATATCTGAAAACCGATCCACAACTTTTGCTTTATTTGAATTCAAAATTCCTACTGCACCTTCCAGTCCCTGAACAGCTGCACCAACATCATCGATCTCCTGATTGATCTGTTCAAATACGGCACGGGTATCACCCATAACTCCCATACACTTTTCTGTCTCATCTTTCATGGAGAACATCTGACTGCTTACCACTTCAATTTCTTTCTGGATCTCCAGAATAATAGCAGTGATGTTGGTAGTGGCATCACTGGTCGCACGTGCAAGCTTACCGATCTCTTCTGCAACAACAGCAAATCCCTTTCCGGCTTCTCCGGCTCTTGCAGCCTCAATACTTGCATTCAGTGCCAATAAGGACGTCTGCTCTGCAATACTGTTGATCGTCTGCGAAATATCATCGATCGTGCGCGAGCGTTCTTCCAGATCAGCCACTGTGCTGTATGCTTCATCCTGAAGCTTTCTCGTCTTTTCAAACTGCTCTCCCAGCAGTTCGATTGCCTTGACACCTGTCTCACTCTGTGCCATTGTCTTCGTCGCACTGTTATTCATATTGGCTGTGTGCAATGCAATCTCGTCAATCTCCTTCGCAAAATCGTTCAACGACATATTGGCTGTCTGGATCTGGTCTGCCTCCTCACTGACTGCTGACAACACCTCATCGATCAGGTTCTTGACATAAACATTATTATCCAGCAGGGTAGAAACGGAAGAATTCACAATATCATACTGCTCTGACAAATTCGTGGAGGAGTCGCCCATCTGCTGTATAATATGTCCGAGTGTCTTCTGCAGCTCCAGCACATCATGGTTCATTCTTCCAAGCTCATCCTTCTGTCTGTTTTCCTTGATGTCAATTTCCTTTAAATTCAGTTCCTGTAAATGATTGATCTGCTTCTGGATCTTCAGGATCGGTTTTGTTATGCTTCCGGCATACAAGATCACAAGTACTGCTGCAATTACCGATGACAGGACAGTAACCACAACGAGAACCATAAGCATTTCGTTCGCTGCACTGTTATAAGCGGCAACAGGTGTGACCAGAACCTCTTTCCATCCGCTTCCTGCAACTGTGGCAGCCTTCAGGTATTTGGCTTTGCCGTCATAGTCCGTAAATGCTCTCTGGGACGTCATTGCCTTCTCGTATGCTCCGCCGATCAGATCGCTTACATTCACTACATTCTCACCAGTTGATATAAACTCACTGTTCGGATGCATTAAAATGGCGCCATTCTCATTATAAATAAAACTGTAACTGCCATCCGAAGTATCGGTGATCTCGTTCATCATATCAAACAATGTGCTCAGCTTCAGATCCATATTGACTACGCCTTCCATGCCGGAGCCTGTATGGAACATCTTAGACACACTGATGATCAATTCTCCAGTGACTGCATCCACATAAGGATCGCCAAAATACTTCTCTCCACCTGCCGCTTTTGCATCCGTATACCACGGTCTTCCCGTACAGTCTCATCCAGCTTCCGGTTTCCAGCCAGTACCATCAATAAACAGCTTATTTTCAAAACCTACATTGACATTGATCGCATTCACGTTATTATTTGTGTACTGTTCCATAACCGGGCGGATCGTCACCTCATCGATCAGGCTCTTTGCCTCCAAAAAGGTACATGCTGCATCCACATCACCTGTATTTTCCTGAAGCCAGCTGTCGATCATAGACGCATAATACTCTGCCTGCTGCTCATGCAGCCTGTCGTTTGTGTCTGTCAAAGCAGACCTGCTGAAAATGGAAGACACTGCCATTGCAATTGCCAGACATCCCACACATATCAGCAGAAAAAATAATGTTAATCTTGTTCTGATACTTTTCAAACCCCATGTTCTCCTTTGTTCTTCCCCAGTTTTCACAAAACTTTTTCAAAACTGCTTATTTTCTTTAGTATAGCACTCTTCCACCGATTTGCAAGGTACAAATCGTCTTTTTGTACACTAAAAAAGGAAGCATATAAATATGCTTCCTCGCATGACTATAGCAGTTCGTAGGGGAATCGAACCCCTGATTCCGCCGTGAGAGGGCGGCGTCTTAACCGCTTGACCAACGAACCAAGTACTCATTTAATATAACACATGGATATGGATATTGCAACCCTTTTTTCACTATTTTTCAAATTTTTTATAAAAAATATTAAATTAAAACAAATCATACAATTCAAGAGCCCGCGGCAACTGCCGCGAGCCCTGTAAAATCGACTTTATTCACGATGCATAGAGAAACTATCCATATCATAGTTCTTTAAGTTTTCATGGATTCCACGTCCATCCGCATTGCTGATCAATGCATCCCTGTTCTTCTTGGAAGAGATCTGATCGTTGAATGCACTTGGTCCGCCGACACATCCGCCTTCACATACCATACCTTCGATGAAGTCTTCCGGCAATCTTCCGGCTTTCATTAATAACAGCGCTTTCTTACACTCTGCAGCACCATTACACTTGCATACCTTTGCATCGATCTCATCTTCAGATTCTTTTAAACTCTGAAGAACTGCTGCTGTTACACCACCTGCATTGGCAAATCTCTTACCATATACAGAAGATTCCTGATAGCTGTTCTCATCTGGTTCTAATGCCACGCTCTTCGCTTTCATGATGGCACGGATTTCAGAATAAGTTAATACATAATCCGCATTGCCTTCGATCTTCTGGTCTTCTACCTCAGATTTCTTTGCGATACATGGTCCGATAAATACGGTAACTGCCTCCGGATCTTTTGCTTTGATCAGACGGGATACTGCAGCCATCGGGGAAATCGTGGTAGAAATATTGTCTGCAAGCTCCGGGAAATGACGTCTTACCATATTGACAAATGCAGGACAGCAGGAAGTTACTTTCTTCTTGCCTTCTTTGTAAGCTTCTGCCCACTCTTCTGCCTCATAAGCAGCTGTCATATCTCCGCCGAGACCAACTTCGAAGAAACCGTCAAAGCCAACTGCTTCCATTGCTTTCTTCCAGCTGTTCATTGTGATATCATCACCGAACTGTCCCTCTGTTGCAGGAGCAGCCATGGCATAAACTTTTTTATTTGATTTTAATGCTTCAACTACTTTTACAATATAGGTCTTAGATCCGATCGCACCAAATGGACAGCTGTGGATACATTTTCCACAACGGATACATTTCTTCTCGTCGATAACGGAGATTCCGTACTCGTCATATGTAATTGCATTGACCGGACAACTGAATTTACATGGTCTCTTTAAGTGTGCGATTGCATTGTATGGACAGGCCTGTGCACATTTACCACACTCTTTACATTTCTGTGGGTCAATGTGGGAACGAAGTCTTCCCGGCTCGATCGCACCAAATTTACATGCATTGATACATGCCTTTCCAAGACAGTTCTGGCAGTTTTCTGTCACTGTATAGCTGGAGATTGGACAATCTTCACAGGCAGAACTTATTACCTGGATCACGTTACCGTCATCCACTGGACCAGGAGCTTTTCCCTCTGCCAGTCTGACTCTCTGTCTGATAATCTCTCGCTCTTTATAGATACAGCAACGGAACTGTGCTGTTGGTCCTGGGATTAATTGGTTTGCAATGTAGTCTTTCTTCTCCTCAAGCTCACCTGCAAATGCAAGTTTTGCCACTTCATAAAGCACATCGTGTTTGATTCTAATCACATTTTCATCAGCGTACATTGTAAATACCTCACTCATTTTTGTTCGTTAATTTTTTAACCATCTAAGACATTATATCGAAAATGTATGGAATTACAAGTACCTCTGATGTTTTTATTGTAATACATAAGCTTTTTGTGCAAAGTAACAATTTTCCCTGCACTTTTTTGTGTAATTAGTTCAGTGACTATCTAAAGCAATCCGTCCCCCTATTCAAATACCGTCATCTCATCCGCGATTCCCATCGTCGATCTCCGGTGGGACACGAGAAGAATCGTTTTCTCCTCTTTTTCTGCCTGTAAACTCTTTAAGATCATGCCCTCATTCAGACTGTCGATATTGCTCGTCGGCTCATCTAATAAGATCACTTCACAGTCATGCAGGAATGCCCTCGCAATTCCGATACGCTGTCTCTCCCCGCCGGATAAAGAGCTTCCAAGTTCTGCTACATTTGTCTCATATCCATTTGGCAGGGAGCAGATAAACTCGTGGACAGACGCTTTTTTTGCCGCCCCGATCACTTCCTCGCGCGTTGCGTCTGCCTTTGCAACTTTGATATTGTTTTCGATCGTATCGTGGAATAAAAATGTCTCCTGCGTCACGTAAGCGATATGTTTCCGCAGAGATTCCGTGTTGATCGCATTGACATTGTCCACTCCATAACGGATGTTTCCACCGTCCGTCTCGTAAAAACGCATGAGAAGCTTTAATAACGTAGATTTGCCACAACCGCTCTTTCCGAGAATTCCGTGAATTTTGTTTTTTGCAAACACCTGTGTAAAATCAGATAAAATCGGTTCTTTTCCATAGGAAAAGTCCACCTGCTCGCAGGTGATATCCCCGGAAACAAATTCCGTTCCTACCTCGACATCGCAGACTGCCGGCTCTTCCTCCAACAGATTCAACACACGGTTTCCACATGCAAGTGTCTGATTCAAGTTGTTCGACAGCTCGGAAAGTGCCGCTGTCGGTCCGAAGGAGCTCATCATCGCAATGACGGCGGTCACCGCCTGATACCCTGCAATGGCTCCACGTTCCGTGAGATAAGAACCTGCACACGCCATAACCACGCCGGAGGCGAGAATCACCCAGTCCGTTAAGATACGCTGTGTCTTTTCCTGATTTTTAAGGGTCCGGTTCACCCGCTCCAACGCATCGGTCTGCTCCGACATAACCTTCATGCGCTCCCCCTGTCTCTCATACTGAATGGTTTCTTCGAGACCGTAAAGGTTATCCAGCACCGTGGTATTTAATTTTCCAAAAGAATCCCGGTAATTTTTTCCATAGGCGCTTCCTCTTTTTCCATTCCACAGTGGGATCACAACGCCGACCAGCACGTAAAAACATGCTGCGATCACCGCAAACCACGCAGACATGCTTCCCAGATAAACACACATCACAACCGATGTGATCACAGCGATTGCGATCGGTGAGATCGTGTGTGCATAAAACACTTCCAGAAGTTCAATATCACTTGTAATGATCGAGATCAGATTTCCCTTCTCGCTTCCGTCAAGTTTTGCTGGTGCAAGCTTTCGAAGTGCTGCAAACACCTGATGCCGGATGCGTGCCAGCAGTTTAAACGCAATAAAATGATTGCACGCCTGCTCCGCATAGCGCAGTATGCCGCGCAAAATGGCAAACACTGCCATGAGCGTTATAATGAGTGCCAGTGACATTTTTCCATAATATCCTGTCACGATTAAAAGACCATAACCGCCAAGTACCGTAATAAATGTTGCCATGAGATTGCCAATGCAGCCCATGAGCACCGCTAAAAGCATGATGCCAAGCATTGGTTTTATCATTCCAATCAGCCCTGCCATAACCGCAAAGCCACTTCGATTCCTGTTCATAAAGCCTCCTTGTTTTGCGAAGCAAAATCCGAACTCTTGTGAGGAGAGGATTTTTGTCTCCTTATTTTGCGAAATTTTCAAGTTCCTTCTGGGCAAGGAAAAGTTCTCTGTAATATCCGTGCTTCTCCATAAGCTTCTCATGCGTGCCGCTTTCTTCCACAATGCCGTCTTTCATCACAAGCACCTGGTCTGCATTCACAACGTTTGCCAGACGGTGTGAGATCAGAATGACCGTCTTCTCCTTTGCAAGCACTGTGATTACTTCCATAATCTTGTTTTCACTCTCCACATCCACATTCGAAGCTGCCTCATCAAAAATATAAATATCGCTGTCATGCAGCATGGCTCTCGCTAATGCCACCCTCTGTTTCTGACCACCGGAAAGATTTGCTGCCTTCTCTGTGATCTCCATAGAAAGACCGCCCTTTTCCATAACGGTGTCATAGAGTTCCACCTGTTTTAAAGCCGCATACATTTTATCTTCATCCGGCGACTTCATCGCCATAGCAAGATTATCCCTTAATGTTCCTGCAAACAGATAACTATCATGCCGGACACGGGTTATTTTCTTATGTAAAAAGGCTTCTTCCAGCTCCTTTACCTGCACACCACCAATGGTGATCTCTCCGCTGTTCTCACCCAGATCTCCCATTAAAAGCGATGCGGTCGTGCTCTTTCCGCAGCCGGAAACTCCGACAATTGCCGTAAAGCTTTTTTCCGGAATCGTAAATGAAACATCCTTTAACACCTGCTGATGTTCCTCATAACCGAATGTCACGTGTGAAAAACAAATCGTATCTCCATCACAGGAAGTCTTCGTTCCTTTTTCTTTTTCTGCACTGTCTGACAGGGCAAAAATCTTGTTTGCCGCCTCATTTCCGTTCATTGCAATATGAAAAAAAGAACCGAGCATACGCAGTGGCAGGAAAAATTCTGCCGACACCATAATGATAAAGAAACACTGTGCCAGCGAAATTGCACCGGCTCTTAGTTCCAGAACACTTAAGATCATGCCGATAGCTGCTCCACCGTAAGCAACGATATCCATGACACTGATAGAGTTCAACTGCATGATCAAAACACGCATCGTGACTTTTCGGAATTTTTCTGCTTCCTCGTCCATTTTCTTCTCATAGCGTTCGTCTGCCTGATAAATTTTCAACGTGGTCAGTCCCTGCAGATTTTCCAGAAAGGAATCTCCAAG
>OGQT01003053.1_pt1 | contig 11096 bp, 9 predicted proteins | sample 1553261 | NCBI WGS metagenome assembly OGQT01 (sample SAMEA2579992, study PRJEB22360) | human gut metagenome | biome: human gut; feature: human-associated habitat; material: faeces | place: Denmark | collected 2008/2010
GGTTGCCGAGGCAACCGCGCCTCGGCGCGAGAATGTGCCAAGGCACATTCTTTTTAAATTTTACAAGCAGGAAAAGGAGGACAGACGGAAGATGGACGGAACATTTTTTCTTTTGGCAGGCGGACTGCTGATCATTCTTTTTGCAGTAATTGTGGCGGTTGTTTCCTCTGTGACATCGGCGGTAGCGGCGGATGTAGACGATGAGGAAGACTGATTTTCCTGAGAAAAGCGGCAGAAAAGCGGCGATTCAAAATATCAGACGAAGATAAAAGGGCAGCAGGCGCAAGAAAGAGCCTGACTGTCCTTTTTAAAGTTTATGCCCGGATATGTTTAAAAGGCAGAACGAATAAATTTTACGGCAAGACGAGCTTTTTATCTTTCCATTTCGATATCTATACAAATAGTTTGTAAAATCTTGACAAAATACAAACTAACTGATTGTAAAATACTGGAAAATACAAACAGTTAGTTTCTCTTCATCTGTGCAGCCAGAAGGTATGATAAGAATATCAGACTAAATTCTGGAGGTGGACATCATGGAGAAGGATGTTTATGTCAAAATTGGTGAACGGCTCCGAAAGCAACGCAGGATAATGGGCCTGACGCAGGAGCAGGCAGCAGAGCTTCTTGGAGTATCAACCACCTATTATGGGGAGATTGAGCGTGGAAACCGCAAACTGACAATTCCGCGGATTCTGACCGTTTATGAAAAGATGAACCTTGAACCTACTTATCTTCTGACCGGAGAAATCCTGACAGACAAGGTTTATGATGAAATTTTTGATGGTTGTCCCAGAGAAAAGGAGCAGGCCCTGGAGGAGGTACTTAGAAGTATTTCACGCCTGTACTGAAGACCGACTGTTTCGAGACAAAGGGGGACCATGATGAGTGGAGAGAGAAATTCGTTTGATAACTTTGAAGAACTGTATACAAACTGTTATTGGCTTGTATACCGATATGTCCGTCATATGGTTGAAAAAGATCTGGCGGCAGCAGAGGATGTGACACAGGAGGTGTTTCTGGTTGCATATCAGAAATGGCAGGAGGTGCGCAGACATCCGAATCAGAAAGGTTTTTTGCTGCTGACAGCTAAAAATAAATTGAAAAAATGGTATGAGCAGCAAGGAAAAATACAGACAGAAGGCCCAGGGCAGGAAGAAAAAGCTGCCCGAAGGCCGGATTCCGGTCAGGAAGGATATTATGTACAGGCAGAATGGAACGCCTTTCTGGAGCAGATTTTTTCCATGCAGGAGCTTTTGATCTGGAAGTTTTATTATGAAAACGGATTTTCCTGCGCGGAGATTGGGGAAAAGATTGGAATATCGGAAAGCAACACAAAAGTCAAGCTGTTCCGAATGCGACAAAAATTAAAAAGCTGTATGGAGGAGTAATCTGACAGGCAGGGGTATGAAGAATCCGGGGATGATTTTGGAAGGATAGCTGTTCGCAACGTATGACTGGCAACAAAGAAGGAGGACAGAAACGTGTCTGAAAAGAAGAATTCACTGGAAGAGAAACGTATTCTGCAGAAAAAGCTGCAATGGTATACGCTGGAAGCGGAGGAGGGGGAGTTTAACGCGACGGAAGTGGAGGCAATGTTGGAGCGTCTGGATGAGCTGGAATCGCTGCCGGAAAAGGAGGACGGAGCAAATTTTTCGGAGCCCAAAGAAGCTTTAAAGCGGTTTTACCAAAAATATGCAGGGGAAAATGTGGAAAATTGAGTAAAAAAAAGAGGGCGGATGTGGAAATCCGGTCTCTTTTGTTTTGACAACGTATAGGCGCTATGTTAAACTTAGGAAAGTAAAAAGTGGGGCAATATACCCGATTTTGAAAAAATATAAGACGGAAAAATGGAACGTTCGCGGAATATTTTGAAATTCTGTACCGAAGACACAGCTGCGGATACCTGACCGATAAGATAAAATCATGAGGTGAGTACCTTGGATAAGTACGAATATAAGCTGCGCCTTGAAGAGATCAAGACGCTGAACAAAAAGGGCCGTTTTCAGGAGTCCGCACAGATTGCGGATACGATCGACTGGAAAAAGGTCCGTAATACCTCCACACTTGGAATTATCAGCGATGTTTATAAGATAAACCGAAGATTTGACGATGCCAGGGAGATCCTGCTTCTGGCAAATGAAAAAAGTCCGCAGAACAGGCGGATTGTCTATGCGTTGTGCGATCTGGCGATCAAGACCGGCCAGGTTGTGGAAGCTGTGGAATATTATAAGCAGTTTGTACAGCTTTCGCCAAACGATAACAGTAAGTATATCCTGTTGTATAAAATTTACGAGGCACAGGATATCAGCCTGGAAGAGCGGATCGCTGTTTTGAAAGAGTACAAAAAACGCGAATATAATGAAAAGTGGGCATATGAGCTGGCATTTTTGTATCACAGGGTCGGACTTGCCACGGAGTGTGTAGAGGAGTGCGATCAGCTGATCCTCTGGTTCGGTGAGGGCAAATATGTGCTCAAGGCGATGGAGTTAAAGCGCCTGTATGTACCGCTTTCGCCTGCACAGCAGCAGCTTTACGACAGTCAGTACGGCGGCAGAAACGCAGTAGAGGAAGAACCGCAGGAAGCGCCTGCACAGGAACAGACTCAGGCAGTCCGGTCTGCTGAAAGCAAAGAAAAAGCAGATCTGGATATCCATGTAAAACCGATGGATATGGGACAATATAATACGATCAATTTACAGGAAGCGCTTGCCGCGAGCATGCGTGACGTGTTTGCAGTTGACAGGGAAGAGGTAAAGACGGCTTCTCCTGAGCAAGAAGAACCTGACCTGATGAAAAATCAGCAGACCGTTTACGCTGCAGAAAATGGAAATGGGGAATATCAGGAAGACATTTCCCGTGTCCTTGAAGAATCTGACCAGTGGGACGCACAGGCAACGGGACAGCTCGATATGGAAGAGACGAAGCTGGCGGCAGATGCAGTGGACGCGGCAGAGCCCGTCAGCGTGCAGCCTACACAAAGCACACCGCAGGTGTATGCTGACGAAGAACCGACATTACCTGTCGCATCGTCCAGCGGGGAATGCGCTTACGTTGCCGAGCCGGTAAACGCGCAGCCTGAGGCACCCATCCTCGCGGCGCAGCCCGCGCCGGAACAGACTCCTGCGGTGACAGATCCTGCGGATGCCGGAATGCAGGAAATCCATCCGGCGGTGGAGACTCCCTGGATGCCGATGGAAACCGACAAAATCGAACACATACAGGGCGTGGAAATACAGGAAAAGGCTGCGGCAGTCCCGGAAAGACAGCCGGAAAGGAAGGCTGTTGTGGGAAACACTAAGATAGAACGCCAGACGACCGGCCAGATGAACATCGAAGAGGTGCTCAAGGAATGGGAACGGCTGAAAAAGGAAAATGAAGAAAATCATATTTCTGAATCTTATAGCTATTTTAGCACTATTTACCGGATGCAGGGAAGAGATACCAGCCGCGAGACATCGGACGAAGTCAAGCCGACGGTGTTTTTCCGCGCAGAGAGCGAATCGCTCCACGCCTGCGGAAACGGCTGCAGAGAGAAGAATCCCTGCCGGTAGAAGACGAGAAAGCTCCTGCAAATGCTGAAAATCAGGAAGCGCCTGTAGGAGACAGAGCTGCTGTAGAGACGACTGCAGCAAAAGCACCGCTTGTCGATCCGTCCAGAGAAACCGAGACGGAAGAACTCGAAGAGATTGAGGAAGCACCGCCGGTGGCGGATGCCGCACAGGGCTACGCAGAGCAGAATGCAGAAACAGAAGCGCAGGATGCAGAGCCGGTACAGCGTTATGCGAAACAGGCCGCACCGGAAAGGATCGGAGCACCTGCAACAGAAGAAACCAAAGCATCGCGTCAGGAAGCACCTACACCGCAGCCGGAGACCTCCGGAGAAGAAAAGCAGCTGCAGGAGCGAGTATCTCAACAGCAGGCAGCCGAGCGTGTGCGCAGCATGACAAAGGCAGAACGCAAGCTTTTTGCCCAGTTCATCCCGACCAAACGCGCAATGCGCCAGCTGGTCGCAGCGCTGGATGAAATCAGCCTTTCTGCGTACACCGGAAACGTTGTGATTACCGGTATGCCAGGCTCCGGTACACTGAAACTGACAAAATGTATGATCCGTGAAATTCAGGCGTCCGACGGAAACTTCTCCGGCAAGGTTGCCAAAGTGAACGCGGAGCTGATCAATAAAAAAGATGCAAAAGCGCTTGTGGAAAAGGTTGCAAACGGCGCGCTCGTCATTGAGAAAGCCGGAAAGCTTTCCAACGAGGGATGTGAGAAGCTTGCAGACGCATTGAATCAGGAACATACCGGCATCATTGTATTTGTATTGGATGAAAAACGGGCGATCGACCGTTTATATAAGAAAAACGGAAGACTGATGGAAAGCTTTACCGCGCGGTTTGATATCGCGGCGCTGGACAGCGCAACGCTGGTAAAATACGGCTGTCAGTACGCATATACACAGGAGTATTCGATCGACGAGCTCGGCAGGCTCGCCCTGCATACCAGAATCGAGGATATGCAGACCAGTTCGCATGCCGTTACGGTGGGGGAAGTGCGTGACATCGTGGATGAGGCGATTGCTCATGCAAACCGTAAGACGATCGGACACTTTATAGATATTGTGCTTCGGAGACGCTACGATGAAGATGACATGATTATTTTGCGGGAGAAAGACTTTATCTGAGCGTTTCAAATATATCCAAACAGGGGGTTATTATGGCAAAGGCAAAGACAGCGAAAGCAGTAAAAGCGGCGAAAGTGCCGGAAACGGTATACATTTCGGAGGCCGACCAGTATCTGTTTGCTCAGGGGACGCATTACGATATTTACAAAAAGCTGGGCGCACATCAGTCTGTAGAAGACGGGAAGAAAGGAATGAGCTTTGCCGTCTGGGCACCGCACGCAGCCAGCGTTTTTGTGATTGGAACGTTTAACAGCTGGAATGAGACTGCAAACCAGATGGAAAAGCTGGGACCCGGCGGAATTTATAAGACGTTTATTCCGGACGTTGGTCTGGGAGAGCTTTACAAATTTCTGATTATCACGCCGGACGGCAGAAAGCTGTACAAGGCAGACCCGTTTGCAAACCAGGGGGAGGTACGTCCGGGAACTGCTTCTGTTACGACAGATATTACCAATTTTAAATGGTCGGACAGCAAGTGGATTGAAGAAAGAAACGCGCAGGATCCGGAAAAAGCGCCGGTTGCAATTTATGAGTGTCACATCGGTTCCTGGATGAAGCATCCGGAAACGGAGGATGGATTTTATAATTACAGAGAATTTGCGGATCGTATCGTAGAATATCTGAAAAAACTGAAATATACCCACATCGAGCTGATGGGAATCGCAGAGCATCCGTTTGACGGCTCCTGGGGCTATCAGGTAACCGGCTATTATGCACCGACTTCCCGTTACGGAACGCCGGAGGATTTTGCATATCTGGTCAATAAGCTGCACCGCAATAAGATCGGTGTCATTTTGGACTGGGTACCCGCCCATTTTCCCAAGGATGCCCACGGTCTGGCAGATTTTGACGGCGAGGCACTGTTTGAATATCCCGATCCCAGAATGGGCGAGCATCCTGAATGGGGAACTAAAGTATTCAACTATGCCAAGAGCGAGGTTAAGGGCTTCCTGATCACAAATGCCCTGTACTGGATTAAGGAATTCCATGTAGACGGACTGCGTGTGGATGCGGTTGCCTCTATGTTGTATCTGGATTATGGCAGAAAAGACGGCGAATGGGTACAGAACCGTTACGGCGGCAATACAAACCTGGACGCGATCGAATTTTTCAAGCATTTCAATTCCGTGATCCGTGGAACTTATCCGGGTATCATGACGATCGCAGAAGAGTCTACGGCGTGGCCAAACGTGACCGGAAAAATCGGCAGTGACAGCCTTGGATTTACGTTTAAGTGGAATATGGGCTGGATGCACGATTTCTGTGAATATATGAAGCTGGATCCTTATTTTAGGAAGAATGATCATCATGCGCTGACCTTTGCGATGTCTTATAACGATGCGGAGGACTATATTTTACCGCTGTCTCACGATGAGGTCGTACATCTGAAATGCTCGATGGTCAACAAAATGCCCGGCTACAAGGTGGACAAGTACGCAAATCTGCGCGTCGGCTATACTTATATGCTCGGACATTCCGGCAAAAAGCTTTTGTTCATGGGACAGGAGTTCGGACAGGAGCGCGAATGGAGTGAGGCCCGTGAGCTGGACTGGTTCCTGCTGCAAAATGAGCTGAATCAAGGACTGCAGGATTACGTGGCAGAGCTTTTAAAGCTTTATCGAAAATATCCCTGTATGTATGAGATCGACAACAGCTGGGACGGTTTTGAGTGGATCAATGCGGATGATGCAGATCGCAGCACTTACAGCTTTATTCGTAAAACCAGTAGAGAAAAGACAAAGAGACTGCTTTTTGTATTGAATATGACGCCGGTAGAGCGTAAGGATTACTGCGTTGGGGTACCGGAAAAGAAGAAATATAAGCTGGTGTTAAACAGCGCGGAAAAACGCTTTGGCGGCAGCGGAGAAGAACTGAAAACCGATTATACAGCAACTGCAGAGCCCAGCGACTACAAGCCGTACCGGATTACCTTTGACCTGCCTGCATATGGCGCACTGGTATTTGCATTCTGAGAAATGTGTTGTGCGGGTATTCTGATGTCGCAACCAATAGAATACACGCATTGCAGATATTGTTAGAGAGAAAAAAGGACCAAGGGTTCCAAGGGGAATCCAGGGTCCTTTTTTATTCATGACAATAGAATGCTCGCAGAGCGTGCATTCTATTGTTTCATAGGAAAATGCGTCCTATGAATTTTATCAGCCATCAGACCACTCACACATTCTCCAGGGGCTCTACGCAAGGGCAGATGATTTCGGGCTTTTTGGTAGCAGGTGCTGCCCAGCGAACTGCGTTGGTGATGACCTTCTGAATGTTTTCATTATGGAAGGTCGGGTTGGCTTCGTGTCCGGGCTGGAAGTAAAATATGTTGCCAAGACCACGCCGGAAGGTTACGCCGCTTCTAAATACTTCGCCGCCGTTGAACCAGCCGATGAATACGGTTTCAAGAGGTTCGGGAATATCGAAGAATTCGCCGTACATCTCTTCCACGTCCAGTTCGAAGTGCTCCGGAAGACCCTGTGCAATGGGATGACCGGGATTTGCGCACCAGAGACGTTCTCTGGCACCGTCACGCCATTTCAGGCTGCAGCTGGTTCCCATCAGTCTCTTGAAGATCTTGGAAAAATGTCCGGAATGCAGGACGATCAGGCCCATGCCGCGCAGAACGTGATCCTGAACCTTATCTACAACTGCGTCGGATACCTGATCGTGAGCCATATGACCCCACCAGATCAGAACGTCGGTGTTGTCCAGAACATCATCGGTCAGACCGTGCTCAGGATCATCCAGACATGCCAGACGGCATTCGATGTCATCATTTTTGCCCAGAAACTCGGCAATTGTTGCATGCAGGCCGTTCGGATAAATGGCTGCAACCTCTTTGGAGGCTTTTTCATGGCGGAACTCATTCCATACAGTTACTCTGATCATGTGATTACTCCTTTTCTACTTTTTATGAAAAAAGAATCGTGTTCTTTTTTTCTTCATCATACCTGAAAACAGTAAAAACAGCTAGCCTGCTTTTGCTGTTTTTTTCATATGAAATTGCTGTTTTACGGCAAAGGACTTCTGGGATTTTTTCGGTCCATGTCTGCGCCTTCAGAAAAAAAGAGGATGTGGAAAAACAAGGAATAATGTTGTATTATGTGGATTTACATGTTATTATGTGTAAAGATCTTGTAAAAGAAATGAAACATGTGGAGCTTTCAGGAGGAAAAGGGATGCTTGCAATCGAACGACAGGAACAGATCGTAAGCCAGATCAGGAGGAACGGAGCAGTTCGGATTCATGAGCTCACAAAGCAGTTCAGTGTGTCAGTTGAGACGATCCGCAGAGATCTTCTGGAATTGGAACGGCAGGATTGTCTGCATCGGGTACACGGCGGTGCAGTCGGCATAGCTGTGGCAAAGCAATATCACCGGCTAGAAGAAAGGACAGAAGAAAATCCGCAGAAGAAGGAAGAGCTTTCCGGGTATGCTGCAGGCCTGATCCGGGAAGGAGATGTGCTGATGGTGGATTCCGGAAGCACTGCGATAGCGTTTGCAAAAATGCTTGCAGAAGAGTTTGAACGGCTGACAGTGATTACCTATTCCTTGCATGTGTTTGAGATATTGAAGAAAAAAGAAGGATTTACCCTCTATCTGTGTGCAGGGGCATACCTTCGGGATGAAAATGCATTCTGCGGGCAGTGGGCATTGCAAATGCTGGAACAGTTTCATGCAAAGACAGCATTTTTGTTTCCATCCGCTATTTCTCTGCAGAACGGCATAATGGACTATGATCAAGAGCTGTACCATTTACAGCGGGCGATGATGAAGCATGCGGATCGGAGTGTTTTTCTGGCGGACAGTGACAAGTTTGAAAAGAGTGCGCTGCTAAAGCTTGCGGATGTCAACGAAGCCGTAACATTTGTCACGGACAGCGGCCTGCGGAAAGAAATCCTGGAGCTCTATCAGGAAAACGGAATAGAAATGATCAGAGGAGAGCAGAAGAAGTGAAACAACAGGATCATCAGGCGGAAAGAATATTAATCGGATTTTGTGTTGCTGCATATTTTGTCAGCTATATTACACGGATCAACTACGGCACAGTGCTTCTGGAAATTGTCAATTCAGAAGGAATCACGAAAATGTCAGCATCCATGGCGGTAACCGGAAGCTTCGTGACCTATGGTATCGGACAATTGATCAGCGGATGGCTCGGAGACCGGATCAAGCCGCGCTATCTGATGTTTATCGGACTGATGGTCTCTGCAGGTATGAATGTCTGTGTTCCACTGTTTTCAAGACCGGCCGCGATGCTTGTTTTCTGGTGTATCAACGGTTTTGCCCAGGCACTGATGTGGCCTCCGATGGTCCGGCTTTTGTCAGATTATCTTGACCAGGATACCTATAAGAAAAGCTGCGTCTGGGTCGGCTGGGGATCTTCTGCCGGCACGATCTTCCTTTATCTGTTTGCACCTGTCTGCATTGTGTGGAAAGGCTGGAGAAGCCTGTTTTTCCTCTGTGCAGGTTGTGCGGTCCTCTTTGCATTTGCGTGGATAAAAGCCATCGGTTCTGCGGAAAAAAGAATGCAGAAGAGTTCTGCAGGGAGCTTTACGAAGGCAACTGCAGGTGCCTCCCGTGGCGATGCGGGCACGAAAAATGGCACAAGCCTGGAAGAAAATACCTCTGCTTTGCCAAAAAACATTCCCTTACCGGAAAAAACCGCGCCGATGCTTGCAATTATCATGCTTGCAATTATGATGCAGGGCATTTTGCGTGACGGTATTACGACCTGGATGCCAAGCTATATTTCCGAAACCTTTCATTTGGCAAGCTCTATTTCGATCCTGACCGGTATTGCTTTGCCTCTGTTTGGTATTATGTGTTCACAGATCGCATCCCTGATCAATCGGAAGTTGATCCATAACGAATTGCGCTGTGGGATGGCAATCTTTGCTCCCGGATTTGTGGCAGCGTTTCTATTATGGCTGATGCCAAACGGCAATGCAGTGTTGTCCGTTTTTCTGTCTGCGCTGATTACGGGATGCATGCACGGCGTCAATATGATTCTGGTCAGTATGATTCCGCCGTTCTTCAAAAAGTTCAACCGTGTCGGTTTTATCTCCGGCCTGGTAAACTCCTGCACCTATGTGGGCAGCGCAATTTCCAGCTATGGTATTGCGTGGATTGCGGATAAGAGTGGCTGGAACTTAGTTATCCTGTTCTGGACAATCGCCGCACTGTGCGGTACGCTTCTGTGCCTGATGGGGATCAAGCCCTGGAAAAAATTTGTGAGAAAGTGTGTGTAAAATTCTAAAAGTACAACGTGCGAAAGCTGTAGAAATCTTGTTCCAGCGGGAGGAAAAAACCCAGAAACATTTTTAAAATATAGAAGAAAACCAGGCGGTATGCTGTCCGAATCAGGAGCATGCCGCCTGGTTTTGGCTTCCGCCCACTGCGGTTGACAAACCGCCTAAAACAGGTCACAATGTTAGATACAAGGGAATAACTGTAGGAAAAAGTCCGGGAGATGTCCGGAGGGAGAATTATGGAAAAAGAAATCAGAAGACACTTTTCGAAAACTGGTTTTGCTTATCTGGCAGGATCGATTGTAATATACGCTGTACAGTTTCTGGCGGCGATGGTCGGTAAAAAATTCGTGCCGGGTGTAATGGCGGATGCAAACGGCTCCTTTATCTTACTGATGCTGACGATGTATGGGATTTCCATGCCGTTTATGGGCTGGCTGGTCAGCAGAATTCCGGCCCAGAAGATCGAAGAAAGGAAAATGACCGCAGGACAGTGGATCATAGCATTTCTCATGTGCTACGGTCTGATGTACGCAGGAAACCTGATCGGGACGGCGCTGACCTTTGGGATCGGAATGGTAAAAGGAACCGGCGTTGATAATCCACTGGTATCGACGGTGATGCAGCTGAATCCGTGAGTGACGTTTATTATTGCAGTTTTGATCGCGCCGACGGCAGAAGAACTGCTGTTTCGGAAGCTTTTGACGGAGCGGATTGTAAAATATGGAGAGCTCGCGGCGGTGCTTGCCTCCGGACTGTTTTTTGGACTGTTCCATGGAAATTTGAATCAGTTTTCCTATGCGTTCCTGCTCGGTCTGTTTTTGGGATTTATTTATGTAAAAACCGGAAAACTGCGATATACCATCGGACTCCATATGGCGATCAATTTTATCGGCTCTTCCCTCGGCACATGGATGCTTCGGGTGACGGGCTATATGGATACGATGGAAACACTGACGAAATTTTTAAATACAAAGGATCTGACGGTTCTGGCGGATCTGGGGAACGGAATTGTCGGAATGTTCATTTTCGGCTCTTATGCGTCCCTGATTCTGATGATGGCAGGAGCTGGACTGATTCTGACGTGGCTGAACCGCAAAAAGTTTGTATGCTGCGCACCGGAAGAGAAAGTTGCTTCCTTAGGTAAAAAGAAAGCGGCGG
>OGQT01003058.1_pt1 | contig 11075 bp, 14 predicted proteins | sample 1553261 | NCBI WGS metagenome assembly OGQT01 (sample SAMEA2579992, study PRJEB22360) | human gut metagenome | biome: human gut; feature: human-associated habitat; material: faeces | place: Denmark | collected 2008/2010
TGGCTCGCCAGCCGCAGGAGCCTGTTGCAGTAGGTCTCGACATAAAGAAAGTGAAGCTCACTGACTTTATGATGGCGTTGGGTCAGGAACATCCGGTAGCGGCCGACGGCAATCTGCGCATCTACAACGCTCCCTACGACCCGAAAGGTGAGCCGACAATGGTAATCAACACCGAAACAAACCTCTGGCGAGATACCAAATCGGGGGCATACGGCGGAATTTACGACCTTGCCTATGAGCTGACCGGCTCGTGCAATATGTCGGAACTGAACCGCTATATCGCAGGGCAGATGCAGGGATTGGAAAAATCTCAAAAAATTGAGCCGCCCAAGCAGGAGCCGGATAAACCCAAACGGAAAATGCGCCTATGAACATCGACGAAATCCGCAAAACTTCTCTCGTAGAGTTCCTGAATCAACTGGGCTATCAGCCTACCGGACGCGACAGCAAAGGATTATGGTTCTATTCTCCATGCCGCAGTGAGCGTAAACCGTCGTTCCATGTCAATCCCCGGAAAAACGCATGGTTCGATTTTGGTAGTGGCGCCGGAGGCGACATCTTCACTCTCGCCGGGGAATTATGTAATTCCTCCGACTTTATCCGACAGGCTGAATATATAGCCGAGAAGATGAAGCTGCCAATCGCAAAACCCTATAAGCCTGTGCCGTTTATCGAACAGCCGACTTTTGAGAATATCGCTGTCTCAAAACTGGACTCTCCGGCATTGCTGAAATACCTCGCCGATCGTGGTATTCCACGTAATATCGCCCAACGGAGGTGTGTGCAGGTCAATTACAGGCTTCACGGCAAAGACTATTATGCCATTGGATTTGAGAACAGCGCACATGGATTTGAGCTTCGCAATCCCTTCTATAAAGGGTCGTACCCACCGAAACACATTACCCATATCGCCAACGGTAACGCTCGATGCAACGTGTTCGAGGGCTTCATTGACTTCCTTTCGGGGGAACGGCTCGGTGTAAATGACGGCTTTGATGCCATGGTTCTCAACTCCGTCGCCAATGTCGGCAAAGCCCTGACTGTCCTGCCTGACTATTCCGTAATCGCCTGTTATCTCGACAATGACGAGGCCGGACGAGCCGCACTTGCCAGACTACGGCGAGAAATGGGCGACAAAGTAATGGATAAGTCCGCACTCTATCCCGACCACAAGGATCTGAACGAGTACCTTGTGGCTACACAACCAAAAATTTCCAATAATTCAAAATTAAAACTCTGAAAAACAATGAATACAATACTGAATAAAATCGGCGCAACGCGCCTCACTCCCGCCCGGTTCTTCGGGTTTTGGGCAATCCTCTTCGCCCTCGTGTTTACCCTCTCATCATGCTCCGATGACCTCGACGTTCAGCAGTCCTATCCCTTCACGGTGGAGGTCATGCCCTACGGTGACAAAATCAAGCAGGGTCAGACTGTGGAGCTGCGCTTCGAGATAAAGCCGGAGGGCAACTACTCCAACACTCTTTACACAATCCGCTACTTCCAGTATGACGGCGAAGGCACCCTCAAACTTGTTGACGGTCCGGTGCTGGTCAACAACGACCGGGTGCTTCTCGAAAGCAAGACCTTCCGCCTCAACTACACCGCCAAGTCTGCTAACGCTCATAAATTCCTCGTGGTAATACAGGACAATTTCAATTCGACCCCGTGGGAGCAGACCTTCGAGTTCAACAGCAAGGACAGCGGCGACGATGACGGAGGCGACACTCCGGGAATCGTCGGCCCGATTGTAGGACCCGTAACACCGATTATACGATGAGAAAAATCCTGATATTCCTAATGGCGATAGTGACCCTCGCGGTCACTTCGCCAGCCTTCGCCGCCAAGCGAAGTATCATGGAGCTGCCGCTCTTTGAACGGGCAGTTCTGATAATCAAACATTTTGAGACACTCCATAAGCCGCGACACTGGCCATACGTTGGATATGGTCACCTAGTCCAGCCGGGAGAGCCTTATCGCCGGGGAGTCCAACTCACCGAGAAACAGGCGGATGCCCTCCTGCGTAAAGACCTTCGCAAATTCTGCGCCCTATATTCCAAATACGGCAAGGACTCCGTTCTTCTCGGCGCACTCGCCTACAACTGCGGCCCCGGTGTCGTCAACAAATCCAGCGTCCTCAAAAAGCTGAAATCCGGCAACCGCAACATCTTCAAGTCCTACACCTCCCACTGCCGCTACAAAGGCAAATTCCATCGCGGCCTCTACACCCGCCGCTGCATGGAAATCGCCGCCCTTTTCGTCCCGTAACATTCATCGTCTAATATTGCACCGAGGGGATGCACTCTTTTCGGAGTGTGTCCCCTCGCTGTATCTTAAAAGCAAAAAACTCAAATCAAAATGGCCTCGATAAAAGTAAAGTTCCGGCCCTCGACTGTCGCTGACCACGAGGGCACAATCTACTACCAGATTATTCACGAAAGGAAGGTACGACAGCTTCTGACCGACTACAAGGTCTTCTCATGTGAATGGGATGATAACCGTTCAATGGTAACGACCACCCAGAAAAGTGAACGAAAATCGTTCATCCTCTCAATCCGTGAACGTATCCGCTGGGATATTGAGCGGCTGACGAAGATTGACCGCAAACTGGAAGCCAACGTGTCGACAAAGCTGAAATAATCCAACAATATGAACTGAGTTCTACTCTTTTCTTCATTCTATTTCTTTGATTTCAGGGTTGATTTCTATTAACCGGGAGATAAAGCCCTCTCGGTCTTTGGGCGATATTTCCAACGGAGCATAGCTCTTCCATGCGGATCTGTCAATGAAGCTAATCGAAACACGCAGATGCGACATTCCGGCTGTCGCGAGATAGCCGGTGGTCTTCTTGATGTCCTTGATTTTGGATATTGGCAAACGAGTGGGATGGAAAAACTGATATACAACCAGTACATCACCGTCAATCTCGTACCAACATCCGAACATTAGCCACGCATAGAGGAGCGTGGTCAGCCCGCTCACGAAAACGACATACCACCATGACATACCGATGGCAGAAAGCCATATAACAGCGAGAAAAACGACTGTAACCAGCCAAACCCACCAGTCAATCCGGGAGCGATATACCTTTTTCTTCATTTTTGCTTATCTGATCTGAAATTCCACAAATGCCGTGTCACTCGGTTCTGTGCGAGGATAAGGCGGATAATGGAATGTTTTAGCAAGGCGATATGTTCCCGGCTCCCAGTCTGATTTATAGAACCATGGTTTAACCGTCATCTGGAATGGCGTGTCAGGGCGGACAATCCAGCCTACTGCATTGAACACTATGCACAACTCTTCGTCTGCGTTTTCATATTTTCTATCATACGGAAGTTCCTGCCAATGTCCATCTGTGGCTTTCTTCTCTATCCGGAACCATTCTCCGGTCATTCCTTCATCCTTGCGTGTATTACTGAACTCTACAATCAGAGAATCAATCCCTGCCTTGACAATCGTCGGATCCACAATATGCATTGTCATTCCATCGGTAGTAGAGTAACTCTTCTGTTTCAGAATTTCGGGAATCTCGATTTTCTCACCAAGGAAATGCGGTTGTTTTCCGAACCAAATATCCAGCATCATCTTGTCACGTGCCAGCCATTCGCGCAGAGCAAGTCTTGTCCTTACCCAGCGACCGGCACGGAGAGGTGCTGATATTGCAACGGCATTTATCCCATTGGCTTCGGCTAAATACAATGCTCTGGCATTATGATCTTCCTGAGATATAATGGTAAGAGAATCGCATCCGAACACTTCTTTAGCCCTTACTACGGAATCGAGCGTCCTGAAACCGGCAAAGTCGAGAATTATCCTATCTTCGGGAACTCCATGAGCCATAAGCGAATCGCGCATTGCCGTCGGTTCATCATATTCCTTTATATGGTTGTCGCCGCTTGCGATTATGAAATCGACCTTTCCGGCATGATATAGTTCCGCCGCAGTTTTTATCCTGTTGGTAAAATAGGAATTGGCCCGTCCCCATTTGTTCAATGGATTCGTGCCCAACAGCAACGCGACTTTGTTGCATGGAATAGAATCCACATCATAGTATATGTGCTGTTTAGTTGCTTGTTCCACCCTTACGTTGGCATATATGGTAAAGCCTGCCACCAAAAGCATAAACACACCGAGGCTGAGCAATATTCTTTTTATCAATGTTTTGGCTTTCATTTTCGCTTGAATATAAATGTGGTTCCGTCGGGAAGATATTCCCATTTAGATTTGGTAAAAGTGAGTCTGGCCGTGTCGCCCTCTATGGTTATCTCGCCGTAAATCGGATTTCCGACGGCATCGGTGGCCGAGAATGTCAAACCGTTGTCAAATAGCACTCCTACGCCGTCATCTATCGTCGTGAGACGAGTAAGTCCGATTTTAACTTTCATCCTACCGTTATCGCTTTTGGATATGGTAAGGGTTGAACCGTCATTACAATCCACATATTCTCCGATAACGCTATTCTGCTTCAACAGCGATTTGAAAACAATCTCCGATATGTCAGCAATCATCTTCTCTGTTTCAGCTATGCCATATCCCGAATCTGCGATAAATACTGCGATCGCATATCCCTGTTTGTTAGGTAGGAATACATATCCGGCATCATTCACGCCTATTATGCGGCCTTGGCTGTTCACGTCGCCGGTGCCCGTTTTGTGACCTATCATTGCATTAGTAGGCATCAGGGGAAGTGGAAGGCGGTTGTTGCCTGTAACGCATTGCATCATCATTGCTCCGACGGCTTCAAGAACGGGAGAATCGTGCCGCATTTCCTGCCGATATAATCGGTCGAAAAGAGCTGCCATTTGCAACGGCGTGGCTCGGTTGGCATAGCATAGATATGGGTCTGCGTGCATCTCATCCTCAGTGTTGAGAATGTGGATTTCATCATATCCGAGTTTCTTCATAAGACTGTCGGCAACCTGCGGACCGCCAATCAGCCGGAACAGCACGTCACAGGCATTGTTGTCACTTTGCTGAACAGAATAAGCCAATATCTCGGAAAGCGGGAGCGCCATATCCTTCCGGCCATACTTCTCGCGCATCGGACTCCATGTGTCAGGTTTCATTTCGCTTGCAGAAATTCTGATTGAGTCCGTCAACAAAATATTGTGCCGGGAACAATAGTCCGCCACGGCGATAGCCTGCGGAAACTTGTAGACGCTGAGCATCGGGAAATCACGTTTGCCGTTGACCGACACCGTATCCATGCCGTTGATGATTACAGCTACTCCGATTCGTGCGTCCTTGTCATGAACATAGGTTTTTAACTCTGTCTCCATATCGGGATAACGGCTATACACTCTGACTACATATTCATCATTGCCGGGAATATATGGATCAAGCGACACTGTCATTGATGTGTCGTTAGCCGTGACAGGCACTGTCTTCCCGATTGTACCCACAAACGAAAATTGTAACGAATCACCCGGCTGAGCTTCTATCTGAAATTTGCCTGAATCATCAGAAAGAAAGGTTTTTCCATCCGAAATCCGTTTGATAACACCGCCCTGCAATGGTGACTGATCGGGGGCGTAACGCAATTCTCCGTTGACTCTTAAAGAATTTGCTGTTTTGATAATATGCTGGCTACAACCTGAAAAGAACAGAATTAAAAACACAGCTATGATTGGGAATAGTATTCTATTCATAAACTATCTTGGTTTAGCCGTTCCTTGAGCTTAGTGTTGCGTTTGGAGACGGTATTGTTTCTTATGGCATACGCGAGGGCTTTTGTCGTGCCGACGAGTACGCAGATTTTCTTGGCGCGGGTTATACCTGTATAGATGAGGTTGCGCTGGAGCATGACGTAATGCTTCATCGTCACCGGCATTACCACCACCGGGAATTCGGAGCCTTGACTTTTGTGGATTGTAACGGCGTATGCCAGCACAATCTCGTCAAGTTCGGTTATGTCGTATTCAACGACACGGTTATCAAAGGTAACGGACAGGGTTCGCTCGTTTGTATCAACCGCAGTAATATAGCCGATGTCGCCGTTGAATACGTTCTTGTCGTAGTTATTGCGAATCTGCATCACCTTGTCGCCCTGTCGGAAAGTATATCCGCCACGTGCAAGTGACGGCCCCGACGGATTGAGCGCGTTTTGCAGTTCAATGTTGAGATTGCCGGCTCCGACTGTGCCGCGTTGCATTGGGGTCAATACTTGAATCTCTTTTGCCGGATAGCCGTATTTCTTCGGCAGACGGTCGCGCACGAGTCCGATAATCAGCTTGACAATATCATCGGCATCCTCCTGACCGATGAAGAAGAAATCTGTGTCAAGACCGTTTTTGATATTCGGAAACTGTCCGGCGTTTATGGCATGGGCGTTCATCACTATTCGGCTCGACTGTGCCTGACGGAAGATACGTGTCAGCCTCACAACCGGGATCTGCTGCGAGTCTATTATGTCACGCAACACATTACCCGCTCCGACACTCGGCAACTGGTCGATGTCTCCCACGAGTATCAGACGCATATTCGATGGAATGGCTTTCATCAGATTGTAGAATAGGAGAATGTCAATCATAGAACATTCATCCACAATCAGCGCGTCACCATCCAGAGGATTCGCGTCATTGCGTTTGTATCCGTCCATCGGGTTGTATTCCAACAGTCGGTGGATAGTCTTTGCCTCCATTCCGGTGGCTTCGGTCATTCGCTTAGCGGCCCGACCGGTGGGAGCGGCGAGAAGAATGCTCATGTGCCGGGCTTTGAAGGCTGCGATTATCCCTTGTGTTGTGGTAGTCTTGCCTGTTCCCGGTCCGCCTGTCAGCACCATCACTTTTGAATCAAGAGCCTTTTGGATTGCCGCCAGCTGCACTTCGTCATAGACTATGTCACCCGGCTTATCGCCATACTTAGCCTCCGGTTCTGCCGCAATGTCCGCGTTGAACAATGAGGTGTCGGAAAGCAAGGATTGCAACCGCTTTGCGGAGCCATTCTCAGCATGGTAGAATGGAGACAGGTATATGACCTCGTTGTCCGAGACAACATCGTTGGCTTCAATCATCGAAGCGAGGGCCTGACGTACCGGGGATTCCCCAGCGTCCAGCAATTTGACAGCTGCATCAACTAATTGCTCCGGCTCGGCATAGACGTGCCCTTCCTCGGCAAGTTCGTTGAGGGTATATAATATTCCGCTGCGGCAACGGCGAGGGTCGTTCTTCTCATAGCCCATCTTGGAGGCTATGCCGTCGGCGGTCTTGAAGCCGATACCCCAGATGTCATCGGCAAGCTGATAGGGATTCTCCTTTACCTTGGCGATGGAATCCTTCTCGTATTTACGATAAATTTTGGCGGCGAAAGCGGTGCTGACACCATAGCCCTGAAGGAACACCATGACTTCCTTGATGTCTTTTTGTTTCTCCCAGCTTTCGCGTATTTTCTCCATCCGTTTCCGACCGAGACGGGGAACTTCGAGCAACCGCTCGATGTCGTTCTCGATAACATCTATCGTCTCCAGCCCGAAACGGCTTACAATGGCTTTGGCATATACCGGTCCTATACCCTTAATCAGTCCGCTGCCCAAATATTTCTCAATACCATAAATTGTAGCGGGCATTACTTCCGTCCACGATTGAGCAACAAACTGCTGGCCATATCTTGGGTCAACACGCCAGTCTCCGTCAACGAGAAGGACGCTACCAACGGGTACGTCGAGCAAAGAACCGGTCAGGGTCACGAGATTGTCATATCCCTTGACCTTGACTTTCATCACCGACCAGCCGTTCTCCTGATTCTGGTAAGTGATGTGCTCGACAACACACCGCAGTTTAATCATGTTCCTTCAGCGTGAGAATTATGGGCGCACTCTGACCCGTTCCGAAATCTGTCAGCACATCGCAATCAATAACGTCAGGCAATAATGAGCGACTAATGAGGAAATAATCAATGCGGTTTCCTATGCCTAAAAATCTGAAATTGCCATAGAAGGAAGGTTTCCGTTCTTCCGGATGTATTGAACGGAAAGCGTCGACCAGATGAGTCTCTGACAACAAAGCATCGAATGCCTCTCTTTCCCATTGAGAAAAACAGGGCCGATTCTGAATGTGTTTGTCCTCGAAGGTATCTTTATCCGTGTGTACGATATTCATATCACCACAGATGATAATTGGCAATTTTTCCGAAAGTTCAACTATGAGTTTACGAAATTGCTCGTCCCACACTTTTCGATATTCTTCTGCGCCTTCAAGTTGAGAATTGGCAAAAGGCACATAAGTATTGGCAAGGATAAAATGTCCACAATCATACACTTGAAGATGTCCCTCGGCACTTAATAGCGGAGTCAATATGCGTTTGGGCATAGAGTCAAGTTGCAGAATAGGGTCGATGCCTTCTTTGATTCTTGTGTATATCATGACCCCGCTCATAGATCCATAATCATTGAATGTGAACAACGAGTGATACCCCGGAATCGTAAATTTGTCGAGAGACGTCTTGTTCCTGACTTTTTGAAGACAAATATAGTCGGGATTATATGTCTCCGCAAGTTGTTTCAGCTCGTAATGACGCCTGCCGATGCTGTTGATATTCCAGCTTATAATGGTAGTCTTGTTTGACATGGCACCTTTGTTATTGATTGGAAATCAATCGATATATGCTGTTAAACTGGCGTAACATGCCGTCGGTATAGTATCTGGAACCCTCGACATTGGAACGATAATTCTGTCCTATTACCACGTTCATAAACAAATCGGCTATCACAGAAGGGATGATGTCCGATTTAATCTCGCCGTTCTGAATAGCACGTCCGACAACAAGTTCCAGCACCGATGCTTGCCTATGCTTAAGTTCTGTGCATTTGTTTCTGAAATCAGGTAAGTTTCTTAATGCATCGGCTTCGAGACTCAGGAATGTCCCGGCAACGTTCCGAATCCCTCCATTCATCATTTCCAAACATTCTTCCTCCAGCATCGAAACATATTTGACATAGAAATCTTTCAGGCGTCCACGGTATTCTTCCGGTACGGAAGAGAACATGACACGATTGAGATAGTATTTGTTGACAGTCTCCTCAAAAAGTCCCAGTTTAGACTTAAAATGATAGGCAATGGCACCACGGGTCTGATTGAGGTCTTTCTCAATTACAGATATTGATGTTGCGTCATATCCTTTGGAGCCGAATAGTTTAGCTCCTGTAAACAACAATAATCTCTTTGATTGCTCTGTAATCTCTTTATGTGTCATGCTTTTACTGTATTTGATTCGTTCTGGCGATGACTGCTTATGTTTGGAGTTTAATAATGACGGCCTTGTCAATGCCACAATCGTAGTATATCATATTTCAATCCCAGTCATTGAGGTTGGCGATGTAGTCGTCAACCGATGCTTCATCGAAAAGTTCCGGCAATTCGCCGGTGTTGACGTGATAATCGTAATCGGTCATCATATCTTCAACGGGATTTTCACCGTATTCATTATGTTCGTTATCCATAAATATCATTCTGCATTAAGAGATTGGTCATCTTGCTCTTGCGCAGCCTTTCGGCGGGCATCTTTAGCTTTCTTCTTGGCAGCTCGTTTGGCGGCATCTTCCTGAAGTTGTTGTTTCAGTGATTTCACAATCTCAGGCTGCTCACGCTTGAAGCGTTTCTCATAGAGGTTCTCAATGTGTTGTGGCAACGGGGTTTTCCACGGCTCCTGCTTGTGGTTGTCAATCTTCCGTAGAGAATCCGGTTTGAATCCAAGCTCACGAGCCATCTGCACCTGCGCATCGGAAAGATGGTGACGTTTCTGCGCCACCATCCATTCCTCTATTATAGTACGTCTGGATGCCATTATTTTGCGATTTCTTCCTTGAAGGAATTGGCGGGTTTGAATGCCGGGATATTGTGCGCCGGGATTATGATTGTTGTGTTCTTACTGATGTTGCGGGCCGTTTTCTCTGCGCGGATCTTGACGATGAATGAACCGAATCCACGGAGATATACGTTCTCGCCGTGAGCAAGGCTGTCTTTTACAACAGTCATAAACCGTTCGATTACAGAGATAACGGCAGTTTTCTCGATCCCTGTCGATTTTGATATTTCGTTTGCTATTTCTGCTTTTGTCATATTGCGAGGTGTTATGTTGAGGTTGATACGCTTTATAACTGCAAAATTACTAAAAATCGGGCGAATAAGCATAAGAAAGCCTGCCCAAAATGAGCAGGCTGGAAACAGGATTAGAGTCTTCACAGATGCCATATCCTGCTGCGATATGCTTTCAGTTCCTTTTCCGGAAACTGCGCTATCGCCTTATCAAATTCTCGGACTATCGCGGCTTTGTCATCCGGTAATGCTCCCGTGATTGGTACCGTATTGGAGATATGGTGACCGAGCAGGTTGACACGTATATTCAGTTTGTCGATAAGTGTCCGCATCTCCATCAGTCGCTCTATCTCCGGCTCCTCGATATATGTGCCGTCTTGCACTTCCTGATATAACTGCGATTCCGGAAAGATTGTCAGCGACACTATGTTGATGATGCAGGGATGCAGTTTGTTGAGCACCTCGGCGGTCGCTATCGCGCTTGCCTCGCCGTTGCCCTTGCCTCCGAGTCCGTTGAGGTAGAACACGTTGTAGCGTATTCCAGCCTCGTTGAGTTTTGAAAGCTGTTCAAGAATGTCGGAGGCATGATAGCCTTTGTTCATCCGCTCCAATGTCGGGTCATGGGCGGTCTCGATGCCTATGTTGATGCTGTCGAGTTTCAGATGGTGGAGATTCTTCAGTTCTTCAACCGTCTTGGGTGTTATGTCCGTGACGCGGGCGAACATTCCGAACGACACCATGTAAGGCAGATATTTTCGCAACAGAAGGGCGACATCCATTAGTTTATTGTAGCTCAACGCGAAAGGATTCGCTCCGGTGAGATAGACTCGCCGTGCGCGTGGTTGCCACTGGCGGATTACCTTCAGGTCTTCCTCCACCTCTGAAAGAGGCGACATTCGGAAGGGCGTTCCGTGGTAGAGGCTGCAAAATTTGCACTTGTGCCATGTGCAGCCGGAGGTCAGTTGCAGGAGCTGGGAATTGGCTTCGTATGGCGGTCGCCATACCTGCCCGCACGGCTCTTTCATTTAAGACAAAAATCACGGC
>OGQT01003063.1_pt1 | contig 11065 bp, 9 predicted proteins | sample 1553261 | NCBI WGS metagenome assembly OGQT01 (sample SAMEA2579992, study PRJEB22360) | human gut metagenome | biome: human gut; feature: human-associated habitat; material: faeces | place: Denmark | collected 2008/2010
GAGCCGGGGACGTTGCGGCAGGCGAGGGCGACCGTCACCAGGATGGAGATGATGCCGACGATGAAGGTGGGGGAGGTGATGTCGCCCAGACCGACGAGTGTACCGGCGCCAGCGGTGATAATGCCGGCATCGCACAGGCCAATCATGGCGATGAACAGGCCCAGACCCACCGAGATGGCGTGACGCAGGACAACCGGGATGGCGTCCATGATGGCCTCGCGCAGGCCACAAAGCACGAGCAGCAAGATGACGACGCCCTCAAGGAAGATGACGCTCATGGCCACGTGCCAGTCACCGCCGCAGACGGTGGTGGTGATTCCAGCGATCATCGCGTTGACGCCTAAGCCCGACGCGCAGGCGAGCGGGCGGTTGGCGAAGATGCCCATGCAGATGGTCATGATGCCGGCGCCCAGGCAGGTGGCGCAGGCGAGCGCTCCCGCATCGATGCCGGCGCCCGAGAGCACCGCAGGGTTGACGGCGATGATGTAGGCCATCGCCAGGAATGTTGTCAGTCCAGCGCGAAGTTCGGTCCCGATTGTGGACTTGCGCTCACTGACGTGAAAAAGTTCGTCCATGCATACCCTTTCCTTGTTCGGCCCCGAGTTTAGGCCGATTGACACGAACTCAACTACTATATCGCCTTTGAAAGGTTGATGTTCCTCGCATGTTGATGTTCGGCGCTTTGTAGCAGACGGACGGTATTTTTCGCATGAAAATGTGTGGGTACCGTATACTTAAGCAGTTACAACGACCCCTATGGAGGAACGTATGATTAAAGAGCTCTGCCACGACGAGGCTATTCTGTCCCAGCGTTGCGAGGTCGCGACCGTCGAGGACGAGTCGGTGGCACAGGACCTGATCGATACCATCAAGTCGCTCGACGATGCCGGCTGCCTTGCCGCCAACCAGATCGGCGTCACCAAGAAGGTCTGCGTCTATCTGGACGACGCCGGCGAGCCCCATGTGCTCTACAACCCCCGTCTGGTGTTTGGCCTGGGTGCCAGCAAGATGGAGGAGAGCTGCCTGACGCACGAGGAGGTCACCAAGTCCACGCGCTACATCAAGTGCAAGGTTGCTTATGACGTGATCGCCGACGGCAAGATGCGCGAGCGCAAGCAGGACTTTGTGGGCTTCGAGGCACAGATGATCCAGCATATGATCGACCACTGCCTCGGCAAGTTGGTCTAAGGGGATCAAAGCACCGCACCTTGCCGCTCAATCGTCGCTCGCGTACCTTAAGTACGCTTCGCTCCTCTTTCGTGGCAATCTGCGGCACTTTGACCCCTTAGACGACCTGCGGGGTTAACTTGGTTGAGTTTATCCTGCTTGAATAGCCCGGGCGTGACATTGTTGTCATGTCCGGGCTTTTGTGTTTAGCGCCTTTTTGTTTGGAGACAATGAAATAAGCAAGAACGTAAAGCTAGGAGGCGCTATGTGTACGAGTATTCGATTTACCGATGATTCCGGCCACATGTATCTGGGACGCAACCTCGACTGGAGCTTTGACTACGGCCAACAGGTTCGCGTGATGCCGCGCGGGTTTCACATCCCGTATTCGTTTATCGACGACGCGACGGCGACACACGCGGTGATCGGTATGTGCATCGATTACAAGAACTACCCTATGTTCTTCGATTGCGGCAACGATGCGGGCCTCGCCGTGGCGGGTCTCAATTTCCCGGGTTATGCCGAGTATGCCGAGGACCCTGTCGACGGCAAGACCAATATCGCGGCCTATGAGTTTCCCCTGTGGGTGGCAGCAACGTTCTCGACTGTCGATGAGGTCGAGGCCGCGCTGCGCGACACGGTGATTGTCGCCAAATCTGCCGGAGAGGGGCTGGGCGTGTCGCTGCTCCATTGGATTATCGGCGACAGCCAGCGTAGCATCGTGGTCGAGATGATGGCTGACGGCCTGCATGTATACGACGATCCGGTCGACACCCTTGCCAACCAGCCGACCTTCCCGTGGCACATGGAAAACCTCCGCACCTATATCACCGCCACAAGCGATTTTCCGCAGACGGCGACATGGCGTGGCGCCGAGCTCAAGCCCTATGGCGCGGGTGCCGGCATGCGCGGTATTCCGGGTGACTGCTATTCGCCGAGCCGTTTTGTAAAGGCGGCGTATCTCAATGCCAATTACCCGCAAAAGGAGAGCGAGACCGAAAACGTCGTCCGTATGTTCCGCTCGCTCGAGGGCGTGGTGATGATTGAGGGGGCGTCCAGGATGGGCGATGGCAAGTTCGAGAAGACTATCTACACCGGATGCTTTAGCGCGCGCACGGGCAATTATTACTACGCGATGTATGGGGATCCGTCGATTCGCTACGTGAGCCTGATGGATGCCGAGGGCGCGAGCCCCGATAGACTCGTGGTTCCCGAGCCGCGTCGTTCGTAGCCGCTAGCTTTACTGCAATGCAAGGCGGACCTGCGTCTCCCGTGAGATGCAGGGCCGCTGTCGTTGATTTGTGACGTCGCTAGAAGTTGGCGTCGTTGAGTTGTTCGCTCTCGAGGCCGTCGAGCAGTTGCTGTTCGGGCGTATCGGCGACGCTCTCGAGTAACTCGGTGGGGTCGACGTTCATGTTCCTACCGGCTTCGTTGCCGTTGACCAGGTCGTCCGAGAAGATATCGACTTCCATTTCCTCGGCCTCTTCGATCTGAACCTCGAGCGGCACCTGGGTGCGTACGAGCTTAACGGCCGGGCGCATGCGGGCAAACAGCGGCACGTACTCGATGATGATGGCCGAGTTCTCAAGACCGTACCAGCGTGCCGGGCTTCCGCAGGCGCGGCGGACGGCGTACTTGATGGCCATGACGCGGTGGTCGTTGCGGTTGATGTCCGTTTCGGGGGCAAGCATCTTGCGCAGCATGCAAAAACGGAAGTCGCCCACGTTGCCGCGCGTCTCGTAGATGGAGTAGGTGTGATGCTGCGGCGGCAGCTCGCCCGATGCCATCAAGTCGCCAACAATCTGGCGCAGGTAGGCATTGATGCGCTGGTTGACCTTAAAGCCCAGGTCCAAGCGCACTCGGAACAAAAAGTCCGTGCCAAAGGTCTCGACGGAATACTCGTGCGTATAGGGCTCGTCGGTAACGTGCACGTTGATGAACCAGTATGCCTTGGCGCGCTTGGGATGCTTATCCAAGATGGAATAGAGCACATCGCGGTCGAGCGTGAGCGGGTCGGGGCTGTTGGTGAGGAACACCAGATTGTCGGCGAGCACGGGGTAGGTCTCGTCGTTGCGCAGGCGGCCGAGCTGGTCAATGTACTTGGAGACGGGCAGCAGGATCGTCTGCGTGCGCTCGATGGCGGTGCCGCGGCGCCACACATACATAAGGCCAAACAGCAGCGCGGCCAGGAAGATCATGACGTAGCCGCCGTCAAAGAACATGGTGAGGCACGAGGCAAAGAAGCACAGCTCAATGGCACCGAAGAGCAGGGCGAAGACGCAGGCGCCCAGCTTGTGCTTGAGGATGCCGGCGATGTAGCTCGTCAAAAGCGTCGTGGTCATGAGCATGGTCACGGTAATGGCGAGGCCGTAGGCGCTCTCCATGCGCTCGGAGTTTTGGAACAGCAGCACGATGAAGATACAGCCGACCCACATGATGTTGTTGACGAGCGGAATATAGAGTTGGCCCTTGGTGTCGCTGGGGTAGTGGATGCGCAGATGCGGCATAAGGTTGAGGCGCGTTGCCTCCGAAACCAACGAGAACGAGCCGGTGATGAGCGCCTGCGAGGCGATGATGGCCGCCACGGCCGAAAGCACGATGGCAAAGGGGCGCAGGGGCTCGGGGAGCATCATATAGAACGGGTTGACGATATCCATCGCGAGCATCTGGGGGTTGGAGTTATTGGCGAGCAGCCAAGCTCCTTGACCCAGATAGTTGAGGATAAGGGCCGCCTTAACAAACGGCCAGGATGCATAGATGTTTGCCTTGCCCACGTGGCCCATATCCGAGTAGAGGGCCTCGGCGCCGGTCGTCGACAGAAAGACGAAGCCGAGCACCATGATGCCCGAGTGGTTGATGGGCGAGAACAGGAACATGATGCCGCGGATGGGGTTGAGTGCGCGTAGGATGGACAGGTTGCCGAGCATGTTGAACAGGCCGGCGCCAGCCAAGAACAGGAACCACAGCGTCATGAGCGGGCCGAACAGCTTGCCGATCGACGAAGTGCCGGCGCGCTGCATGGCAAACAGGCCGCAGATAATGATGATGGTGATGATGATGACATTGGTCTGGCCGTCGCCCAAAAGCGCATGGCCCCACTCGATAGTGCGCAAGCCCTCGATGGCCGTGGTGACCGTGACGGCGGGGGTGAGGATGCCGTCGGCGAGCAGCGCGGCGCCACCCGCCGATCATGGCGGGAAGGATCAGCCACGGCGCCACTTTGCGCACCAAGCTAAACAGGGCGAAGATGCCGCCCTCGTTGTGGTTATCGGCCTTCATGGCGATTACCACGTACTTGACCGTGGTCACGAGCGTCATGGTCCAGATGACGAGCGAAAGCGCTCCTAAGATCATGTCCTCGCTGACGGTACCGATGCCGCCGTTGTTGGCGACGATTGATTTCATGGTGTACATGGGGCTCGTGCCGATGTCGCCGTAGACGACGCCGAGCGTAACGAGCAGCATGCCAGCGGAGAGGGGAATGGCTCCATGCCCGCCTTGACCACGCTGATCTTGGGGGCTTGCCTCCAGTTTGTTGTGTGCCACGTGGACTCCCTTGGACATCTGGCCCCTGCAAAGGGCAGCAGACCTTTATGCCATCTTTATACATATAAGAGCAGTTTGGCACATCGGGGTGTTTTAGACAATAATCCCCATCTGGGGATTATTCATGTACGCAGTTGGCATTTCAAAGCAGGGGCTGTTAGGCGCGTGCTGCCTGAGCGATGCCGGTCTTGGCACCTGCGCGTTTGCCGGCGAGTTCGCAAAAGATCGCGCCGCCGATGATAAGTGCGGCACCCATCAGACGGACCGGCGTTATGGCTTCGCCTAAAAGGACGGCCGAGAACACGACGGCCGAAAGCGGCTCGAGGTAGCCGACGACCGCGACAGTCTGGACGGGCAGCTTAGCGACAGCACTAAAGTAGAGCAGGCAGCCAATGCCGGTGTTGACGACGCCGAGCATGACGACGGCGCGCCAATCAATACTGGCGGCGACGCCGACGGACAGGAATGAGGGGGCGCCCTGCGTGATGAGCGTGAGGACCAGCGCGGTCACAAAGGCGGCGCTCACCTGGAGCGTGGAGTTTTCGAGGCCTTCGATGTGTGGCGCACCCTTGCTGGCGATGACCATCAGCGCATAGCAAAATGCCGAGGCGATGCCGCAGGCGATACCCGCAATGGGCATATTGCCGCCTAGACCTTGCGCTGCAATGAGAAAAGCGCCGCAGGCGACGGCGATAAACCCGGCGATTTTGCCGCCGGTCAGTTTTTCGCCAAAGATGAGCGGGGAGAGGGCCATGACGATGATGGGGCCGCAGTAGTACAGCAGCGAGGAAACGCCGACGCCGATCGTCTGGTAGGCTCGGAACAGAAAAATCCAGCTGGCGCCCAGCGCGGCTCCCGAGAGGAGGAGGGCTGCGGCTTCGCGGGGGCGAGATGGCGCCTGCAACTTATGGCGTTGGGTGATGGCGAGGATGGTGACAAGCGAGAGCGCGCCCAAAAACGTGCGCAGGAGCACGATATCGGAGCTCGGGAGCGCGATGGCGGCGGCGATGATGCCGTTGGAGCCAAACAACAGCAATGCTGCTAAGTACGTAAACAGTCCGTTGTTCATACGCTGACATCCCCTCTATATCCGAGCATGTTCACTATGGGTGAACTGGCTTTAGAAGAAAAGCGAATATAATGCATGGATAGCATGAGAAAAACTCATGCAAAGGTGGAGGGGTGCCGTGGAAACGAATATTCAAAAGATGCAGGTGCTGCTGGAGACCGTGCGCGCCGGAAGCTTTACGCGCGCCGCCGAGCGGCTGAGCTATTCGCAGTCGGGCGTGAGCCGTATGGTGGCCGATCTTGAGGCCGACTGGGGCTTTAAAGTGCTCGATAGAAGCCGCGAGGGCGTAGTGCTTTCTGCCGACGGGCGGCAAGTTATGCCGGCGGTCGAGGCGCTCTGTGAGGAATTCACTCGCTTGCAGCGACGGGTGGATGAGATGCGTGGGCTCATGCGCGGCAAAATCTGCATCGGTACGTTTTCGAGTGTGGCGACCCACGTGCTGCCGCCGGTGATTGCGCACTTTCGCGCCGATCACCCGGACATCGATTACGAGCTGCTGATGGGTGATTACTCCGAGATTGAGCAATGGGTGGCGGAAGGCCGCTGCGACCTGGGCTTTATTCCGCGCGAACCACGCGGCGCCGGCATGGCGTCGCGGCCGTTGGTGCAAGACGAGCTGATGGCCGTGGTGCCAGCGGACTCCTCGCTTGCCGCGGCGGAGGTCGTCTCTCTTGCCGATTTGGCCAACGAGCAGTTTATTCTGCTGGAACGCGGTAGCGACGACGAGATTACGCCGCTGTTTCGTCGCGCGGGTCTGGCGGTGCGCTCTAAGCTGTCGACCTGGGATGATTATGCGATTATGGCTATGGTCGAGGACGGCCTGGGCGTGAGCATTCTTCCGGCGCTCATCTTGCGCCGCTGCCAGTTCGATGTTGCCGTGCGCCCGCTCGAGGGACATCCTCATCGGCAGATCAACGCGATATACCGCACCGCCGACGTTTCGCTTGCGGCGGCTCGTTTCCTTGAATATCTCTAAACGTGTACACGTCTTTGTCCGCTTTGGGCAAATCTCGGAGTCCGGTATATTTTCTTATGAAATTGAACTTCCGGATAATGCGCCGCGCTATACTGCTGCCTAAATTGAACTCAGGTTCAATTCGTGTTCTATAAATTGAACTTTGCCAGCAAGGAGGTTCTAGTGGCCCAAGAGACGTTTAGCGATCGCCTGCGACAGGCTATGTCCGATCGCGACGTTCGCCAGTCGGACGTAATCCGCGCATCGGAGATGCTCGGCAAAAAACTCGGCAAGAGTCAGATGAGCCAATATGTGAGCGGCAAGACGATTCCGCGGCGCGATGTGGCAGAGCTGCTCGCCCGCATTTTGGAGGTCGATGCTACCTGGCTGCTCGCCGGTGACGCCGACCAAGGTGAGACCCCTCCGTCCTGTAAAGTTGCCAAATCCGAACCTAGTCCCTCAGCTCAAATTCCAAGGAGCGCCATCATGCGTACTTTTTCTAAATCCACCAAGCTTGATAACGTCCTGTATGACGTGCGCGGTCCCGTCGTCGACGAGGCTGCCCGTATGGAGGACGAGGGCGAGCGCATCCTCAAGCTTAATATCGGCAACCCGGCGCCCTTCGGTTTCCGCACGCCTGACGAGGTTATCAAGGACATGCGCCAGCAGCTGCCCGACTGCGAAGGCTATTCCAACTCGCGCGGTCTGTTCTCTGCGCGCAAGGCGATTATGCAGTACTCGCAGATCAAGGGCCTGCCCAACGTTCAGATGGAGCACATCTACACGGGCAACGGCGTGTCCGAGCTCATTCAGCTTTCGATGAACGCGCTGCTCGACAATGGCGACGAGATTCTGATCCCCAGCCCCGACTATCCGCTCTGGACGGCGTGCGCAACCCTTGCCGGCGGTCATCCCGTACATTATCTGTGTGATGAGCAGGCGGATTGGTATCCCGACTTGGAGGATATGGAGTCCAAGATCACGAGCGCGACCAAAGCCCTCGTCATCATCAACCCCAACAACCCCACGGGCTCGGTCTATCCGCGCGAGGTGCTTGAGGGCATTGTTGAGATCGCGCGCAGGCACCAGCTCATGATTTTTGCCGATGAGATCTACGACCGCCTGTGCATGGACGGCTACGAGCACGTCTCCATTGCCTCGCTCGCTCCCGATCTGCCCTGTGTCACCTTTAGCGGCCTTTCCAAGTCGCACATGATCGCGGGCTATCGTATTGGCTGGATGGTGCTTTCGGGCAACCAGCGCTGTATGAGCGATTTCATCATGGGCATCAACATGCTCTCCAACATGCGCCTGTGCTCCAACGTGCCGGCTCAGTCGATCGTCCAGACGGCACTCGGTGGCCATCAGTCGGTTAACGACTACATTCGTCCCGGCGGCCGTGTCTACGAACAGCGCAACTTTGTGTATGAGGCGCTCAACAAGATTGACGGCATCTCGGTGGTTAAGCCGCGTGCGGCGTTCTATATCTTCCCCAAGATGGATGTTAAGAAGTTCAACATCACCGATGACGAGCAGTTTGCCCTCGACCTGCTGCACGAGAAGAAGATTCTGATCACGCGCGGCGGCGGCTTTAACTGGGCCGAGCCCGATCACTTCCGCATCGTGTACCTGCCGCGCATGGAAGTGCTCAAAGAGTCGCTCGAAGACCTCGCCGACTTCTTCGATCATTACCGCCAAAGCTAGTGGGATAGAAGCTCCGCACTATGAAAAGCTCCCTGCAGTTGTTTTGCTGCAGGGAGCTCTCTTGAATCGGCGGAACTAGATCACTATCCCAGTGCAGTGGTCGATTTCGTGCTGGATGATCTCGGCGGTGTAGCCCGAGAAGTTTTTGATGCGGTGAACGAAGTTCTCGTCCAAATACTCAACCTTAATGCGACGATAGCGGGTACAGGGACGCTCGCCGATCAGCGAGAGGCATCCTTCGCTCGTCTGATAGGCATTGACCTGCTCAAGAATTTGAGGGTTGTACATCAGGAGCGTCTTGTTGCCGTCTTTTACGCAGATGATGCGTTTGCGCACGCCGATCATGTTGGCGGCGAGGCCCACGCACTCGTGCTCATGCTCGTGGAGCGTATCCAGGAGATCCTGCCCGGTCGCGGCATCGTCGGGCCCCGCGTCTTCGGAAGGCAGGCGCAAAAAGAACTCGGATTTCATGATGGGCTTAATCATGGCGGGCTCCTCATGTCTCATGCTTTCGTGGACTTTTAATAATAGCGCGGAAGGAAAGCTGTGCGTCCGCGTTACAATCTTTCGACGTTGGACCATGTTGCCAGACTCGTCGTGTACGGCGTCTGGCGTAAGTCTAGGGCTCATTTTTCGCCCTGGACTGTTCCTCTGGGGCGATGCGACTGTCGTTCCAAGAGGAAGGAAATGCATGGGGAGCAAATCTCAGCAACAAGTTCAAGTAACGCCATCGGCCACTGCGGCGCTTCTCGCTGTAATGTATATCGCAGCCTTTGTTGCCGCGTTTAACGAGAACATCATTAACGTGGCGCTGCACGACATTATGGCGGCCTTTTCGGTGAGTGTCACCACGGCGCAGTGGCTCGTTTCGGGCTACATGATCGTGACGTCGATCTTTACGGCTATCATGGCCTTCCTGTCCGGTCGTTTCTCGACGCGCAAGCTGCTGTTTTTCGCATGCGGATGCATGGTCGCCGGCGAAGTCCTGTGCCTGGTCGCTCCGGCGTTTAGCGTTTTGCTGCCAAGCCGTATTTTGCAGGCTGCGGGATCGGGCATCTTGTTTCCGCTCATGATGAATGTGGTGCTGTCTTGTGCCCCGCGCGAGAAGCTCGGTCTGTATCTGAGCCTGGGCGGCGCCTGCATTACGCTAGGACCGGCGTTTGGACCCGTGATCAGCGGTCTTATGTGCACGTTATTTGGCTGGAGGGCGGTATTCGTAGTGCCGCTGGTGGGCGGCATTGCGGTCGCTGCGGCGGGCGTTAAGCTTGTTCAGAATGTCGGAGAGCGCTCGAACACCACGCTTGATATTCTGTCGGTTGTTTTGCTCGCGGCCGGCATTACGGCATTTGTGTATTCCGTGGGCGAGTTCTCGGCCAATTTGATTGCCGGTGTCGTGGCGCTTTTCGCCGCCATTGTGCTGCTCGGCCTGTTTGCGGCCCGCCAGCTCAAGCTTGAGCATCCGGTGCTTAACGTGCGTCCCATGGCGAGTGTTCGTTTTTGGCCTGCGTGCTTGCTTGTGGTGGTATCGATGATGACGACGTTCTCGATGAGCGTTTTGTTGCCGCTCTATTTTGAGGGCGCATACGGCATGACCGCACTTGTTGCGGGCTTGCTCATTTTGCCAGCAATTGCCTGCAACGCCGTGACCTCGATTGTGGGCGGACGCGTGATGGACGCCCGTGGCGCATGGCCGCTGCTGCCGGTCGGCTTTGCCCTGATTGCCGTGGGGCAGACTGCCATCTCGGTGACGGCGGTAAGCATGAACATCGGCGTCGTCGTGGCGCTGACCGTTGTGGTGTATGCCGGAGTCGGTTTGGTGCTGAGCCCCTCGCAAACGGCCGGCTTGGAGACGCTGCCTGGCGCTGAGCATCCTCACGGAACGGCATTGCTCAACACGTGGAACATGATTGCCGCATCGTTTGGCCCGTCGCTGTTTATCGGCCTGCTCTCGAGTTCTGCGGCGACTGCCGGCGCCGCTGGCGTTGCGACCGACGTTGCCCAGGCGATTGGATTTGCGGCGGCCGTGCGTGTGGCGGCTGTAATTGCCGTGGTCGGGTTCGTGGCGTCGCTGGTGTACGCTCGTCGCGAGTCGCACATGTCGCATTAATGTGTGCACATAGATTCTGCAGCTAGATTAGCGGGCGACACCATAAACTAATGGACGTTTTGCCGAGAGGCATGAATGTTTAAAGCGCAAAGAGTGCGCGACGGGCCCCGCGAATGGGGCGATGATGCCCGAGAGGGCCAAGAAGGAGTCTCATGTCTGAGAACGAAGAGATCATGAACGAGACCGAGAACGAGACCATGGCTGCCGAGGTTGAGACAGTCGAGACCGTGGAGACCGAAGCTGCCGAGGTTGAGGCTGCTGACGAGGTTTCCGCCGAGGAGGAGGCCGCCGTTGATTACGATGACGAAGAGCTGATGGACAAGATGCAGAAGGCCGCCCGCCTGCTGCGTAGCCGTCGCTTTGCTATTTCCAAGGAGGAGGAGGCCAAGGCCGAGCGCATGGCGAACATCGAGCGCGCCATCAAGCTTCTTGACCTCAAGCCCAAGATGGAGCAGAAGGAAATGTCCGACCTGCTGGGCATGCGCCTTCGTGAGCTCGATGGCCTGATGGCCGAGGC
>OGQT01003075.1_pt1 | contig 11042 bp, 11 predicted proteins | sample 1553261 | NCBI WGS metagenome assembly OGQT01 (sample SAMEA2579992, study PRJEB22360) | human gut metagenome | biome: human gut; feature: human-associated habitat; material: faeces | place: Denmark | collected 2008/2010
CGCGCTACCGGTAGTAATCACTGACTTAGTTACGTTTACCGGACACCAATATATGTTGATGGCCGAGTGCGTCCAGTTCACCAGGTCGCACGACTTCAGCAGCACCATGCCGCGGTTCGAGTCCCAGCCGAGCGCGCTGACCATATCAGTCACCACCATGTAGAAACAGTTGTCGGGCCCGCGCAGTATATGCGGGTCGCGCACGCCCCCCCGTCTCGGCGATAGCGGCCGAACTGATAACCGGACGGTCGTTGTTAAGCGCCTTGAAGTCGTAGCCGTCGTCACTGAGGGCGAACCGTATGGCCTCTTCGCCACGAGTGTTGTCGTTTCCGGTGAAATACGCGAATAGATACCCCGCGTAATCGCTTTCCGAAGGCACACGGTTCTTCGCCGCCGCAATCAGGGGCAGCACAAGCAGCAGAGCAAGGATTTTTCTGCTCATGATAAGGATTCAGGTTTCAGGAGTTAAGGTTAGAACAATCATGTATGTCTTCTTCTCCACAAAGTTAACAATCATTATCCGAATACGCAAAACTACATTCTGCCACAACTGCATGGCTATTTTAAGTGTTGTCATTGTCAGAAAAAATTCATAACTTTGTGGCCGGTATGGCCGTCGGCGTGGCGGCTGACGAACAACGCCCTGGTAGTTCAACGGATAGAATAGGTGTTTCCTAAACATTAGATAGCAGTTCGATTCTGCTCCGGGGTACCAAAACGGTGTGTCAGGGTTGGCACACCGAATTTTTTAAAGGCTGTAGCTGAGATGAAGACCGAAAAATGGCTGAGGCTGTCGCTGGTGCCGCTTGTGGCGGCGCTCGTGGCGGCATGTGCCTCAATCGGGCGCCCCGAGGGGGGCCCGCGTGACGAGACGGCACCGGTTTTCGTGAGGTCGACCCCGGCACCCGGCGCCGTGAAGGTTACCAACAGCCGCATCGACATCATCTTCGACGAGAACATCAAGCTCGACGACCCGTCGAACAAGATTGTGGTCTCGCCGGCCCAGAAGAAGGCCCCGGCAATCTCGTCGGGGGGCAAGCGCGTATCGGTGGAACTGCGCGACACCCTGTTGCCGGAAACCACCTATACCATCGACTTCTCAGACGCCATACGCGACCTCAACGAAGGAAATATCCTTGACGGTTTCGCCACAGATTTTGCCACCGGCGCCGACATCGATACCCTGCGCATATCGGGCATGGTGTTCGAGGCGCGCACACTCGAACCGGCCCAGGGGATGGTAGTGGGGGTATACTCGCATCTTGACGACACCACCCTGACCTCGGTGCCACTTGAACGCGTGGCAAAGACCAACCAGCTGGGGCAGTTCACCATCCGCGGGCTCAAGCCGGGCGACTACCATGTGTTCGCCATCGACGACCGCAACCACGACTGGCACTGGGACCGCTCGGAGAACATAGCGTTCTATCCGGTGACGGTCTCACCCTCGGCAAAGGCCGTAGAGGTCACCGACACGCTCACCGACAGCGCCGGCGCCGACTCGATCGTGGCACGCGCGGCCACTGCATTCCTTCCCGACGACATCCTGCTGACCTGGTTCAACGAAAACTACCGGGCACAGTACCTCAAGAAATACGAGCGTCCGGTGCGCCGCGCCCTTACCTTCGTGCTCGGCGCGCGCCCCGACACACTGCCTGTATGGACCATCGCCAACGGCCCGTATGCCGGGCGCACCCTCGACGACCCCGAGATAGCCGCGACCGAACGCCGCGCCGAGGGGGACTCGACCGTCTACTGGCTGAGACCCGCCGAACTCGTGGCGCAGGACTCGCTGCTCATCGCCGCCCGCTACCAGAAAACCGATTCGGCCGACCGTCTGGTATGGCAGAGCGACACGCTGAAACTCTTCTTCAAGGAATATAAGTCGAAGAAACAGAAAAAAGCCGAGGAGGAGGCCGCCAATGACACCGTGCCCCCGGAGCCGGTATTCATGAACCTGACATGCGAGACCAAGGGAACACAGGATCTGAACCTGCCGCTTAAATTCTCGTCGACCGAACCGCTCGACACGCTCATGGCGTCGGCCATGCGACTGGAGATGCAGGTAGACACGCTGTGGCAGCCGGTACCGCTCGGGGCCGCACAACGCGACACGCTCACCCCGCGCGTATGGACAATCCCCGTGAAATGGGAGGAGGACACACGCTACCGCCTCATGGCCGACTCGCTGGCTGTAAGCAACATCTACGGCGAACCGATCAGGGGGTTCAAGCAGGATTTCACCACGAAGAAGATGTCTGACTACGGTTCGGTGGCGCTGACACTCAGCGACATACCGCGCGACACCGCAGGCACGGCGCTGCCGGTGGTGGTGGAACTGCTCGACAACCGCGACACGCCTGTAAAGACCGTCGCGGCCAAAGGGGGCACCGCCATGTTCGACTATCTCGCGCCGGGCAAGTATTATGCCCGCGCATTCCTGGACGTGAACGGCAACGGTGTATGGGACACCGGCAACGTGACCGACTCACTTCAGGCCGAGGATGTGTTCTACTACCCGAAACGCCTGAATGTGCGCGCCAACTGGGACGTGAACCAGTCGTGGGCACTGTTCGAGACGCCGGTAGACCTGCAGAAACCCCTTGAAATCAAGAAGAACAAACCCAAGACCAAGGAACCCCAGCAACGTCAGACCGACGAGGATGACGAGGAATATGACGAAAACGACCCGTTCGGCAACGGCAATTCATGGGGCAACGGCTCGCAATACAACAACGCCCACCGCGGCAACAACCGCGTGACCGGCACCGGCGGCATGCAGACAGTAAAGACACGGCGATGATAGACAGGCAGAAAATCACGGCATCGCGTATGTGGCAACTGGTCATTGAGATCAGTTCCTCGTCGCTGCACGCGATTGCGTTCCGTCACGACGAGGAACAGACCTTGCAGACACTGCGTGTCGACCTGCCTGCCACGGCGCCCACCGCGCTCGGAGCGCTTGAGGAGGCCGTCTACAACAATCCCGCGCTTACCGACGATTTCGGCCGGGTGACGGTGCTGTGGCGTTCGGAACGGTTTGCGGTGATGCCAGGTTTCGTCACCGACGATGCCATCGCCACTGCCGTGTTGCGCGCCCAGTTCCCCGAGGAGAAATCGCAGGGCGCCACAGAGGTGCTTTTCGATAACCTGGAGGGAGCCGACATGCGCATCGCCTACGAAGTGCCCGCGAGACTGCTGGCGTTCATACGGCGCACGTTCAACAATCCGGCCATCCACCATTCCCTCACCCCGCAGACATTGTGGTTCGCCGCAAAAAACGCCGGGAGACCCTCGGGAAAGACACTCGCCAACCTGGCCGACGACCATCTTGACATGGTGATGCTCGGACAGCGCGCGCCGCTACTCGTGAACAGTTTCGCGCTGACCGACCCTGCCGACGCGGTGTATTACCTGCTGGCGGCGCGGCGTGCCTTCGAGCTGGCCGACAGCGACGAAATCATACTGGCCGGCTCACAGCACATGCGCGCCGCGGTCTCGCCCGTGCTCAGGCGTTACGTGGGGTATGTGATGCCCGCCATTTTCCCCGCCGAGATGTTCAGACTCGGACGCGACATCACCGCATGCCCGTTCGAGATGGCGATTGCCCCGGCTGTGTTCAACCGCTGACACCCCATATCAAAGACAATGAGAATCATCAGAGGCAAATATGGCCGACGCCGGTGCGACGTGCCCACAAACATCACGGCACGCCCCACCACCGACTTCGCCCGCGAGAATATATTCAATGTGATAGAGAACCTTGTCGATTTCGACGACGAGCCCACAGCCCTTGACCTGTTCGCCGGAACAGGGGCGGTGTCGTTCGAGCTGCTGTCGCGCGGATGCCGGTCTGTGACCTCGGTCGAGAAGGCCAACGTGCAGGGCCGGTTCATAGCCAAAGTGGCGAAAGAACTCGGCGCCGACAACCACACGCTGGTGCGCGGGGATGCCCTGCGGTTCATCGACAGCGCGCAGCAGGGGTATGACATAGTCTTCGCCGACCCGCCATACGACATGCCCGGTTTCGCCGAGATTCCCGGGAAAGTGCTGGCCTCGAACCTGCTGAAACCGGGGTCGGTGTTCATCATCGAGCACTCTAAAGCGCACGACTTTTCGGGGCTGCCGCACTTCAGCGAGCACCGCACCTACGGCTCGGTGAACTTTTCTATCTTCATCATTCCCGAAGAGGAGTAAACAGGCACCCCCATACCTCCCATAAAATCCCATGACTCCCATGGCGCCCATTCTGAGAACGGGTGTTATGGGAGTCATGGGATTTTTGGGAGGCTTGGGAAGTACGGGTGCGAGGAAAACTCGGGGTTATTGGGGTGTTGAGGCTGTATCGGCGGCAATCTGGGTGGCCGAGGAGACGTCGACATCGGTCACGAGAAGCGAGTCGCCATTGTCAATTACGCCCATTTCGGGATTGTCGACTACCTGGGGTTCGGGCTGTTTCTGCGATGAGGAGCAGGCCGACAGCATTGCCATGGCTACGGCGGCCACGGCGAGCATCTGTTTTGCTTTCATAATCTTTAGTTTTGAGGAGGTGAAAGGGGCTGGAATTTTAAAAGTTCATAAATAAAAACGCCCGGCGCAAACATTTTGTTTGCGCCGGGTGTGATGGGGGCGACGGGCGGAATGGGGCCACTCGGGCCCGCTCTCGGACGGGCGGACACCCCGGGCTGAAGCCCGGGAGCGGGAACAGACAGCTTTACCGGAACCGCCAGCTGCACAGCATTCTGGAGGAGTGCCCCTTATTGAGTGCTCCCGGGGGCGGGTCACATGTCTTCCTCGAGGGTGAAGTCGTCGTCGGGGAGGTCGGTATCGAAGTCGAGTTCGCCGAGGTCTATTTCTTCGTCATCGGCGGGGGTGTCGTCAGAGGGGTCTTCCGGGGTGTCGTCGGCGTCTTTTTTGGCGGGTTTCTTTGAGCCTTTCTTCTTGGGGGCGGCGGCATCCTCCTTGAGGGCCTGCATGATCTTGGCCTCAAGCTCTTCGGCGAGTTCGGGATTGTCCTGGATGACAATCTTGGCGGCGTCGCGGCCCTGGGCCAGTTTCGAGCCGTCGTAACTGAACCATGAACCCGATTTCTTGATGATGTCGAACTCTACGCCGAGGTCTACGATCTCGCCCGATTTAGAGATACCCTCGCCGAACATTATGTCGAACTCGGCACGCTTGAAGGGGGGCGCCACCTTGTTCTTCACGACCTTCACCTTGGTGAGACGGCCGAAGACCTTCTCGCCATCCTTGATCTGCGTGGAGGGACGCACGTCGAGGCGCACCGACGAGTAGAACTTCAGGGCGTTACCGCCTGTGGTGGTCTCGCTGGGGCCGAACGACATGCCGCCGATCTTCTCGCGCAGCTGGTTGATGAAGATGCACACGGTATTTGTGCGGGCTATGGTGCCGGTGAGCTTGCGCAGTGCCTGCGACATCAGACGTGCCTGGAGGCCTACGTTGCGGTCGCCCATGTCGCCCTCGATCTCCCCCTTGGGGGTAAGTGCGGCCACTGAGTCGATGACGATGATGTCGACCGCGGCCGAACGTATGAGCTGTTCGGCGATTTCAAGGGCCTGTTCGCCGTTATCGGGCTGCGAGATGAGCAGGTTGGCCACATCCACGCCGAGAGCCTCGGCATAGAAACGGTCAAAAGCATGCTCGGCATCAATCATGGCGGCTATGCCCCCTTTGCGCTGTGCCTCGGCAATGGCATGGAGGGCGAGCGTGGTCTTACCCGACGACTCGGGGCCGTAGATCTCGATAATGCGGCCGCGCGGATAGCCGCCGACACCGAGGGCGAAGTTGAGGCCGATGGAGCCGGTGGGGATAACCTCTACAGGCTCTACCTTCTCGTCGCCGAGTTTCATGATGGCGCCACGGCCATAATCTTTTTCTATTTTGTTGAGGGCCTGGGTCAGCGCCGCCAAGCGGGCTTCCTTAGGATCTGTCGGTTTCTTGACGGGGGCTGTTTTCTTTGCCATCTTAGTGTCTGTTATGCTGGTTATTGTAAACTGCGGCAGGGCGTGCGCCGGGCCGCATGCGGGAGTGTCTGATTCCCGTCTACAAAGATACGAAAAATAGCGGGCAATAAAATCGCCCACTATTGCTAATTGTCGTTAAATCGCATGTCGGACGGTGCCTGCCGCGGTTATTTCTCGCGCATGAACACCTGCACGGGGGTGCCGGTGAAATCCCAGTGCTCGCGTATCTTGTTCTCGAGGAAACGGCGGTAAGGTTCCTTGACCCACTGCGGGAGATTACAGAAGAAGATGAACGTGGGCACGGCTGCTCCCTTGAGTTGCGACACGTATTTGATCTTGATATACTTGCCTTTGTTGGCCGGGGGCGGATAAGCGCCGATGACCTCGAGCATCACCTTGTTGAGCTGCGAGGTGGGCACCTCTCGGCGGCGGTTCTTGAACACCTCTACGGCGGTCTCGACCACCTTGTAGATGCGCTGTTTCGTGAGGGCCGAGCAGAAGATGACGGGGAAGTCGGTGAAGGGCGCGAAACGGTTGCGTATGGCCGCCTCGAAATGTTTCTGCGCGTCGAGCGACTTGTCTTCGGCGATATCCCACTTGTTGACGCATACAACCAGCCCCTTCTTGTTCTTCTGGATGAGCGAGAAGATGTTAGCGTCCTGCGACTCGATGCCGCGTGTGGCGTCGATCATGAGGATGCAGACATCTGACGCCTCGATGGCACGGATGGAGCGTATTACCGAGTAATACTCGATATCTTCGGTGACTTTCTGCTTCTTGCGTATGCCTGCGGTGTCGACCAGATAGAAATCGAAACCGAATTTGTCGTAGCGGGTGTAGATGGAGTCGCGTGTGGTGCCGGCGATGTCGGTGACGATGTGGCGGTCTTCGCCTATAAAGGCGTTTATGAGCGACGACTTGCCGGCGTTCGGGCGCCCTACTATGGCGAAACGGGGTATGTCGTCAAGGGTCTCCTCCTCATCTTTCGGCTCGGGGAGTTTCTTGATGATCTCGTCAAGAAGGTCGCCTGTGCCGTAACCGCTCACAGCTGAAACAGGCATGGGGTCGCCCAGGCCGAGCGAATAGAATTCGGGCACATTGTAGAGCCAGTCGTTTGAGTCGACCTTGTTGGCCACCAGTATGACCGGCTTGTGCGAGCGGCGCAGAATCTCGGCCACATGGTCGTCAAGGTCGGTAACACCGTTCATGGCGTCGACCACGAAGAGCACCTCGTCGGCCTGTTCGATGGCGATCTCCACCTGCTTGTTGATCTCGCCCTCGAAGATGTCGTCGGAATTGACAACCCAGCCGCCGGTGTCGACGATTGAGAATTCCTTGCCGCCCCACTCGACCTTGCCGTACTGGCGGTCGCGCGTGGTGCCGGCCGTGGGATCGACTATGGCCTGACGTGTCTCGGTCAGGCGATTGAAAAGTGTCGACTTGCCCACATTCGGGCGGCCGACGATAGCAACGAGTTGGCCCATTACAGGTGGTATTATTAGAGTTTATCAGCGCAGGGAAAGCAGCATTGGGTCTTTAGAGTCTTTAGAGTCTTTAGGGACCTTAGGGGGATCTTAGGGGAACCCGGGGATGCCGGGCCTGCGGCTGTGCAAAGTTAAGTTAATTTGGTTAAAACGGCAAATCGGGCGGGTCACTCCACGTAGCCAAAGGCACGGAGCTTGTTCTCGCGGTTGCGCCAGTTTGGCTCGACCTTGACGAACATCTCAAGGTAGACGCGCTTGTCGAAGAACTTCTCGATATCCTTGCGGGCCTCTGTGCCGACTTTCTTCAGCATCGAGCCCCCCTTGCCGATGAGGATACCCTTCTGTGAGTCGCGCTCGACGTAGATGACCGCCATGATGTGGATGGCGGTGTCGCTTTCGTCGAATTTCTCTACGATGACCTCAACCGAGTAGGGCACTTCCTTGTCGTAGTTGAGCAGAATTTTCTCGCGGATAATCTCGGTGACGAAAAAGCGCGCAGGCTTGTCGGTGAGGGCATCCTTGCCGAAATAGGGGGGCGAGACGGGGAGCAGCTCGACGATGCGGTGCATCAGGTTTGAGGTATTGAACCCCTCTTTTGCCGAGATGGGGAACACCTCGGCGTTGGGCAGCAGCTCTTTCCAGCGGCTGACGATGGCCTCAAGGTCTGTGTTGTTCTTGAGCAGGTCAATCTTGTTGATTACCAGCAGTACCGGAATTGTCTCATTTGCCACGCGGGCGAGGAAGTCGGCGTTCTTCACGGGGTCCTCAACCACATCGGTGACATAGAGCAGTATGTCGGCATCGGTCAGGGCACCCTCTGAGAAGTTTAGCATCGACTCCTGCAGCTTGTAGTTGGGTTTCAGCACGCCCGGGGTGTCGGAGAAGACTATCTGATACTCGGGCGTGTTCACTATGCCCGTTATGCGGTGGCGCGTGGTCTGCGCCTTTGATGTGATTATACTTACGCGCTCGCCCACGAGGTCGTTCATCAGTGTGGACTTGCCGACGTTCGGGTTACCGACGATGTTCACAAAACCGGCTCTATGTTCCATAATTGTCATGCTTTCATGTTTCGGGGCGCAGACCTCCGCAAATTGTAGGGACATGCCTTCGGCATGTTGAATCAAAACACTGATTCGCAGTCAAACATCGCAAAGCGATGTCCCTACAATTCAGGTGTTATCGCGGCGTTGCTACACCCTATTGAATCGTATAGTTGAAACTAAAACAAAAATAGCACCTTAAAAGATGCTATTTTCGTAAAATTTATGGCATCGACAGGCCGCGGGCATGGCGCTGGCGCCCTGTCAGGGCCGGAATCACATGTCCCAGACAAGATACATGGATCCCCATGTAAAGCCGGCGCCAAAGGCCGTGAGGATGATCTTGTCACCTTTCTTGAGTTTGTTCTTGAACTCGTCGAGGCAGAGGGGAATCGATGCGGCCGAGGTATTGCCGGTATGCTGTATGTTCACAAGCACCTTTTCGGCGGGAATGTTGGCACGTGACCCGACAGCCTCGATGATGCGCAGGTTGGCCTGGTGCGGCACCAGCCAGTCGATGGTCTCGGGGGTGAGTCCGTTGCGCTGGAGCACGTCGACAGTGGCGGTGTACATGTCGGTGACGGCGTTCTTGTAGACGTTACGGCCATCCTGGAAGAGGAAGTGGTCACCGTTGTCAAGAGTCTGCTGAGTGGTCGGACGGGCCGAGCCGCCACCCCACATCACCAGATGCTCGAGACCACGGCCGTCGACATGGAACACGGCGTCCTGCACACCCATGCCCTCCTCTTCGGTGGGCTCTACGAGCACGCACGCGGCACCGTCGCCGAACAGCGGACAGGTAGCGCGGTCGCTGTAGTTTACCATCGACGACATCTTCTCGGTTGCAACCACAACCACCTTTTTGCGCAGACCGCTCTTCACATAGGCTGCGGCATCCTCCAGCGCTACTATAAATCCGGCACACGCGGCCTGAATGTCGTAGGCATAAGCGTTTTTCAGGCCTACGCCCTCACAGATAATCGAACCTGTGGAGGGGAAACGATAGTCGGGATTTGATGTTGCGCATATAAGAAGGTCGATATCGGCAGGATCGACATTGTAGTCGGCAAGCAGCTTGTTGACAGCCTCAATGCCCATGTACGACGAGCCTACATCCTTTTTCAGGATGCGGCGCTCTTTGATGCCTACACGGGTGGTGATCCATTCGTCGTTGGTGTCCACCATCTTCGACAGCATCTCGTTGTCGAGGATGTCGGTGGGGAGATACGACGCAATGCCTGAGATTTTAGCGTTAAGCATAACTCTGGTGGCGGTTTGTGTTAGGAATATATGGCGCGAGAGGTGCTCTCGAAATGTCGGGAACGCCTTCTCATGCTGTTAGGGAGGGGATAGATTTGTATTCTCTAAAGGCTCGCCGGCACCGGCGCAGTGAAATCCTGAGCCGGATCGACAGCCCTTGGTGACGTGATGGCTGTTTATGCCTTATCAGACCACAGCATTCTTTTCAATCGCAACCTTGCCGCGATAGTAGCCGCATTCGTTGCAAACGCAGTGGTAAACATGCCAAGCGCCGCAGTTGGGGCAGATTGCCAGTGTGGGCATAGCGGCCTTGTCGTGGGTGCGGCGTTTTGCCGTACGTGTCTTGGATTGACGTCTTTTAGGATGTGCCATTGTTGTTTATTCTTTATATTGTTATTGTTCTTAAAACTGTATGTTCATTCGTCGGTTTCGGGACGCACGTCCTTCAGCTTGTCCCAGCGGGGATCGGTGGCAGCCGGAGCGTCGTCGCCGTCGGGCACGGAGTCCATCTCGTCCATGAGCTGGTCCTCAAGTGCCGCATCCGGATCGGTGGCATCGGTGGCGCGGTGTTTCTTCAGCAGCGAACTCATGGCGCGGTTGCATTTGCCCAGCGGGTGCACGTGCTTTATGGGGATGGCCAGAGCCACGGTATCCGAAATCATGTAGGCCACATTGAGATAATTATCGCTTTCAGGAATCTCCATGAGGTCGTCCGAATCCTCGCGATATTCATCGCCGTATTTCACCTTTATCTCGTAGGTGGTGTCTATATCGAGCGTCAGGTCGTCGAGGCAACGGTCACAAGGCACTACAACAGTACCAGTGAGCGTGAAAGCAAGGTCGTAGACGTCATTGACATAAGTCACAACGAGCTTGACATCCACATCTGCATCGCGCACGTCGGCGTTCTCCATATTCACGAAGAACTGTTTGTCGAGATGGTAGTCAAATTCATGAGTACCTTTCGGCAGGCTCTTCAGAGGGAGTTTGAATTGGCTGAATTTTCCCATAATTGTGGTCAGCTGAAAAAACTGTGCAAAGTTATAGAATTTATTCGGTATGGACAACTTTTTCCGCAAAATCTCGCAAAATTAACCGTTTACCGTCATTCGGAGGTCAATTCAGCCTCAAGCAGTGTAGCCGCATCGGCCACACAGTCATTGCAGTGGCGCAGCTGGATGCCGGTGCCCATCCCCTTTAGCTGACTGCAGATTGTGGCGCCGTTCTGTTTATGAAAGCTATTCATTATTCGTTTCTGGGCCAACATGGCA
>OGQT01003077.1_pt1 | contig 11038 bp, 9 predicted proteins | sample 1553261 | NCBI WGS metagenome assembly OGQT01 (sample SAMEA2579992, study PRJEB22360) | human gut metagenome | biome: human gut; feature: human-associated habitat; material: faeces | place: Denmark | collected 2008/2010
TTCTGCATCCGCTCGACGGTGGTGGCGGGGAGTTTGGCACGCAACTGGTCGAGGTAATCGCGGTAGCTGTCGAAACCGAACTCGTCGTCGTTGCGCAGGCCGTCGAGGCCGACATCCTGCACCAGACGTGACCCCGAATTGTTGTCGAAAGCGTAGGTGAGCGAGTTCTGCGACGATACACGGCCCCAGACGGTAGTCTGAAGGAACTGGTCGTTGCCGTCGTAGGGGATGCCGTTCTCGTATGACTTGAGTCCGTCTTTCAATATGTCCTCCGAGACCTCGCCGAAGTTGATGTACAGGTCACCACCCTCGAGATTCGGATTCCCGGGGTCAAGGAACGGGTTCATCAGCCAGAACTGCACGTAGTCGATGTTGGCCTGCTCGAAGTTGGTGTTGTCCATCTTGCGCATGATGCCGCCCCAGCGTTTTTCGGGGTTGAGCAGGCGCCCTTCGTCGTCGATGTTGGTGGCGTCGAGGTTGTAGGGGCCGCGCTCCTCGGGGTAAAACGAGAGGTTTAGGGTCTGAATGGTGGCCGACTCGCCGTATGAGAGCTCGCGGCCGGGGAAAATCTCTTTGGAGGTGACTTCGCGCACGTAAGGATTCGACTGCTGGTCGAGGTCGTTTTTAAGGTAGCCGGGGCAGAGCGACGAATTCTTGTCGGTGAACATGCGGTCGATGTAGTACCAGTTAAGCAGGGCGCGGTTCTTGCCGTAATCTACGTTGTTGGACAGTGCCGCCTCGGGGAAGAGGGCGCCCTGCCCGGGATCGTAGGGTGTCGACGCGAGCTGCCATGCGTATGGCGAACGGAGGTCGATGCCCGACTGCGATGACTCGAAATCGTCGATATACGAACTGCCGCGGTTCGAGCCTGATTTCTGCTTGTGGGGCACGAGCTGAGCAAATTCGGCGGTGAGGTTCAGAGTAGAGGGGGCGGTGGCGTTTACGGTAGGAATCTTGTTCAGCAGGTTGGTGAGCCACATGAATTTGGTGTTGTAGCTCAGGTTGAAACCGAACATCGAGTTGTTCACGATCTCGTCGCCGATATTGACCTTCTCGGTCAGCGCCTTCTCGGAGAAATGGAGTACGGTGGCACCGATATTGAAATTCTTGTTGAAGGCATACTGCAGGTCGAGGCCCAGCAGAGTCTTGCGCTGGGTCGAGAAGAGCGACTGGTTCTCAAGTGTCACCGAGATGCTCTGACCCGAGTCGATGATAGACTGGTTGGTGATGGTGACGATACCCATCGAATAGTCTACGGTATAGTCTGAATTTTCTGTAAGCTGCACGCCGCCGGCCATGACCACAACCGATCCGCGCGGCACGTTCATGGCGTTCAGCCTGATCTGCGAGCCGCCTGACGACTGGTACGAGCCTGCGAGTATGAACTTGTTCTTGTCGGCGAACTGACGGGCCACCACCTGCGTCGAGTCATACAGTTCCTTGTAGACATATTTCTCGGCAATGGCGGGGTCGCCTATCTTCTGTTCAAGGTGTCGGCCGAACGGCTCGGCCACAGGGAATATCACCTTGCCCGACGACGCCAGGATGGTGTAACCCTCTATGAAGTCGAAGAAACCATCGGGGTTCGACTGCTGGTTTGAGTCGATGCGGTCGAGGTTCATCACCTGCAGCAGCGGCTGGTTGCTCAGCCCCGGAACGGGAAGGTAATTGATGCGCGTGCCGGTGGTGTCGCTCAGATACTTGATCTGGAGCTTGAAGTTCTGTTTCTGCACCTGATATGCCCCCAGCGAGTACACGTTCTTCATCATCAGGCGCCACATGGGCTGACGCGGATCCACTGTGGTGCTTTTCAGCATCTTCAAGTAAAGTGACTGCGCCGTGGTGGTGATGTCGCTCGAAAACTCGCCGACCTGATATACCTGTCCGTTGTAGGTGTATTGGTAGGCCACGGCGAGCACGTCGTCGGCGTTGAGCTGTGTCTTAAGCGAGATGTAGCCGAGGGTAGAGTTGAGTGTGTATTCCGATGTGCTGAGCAAACGGGCGCTCTCGACCTTCTCGAAGTCGCGTCCGCCCTCTATGCCGTAAGGTCTGAGCGGTTCGAGGGCCTGCGTGACCTGGTTGATGTTTCTGGCGTCGGGGTACTGCTCCTTGATTACAGAGAGCAGGTTGTTCGACTGGTTTGACGGAACGGGTATGGCGGGATTGGCCTGCCAGAACGGGTTGGTGAGAAACTCACCCTCGCCAAGGTCGGCGAATGACACGAAGTTTCGCGACTGGTCATATTTGCCCCCTTTGTTGGTGATCCAGACCTCGATTCGGGTAATGTTTATACCCGACGCCACGAACGGCAGTTTCGATGCGAAACGGTCGTAATTCTCGTAGAAATACTGTCCCAGGAAGAAGTGGCGGTTCTGGTCGTACTGGTCGGCGTTGACCGAAAACTCCGTTGCCTGGGAGCCTCCTTTGGTGTTGACAGTCTTCGATTCGGAATTCTGCTGTGATACCAGGGCCGTGGCCGTGAGTTTGCCGAACTGCAGCTGTGTTTTCAGACCGAACAGTGCCGTGGAACCCCTGATGAGCGACGACCCCGTGGTCAGCGACACGTTACCGGCTTCGATTGACTTCACGATGTCATCCTCCTTGCCCTCGTAGCCGAGCTTGATGTTTTTCGAGTCGAAGTCAAACGTGGCGTCGGTGTTGTAGGTCATGTTGAACTTCATGCGGTCACCCACGCTTGCGCCGATTGTGGCCTGGATTTTCTGGTCGAAGTCGAAATAGGTCTTGCGGCGCGAGTTCACCGAGAGCGAGGGGTTGTCGGTCTTGTTCGACTTGATACCCATCTTAAGCTGTACTGAGCCCTGGGTCTTCAGCTGGACGCCACCCGGGCCGAATATCTTCTCAAGCGGCCCGTAGGCGAAGTTCATGTCGAAGATGTTGAACGGCTGTTTCTCGGTATTGTCGACAAGCGCCTGGTTGCGCTCCTGGTAATATTCCTGCAGTTGACGGCGCAGCTGCCAGTCGTTATACTGTTTCTCGTTGAGAATGAACGGCGTGGTGATTTCGGTGTCGCCCACGCGGGTGCGTATGACATAATATCCTGTGGCGGGGTCATATTCGGCCACAGTCTTGATATTGTCGGGTGTGGCGAGGTCGCCGGCAAACTGGTCCTCCATCAGCTGTCCGTAATCCTGCGGCACTGTCTGCGACACGCCGAACGGCATCATTATGGAATCGGCCGCTGAAAGCGGACTACCGGAAACTACGGGAAAGGGCGGGGGAGGCGTCAGTCCGCCGCCGGTGGCACCCGTCGCGGGAGTCTGCGCGTGCGCGAACCACGAGGGGCAATGAAACAACACTGCGGCCACGAGTATCAGGATACCCGCGGCACGCATGATGTTATGGTATATTGTCGGCTTATTGCGTAACAAATCGGCTTTATTAATGCAGATTACACTGTAATCCTGCCTGCCGGTCACTTCCGCCGTCAGCCGCGCAGGTGTGGTGTCAGAGCATCGCCAGCGCTTTCTTTATCGCAGACTCTACGGTCTCGTCTGACGATGCCATGAAAATCCTGTCAAGGGCTTTCTCGGCGGCGGCTTTTGTGTAACCGAGCATGGTAAGGGCGGCCAGAGCCTCGTCATAGGCGTCAGACCGCGACTGCATGGCACGGACGGCACCCGACTGTGATAATAACGGTACCATACCCGCATTTATTTTATCGCGTAGGTCGACAATAATGCGCTGGGCGGTTTTCGCGCCGATTCCCTTTACGCTTTTCAGCGAGCGCTCGTCGCCACCGGCTATTACTGCCGAGAGCTCGTCGGGGGTCATCGCCGACAGTATGAGGCGCGCCGACGCCGCGCCGACACCGCTCACGCCGATAAGCAGTCTGAACAGCTCGCGTTCACCCTGTGTGCAGAAACCGTAGAGTTCATGCGTGTCCTCGCGGATAATCTCCTCGACAAACACCTTGACTTGAGGCTCGGCTACCGCTTTCAGGCGCGCGTCGTTGGCGGCGTTGTTCAACGGTTCGTATGTGTTCAGCGAAATCTTCATGAGGTAGCCGACACCGCATGCCTCGACCACAGCCTCGGTCGGCGACAGCTGTGCGAGCGCTCCTTTTATATATTCAATCATACTGCTGTTGCGACAATGGTCAGTTCTTCTGCTTGAGTGCCTTCCCATCGTGAAAAGCGTTACCTACACGCTTGCCGAGGGCGATGTATCCGTTGTGAATGGGGTCGAATGTGATCAGGCGCATTTTCTCTACATCCGGCTTGCCATCCTCGGCAAGATATTCCTCCTTGCAGAGTATGCTGACGATTTCGGCTACGAGATAGAACCCTGTCTCTGACTCGTGGATTTTCTCTTTTATACGGCATTCCATGGTCATGGGGAAACAGTCGAATATCGGGGCGTTCACATTCGCGGCCTTCTCCGATTTCCAGCCGGTAGGAATCATCTTGGCCGGATTTTTGCGGGCGCTCTCGATGCCGACATAATCGGCGCCCACCATAGTGTCTGCTGTGGCGAAGGCAAGCGTGAACTCTCCGCAACGGTTCAGGTTGTCGGTGGTGGCATGTGAGCCGAGCGAGATCATAATCTCATGATAGTCCCACTGAGCGCCCCAGGCGGCGTTCATGGCGTTAGGTGTTCCGTCGGCGTTATAGGTGCCGATAATCAGTACGGGCTGGGGGAGTACCCATGCCTGAGGCTTGAAATTCTTCATCTTATCTGGTTGTTAATGTTTTTACTTAGGGGCAACGCTTTTGCTTGTCCAGTCGTAGACGATAGCCGATATGCGTGCTATCGCCGCGGCGGCATCCGATTCAGAACCGTTGAAATCCTTTACAAGAACAGCCAGGGCGTAATGGCGGTTCCCGGGGAGTTCGACAAACGCGACATCGTTGTGGGCCGTGAGGATGCCGTTGCTGTCGCGGAACCCGGACCCGGTCTTATGGGCCACAATTACGCCATCGCGGTCTTTCAGCGGTGCGGCGATGCGGTCGGTTCCGGTTTTGCATTCCCGCAACGTGGTGCGGATGAAATCAGAGGCTGTCGGGCTGAGTATGCTGTCGGTAAACAGGCGGTTAATCAGCTCTGCAGCCCCGAGAGGCGACGAATGGTTGCGGTAACAGAGCGAATGGTCACCCCACATATCGGCCTCGGTGACTTCAAGGCGGAAACTGCCGCGCGATATGACAGTAGAGACAAGACTGTCTGTGGCGGTTACCGGCTCGATATTGCCGAACATCCAGTTGCTGGCGTTGTTGTCGCTCTGTGTGAGGGTATATACAAGCAGTTCCTTTATCGGCACCGTAATTTCGTCGCCGGGATGGTCTTTCAGCATCGGTGACCATGTGTCGGGATTAAGCTCATTTCGACGGAGCGTGACTACACTGTCAAGCGACGTTCCTCTTTGGTCAAAAAGGTTGCATAGCGAGATGGCCTGGTGCAGTTTGAAAACGCTCATGAGGGGATATTTGTCTTCGTTGTTCACCAGTACGGTGTCGCCCCGGTCCGTGATGAGAGCGATACCGATTTCACCTGGGTACGATCGGGCCACAGCCTGCAGGGAATCCTGCAAGGCTGTGGCCACGGTTGCCGCTCCGGCGTCGCGCGACGGTTTCTTTCCGGTCATTCCGCATGACGTGAGTGTCATTACCGCCAGAACTGCGGCAGCCCATTTCTGTAGCATAAGTAAAAACAGGTTTTTTATTTGCAAATATAGTGATTATTTCGCAAAATAGTCGTACCTTTGCACCGCCTAAAGCAATGGGGCATACGGTCAGTGCCGGAAAGCCCCCGTGTGATGGGAAAATTAATGGAGCGGACCGGAATGAAAATCCGGTTTCTCCGTAAGTTTAATTTTTGAGTAACACATATTTATTATGAAGACTTTCCAGCTTGCAGCCGAGCCCCGTACAGATCTCGGCAAGAAGGCCGCCAAGACAATGCGCGCCGAAGGTAAAATCCCCGCTGTGCTCAACGGCGGCAAAATCGTGACCCTCCCCTACACAGAGGCTCTCAACCCCGGTGAGAAACTCGTTGAAATCGAGAATGGCCGCGGTATCATCACCACCGATCTCACTGTAACCAACGAGGCTGTGCGCAAGCTCATCTATACCCCCGACATCTTCGCTATCGAGCTCGACTACAACGGTGCCAAAAAGATGGCCGTTCTCCGCGAGGTTCAGTTCCACCCGGTAAAAGACAACATCCTCCACATCGACTTCCTTGAGGTTACCGAGGATAAGCCCGTTGTAATGGCTGTTCCCGTACAGCTCGAAGGTCACGCCGAAGGTGTGAAAGCCGGTGGTAAGCTCACCCTCTCGATGAAGAAGGTGAAAGTTAAAGCCCTCTACAAAGACATCCCCGAACGTCTCGTCATTAACGTCGACAACCTCGGTCTCGGCAAGACCCTCCAGGTCGGCGAGCTCCACTTCGACGGTCTGGAACTCGTCACCCCGAAAGAGGCTGTGGTTTGCGCCGTTCAGCTCACCCGTGCCGCCCGTGGCCAGCAGGCCGCCGAGGCTGCCGGCAAATAATCGAGCCGCGTAAAACATCTGACAACCTTATAAGTGATGTGTCCGCTCAGACCGGCACATCACTTTTTTAATTGCATATTATGAAACATCTGATAGTAGGACTCGGCAACATTGGCTCTGAATATGCGGGTACCCGACACAATATCGGTTTTATGGTGGCCGACGCACTGGCCGAATCGCTTAAACTTGATTTCTCGACCGAGCGGTACGGTGATGTGGCACGTGGCCGCATCAAAAACCAGCAGGTGGTGATTCTCAAACCCTCCACCTACATGAACCTTTCGGGAAACGCCGTGAGGTACTGGAAGGATAAGGAGAATATAGAACTTAGTGACATACTGGTTATAGTCGACGATCTGGCACTCCCTTTCGGTGCCATCCGCATAAAGCCGTCGGGTAGCGATGCCGGACATAACGGACTCAAGAATATCGCGGCGATGCTTGGCACACAGGCGTACCCGCGTCTGCGGTTCGGCATTGGCAACGATTTCCCGCGCGGATGCCAGATTGACTATGTGCTGTCGCGTTTCACCCCCGAACAGCACGAACAGATGCCTGCGCGCATAGAGGTTGCCGTCGATGCCGTCAGGACTGCCGTACTCGCCGGCCTTCAGACCGCCATGTGCGATTTCAACAACAAATAAGTAACTGTCCAAAACATTTTATATTAACCGCCAAAAATGAAGACAGAAGTCAGAATTGACAAATGGCTCTGGGCAGTGCGCCTGTTCAAGACACGCACCATATCCACCGATTCCTGCAAGAAAGGTCGCGTCACGCTGAAGGTGCAGGGCTCGGGCCCTGAGATACCGGCCAAACCGTCTCGCATGATACATGTCGGTGATGTAGTGATGGTGCGCAAGCCCCCGGTGACATATTCGTTTCTGGTGAAGGCCCTCACCGAGAACCGGCTTGGCGCAAAACTTGTGCCCGAGTATCTTGACAACATCACGCCGAAAGACCAGCTCGATCTGCTCGATGTAGTGAAAATCTCGGGATTCGTTGACCGTCGCAAAGGGCTTGGCCGTCCCACAAAGCGAGAGGGACGCGACCTTGCCCGTTTCACCGACGACATCTATTCGTCTGATGACCTTGGCTGGGATTTCGACTTCGACGAAGACGATTTCGATGACGATACCGACTGATTCCCGAAACAAATGAGGGTGTTGCAGGACCCATTTTTCGCCTAAATAGTAGGGACATCGCTTTGCGATGTTTGGTTGGCAATCAACAAGTTAACCAAACATCGCAAAGCGATGTCCCTACATTTTGTATAATTCTGCAACGCCCTCATTCTCGTATGGGGAGGGTGTTATTTTGTGCGGTACTGGGGGAGCAGTGGTACGGAGAATTTCGAGAACAGGGTCTGCACGGCCTGTGCGATACCTGAAAGATTGCGGTAGCCAGACTGCTGTCCGTTGTCAAGTATGGTGGCTACAGATGCCGAGTAGAGCGGGGTCTTGGTGTCGACATTCACGAAGTCCATGGTCAGCACACCCTCTTTGTATATGCCGGTGATTACCTGAGCGTTCGAGTAGTATCCGGGATTCCAGTACGGGCCGTAGTTATAGCGCGGCCACATGTAATATGGATAATACGGGCCGTTGTAGGGGAACCAGCCGGGCTGTACGAGCGGCTCGGTGGAGATTTCGCGGTGTGTGGTCACGGCGATATTGATGAGCAACGGAGAATCGGCATTTTCGGTAAATCCGCGCATCTCCATCTCCTGTCTGATGGCAGCGGCGATATTGTAATATGTCACCGATTCCATGCCCGGAGGGAGCGAACCCATATCGGGGGTGACGATGCGGAACGTGGAATATTGCGATAGATTCGCGCCGTTGTAGGTCTCGCTGTTGACCAGCTGATAGGGTGAGCATCCTGTCAGCAAAGCCATAACGGCGACAACAAGAAACAGATATTTTTTCATGACTCGTGAAGTTAAAACGTTTATTAATATAACGTTTTGTCACGAGAAACGGTTTATGCAGGCACAGCTGCCGTTTATGCGTTTTTATACGTTGGCAAACAAAGCGGCGACACTTTCGTAATCCACATCGGCAAGCGAGGATACTACGAGGTCGGCCTTTCCCGCTATGGATTCTGCCGGATTGGTGGTGGCTATCCCCACGACCTTGGCGCCGGCACGCCTCCCAGACTCAAGTCCCTGGAATGAATCCTCGAACACCACGGCATCGGCCGGTGAGCATCCGCACCGTGCCGCCCCCACAAGATAAGGTTCGGGGTGGGGTTTGGAATGTGTCACGTCGGCGGCTGTGACGATGTGGTCGAAATGCCCCTTGAAATCAGGATGCTGGTCGAAGAGAAAACGCATTTTCTTTTCATCCGAACTGGTCACGATCACTGTGGCTATGCCGCGTGCCCGCAGACTGTCGACAAACTCAAGCGCGCCATCGAACACAGGGTATACAATCTCGTTCTCGAACTGATGCAACAGCCTGTCGACGTCGGCGCGTATCGCCGGCTCCGAAAAATGGGTCTCAAGAATCTCGACCAGCGTGGTGCCCTTGATATCCTGTGCGAATGTGGGTGAGGGCAGATGATGCACGCGGCCCACTTCGGCCCAGAATTGCGTGTAAAGAGTCTCAGAGTCAATCAGCACTCCGTCAAGGTCAAATAATGCGGCTTTAAACTGTGGCATACGGTTCTGTGTTTCGAGGGGGCAAATTTAGCAATTTATAACATGAAATCACCATTCTTTTTTGTTAATTTTGTGTCAATTTGAATCACTGATGCTTGCCTCCACCTCAGATTCACCATTGATTCCTGACGGGCCGCGTGACTCGGCCCCGTCAGTGACGACTGATCAGAGTCCGGCCACACTCGGCACGGCTCCGATCGGGAGGCTGCTGCTCAAATATTCCGTACCGGCCATCATAGCAAGTGTGGCCGTGTCGTTCTACAATATAATCGACTCGATTTTCATCGGTCGCGGTGTCGGCGCCATGGCCATAGCCGGGCTTGCAATCACCTTCCCGCTGATGAACCTGGTGAATGCCTTCTGCACTCTGATAGCCTCTGGCGGGGCGACAATCAGTTCAATCTATCTCGGCCAGCAAAAAATCGACAAGGCCACGGCGACTGTAAACAACGTGATGTTGCTATGCCTGGTCAATTCGGTGTTTTTCGGCGCGCTTGCCTTGATATTCCTTGACCCTGTGCTCCGGCTTTTCGGCGCCACGGAGGCAACCATACGGTATGCCGCCGAATTCATGCGCGTGATACTGTGGGGCACGCCGCTGACATTCGTGTTCATTGGGCTGAACAACCTGATGAGGGCCACAGGCTATCCGCGCAAGGCCATGATATCGGCCCTGCTGTCGGTGGTGGCGAATGTGGTTCTCGCCCCGCTGTTCATCTATACTTTCGACTTGGGAATCGCCGGGGCTGCCGAGGCCACTCTGATAGGGCAGGGAATTGCATTCATCTGGGTGCTGTCGCATTTCATGTCAAAGAAAAGCTACGTGCACTTCCAGTGGAACAATAGCTGGTTCGACTGGTCGATAGTAAAGCGTATCTACGGCATCGGCCTTTCGCCGTTTTTCATGAACGTGACGGCCTGCGTGGTGGTGGTGTTCCTGAACAAATCACTGCTTGACTACGGCGGTGACCGCGGCGACCTTGCCGTGGGCGCCTACGGCATACTCAACCGCGTGACAATGGTCTTCATCATGGTCACGTTCGGCGTCACCCAGGGCATGCAGCCTATACTCGGCTACAACTGGGGGGCTGAGAACTGGCCGCGTGTCAAAGCCACCTTGAAGAAAGGCATCGTCATCGGCGTTTCCGTCACCACCCTCGGATTCATTATCACCCAATGCCTCCCTGATCAGCTGGCATCGCTCTTTACGACCGACCGTGAGCTTATAGCGATGGCGCACAACGGATTCCGCATATTCTTCATCTGCTATCCCGTAGTGGGGGCGCAGGTTGTGATACAGAACTATTTCCAGTCTATCGGCAAGCCAAAACTGTCGATATTCCTGTCACTGACCAGGCAGCTGCTTTTCCTGCTGCCATTCCTGTTCGTTCTCCCGCCGCTTTTGGGTATAAACGGTGTGTGGGCCTCTATGGCAGGCAGTGACATGCTCGCGTTCATAGTGGCCGTGATAACCATACTTGTCATGCTCCACAGACAGAAACAAAATCCATTCGGCAATGCAACACGACATACAGTTACGAATTGAACCGCAGGATGCCGCGTCAGACTCGCGGCTCACAGGTGCCGCCGCACGTCAGCTCGGCATTGCGCCGGCGCATATAAACGCAGTGAGGGTGATACGCCGTTCGGTCGACGGGCGCCAGCGCCGCGTGATGATGAACATCACTCTGCGCGTATGGGTAGATGAAACACCGGCCGAGAGCCTCCTGAAACCGGAAATCTATGCCGTGTTGCCTGACGATGCCCCACAGGGGGTGATTGTGGGGGCGGGGCCCGCCGGACTGTTTGCCGCGCTGCGCCTGATACAGCTCGGCATCCGGCCCGTCGTGCTTGAACGGGGCAAAAG
>OGQT01003108.1_pt1 | contig 10940 bp, 9 predicted proteins | sample 1553261 | NCBI WGS metagenome assembly OGQT01 (sample SAMEA2579992, study PRJEB22360) | human gut metagenome | biome: human gut; feature: human-associated habitat; material: faeces | place: Denmark | collected 2008/2010
GGGAGCGGGTGCCGATGATTATATGACCAAGCCGTTCTCCATGCGCGAGCTGATCGCCCGCTGCAAGGCGCTGCTGCGCCGCGTGGAACGCGCGAAGGTCATCGCGAAGAACTCCGAGAACGAGAAGATCCTCAACTTCGGCTCGCTGGTCATCGACCCGGCACAGCGTCTGGTCACGGTCAACGGCGAGCAGGTGCACCTGACGCCGACCGAGTTCGACCTGCTGGTCACGCTCGCGCGCAAACCCAAGTCGGTGCTCACCCGCGAAAAGCTGCTCGAAGAGGTCTGGGACTGGGTCGACGCATCCGGCACCCGCACCGTCGACAGCCACGTCAAGGCGCTGCGCCATAAGCTCGGTGCCGATACCATCCGCACCGTGCATGGCGTGGGCTACGCTTTCGAGCCGCCGACCGCGTGATGGCATCCAAAAAACAACAGCAATCCCGGCTTGATGCGATGAAACCTCGCGTCAAGCCGGTTGATTTGTTCTCATCTCTGAAGCTGGAACTCAGCGCACTGATCGTTATCGCCACTGCCATCGCGTTTGCCATGTGCTGGTTCCTCCTGAAATTCGGCTGGTCCGGTTGGATCGCCATGCCGCTGACTTTGGTGGTGGCCTTGGGCATCACCTATTTCTTCTCTCGCGGCATCACCGCTCCCCTACGCCAGATGCGCGATGTGGCCGAAGCCATGGCGGATGGCGATTACACGGTCCGCGTGGATATCGATCAGGATCGTCATGACGAGGTCGGCAAGCTGGCTCGCTCGTTCAACGAGATGGCCGGCGAACTCGAGCATGCCGATAAAATGCGCCGCGACATGATCGCCAATGTGAGCCATGAGCTGCGCACGCCCGTTTCCGCTTTGCAGGCGATGGTCGAGAACATGGCCGACGGCGTCACCGAGCCCACTCCCACCAATCTGGAGAGCATCCTCACCCAAACGCAGCGTCTCTCCGATCTCATCGCCTTCCTACTGGACCTGAGCCGTATGGAGGCCGGTGCGGCGAGTCTGAATATCGAAAAGTTCAACTTCGCCGACTTTCTTGACGAGACCATCGAGCCGTTGGAAATCGCCGATGGTGGCCACGCCCACGACATCCGCGTCACCGTGCCGGCCGACATCACGATGGAAGGCGATCAGGACCGCCTGCGCCAGCTATTCACCAACATCATCGCCAACGCGCTGAAACATTCGGCCGACGGCACCACCGTGCTGGTCGACGCCCACGAGGACGAAAACCAAGGCACCATCGTGACCAATGTGGTGAATTTCGGCTCCCAGATTGCGCCTTCCGACCGTTTGGACATCTTCCGGCGCTTTGTCAAAGGCAAGACGGGTCCCGGCACCGAGTCGGGCGGCACCGGTCTTGGCCTGTCCATCGCGCGCTGGGCGGCCCAATTGCACGGTGGCACCGTCAAAGTGGTCGACGACACGCGAGGTGCCGATTTCGAAATCATCCTGCCTAAATATCACATCGCCGAACGCTGATATTGTCCGACGTCCTACCGTATACTGTATTCGAACAGATGTTCGAATACAGGGTGGGAGGCGCAGCATGACACAGCAATCCGAGTCACAGGCCATGGCGCACGAGGCCACGCTGTTTGTTATGCAGATGGCCGGCGATTCCATGATCAATGCGGGTATTCACAACGGCGATCTGCTGATTGTCGATCGTTCGTTAACACCAGTCCCCGGAGATGTGGTTGCGGCTGTCATGGACGACGAAATCGCCATCAAGCGGCTGGTTTCACGGGCCGGCATCACCATATTGCACGCCGAGAATCCGCGATACCCCGATTACATGCCGAGCAACGGCGCTTCGCCTGCTATCTGGGGCATCGTCACCGATGTCATTCACCCGTTGATATCGTCATCGGACCGTCGCACCACGGCATCCGCCAATACCAGCACGCCCACCACCTTGGTGCCGGCCTGCTGAAACGCCTGAACGCATTGCCGCACAGTGGCACCTGTGGTGACGATATCATCAACGAGAAGCACCGCGTCGCCATTGCCGATGAGATCACGCTTCACCCTGACATGACCGGTGATACGACGGGCACGCTGTGCCGAAGAGACCTGCTGCACGGAGCGTGCCTTGGTGGAGGAGCTCAGGGCATTGCATGGTCGCGCATCGACGCCGTACCCACGCAATGCCCCTGCCACCGATTTGGCCAACGGTGCCGTATGGGCACGTCCTCTTCGGCGCATTGACGCCCGCGATGATGGCACCGGAACCACCAATACGCGATGACCCAAGCATGATGATGGTATTGGCGTCTTGTTCAGCAGCGACACCATGATGCGGCCGAACGGGCCGTCAAGCTCGGTATCGTCGTGGTCCTTCCAGTCGAGAATGGCACGACGTACCGCTCCCTGATAAATCGATGCGGACCATATACGGGCTCCGCCACCACTGTCTGCATCCCGTTCCCGGCATTGCGCGAACAGGGCCCAGCATGCCGCACACAATACCTCATCCGGCGCGTCACACCCAGCGCAGCCGCGTGGAAACAGCAGATTGCAGACCTGTGCCCACATCGCATGCCACCACTTGTATACGCTCGGCCCGTCCATAACGCGTCACTATCGAGCTGGAGTATCGAATCGCGCAAGCAGTGCATCCAGCAGTTGTACCGTATCTTGCGGATTCTCAACACGAACACCGATCGCACCGGCCTCAACCGCGGGATAGTCATTACCCGTAGGCGTCATGCGATCACCCACGAACACCATTTCATCGGCCCGTATGCCAAGTGTCTGCGTCAGCTTGCGCACGGCATAGGCCTTATCGATGCCGCATTCGCTGACATCCACACTGGTGTATCCGCCGGCCCTGACCCGCATATGCGGCAGATCGGCCTTGACCGCTTCGACCAGCGCCTGTTTCTTCGTGTTATCGCGATCCCATGCCTGCTTGGCCGCTACGGGCGCGAACTGCCCAAGAGCGGAGAAGGTGATCTGGCTGCCCCTGTTCTCGATTCGAGGCCCCCATACCTGCTGTTCCCACAATCCCAGTTCCCGGGCATGTCGCTCAAGACTTTCCGAGACAGCGGCCACGGTGGCTTCGGACAAATCATGCGCATACACCAAGGCCCATTGCGTGCCATCCCACCGGTAATACCGGGAGCCGGAGGTAGGCATGACATGCAGATTGCCGCGCCTGGCATTCGGGGTGAGTACATCCAGCACCTGCGAGGTGACCACCGCCATGCCGCCCCCTGAGATCAGGGCCACCACCGTATGGTCGAGCAACGCACAGAACCGTTCGATCATCGCGGGCTTCATCGGCTGTTTTGAGCTGGCCAGTGTGTTGTCCAAATCGAAACCGAACACCTTGGCGTTGGAGCAGACATTATCGAAATCAAGTTCGGACCACGAACGTACCACCATTTGTCGTGCCTCCCTCGTTGACGAATGTTCACAGCCAATGAACCAATCCTAACGCATGTTGCCTCCGCCATGCCCTATGGTGGGAACCATGCTTCAGCCACCTTGGAACGCACGAATCTACCGCAACCGCCACGGTCGCGGCACACGAACCCCGATGTTCGGCACCCGTCTGCCCCGTTACCGCACTCGCACCGGCATGTTCGACGATATGGTGGCGGCCCAGGTTCGCAGGCTCGGCCAAGCGTGGCCGGAACTGATACGTCCGCTCCAGTTCGCGGTGGAGGATGTGCCGCCTTCGGATCCGACGCCTTGGCAGACCGAGCCGAATATGACGTCCCAGTGCTTCCCCGCCAGCCACGGCATTCCCGCACGAGTCGTGCTCTACCGCATGCCGTTGCAGACCGAGGCACCTACCAAGCTCGAACTGCAATTGGCCGTCAGGGATGAGCTGGTGGCCCGCATAGCGGAATTGTATGGGCGCAGGCCCGAGGAAATCGACCCCGACTGGGGCCTGTGACAACACTGCGGGCCGTGTCACTTGTAATAAGGTAGTGGCACGGCCCGTAGCTATATCGCCGCCGAAACATCATCAAACTGACGCTTCGGCGAGCATACCCTTCTACTTGACGATGGAGGAATCGTTCCGAGCCCAGACATGAACCGTGGCGGGCATCAGCGTTGAAGCGTCGATGACGGACAATCCGGCGATGTCCTTGTCTTGCAACGAATCGTGACTGAACCGCGCTCCCCAGCTCACTTTCTTGGATGAGTCCTCCAACATCAGCACGACCGCGGTGCCATGATCGCCGGAAAGATTGCCGGCTTCAATCGTTTGTGCTGCGTTCGCATCCAGTGTGATTTCCTTGGAGGTTACCGAAGCACCGGCATCATCGTAGGCGCGCAAGGTGACCGTCCTGCGCGCATTGGACGTATTGGCCAGCGTGATGGAGGCCTTTACTCCGTCGGGAAGGGCCAACCCCGAGAATTCGGATGGCTCGCCGGCATTGACCAATGCGAAATCGGCTTGGCCGGAGTCACCGGAGCGTGTGGCCTTGACGGAGAACGACACGGCGTCCTCTGCGGTGGACATCACGCCCAACGCCCCATCAGGAGCTTCTCCCAAGTCGATCGCCGTCACCTTATCAGCAGTGACGGTGGCATCTTTGGCGGGAACCAAGCCTTTGGCGGTAATCCATGACAGCCCGGTGCTGGTGTCTGCCTTGGCGAACAGATAAGCGGTGACCGCATCGCCGGCAGTGATGGACGGCGCCACCGATGCATTGGATGCGGTCGGCAGCGGCAGCGCGAAATCAGAACCCTTCGATGTCAGACCATCCATGGTCACCGTGCGCACCACGGACGCGATAGGAGTCTCCTTGCTGGAAACGGTCACGAACAGACCATGCTGCCCATCGACCGCGGCGGACAGTTCCATCGAGGACTCCCCCTCGGCCGGCACAGACAGCGTGGATTGGGTGGACAATGCCATTTTCCCGGCTGTCTCGGAACCCCAGACGGCAATGTCGACGGTGGTCGGCTTGGTGGAGAGATTCGAGACGATGAGCTGCTGTGTGGTACCGGTCGTGCTGTCGGAGAGCAGGAACGACTGGCTGAGCGAGGTCGATACGCAGGATGCCGCCGATATGCCTCTCACATCGCCATCATCGGCCCATGATGCGATGGTGCCGACGGTGCCGGTGCCAGCTGCGGCCTGCAGCATACGGGTATTGATCAGACGAGCTCCCTGATTGATCTTCTGAGCACCGGTTTTCACCGAGGAATCGTCGGTCGAATCGGCGTCTTTCAAAGTTACGTCATCTGAACTGGACTTTTGCCCGATCGCCGAGACAGTGGCGCTGTAGACGGAGCCGAACGCCGCATAGCGCGCTTGTGTGCTCAGATTGCCGACAGTGGCCTGGAAGGCGCTGTCGCCGTACGTGCCGGTATCGGCCAATCCTATAGGTGCCGGGCAGTAGGTTTCGGACTGGGTCGGACTAACGGTCTGGTCGATGGCATTATCGGAAGCGGCCACCTTATCCACCCAGATATTGGGGATGGGGGCCATGACGAGAACGACGAACAGCGCAATCAACACCAGCATGGTGATCACACCGAGCACGATGCCGATCGCACGTTTGAAACCAGAAGTTTTGTTGCTCATGCCTGCTCCTCCAATCCGTAGGACGGTCGTCTGCGAGGCATGGCGACCAAGCAGTACAACGCCGTGATCACACCTAGGCATATCAGCCAGGCGTGCCTCCAGACACTATGCTGTGCACGTTGCTGCCATGAGGTATCCACCTGCTGTGAGGCGCTGCTACGCAGCGTCAGACGATAGTAGCTGCCGCTATCCGTGGAGACCAGGGACTGGGTGCCGTTCGATGCGGCGATATTCGCGCTCAACTGTTCATACGGCATGTCGTTCAAGGAATCGCCGGTCTCGGGAACCACGTAGATGCCGCCGAATCCAAGCGCGCTGATGGCCGCGATGGCCTCTTCGTCGGGATTGGACAGCAGCGAGGCACAGGCCTGGGCCAGTTGTTCGTCAACCGCATCATGCTTGCCGGACAGCAGGCGCGCCCGCTGGACCGGAGAGCTGTCGATCAAATCGCCGCGCGAGGTGCGCATCACCGCATAGTTGACGATGTTGCGGGTCTCCGCGCTCACGGCAAGCACACGATGATCGGCACCGGCCTCCAGATAATCGGTGGTGACCATGGGCAGGCCGTTTTCAGACACGCCCAGTCCCGCATCCTTATGACGTTCGATGCCATACATGCATTGGATGCCAATGCAGCACACCAGTATCAGAGCAAGCACCACACGGCCAGACACGATGAGCACATGCAGACGGTCCTTTTTCGATGCGGGATCACTGCCAGACGCATGCAACGGTTGGAATCGCTTCACCGCCCCACCAGCGACGAGACACACGCAGGCGAGGAAGCCCAATATCATCATCGCGATGCCCGGCTGCGCGGAACCGGCCACGACACCATCGGCATCCACGGTTATGGCCACACGGCTGGAGACCAGGGCGAGCGCGCCTCCGCAGACGATTACCACCCACATCAGTCGCGAGGTCCGCAACGCGAACGGCAGCACCAGCGAAGCAAGAGCAAGCAGCGTGATGACGCCAAACAGCACAGTGACCGCCAAATCGGCATAATCAGTCGACCCCATTCGCCATCCCAGCGCACGCTGTGCGGCCTCAAGCAGACTCAGCGACGCCGGCGACCCGTTGGCGGATGACGTTGGCACCGTGATGTCGCCGAACAGTTGACGCCACATGCCCAAATCGGCGTAACGCACCGCATTGACGAGCGTAGGAGCCACCGCAAAGGCGGCAGGAACCGGAATTAGCAACAGCATGGCGCGCTTGCGACGCACGAATAGCAGGAACATCAGGAACACGACGATCAGCGCGAACAGCAGCTGCGGTTCAGCGGCCACCACAGGGATGAAGCACAGTGCGGCGATGGCCGCGGCCTGAACGGATGTGCGCGGCTTGAGCGGGTCTTCGGTATGGTACATGCCCACGGCACGGAACACGAATGCGAACGCGGCCGGCAGGAACACCATTACGGTAAGCATCGGCATATTGGCCTGCGCATACCAGCCGAACATAATGCCGGTGGATGCCCACAGCAGTCCTCCCAGCACACGAACCACGTCCGAGCGGGTGAATACGCCCGCCAGCGCCCAGAACGACAATGCGCTCAGCGGCGCGGCCACAAACAGTATCATCGCCAAAGCGGCGGTCACATGGCCGAGCATACCGAAGCCGAGCGTGCCCACCGAGGCCGGCATCAGCACCAGCAGCCACGGCGTGGGCGGCGCAGGAATGCCGGTGCCGCTGCCAAACACCCACGGCGTGGTGGCGGACTGCACCAGTTGCGTGAAGCTGGCACCGGTGGGAAGCAACACATCGGAATACAACGATCCGCCGGAGAATATCGAACGGAACACCGGCCAATACATCACCGCGATGGCCGCAAAGCACACCAGCGCCATCACCACGGCCGCACTCCAGCGATATATGGTGCGTGTCCGCAGATGGGCACGTTCCAGCGGACTGAGCAGCACTCTGCCCTGCTGGGATTGGAATGCATCCCGACGATCATGGAACTGCTTGATCTGCTGGCTGTCTGCGAACAAGACATGCAGGGACGATGCGGCGACCTTCGATTGTCTGGCCACCAGACTGCGTGATTTCATGTTTCCCGCGATATCGGCCAAGGCCAGCCATGGCAGGCACAATTGCACCCATGCTTCATACGGCTTCTTGCCGAACATCATGGATATGGCCATGCCAAAACTGCGGAGCAGCCTCCACAGCCAGACGATAAACCAGGACGACATGGCCAGGTCCGTGTACAGATACCGCTGTTGGGAGCGATGCACCGTCATCGCATGATTGACCGTGTGATCGTCCTTAAGCGGTTCCCCGCCTCGCGTACGAATGCCCTCATACCGTGCGCGACGATGTGATATCTCCGCTTGCGGGACAACCACCACGCGTCCGCCGCTCAGGCAGACACGGCGGCAGAAATCAACCGATTCGCTGTAGGTGGTCAGCCAGGCATTGATGCCCCGCAGTCGCGTGAATTGCGACATGGACACCAGCGCGCCTGCCAGCGACACCGCAAACACATCCTGCCGCCCGTCATACTGCTCCTGATCGGGTTCTCCATCGACCACCAGGGAATGCACGGCGTGGTGACCCGCATACATACCGACATCATGCAGATGGGAGCCTTCCCAATCGCACTGTTTGCACCCGAGCACACTGGCGCCCGGCGTATTGCGCCACGCCTCAAGCAATCGTTCAAGGCATGAGTCATCCGAAGGGCGGGAATCATCATGGAGCAGCCACAATGCGCGGGGAGCGTCATCCAGATCGGCACGATCCAATGCCCGGCTGACCGCATCGCCGAAGGAGCGTGCGCCCTTGGCCGAGACGATGTGAATGGTCACATGCTTGGACTGCGGCACCTCCATCACCGGCCCCGATGGCGAGGGGATGACCTCGAACGAGGTGGTTATCCTCGAACTGGTGCGCCCGGTCGCGTCGGCGATGATGACGACCCCCGGAAGAACATTCTGCGTCAATACCGAACGCAATGTAGACCGGAGGAAACGCATATCCTCCTCAACGGTGATCACAGCCGTAATGCCGGTATCCACATCCTGCCTATGCGTATATGGTCGAGAAGACATGGCGTCGGCCAACGCCTCATGAATATCGCTATTACCTGTCGGACTCATAAACTCCCAGTGTACGCACCAGACTTGAAGGGGGTGTGTGGAGCTACGCCCGCTCCCGGTGCTCTCGCTTATATCGACGGCGTTCGCGCTCGCTCATGCCACCCCAAATACCGAATCGCTCATCATGGTCGATGGCCCATTTCAGGCATTGCTCACGCACTTCGCATTTTGCGCACACACGTTTGGCATCACGGGTCGAGCCCCCCTTTTCCGGGAAGAACGCCTCCGGATCGGTTTGCGCGCACAACGCCTTGTGCTGCCAAGATACATCGCCATCAGGTCGGAATAGTCCCCACAATTCGTGCCATGGCTCTTCGGCTGAATCGTCGACCACACCCCACATGCGATTCTCCTTGCCTATTGAGCTTTTCATACGGACTAAATTACACACATGCAATTTCGGTTTTGTCAAATTCTTTCTCGTGTCATTACATCATTTTTATGGAACTGTGTGCTATGGCGTGAACGCGATGCCCTGACGCCGTTGCACATGATATTGTGCCGTTCCTGCGCAGGAACACCATAGCGCAGGAACACCCGGCAGATGCTGTGTCAAAGTGTCATTCAGACAATCGACAGTTTCAGGAGGGGTTATGACGCAGGAATCAGGTGGGGCGGATCCGCATATCAACCCGCCAAGCTTCATTCCTGCGGGAAATCGACGCACCCGGCCTTCCGGGCAGGTGCCACGCTCCTTCGCCCCCGCCCGAACCTCGTGCCAGTCAGGTCAAGCTCCATCGGCCCGTCCGTCCGTCACGGGAAATGACATCGAAGAGCCTCAACTGAACGCCAACGCCACGGCAAGCGCCAACGTCGCGGACAACGGCAGGCGGACTCCGCCCAGTTTTTCTCCGAAAACCGGACGCGCCACTCGCAGCACGGCTCCGGATGCCGCCGCACCGCGCAGCATTCCGCCGTCGCGAGCGCGGATGTCTTCCGGCTCATCCCGCAACGCCGTGCGCAATCCGTCGGATATGCCGGTTTCCCGGCCCTCATCGCCAGCAGCAAACGTGTCCACGAAGTTCAGCCATCTTGGCCGGCCGGCGGCGGCAACGGCGAAAACGGTAACGGCACGCCGTCCGCGAGCCTTACGCATCACCCTATGCGCAATCGCGGTACTGGTGGCGGCGTTGATTCTTTCCGTTTTCGGTGCCTGGCAATGGGTGGACAGCAAACTGAATCGGAGCGACTGGCTGACCGACACCCCCAACACGCCGGCCTCGACTTGGCTGATTCTTGGCTCCGATGAGCGTGACGGTTCCACCGATTACGGCGGCGTAGACAATATCTCTGGCTTCAGGACCGATACGATTCTGGTGCTGATCAAGCCCAAAAGCGGGCCGAGTTCGTTGGTTTCCATTCCCCGCGATTCGCTCATGAACGTCGATAACCAGTACATGAAAATCAATGCGGTGGCGCTGATTGCGGGCAAGAAGGCTTTGGTAAGCAACGTCGAGCAGATCACCGGCCAGAAAATCGATCATGTGGCACAGATCAAGTTCGGCGGTCTGCAGAACGTGGTGAACGCCTTGGGCGGTATCGAACTGTGCTATGACGAGGATGTTCAGGATTCCTATTCCGGACTGAACTGGAAGGCGGGATGCCATACGGCGGATGGTTCCACCGCATTGTCCTTCTCTCGTATGCGATATGCCGACGCGCGAGGAGACTTCGGACGCAACGAACGCCAGCGACAGGTCATCTCGGCCATCGTCAAGAAGGCTTCCAGCAGTGAGACCCTGACCAATCCGTCCAAAATCGTGGCAGTGTCCAATGCCGCGATGAGCGCACTCACCGTGGACGAGAAGACCAACCCTTACACGTTGCTCACCATGGCGTTGGCGTTCAAAAGCGCCACCGGCTCGAATGGCATCTCCGGCAGCGTGTACTGGTCCGACCCCGATTATTACGTTGATGGCGTTGGTTCCTCGGTGCTGCTTGACGACGCCAAGAACACCGAACTGTTCAATCAACTTGCCGACGGCACGTATAAGGCCGGCACCGTGGGCAATCTGGCGGAAGGCTGACCGACGCTTTCCCGGAGCCCATCGGCTTCATCATCGGCGCATGATCGTCACCGTTGCCTACACCGCCAATCATGCACGGGCAAAATGTCATGTGGATAACTCGGCAAGCTAGAACCACATACCTTGATTCGGCTTGCGCTTTCGGCATGCGTTCCCCCACGCTGGAAGCATGACATCACAGCAGAACGATTCGAAGCGACATTCCGTCCATACGGCATCCGCCGTATCCCGGGCGAAGAACCGTTT
>OGQT01003118.1_pt1 | contig 10924 bp, 9 predicted proteins | sample 1553261 | NCBI WGS metagenome assembly OGQT01 (sample SAMEA2579992, study PRJEB22360) | human gut metagenome | biome: human gut; feature: human-associated habitat; material: faeces | place: Denmark | collected 2008/2010
GGCCGGCACCACAAGCAGCAGCGAGTCGATGCGGTCGAGGATGCCGCCGTGCCCCGGCAGAATATTGCCTGAATCCTTTACACCGAGTGAACGCTTGATAAGCGATTCCACAAGGTCGCCCCATGTGCCGAACACGCATACCACCGCCCCGAAAATCATGGCTGTCCACAGGTCGAGGATATTGAAAATGTAGTGGAAGGCAGCGCCTGCAGCGATGCAGAATACAAGGCCGCCGAAAAAGCCTTCCCACGATTTCTTTGGAGATATGCGTTCAAACAGTTTGTGCTTCCCGCAGAGAGAACCGACGCAGAATGCACCTGTGTCGCTCAGCCAGATGAGGATAAACATGCATAAAGTGATTTCCCTGCCACCCATCAGATACAGAATGCTGAGAGCGGCGAGAGGGAAGACCACATATACCTGCCCCATGATGGAGTGGGCCAGATGCGACAACGGGTTACCGTCGTGAACATAGAGCTGGGCGATGAAACGGGCAATGAAATAAGCGAAATACCCTGTCAGGCAGATTATCTGCGTATTGGTGGCTCCCAGACTCAATTTGTCAAGCCCTGGCGATACGGCAGTGATGAGCAGACAGGCCCCGGCAATGTCGAGTAAAGACGTTGTGTTCGATACAAAGTTGCTGTTTGTGATGCGGTTGAATTCATTCACGCCGAGAACGGCAAAAAACATTAGCAGGCCCCACATCCACCAGGAGCCGGCCATAACGGCACCCACGATGGCTGCAACATAAAGCAGGCCGGTGAGTGAGCGTTTGATTAAATTTTTCATACTTTGATGGAAACGTCAGTTTTACACGCAAAATTAGCATAATTTGCCGAATCCACCAAATGAAGCTGACACTTCCGGGTTGTTTGCTTGCGCTCGGATATTTGCTGTCTGAGCGGTCAATGCCACAGCTTGAAGAATAGCCCGGGAAGATCGGATGGGCGTTCTGCAATTATATCGAAATTAGTGCCGAAGAACCTCAGAACCTTTATGAAATGGCAATAAGCTATCCCCATGTCGATGGCCGAGAACCTGTTGTATGTGGCACATGAGAAAGTGACACCGGTAAGGTGACCTTTTATATCGCGGTTGGCCTTTGCTCTCCAGGGCTGCGAGTTGGAGGACGAGGGTGCGCGGCGCACACATTCAAGTGCAACAGACACGGAATCGTCGAAAGACACTTCGGACACAGCTGTTTCACCTGTTATGAGGCGCTCGATAAGTTGCGGTGGCGGTGCGGATATCCCTTCAAACAGTTGTGCGAACGGTTTGCGTATATCGGCCTGGCAGATGCGTCGCATGATGCGTTCGGTGAACCTGTGGTCGGCAGCCCCATTGCCAACCGGCATGACAATTGAAACACTTTCGGGCCGGTCATGTGCAATTGCCCGAGCCCCTCCCATATGATCACCGGCTTTATCAAAGGCTTCCTGGAATGCCGTTTTCCCGAATGTGCCTCCCAGCCAGCATGTGTCGAGATTATGCTGTGTGCAGGCAAGCACCAGGCTTTCCATCCGCATGCCGGCCAGGATTTTGTCGGTTACGGACGGTCCGGACGCCATGGCCAGAAAATTCCGCGCGCCTTTTATCACGCCGTATGTTCCCGGGCGTTCGCCGGCCGGTACGTCGGCAATAAATCGGATTTCGGGGGGTTGAGCATCTGTCAATGCGGTGCAGTCAGCTTCATTTTCCGAGAGTTTGTGGCAGAGGCTCGTTATCAGATTATCATTAGTTGTGCCGAGCGGTTTGTCCGTATATGTGCGCCGTGATTGTCTGAGTGTGACGGCTTCGATAATGTTCATGTTTTCCCTCATGTCGATGGTGTATAGTTGGACGTTGGCAGTTACCTATATAATTCCTGAGGCAGCTTCATGGTTCAAAGTTAAATAAATTTTTGATAAAGGAAAGCTATTGTGAAATTCTGGCGGAATGAGTAACTTTGTTCGTTATGAGCAGTGAAACAATCACGTTTGCAGAAGACATTCGCAGTGCCGTCGATGTGATGCGTCGCGGTGGCGTCATCATTTATCCCACTGACACAGTGTGGGGTATCGGATGCGACGCAACAAACAGCGCTGCGGTAAAGAAGGTGTTCGAAATAAAGCGCCGTGCAGATTCCAAGGCGATGCTGTCGCTTGTGGCATCGGAGGCTATGCTTGAACGCTGGGTTTCCGACATCCCCGATGTGGCGTGGCAGCTTCTTGATGTTGCTGTCAGGCCGTTGACAATTGTTTTCGACCACCCCGCTGGATTGGCGCCGGAGATGCTCGCGCCTGACGGGAGCGCAGGCTTCAGGCTGACTAATGAAAAATATTCGTCAGAATTGTGCCGCAGACTGGGGCGCCCGGTGGTCTCCACATCTGTAAATATAAGCGGTTGTGCGCCTGCGGCATGTTTCGCGGACATCCCCCCAGAACTGCTTGATGCAGTGGATTACGTGGCTTATTACCGCCGTGATGACACTGTTGCGGCTCCGCCGTCGAACGTTATAAAACTGAGCGGATCCGGGGTCGTCACTGTTCTCAGGTAAGATTGCGCGTGTGACTACGCGATATGCCCCAGGCAGGATAAGACTTATCACATATCACGAATTTCAGAGTGGAAAATAATTGATGTTGACCCAGACCAGACAAAAAATTACATATGTTGTCGGCGATTTCTTGTCGACGGCACTGGCGTGGTTTCTTTTCAATATTTTCCGGTATATCGATATCGTTGAGGCGAATTCGGGTTGGGGTAGCCTGAAAAGCTTCCTGCTTTCGCCCACCATCCTTCTCGGGCAGGTATTGTTCCCTGTGGGAATGCTTATGCTGTACTGGCTCAGTGGATATTATAACCGTCCGTTTCTGAAATCGCGTATCGAAGAACTTGTCACTACACTTACAACCGCTCTCGCAGGTGCCCTCATCATATATTTTATCGCTATCGTAAATGATCCCATTCCAGACAGGCTGAGCAATTACGTGCTGCTGCTGATGCTTGCGGGCATTCTGTTCGCAGTGGTGTACACGGTGAGAGTGATATTGACCACGCGCACCACGCGCAAGATACGGCGTGGAGAACTGCGGTTCAATGCATTGATTGTAGGGAACCGGTCGAGGGCACGCGTATTGCTGACGAGACTACGCATGCCGGTCAACATTGCAAGCCATGCCTTCAATGTCGTAGGGTTCGTTGATACTGACGCTTCGCATGCCAAGAATGCCGACCTTCCGGTAATAGGTTTGGAGGACGTTGAATCCTTCTGTGTTGCCAATGATGTCCGGGCAATTGTGCTTGCAACCCGTAGCCGGGAGTCGAGAGAGACATTGACGCTGATAAACCGTTTTCTGCCGTTGCGTATCCCAGTATATCTGCCGCTTTCAGCACAGGATTTCGTGACCGCCAAACCTCAGCTTCAGCGTGTGGCCGCCGAACCCCTCATTGACGTAACCACCCCGAACATACCTGACCATACCGTTAATTTCAAGCGTGCATTCGATGTGGTGGGCGCATCCGTTGCATTAGTGCTTTGCATGCCGCTGATGCTCGTGCTGTCTGCTATAATAAAATGCACTTCAAAAGGACCGGTGATATTCCGTCAGGAACGTATCGGACTTAACGGCACACCGTTCCGCATCTACAAATTCCGCAGCATGTACATGGATGCGGAGGAGAGAAAAGCAGAGCTTATGAAAGAGAATAAGCTTGGTGATGGAAAAATGTTCAAGCTTGACTTTGATCCACGCGTGATCGGAAATAAAATTCTTCCAGACGGGACAAGAAAAACCGGAATCGGAGAATTTATCAGGAAAACATCCCTTGATGAATTCCCACAATTCTGGAATGTGCTAAATGGAACCATGAGCCTTGTAGGAACTCGTCCCATTCTTCAGGACGAACTGCGTCAATATGAATTACATCACAGGGCTCGAATCGCTATTAAACCGGGAATCACTGGTATGTGGCAGGTAAGCGGACGAAGTGACATTACAGACTTCGAAGAAGTTGTAAGACTGGATACAGAATATATCAGTAACTGGAATTTTGGCCTGGATATTAAAATACTGTTTAAAACAGTAATTATGGTTCTGAAGAGGGAAGGATCGGTATGAAGAAAATTCGGCAAAGTCCGCACATGGAATGCAAAGGAGCATGAAGTGGAGCGGATTTTGTTGTTATTGTGGATGGGTTTACCTGTAGAATATGGATTGAAAGATGTGTACAGTTTTAACAAAATTCATATGCCAACAAGTTAGGTGAGTAGCCCATGACAGGTCTACATCAAAGACTCAGTGACGGTCGGAAAAATAGATGTCATTGTGAGAAAAATGATAACCACAGTGCGATAGATTATCCGGCATGGATGATAACCACACTGTTTTATATAAATTGCTCGGCTCAATATGAGCCTTCCGTATAAGTAGAAAAAGAGGGAAAGGTGCGAGAAATGGAGTATAAGAGAAAGGTTGATAAAAAACGCATTCCAACTTGCAATATTATGGGCGTTAATATTGCGGCAATCAATATGGAGTGGTTAGTAGACTATCTCGAAAAAAATATTTCGGAAATAAAAGGAGACTATATATGTGTCTCAAATGTACATACAACTGTAACCAGTTTTGAAGATGCAGATTACTGTGCAATTCAAAATGGCGGGTTAATGGCAATTCCAGATGGCGGTCCTCTTTCTACTGTTGGTCAGAAACGCGGTCATAAGAATATGGAGCGCACAACAGGCCCAAGTCTAATGGGAGAGATTTTTGAAATCTCTGCAAAGAAAGGGTATCGCCATTATTTTTATGGCAGCAAAGAAGAAACGCTGGAGTTGCTGTATCAAAAACTCACAAGCAATTATCCGGGAATTCAAGTTGCTGGAATGTACAGTCCTCCGTTTAGACCTCTGACGGAAGAGGAAGATAAAGCAATTATAGAAAGAATTAATGAAACCAAGCCGGACTTTGTCTGGGTTGGACTGGGAGCACCAAAACAGGAAAAGTGGATGGCAGCACATCAGGGAAAAATTGATGGACTGATGCTAGGTGTTGGAGCCGGATTTGACTATTATGCAGAGAACATTAAGCGCGCTCCGATGTGGATGCAGAAACATAATCTGGAGTGGGTATATCGCTTAGTACAAGACCCGAAGAGACTGTTTAAGAGATATTGGAGCACTAACACGAAGTTTATTTGGAATGCAATGATAAGGGGAAAGTAAATATGAAAAGAGTATGTATGGTCGTTCCAAATAGAATGGTAAAAGGTGGAATAGCAGCTGTCGTAAATGGATATAGAGGATCACAACTAGAGAAGGACTATGAAATAACTTATGTAGAGTCATATAAAGATGGAAGCAAATTTGACAAGCTTTTGAAAGGTATTTGTGGATATTTTCATTTTGCATATGTGCTGATGTTTCATAAGCCAGATCTGGTTCACATTCATTCTTCTTTTGGACCATCATTTTATAGAAAGATGCCATTTATTTATATGGCATCTTGGCGCAAAATTCCGATTGTTAATCACATACATGGTGCTGATTTTGACGAGTTCTATGTAAACGCACCGGAAGAAAAAAAGACCAAGATTAAAAAAATATATAATAAATGCAACGTATTGATTGCTCTTTCTGAGGAATGGAAAGAACGACTGCGCCAGATTGTTCCGGAAGATAGAATTGAAATAATTGAAAACTATAGTGTTCTTCATGAAGATGCTTTAGAGGAAAGGATGCAGAGGGAGTGTAATAACACAGTTCTGTTTCTTGGTGAATTAGGAAAAAGAAAAGGTTGTTATGATATTCCGGCGGTTATAGCGCAGGTGAAAAAAAGTATACCAGATGTGAAGTTTGTTCTGGCTGGAGCAGGAAGCGAAGCCGATGAGAATGCAATCAAGAAATTGATTGATGAAAAAGGAGTATCCGATAATGTGGAATTCCCTGGATGGGTTCGTGGTGATACGAAGGATAACCTGCTTAGGGAAGCAGATGTATTCTTTTTACCATCTTATAACGAGGGAATGCCGATGTCAGTGCTAGATGCAATGGGGTATGGTCTCCCAGTTGTAAGTACAAATGTGGGTGGAATTCCCAAGATTGTGCATGATGGAGAGAATGGTTACTGTTGTGATCCAGGTAATGTTAATCGATTTGCGAAAGGAATTACGAAGATACTTCTAGATGGAAAAGGAAGAAAATCATTCGGGGAGGCTTCTTGGAAAATCGTAAAAGAGGAATATTCATTAGAAGCACACTTAAATCGAATTGAACAAGCTTATGAGCAAGTCTTGTTAATGGATGTATAAGAGGAAAAGTATATGAAAATTGGTATTTGTACATGTTATGACAATCATAATTATGGCAGCATGTTGCAAGCTTATGCAACATATGTGAAATTTGTGGAATTGGGATATGACTGTGAGTTTTTGTGCTATAGAAAAAAACTTAATACGATTCAAAAAATCAAGTGGTTACCCAGATTGTTGAATAAGTATCTTATGAAGGAAAAATTTCGCCTGATTGAAAAAAAGATTCAATTAAAGAAACATCCTGATATTAAGATGAAAGATGCGATTCGTCAAAGAGCATTTGATAGATTTCTGGAGAATTTTTTGAAAGATAAAGTATCAGCTCCATATATTGGTTTTGAAGCACTTAGGGCAGGAAGTAAAAACTATGATGTTGTAGTTGCCGGTGGCGATCAGCTGTGGATTCCAGCTGGATTGCCAACAAATTTTTTCAATTTGATGTTTGCTGATGAAAAAGTAAAACGTGTTTCATATTCAACTAGCTTTGGTGTTACAGAGGTGCCTTTTTATCAGAAAAGAAGAACAATCGAATATTTAAATAGAATAGAGATGCTTGGAGTTCGCGAGAAAAGCGGTGCGGAACTCATTGAGCGATTAACAGGAAGAAAAGCCGTAGTCGTTTTAGATCCAACTTTATTACTGAATAAAGAAGAATGGGCACAAGCAATTCCTGTAAAACCTGTATTAGAAAATGATTATATCTTTTGTTATTTTTTAGGAGCAAATTCCGAACATCGAAAGGTTGCGGAAGAACTATCTAGGAAAACAGGTATTCCTCTTTATGATATGCCGCATATAGATGAATTTGTTCCGTACGATCTGCAATTTAATGCGGAACACTTGTATGATATAGATTCAGAGCAGTTTGTGAATTTAATTCGCTATGCAAAATATATATGTACCGACTCGTTCCATTGTACTGTTTTTTCAATATTGCATCATAAGCAATTTTTAGCATTTGACCGTTATAGTGATCCTTTAATGATGTCACGTAATTCAAGAATAGCTAATCTTTGTGACATAACTGGACTGTCATCTAGAAGATATACTGGTGATGTGTTGGAGCAAATGAAAAAGCCTATAGATTATGACAGAGTCGATGAAAGATTGGAAAAAGAAAAAGCCATATCGGTTGCTTATATTAGAGAGGCGCTTGGGAAGAATGATTGAAATCAATGATAAGGTGAATTGTAGCGGATGTACAGCCTGCTATGCTGTTTGCCCGCAGAGTGCAATTGAAATTAAGCTTGATGAAGAAGGGTTTAAATATCCCCGGGTAGATAAAAATAGGTGCGTAGAATGTGGGTTATGTAATAGTGTATGTCCTATATTAAATAAAAGAAAAATAGGAGAAGAAGCCACATCTGGTTATATTGTACAGAATAAGAATGACTCCATTAGATTGAAAAGTACATCAGGGGCGGCTGTAAATGCAATTGCAGAATATGTTATTTCATGCGGTGGAGTCGTATTTGGCTGCGAGTTTTCGGATGATAGAGTTTGCAGACATACAATGGCGACAGATATAAGTGATCTGGGGAAATTTCAAGGTTCAAAGTATGTTCAGAGCGAACTGGGAGATTGCTTTAAAAGTATAAAAGAACAGTTAGATGCAGATAAAAAAGTACTTTTTATAGGTATGCCCTGTCAGGTAGCTGGCCTTGAATCTTATATTAAAAGAAATAAAGAAAATTTATATTTAATAGACTTAGCTTGCCATGGAGTTCCTTCACCAGGAGTGTTCAAAGATTTTATTCAGTTTTTAGAGCATAAGTATAAAGGTAAAATTTCCAATTTTGTCTTTAGAGATAAAACATATGGATATTCAGCAACCAATATTAAAGTCTATTTTGCCAATGGAAAGACAATTGATTGTAGAAATGATATAAAAACTTTTACAAGGCTTATGTTCAAGGGAATTACATTGCGACCATCGTGTTATGAATGTGCTTTTAAAACAAAACATCGTGTAAGCGATATTACCATATTTGATTGCGCATTGGTAGGTTCTTATAATAAAGATATGGATGATGATATAGGAACAACTAGTATCTTATGTCATAGTGATAAAGGTAAAAAACTATTAGAGCAACCTGATGTAATAGATAAGATGAGAATAAAATCAGTTGATAGTGAAGAGTTGATTTTAACAGAGGGTTCCATGCTCATTGCATCGGCAAAGAAAAGTGAAAATCGAGAAGCATTTTTTCATGATAGAGAGTTAATGACATACGAACAATTAACAAATAAATATGCACCGATTACATTAAAAATGATTATTGGAGATATTGTTAAAAGATCTCTTCGTTATACTGGCCCAATAGGAAAAGCAGTAATTTTATATAATAAAAAGAAAAGCATAGAGAAGTATCAAAGAGAATTTATGGGAAGGAGTGGTGAGAATGAAACAGCAGATTAATGGCAATAATCCAATTCGAGTATTGCATATGGCTCCTATTCGCATGGGTGGTATAACAGAACTCGTTCTCACATTGTCCGAAAAAATTGATTTTGAAAAGGTTCAGTTTGATTATTTAACATTTGAAGATACTTTTGATCAGGCCTCTAAAAGGGCAAAAGAAGCACATAGTACCATTTATCGAGTGGATTTACAAACTGTTAAAAATCCGATTGTTAGAGGCTTGAAGAAATTTTTCGGTATTATTAAATTAGTTCATTCTGAGCAGATTAAAATAATACATATAAATTCGTCCACACCATATGAAGTATTGGTTGCATTTGCTGCAAAAATCGGAGGTGCAAAAAAAATAATTTATCACTCTCATAATAGTAGCTATTATCCTGGCCAGAAACTCGTAAAATTATCAGAAGTATTCAAGTGGTTTATGCCTTTTGTGATTACAGATTATTTAGCATGCTCAGATGCAGCAGCAAGGTTCATGTTTCCGAAGAAAATCGTTGACGCGGAAAATTATACCGTTATCAAGAATGGCGTAGATTATGATAAACACAGTTTTAAGCCCGAAGTTCGCACTGAATTACGAAAAAAATATGGGTTAGAGAATAATTTTGTTTTGGGCCATGTGGGAAGGTTTAATGTACAGAAAAATCATGAATTTCTGATTGATATCTTTTATGAAGTCTATAAGCATGATAATAGTGCAAGATTGTTTTTGGTTGGCATTGGAGAAACAGAAAATCAAATAAAAGAAAAAGTAAAGCGATTAGGAATAGAGGAAGTTGTTATTTTTCATGGTCTATCAAATGAAGTAAATCGGCTTTGGAATATGTTAGACGTTTTTGTAATGCCTTCTCTATATGAGGGATTACCAGTTGCAGGAGTTGAAGCACAGGCAAATGGATTGCCTTTGATCGTGTCTAATACTATAACGCAAGAGTTAAAAATAACAGATGCTGTAGAATATATAGGTTTAGATGAGAAAACATCCAAGTGGTACGAAGTAATTGAAAGGTATAACGGATATAAACGAAAGAATACACGTATGGAAATTACGAATGCGGGGTTCAATATTGATGATACAGCAATACGGCTAGAGAGGATATATCTATCTTAAAAGAAGATATTGTTGTAGCACATGAAAGTAAGTGGAGGTAAGAAGTGGATTTAATTAGTGTAGTTATTCCAATTTTTAATGCTGAAAAATATTTAAAAGATTGTATATTATCTGTTTTAAAACAAACATACTCAAATCTTGAAATTATACTTGTTAATGATGGTTCTACTGATACTTCATTATTAATATGTAATGAATTCTGTGAATTGGATACTAGAATCAGGTGTATCAATCAAAAGAATGCGGGTGTAAGCGTTGCTAGAAACAATGGGAAAAAGAATGCAACTGGAAAATATATTATTTTTGTAGATTCTGATGATACACTTCAAGCCGATATGATTCAATGCTTATATGAGGATATATTAAAATCGGATTCCGAAATAAGTGTTTGCGGTATAAATGAATACAGTGAAAACAATACTCATATCGTAAATAAGATTTGGAGTGGTCAAATTGAATATCTCGATAAAGAAATGGCTTTAGAAAGTTTATTATTAGGTGGAAAAATTAAATCCGGAGCATGGAATAAATTATTTTTGTATGATTTGATTCGAGATTTAGATTTTACTGTTGGAAAACGCATGAATGAAGATAAGTATTTTTGTTTTCATGCCATTATGAGATCTAAGAGTATAGTATATCGAAATAACGGATTATATAATTATATTTATCATGATGAGTCAGTGGCGCATTCTAGATTTGATGATAGATGGTTTGACGCTGTTTTTTTTGCGGATAAAATGCATAAAGAGTGCTATGTACAAAGTGAAAAATTAGAAAAAATAGCTCGCAGTAATTATATTACTACTATGTTTTATGTCCTTATGCTAATGCATAAAAGTGAATTGAGAAAATCATATGAAGATGAATGGAAAAAATATATATTAACAATAAAGGCATTGCCGATTTATGACATCAGAGAATATATTTCATATAAAAGAAGAATAGCAATATACTTAATGAAGATATCGACTAAATTATTTGAAGGATTTATTGATGTTTTCATGTGAATTGTAAAAGAGTGAACGAGGATGATACATGGTCCTATGTCAAGATTTAGTACAAGTTAAAATGAGAAATTTCTCCCCATTTTA
>OGQT01003131.1_pt1 | contig 10901 bp, 6 predicted proteins | sample 1553261 | NCBI WGS metagenome assembly OGQT01 (sample SAMEA2579992, study PRJEB22360) | human gut metagenome | biome: human gut; feature: human-associated habitat; material: faeces | place: Denmark | collected 2008/2010
TATCCACACCGTGGGTACGCACGCGAACAATCGGCTCGAACAGGTTTTGTTCGGCATTGGTATGGACATCAAACTTCCACTGGCTGCCGTGCTGTTCTTTGTCGTTCAGTTCGCTGACCAGCGCGTTCACCCAGCGGGTAACGGTCTGCTCATCAGAGAGATCGGCTTCCGTCAGCGTCGGCTGATAGATAAGCTCTTTCAGCATTGCTTTCGGATAACGACGCTCCATGCGGTTGATCATTTTCTGCGTCGCGTTGTACTCAGACACCAGTTTCTCTAACGCTTCGCCAGCCAGCGCCGGTGCACTGGCGTTGGTGTGCAGCGTTGCGCCATCCAGCGCGATAGAGATCTGGTACTGATCCATCGCTTCGTCGTCTTTAATGTACTGTTCCTGCTTACCTTTCTTCACTTTGTACAGCGGCGGCTGAGCGATGTAGACGTGACCACGTTCAACGATTTCCGGCATCTGACGATAGAAGAAGGTCAACAGCAGCGTACGAATGTGCGAGCCGTCGACGTCCGCATCGGTCATGATGATGATGCTGTGATAACGCAGTTTGTCCGGGTTGTACTCGTCACGACCGATACCACAACCAAGCGCGGTGATAAGCGTCGCCACTTCCTGAGAAGAGAGCATCTTATCGAAGCGCGCTTTCTCGACGTTGAGGATTTTACCCTTCAGCGGCAGAATCGCCTGGTTCTTGCGGTTCCGCCCCTGCTTCGCAGAGCCGCCCGCGGAGTCCCCTTCCACAAGGTACAGTTCGGAAAGCGCCGGATCGCGTTCCTGGCAGTCTGCCAGTTTGCCCGGCAGGCCAGCTAAGTCGAGCGCACCTTTACGGCGGGTCATTTCACGCGCGCGACGCGCAGCTTCACGGGCACGGGCAGCATCGATAATTTTGCCGACCACGATTTTCGCGTCGGTTGGGTTTTCCAGCAGGTATTCCGCCAGCAGTTCGTTCATCTGCTGTTCAACCGCCGATTTCACCTCAGAAGAAACCAGTTTGTCTTTGGTCTGTGAGGAGAATTTCGGGTCCGGCACTTTCACGGAAACGACCGCAATCAGGCCTTCACGCGCATCGTCACCGGTGGCGCTGACTTTGGCTTTTTTGCTGTAGCCTTCTTTGTCCATGTAGGCGTTCAGAGTACGGGTCATCGCCGCACGGAAACCTGCCAGGTGAGTACCGCCGTCACGCTGCGGAATGTTGTTGGTAAAGCAGTAGATGTTTTCCTGGAAGCCATCGTTCCACTGCAACGCCACTTCGACGCCAATACCGTCTTTTTCGGTGGAGAAGTAGAAGATATTCGGGTGGATCGGCGTTTTGTTCTTGTTCAGATATTCAACGAACGCCTTGATGCCGCCTTCATAGTGGAAGTGGTCTTCTTTGCCGTCGCGCTTGTCGCGCAGACGAATGGAAACGCCGGAGTTGAGGAACGACAACTCACGCAGACGTTTCGCCAGAATGTCATATTCGAACTCGGTCACATTGGTGAAGGTTTCAAGGCTTGGCCAGAAACGCACCATAGTGCCGGTTTTTTCAGTCTCGCCGGTAACCGCCAGCGGGGCCTGCGGTACACCGTGTTCGTAGATCTGACGGTGAATTTTACCCTCGCGCTGGATAACCAGCTCCAGTTTTTGCGACAGGGCGTTTACTACCGAAACACCAACGCCGTGCAGACCGCCGGACACTTTATAGGAGTTATCGTCAAATTTACCGCCTGCGTGCAGAACGGTCATGATCACTTCCGCCGCCGATACGCCCTCTTCCGGGTGAATACCGGTCGGAATGCCGCGCCCATCATCCTGTACGGAGACAGAGTTATCGGCGTGAATGGTGACGATAATTTCTTTACAGTGACCCGCGAGCGCTTCGTCGATAGCGTTATCTACCACCTCGAATACCATGTGGTGCAGACCGGTGCCGTCATCCGTGTCGCCGATATACATACCCGGGCGCTTACGCACCGCATCCAGCCCTTTCAGGACTTTGATACTGGAGGAGTCATAAGAATTCGACATCAACGTTTCTCGCTCATTTATACTTGGGTTAATCCGTTATTTTACCCTTTTCCACGGTAAACATCTTCGAATTTTCGTCCGACATGTCTATAACGTGTTCAGCACTGATCGCGCTGACAAAGACCTGTGATTGCGTCGCTTTTAAGCGGCTGGCAAGCAGCCCGCGACGCTCATCATCAAGCTCAGAGGCAAAATCATCTATCAGGTAGAGACACCGCCGCCCGCTTTCACGGGTGAGGAACTCTCCTTGCGCCAGACGTAAGGCGCACATCAGCAGCTTAAGCTGCCCACGCGATAAGGTATCTTCCACCGGCGCACCGTCGGCGCGAATGCGTAAGTCCGCTTTATGCGGGCCATGCGCGGTGTAGGTTAGCTGGCGATCGCGTTCAAAATTACGTTCCAGCACCTCAGCATATTCTGTCTCTTTCTCCCAGCCGCGCTGGAAAGAGAAAGTCAGAGAAAACTCAGGGAGAAATTGCTTACAGGTATCGGCCATATCAGCCGCGATACCGGCGCTATACTCCGCGCGCCAGGTGCTGATTTGCTCCGCCAGCGGGATCAGTTCTTTATCCCACGGGCGTAGCTGTTCGTAACGAGTCACCTGGCGCAGCGCCGCATTGCGCTGCTTGAGCAATCGCTTGAGATTGCTCCAGGCGGTGAAAAATCCGGGTTCGTTGTGAAAGCATCCCCAGTCGAGGAATGCTCTTCTGTATTTGGGGCCGCCGTTGAGTAAAGTAAACCCTTCTGGCGTTATCAGCTGCATTGGCATCAGGTGCGCCAGCTCCGCGACTTTATGCCCGTCTGTACCGTCAATACGGACTTTGCTGTCGCCTTGTTTGTCTTTGGTTAAACCAATCGCCGTCTCGCGCTCTTCGCCCTGTAATCGCCCGTGGAGAACAAACGCCTCCTGCTCGTGGCGAATGACGCGACCAATCTGCAAACTGCGAAACGCCCGACCGTGGCCGAGCGTATAGATGGCTTCCAGCACGCTGGTTTTGCCACTGCCGTTGGCACCTACCAGAAAGTTAAAGCCGGGAGATAAGGCGAGATCCGCGGTTTCAATGTTGCGGAAATCGCGGATCAACAAGCGGGTGAGGGACATTACAGTCTCATTGGCATGACAACATAAGCCGCGCTCTGGCTGGCCGCATCTTCAATCTGCACGCTGGAAACCGAATCGGTCAGCATCATGCGGACGTTTTCGCATTTCAGTGCGTTGAGAACATCCAGCACATAGCTGACGTTGAAGCCGATTTCCATCTCCGCACCGCTATAGGTAACGTCGAGGATCTCTTCCGCTTCTTCCTGTTCTGGGTTGTTGGCGGTGATTTTCAGCTGGTTTTCGCTGACATACAGACGCACGCCGCGGAATTTCTCGTTAGAGAGAATTGCCGCACGAGCAAACGCCTGCTTGAGCAGATCACAGCCAGCTTCCAGATGTTTGTCCGGGTTCTTCGGCAGAACGCGACGGTAATCCGGGAAGCGACCATCCACCAGTTTCGAGGTGAAAATAAAGTCGCCAACGTGGGCGCGAATGTTGTTGCTGCCAATCTGCACGCGCAGCGGATTGTCGCCGCCGTCGAGCATACGCATCAGTTCAATCACGCCTTTACGCGGCACGATCACCGAATGGCTTGGCAAAGATTGACCAATTGGCATTGAACAGACTGCCAGACGGTGGCCGTCGGTCGCCACGGTGCGCAGTTCTTCACCTTCGGTTTCAAACAGCATACCGTTTAAGTAATAGCGAACGTCCTGATGCGCCATAGAAAACTGGGTCGCTTCAATCAGACGCTTCATCGTCGCCTGCGGCAGGGTAAATTCGACTTCGCTCTGCCAGTCATCGAGGTTCGGGAAATCTGCCGCTGGCAGGGTAGACAGCGAAAAACGGCTACGCCCGGAGCGCACCAGCATCCGCTCACCTTCCAGCTGCACGGCAATTTCCGCGCCTTCAGGCAGACCACGGCAGATATCAAAGAATTTGCGCGCCGGAACGGTCGTCGCCCCTGGTTCGTGCGGCTGAACCAGCGCAACGCGTGCCACCATTTCCATCTCGAGATCAGTACCGGTCAGCGACAACGTACCGTCAGCAACCTGTAACAGCAGATTACCGAGAATCGGTAGCGTAGGACGACCACCTAACGGACCGCTCACCTGTTGTAGCGGTTTTAATAAATGCTCACGTTCTACGGTAAATTTCATAGGTTTACGATGACAATGTTCTGATTAAATTAGAAAAATCTTCTTTGATATCGTGGCTCTCTTCACGCAACTGCTCGATCTTCCGGCAGGCATGAAGCACCGTCGTGTGGTCACGACCACCAAAGGCATCGCCAATCTCCGGAAGACTGTGGTTAGTCAGCTCTTTCGCCAGCGCCATCGCCATCTGGCGCGGACGGGCCACCGAGCGGGATCGACGCTTGGAAAGGAGATCCGCGACTTTGATCTTGTAGTACTCCGCCACCGTCTTCTGAATATTGTCGATGGTGACCAGTTTTTCCTGCAATGCCAGCAAGTCACGCAGCGCCTCACGCACGAAGTCGATGGTGATCGCCCGTCCGGTAAAGTTGGCGTTGGCAATGACGCGGTTCAGCGCGCCTTCCAACTCACGTACGTTAGATCGTAGACGCTTGGCGATAAAGAACGCCACTTCGCCCGGCAAACGAATGTCGTTTTCGTCGGCCTTTTTCATCAGGATCGCCACGCGGGTTTCCAGCTCTGGCGGTTCGATCGCCACAGTCAGTCCCCAGCCGAAGCGGGATTTCAAACGATCCTCAACGCCGTTGATCTCTTTCGGATAGCGATCGGAGGTGAGAATGATCTGTTGATTACCTTCCAGCAGGGCGTTGAAGGTGTGGAAAAACTCTTCCTGAGATCGTTCTTTATTAGCAAAAAACTGAATATCGTCGATCAGCAGTGCATCTACGGAACGGTAGTAGCGTTTAAACTCTTCGATCGCGTTGTTTTGCAGGGCTTTAACCATGTCCTGAACAAAGCGCTCGGAGTGCATATAAACCACTTTGGCATTCGGCTTGCGCGCCATAATGCCGTTACCCACCGCATGCAGCAGGTGAGTTTTACCCAAACCCGTGCCGCCATAAAGGAACAACGGGTTATAAGCACCGCCAGGGTTATCTGCCACCTGGCGAGCCGCCGCGCGCGCCAGTTGGTTAGATTTACCTTCAACGAAGTTATCAAACGTGTGTTTGACGTTTACGTTAGAACGATAGGTCGGTTCTGCCGGAGCCGGGACGTTATCCCAACCCGAGCGCGTAGAAGGCGCAGCACGTTGCGGCTGCGTTTGCGCCACCTGTGCAGGGGCCGCGACGTTGCTCGTCACTGCCGCTTGTGGCGTTTGCGTCACCGGTTTGGTGCCGACTTCAAAACGCAGCTGTGGGGCATCCGCTCCGCAGAAACTGGTTAGCAGTCCATTGATATTATTAAGGTACTTGTCCCGTACCCAATCGAGGACAAAACGGTTTGGCGCGTACAGGGCCAGCGTGTTATCGCTCAGTTCCGCCTGCAATGGGCGTATCCACATACTGAATTCTGTGGCTGGTAACTCATCCTGCAATCGGGCAAGACACTGCTGCCAAAGCGAAAGTGACACGGCGGACTCCACTCGAACAAAAGTCGATAATGACTAAGGCTGAAACATTCATGATTGTTGACGTACGTCGAAAAGACCCTGCATGAGGGTGACGCACGAACCGCTGTCTGCGGTTATATGCCCGATCAAGATCCTGCAAAACGATCGGGACCGCGGATCATAGCCTAAACTGCGCAAGAGATCTTCTGTTTCTCACAGATTTTCCCGATTTATCCACAGGATGATCCAGAACTCGCTAAGTGTAAACGATCCTGCCGCGGGCCGGGCACGATTTACGCCGCATATTGGAAAATTTAATGACCATAGACAAAAATTGGCTTAATCGATCTAATAAAGATCCAGAACGATCCTTGCGCTTTACCCGTCAGCCCGTATAATCCTCCACCCGGCGCGCCATGCTGGTTTACACTGGTGTGAGGCCGTACGTTTTCCCCGCGAAAAGGTGCGGAAAAGCGCGGTAAATAAGGAAAGAGAATTGACTCCGGAGTGTACAATTATTACAATCCGGCCTCTTTAATCACCCATGGCTTCGGTGTCCATCGTTTCATTTTTCGGCGGATATCCAATAAAGCCATTGAATTTATTCAAGTTTAGGTAGAAATCGCCATGAAACGCACTTTTCAACCGTCTGTACTGAAGCGCAACCGTTCTCACGGCTTCCGTGCTCGTATGGCTACTAAAAATGGTCGTCAGGTTCTGGCACGTCGTCGTGCTAAAGGCCGCGCTCGTCTGACCGTTTCTAAGTAATAAAGCTAACCCCTGAGTGGTTAAGCTCGCATTTCCCAGGGAGTTACGCTTGTTAACTCCCAGTCAATTCACATTCGTCTTCCAGCAGCCACAACGGCTTCCCCCCATCAATTCCCCTTCCTCCTCCCCCCAGCCACAACGGGCTGGCACGCCGCAAATTACCATTCTCGGCCGCCTGAATTCGCTGGGGCATCCCCGTATCGGTCTTACAGTCGCCAAGAAAAACGTTCGACGCGCCCATGAACGCAATCGGATTAAACGTCTGACGCGTGAAAGCTTCCGTCTGCGCCAACATGAACTCCCGGCTATGGATTTCGTGGTGGTGGCGAAAAAAGGGGTTGCCGACCTCGATAACCGTGCTCTCTCGGAAGCGTTGGAAAAATTATGGCGCCGCCACTGTCGCCTGGCTCGCGGGTCCTGATAGCCCTCATTCGGGTCTATCAACGCCTGATTAGTCCGCTACTCGGGCCGCATTGTCGTTTCACTCCAACCTGTTCAAGCTACGGAATTGAGGCATTGCGCAGGTTTGGAGTGATAAAAGGCAGTTGGTTGACGGTGAAACGCGTATTAAAATGCCACCCTTTACACCCTGGTGGTGACGATCCCGTCCCGCCCGGACCATTTGATACCAGAGAACACTAACGATGGATTCGCAACGCAATCTTTTAGTCATCGCTTTGCTGTTCGTGTCTTTCATGATCTGGCAAGCCTGGGAGCAGGATAAAAACCCGCAACCTCAGGCCCAACAGACCACGCAGACAACGACCACCGCAGCGGGTAGCGCCGCCGACCAGGGCGTACCGGCCAGTGGCCAGGGGAAACTGATCTCGGTTAAGACCGACGTGCTTGATCTGACCATCAACACCCGCGGTGGTGATGTTGAGCAAGCCCTGCTGCCTGCTTACCCGAAAGAGCTGAACTCTACCCAGCCGTTCCAGCTGCTGGAAACTTCACCGCAGTTTATTTATCAGGCACAGAGCGGTCTGACCGGTCGTGATGGCCCGGATAACCCGGCTAACGGCCCGCGTCCGCTGTATAACGTTGAAAAAGACGCTTATGTGCTGGCTGAAGGTCAAAACGAACTGCAGGTGCCGATGACGTATACCGACGCGGCAGGCAACACGTTTACCAAAACGTTTGTCCTGAAACGTGGTGATTACGCTGTCAACGTCAACTACAACGTGCAGAACGCTGGCGAGAAACCGCTGGAAATCTCCACCTTTGGTCAGTTGAAGCAATCCATCACTCTGCCACCGCATCTCGATACCGGAAGCAGCAACTTCGCACTGCACACCTTCCGTGGTGCGGCGTACTCCACGCCTGACGAGAAGTACGAGAAATACAAGTTCGATACCATTGCCGATAACGAAAACCTGAACATCTCTTCGAAAGGTGGTTGGGTGGCAATGCTGCAACAGTATTTCGCGACGGCGTGGATCCCGCATAACGACGGTACCAACAACTTCTATACCGCTAATCTGGGTAACGGCATCGCCGCTATCGGCTATAAATCTCAGCCGGTACTGGTTCAGCCTGGTCAGACTGGCGCGATGAACAGCACCCTGTGGGTTGGCCCGGAAATTCAGGACAAAATGGCAGCTGTTGCTCCGCACCTGGATCTGACCGTTGATTACGGTTGGTTGTGGTTCATTTCTCAGCCGCTGTTCAAACTGCTGAAATGGATCCATAGCTTTGTGGGTAACTGGGGCTTCTCCATTATCATCATCACCTTTATCGTTCGTGGCATCATGTACCCGCTGACCAAAGCGCAGTACACCTCCATGGCGAAGATGCGTATGCTGCAGCCGAAGATTCAGGCAATGCGTGAGCGTCTGGGCGATGACAAACAGCGCATAAGCCAGGAAATGATGGCGCTGTACAAAGCTGAGAAGGTTAACCCGCTGGGCGGCTGCTTCCCGCTGCTGATCCAGATGCCAATCTTCCTGGCGTTGTACTACATGCTGATGGGTTCCGTTGAACTACGTCAGGCACCGTTTGCACTGTGGATCCACGACCTGTCTGCACAGGACCCGTACTACATCCTGCCGATCCTGATGGGCGTAACGATGTTCTTCATTCAGAAGATGTCGCCGACCACTGTGACCGACCCGATGCAGCAGAAGATCATGACCTTTATGCCGGTCATCTTCACTGTGTTCTTCCTGTGGTTCCCGTCAGGTCTGGTGCTGTACTATATCGTCAGCAACCTGGTAACCATTATTCAGCAGCAGCTGATTTACCGTGGTCTGGAAAAACGTGGCCTGCATAGCCGCGAGAAGAAAAAATCCTGATTCGGTGAGTTTTCGCTAAAATAAGGGCGGTCAGTTGACCGCCTTTTTTCTTTTCGTAGGGCGGATAAGCACCGCACATCCGCCACACAAAGCAACAGGAACATCATGAGCGATAATGACACTATCGTAGCCCAGGCCACGCCTCCGGGACGTGGCGGCGTTGGCATCCTGCGCATCTCCGGCCTCAAAGCCCGTGAAGTTGCCGAAACCGTGCTGGGTAAACTGCCTAAGCCACGCTACGCCGATTATCTTCCGTTTAAAGACGCCGATGGCAGCGTGCTCGATCAGGGGATTGCGCTATGGTTCCCTGGCCCGAACTCGTTCACCGGCGAAGATGTGCTGGAACTGCAAGGTCATGGCGGTCCGGTGATCCTCGACCTGCTGTTAAAACGCATTCTGACCATTCCCGGCCTGCGGATTGCCCGCCCTGGTGAGTTTTCCGAACGCGCATTTCTGAACGATAAACTCGACTTAGCCCAGGCCGAGGCGATTGCGGATCTTATCGACGCCAGCTCGGAACAGGCGGCCCGTTCGGCGCTAAACTCGCTGCAAGGCGCGTTCTCCGCACGGGTCAACCATCTGGTGGAAGCCCTCACCCACTTGCGCATTTACGTCGAAGCGGCAATTGATTTCCCGGATGAAGAGATCGATTTCCTCTCCGACGGCAAAATTGAAGCCCAGCTCAATAACGTAATTGCCGATCTCGACGCGGTACGCGCCGAAGCTCGTCAGGGTAGTTTGTTGCGCGAAGGGATGAAAGTGGTGATTGCCGGACGTCCTAACGCCGGTAAATCGAGCCTGCTGAACGCGCTGGCGGGCCGTGAAGCAGCAATCGTAACCGATATCGCCGGAACCACGCGTGACGTGCTGCGTGAGCATATCCACATTGACGGAATGCCGTTGCATATCATCGATACCGCCGGGCTACGTGAAGCCAGTGACGAAGTTGAACGTATTGGTATCGAGCGCGCATGGCAGGAAATTGAACAGGCAGACCGCGTGCTGTTTATGGTCGATGGCACCACGACAGACGCCGTTGATCCGGCAGAGATCTGGCCGGAATTCATCGCCCGTCTGCCAGCGAAACTGCCGATCACCGTGGTGCGCAATAAAGCCGATATCACCGGCGAAACGTTGGGGATGAGCGAAGTGAACGGTCATGCGTTAATTCGTCTTTCGGCGCGGACTGGCGAAGGCGTGGATGTACTGCGTAACCATCTCAAACAGAGCATGGGCTTTGACACCAATATGGAAGGCGGCTTCCTGGCGCGTCGTCGTCACCTACAGGCGCTGGAACAGGCGGCAGAGCATTTGCAGCAAGGTAAAGCGCAACTGTTAGGTGCCTGGGCGGGTGAACTGCTGGCGGAAGAGTTGCGCCTGGCGCAGCAGAACTTAAGCGAGATCACCGGGGAATTTACTTCAGACGACCTACTGGGGCGGATTTTCTCCAGCTTCTGTATCGGTAAGTAACCGCGCTTGCGAAGCCGCATTCTGACTGTCAGATGCGGCTTCGCTTCATTGTTAGCACTCCTGTTATTCCTCAACCCTTTTTTAAACATTAAAATTCTTACGTAATTTATAATCTTTAAAAAAGATATTTAATATTGCGTCCCGAACGATTGTGATTCGATTCACATTTAAACAATTTCAGAATAGACAAATTCCTTGAGTATTATACTGTAGCCTCGTGTCTTTCGAGGATAAGTGCATTATGAATATCTTACATATATGTGTGACCTCAAAATGGTTTAATATTGACAACAAGATTGTCGATCACCGCCCTTGATTTGCCCTTCTGTAGCCATCACCAGAGCCAAACCGATTAGATTCAATGTGATCTATTTGTTTGCTATATCTTAATTTTGCCTTTTACAAAGGCCATCTCTCGTTTATTTGCTTGTTTTAGTAAATGATGGTACTTGCATATATATCTGGCGAATTAATGAATATTGCAAATGTAATATTCACAGGGATCACTGTAATTAAAATAAATGAAGGATTATGTAATGGAAAACTTTAAACATCTCCCTGAACCGTTCCGCATTCGTGTTATTGAGCCAGTAAAACGTACCACTCGCGCTTATCGTGAAGAGGCAATTATTAAATCCGGTATGAACCCGTTCTTGCTGGATAGCGAAGATGTGTTTATCGATTTACTGACCGACAGCGGCACCGGGGCGGTGACGCAGAGTATGCAGGCCGCGATGATGCGTGGCGACGAAGCCTACAGCGGCAG
>OGQT01003135.1_pt1 | contig 10887 bp, 10 predicted proteins | sample 1553261 | NCBI WGS metagenome assembly OGQT01 (sample SAMEA2579992, study PRJEB22360) | human gut metagenome | biome: human gut; feature: human-associated habitat; material: faeces | place: Denmark | collected 2008/2010
CCTACGTGCCCGAATTGCAGGCGGCGGAGGCTTCGCCCGATCCCCTGGTGCGCGATACGATGAAATATGCCAAGATGCTGGAAGGTAATGTACGCGGTACGGGTGTGCATGCCTGCGGTACTATTATTTGCCGTGACGACATCACGGATTGGGTACCCGTCAGCACGGCGGATGATAAGGAGACGGGCGAGAAGATGCTCGTTACCCAATACGAAGGTTCCGTCATCGAAGATACGGGACTTATCAAGATGGACTTCCTCGGACTGAAAACCTTGTCCATCATTAAGGAAGCCGTTGCCAATGTACGTCTGCACCGCGGCTTGGAACTCGACATCGACAAGATATCCATTTCCGACCCTGCTACCTATAAACTCTATTGCGACGGCCGCACCATCGGTACGTTCCAGTTTGAATCGGCTGGTATGCAGAAGTATCTGCGCGAGTTGCAACCTAGCACTTTCGAGGACTTGATTGCCATGAATGCCCTCTACCGTCCGGGGCCTATGGATTATATCCCCGACTTCATCGACCGTAAGTGGGGACGCAAGCCCATCGAGTATGATATCCCCATCATGGAGAAGTATCTGAAGGATACCTACGGCATTACGGTCTACCAGGAGCAGGTCATGCTTCTGTCTCGTTTGCTGGCAGACTTCACCCGTGGTGAGTCCGATGCCTTGCGTAAGGCGATGGGTAAGAAACTGCGTGACAAGCTGGACCACATGAAGCCGAAATTCATTTCAGGCGGACAAAAGAACGGCCATGACCCGAAAGTGCTCGAGAAAATCTGGGCCGACTGGGAAAAGTTTGCATCCTATGCCTTCAACAAGTCACATGCCACTTGCTATTCGTGGGTGGCCTATCAGACGGCTTTCCTCAAGGCCAATTATCCGGCCGAATACATGGCGGCGGTCATGAGCCGAAGTTTGGCGAATATTACCGATATAACCAAACTGATGGACGAATGCAAGGCAATGGGCATCAATACATTGGGACCGGATGTGAATGAAAGTAACTTGAAGTTCACCGTGAACAAGGAAGGCAATATCCGTTTTGGCCTTGGTGCGGTGAAAGGGGTAGGCGAGGGTGCTGTGCAGAGCATCATGGAGGAACGCGAGAAGAATGGTCCTTTCAAAGGTATATTTGATTTTGTGCAGCGTGTCAATTTGACAGCCTGCAACAAGAAGAACCTGGAATGTCTTGCTTTGGCGGGCGGGTTCGACAGCTTCCCGGAGCTGAAGCGAGAGCAGTATTTTGCCGTAAACTCCAAGAACGAGGTCTTCCTCGAAACCTTGGTGCGGTATGGTAACCGTTACCAGGCCGACCAGGCTGCGGCTGCAAACTCCTTGTTCGGCGGTGAGAATGTGGTGGATATCGCCACTCCGGAAATACCGGTAGCGGAACGTTGGAGCGACCTCGACCGTTTGAACCGGGAGCGCGATTTGGTAGGTATCTATCTGTCCGCACACCCGTTGGATGAGTATTCCGTAGTTCTGGAGCATGTTTGCAACACTCACATGGCAGAGCTGGAAGATAAGACGGCACTTGTGGGACGCGAAATAACAATGGGTGGCATCGTGACCGCCGTGCGTCGCGGTATCAGTAAAAATGGAAATCCTTACGGCATAGCCAAGATTGAAGACTATTCCGGTTCGGCAGAGCTTCCTTTCTTCGGAAATGATTGGGTGACCTATCAGGGGTATCTGGGTGAACGTACCTTCTTGTTCATCAAAGCCCGTTGCCAGCCCAAGCAATGGCGGCAGGATGAGTTGGAGCTGAAGATAACCTCCATGGAACTGTTGCCTGACGTCAAGGAGAAACTGATTGAGAAGATCACCATTCTCATTCCGCTGAGTGTGCTGAACAAGGCTTTGATAACTGAACTGGCGGAACTGACCAAGGAACGTCCGGGCAGTACGGAGCTTTATTTCAAAGTCAGAGATGAGGATAGCAAGATGACGGTCGATTTGATTTCCCGTCCCGTGAAGCTTTCCGTGGGGCGTGAACTGATTACTTATTTAAAAGAGCGTCCAGACCTTGAGTTCAGGATTAATTAGTTATCTTTGTTGGAAAACGAAGATAGGCTGCACCTCGGCATAAAAAATGAACAAGTTCATTTTGTTTTGCATTCGGTTTGCACTATCTTTGCTTCGAAAGCGAAGGTTGATAAAACGCAATTGACAGTAAATTAATAATTATAGTTGACATTTAATATTAAAAGAAATGGCTTTAGAAATTACAGACAGCAATTTTCAAGAAATCCTGGCAGAGGGAAAGCCGGTCGTTATGGATTTCTGGGCACCTTGGTGCGGCCCTTGTAAGATGGTGGGACCAATCATCGATGAATTGGCTACTGAATATGAAGGAAAGGTGATTATTGGCAAATGTGACGTGGATGAGAACGGTGATGTGGCTGCCGAATATGGCATACGCAACATCCCTACAGTCTTGTTCTTCAAGAATGGAGAGCTGGTGGACAAGCAGGTAGGTTCTGCTCCGAAATCTGCTTACGTGGCCAAGATAGAAGCGATATTATAAGGTACTATTTGACGATTTACTATTTACGATTTACCCTTTTGGCATCATGGCGCCGCCAAATAGTAAATAGTAAATCGTCAAATAGTCAATAACATTAACCCTTTAAGCAATAGTAAGTATGGGAATGGAAGACGATTTTTTGCAGAATGATGTCGATGATGAAAAGACCATCGAGTACATCAAGAATTATTTGCCGCAGGAGTTGAAAGAGAAGTTCTCTGACGACGAGTTCTATTATTTTCTCGATTTGATTGACGAGTACTATTCCGAGAGCGGCATCCTTGATGCACAGCCGGATGCGGATGGGTACATCGAGATTGATTTGGGGAAAATCGTGGACTATATTGTCAAGGAAGCCCATAAGGATGAGATGGGTGACTATGATCCGGAAGAAATCCTTTTCATCGTACAAGGTGAGATGGAATATACGGAATCTTTGGACGAAGAATAGTCTGTATCAAAAGTATAGGAAAATCGCGGATGGGCATGGCTTCATCCGCGATTTTTTGTTTTTATGTGACCGGTGGCGTATTCAGAAAAAAGAAGATGGACGTGCCGATGAGAATGACACCCAATACACCGTAGAACAGGCGGGCTTGTCGCCGCCCTACATTTTGTACGATAAACTGGGTGTTTCGGGCAGTAAAGAACCAGTTCCAGTCCAATATGGCTGCCAGCAAGGCGATGATGCCTGCGACGGCGAAAATCCCTTGAACGATGTATTGGCTCATCAGAAATAAGAATTAAGAATTAAAAATTAAAGCGGGGGAAAAGCATGCCTTATTCAAAGCTCTCTAACGTGACTTCCCGCTCTCCGTTCTCCACTTCTTCGATGGTGACCTTGATGGTGTTGCCCGGCAAGAGTTCCTCTACCAGCTCCGGCCATTCTATGAAGCAGAGGGCGCCGCTGTAGAAGTAATCTTCGTAACCCATGTCATACACTTCTTCCAGTTTCTTGATGCGGTAGAAGTCGAAATGGTAAATCAGTTCGCCGGCAGTGTCGGAACGGTATTCGTTGACAATGGCGAAGGTAGGGGAGGTGATGACGTCGGAAACGCCCAACTCCTCGCAAACGGCTTTGATGAAAGTTGTCTTGCCCGCCCCCATTTTTCCGTAAAGAGCGAAGACGGTATTATCACCCATTTCAGCGATGAACTGGCGGGCGGCTTCGTGAATCTGGTCTAATGACTGAATTTTGATTTCCATTGTGTCTTTTGATTTAGCGTTGCAAATATAGCCAAAAACTTTTTCCTGTCTTGCAAATGGCATAGATAATGATGGAAAAGAATATGATGGATGCACCCGAGGGGACATTCAAGTAGAAAGAAATCATCAGCCCGCCCAGGCAACTGAGGTAACCGATGCCGATGGAAAGCCAGATGATGCGGTGGAACCGGTGCGAGAACAAGTTGGCGGTCATCTGCGGAACGGTGAGCAGCGAAATGACCAGCACGATGCCCACCATGCGCAGGCATGCCACGATGGTCAGCGCAATGAACATCATCAGTACATATTCGAATACCTGCACCGGAATACCTTGCGAGCGGGCAAACTCCCGGTCGAAGGCTACGTAGATGATGGGATGGAGATACAGCGCGAAAAACAGTATCAGCAGCAGGGCAAGCCCTCCCAATAGAGCGATGTCGCTCCAGGTAATCATGAGAATGTTCCCGAAGAGATAGGCGGACAAGTCGGGTGCGAATCCCGGCGAGAGGAAAGTGAACATGATGCCCAGTGCCATGCCCAATGTCCAGAATACGGCAATGGCGGAGTCTTCCCGCATGTCCTTCCGTTTGCTGAGCCACTCTACACCGAAAGCGGACAAGACTGCAAACAAGGCTGCCGACAGAATGGGGGAAATGCCGGTATACAATCCCAGGCCGATACCGCCAAAAGATGCATGCGTCAATCCGCCGCTGATGAACACTAGTCTCCGGGTAACGATGTACGTGCCTATCAGCCCGCAAGCAATGCTTGCCAGCAGACTGCCGATGAGGGCATGTTGGAAAAAAGTGTATTGCAGTAGCTCCATTTATTCAATTAAAAATTAAGAATTAAAAATTAAAAGTTGGATGTGGAGTGTTAGGAATGGGGGGTGAGACGGCGTTCGCCGATGATGAGGAACACTTCATCCTTGATGTTATCCGGCAAGGCTATGCCACGCAGTTGCAGGCTGCGCACCCACCCGGCTACGTCCGTGTCTTGCATGGTGTAGAACACGTCGCGGAACTCGTCTTCCTGCTCGGGAGTATAGGCATCGGGAGCGGTGCCGATGTATTTGTCCAGTTCTTCGTCATCGTAATATTCTATTTGCTTGCTGACGGCTGCCAGCAGGCTGTCACGTTCGCAGATTTCATGCTGTCCGCAGCACTCGGCATCCACTTCCTGCACTTCGGGCATGGCGTCCAGTTCGCCGCGGTCTATCTTCTTCTGCAGTTTCCGGTTGCGTATAATTCCGGCTGTGGCTGCCACGAGGGCAAGGACAATCAGGCTAATAATCAATATCCACATGGGCTTCCTTTTCTTGAAAAACATGTTCCATTAATAGAACGGACAAAGATACACATTGTTTTGTACACGACAAAATAATGAGTCAGATTGCAGGTAGGCAGATTACTTCCACCCGACGCAGGCATTACTTGCCTGGAACGCAGTATAAAACTACTTTGGATGCATCCTAATCTTAGAATGTATCCTTTATTCCTAAGAATAAAGGTTATATTCTTAAGAATAAAGGCTGTATTTCTAAGAATAAAAGCTTTATTCTAAGATTGCATTGCATCTTGGCAGACTTTAAATCCCGCCTTTTGCAAGTCTTCCCAGTAAGCAGGGTAAGATTTGGTAACGACCTGTGGTTCATTTATCCGTATTTGGGGCAGTACAAGGCAGGCGGGGGCAAATGCCATGGCCATACGGTGGTCTTCGTAGGTGGCGATGACGGGGTCAGCGTCTGCCGGGCAGCGTTCGCCATCCCACAACAAGATGCTGTCTTGCTCGGAGCGCACGACGTAACCCAGTTTACGCAGTTCCGTAATGAGGGCGGTGATACGGTCGGTCTCCTTTATTTTGAGGCTTTGCAGTCCAGTGAAGCGGAAAGGGATGTCCATCAGGCAGCAGGTGACGACAAAGGTCTGCGCCAGGTCCGGGATGTCCACCATGTCTTCGTCGAGACGGGTGGCGGGAGTACCCTTACGGATCAGTTTTACTCCCCGGTCTGTATATTCGGTATGGACGCCGAGGCGGGCAAAGACTTCCGCGCCGCGGCTGTCGCCTTGATAGCTGTGGGCGAAGAGACCGAGCAGTTCGATTTCTGCCGTATGCGCTTCTTCCTTCGTGCTGTCTTCACTTTCTTTCGCGCTACTTCTGTCTCCCCCTTTCATTTTTATTTTTTCATTTTTAATTCCTTCTATTGCCATCATCTGATACCAGTAAGAGGCGGCGCTCCAATCGCTTTCCACGGTGAAAGGAGTATCTGTGTATCCGCCGGGGCTGACGGTGATACAATCTTTGGAGGCCCAGTCGGTTTGGGCACCGAAGTCGCGCATCAGTTGCAGGGTCAGGTTGATGTAAGGGCGGGAGATGATGTCGCCCGTTAGGTGCAGGCGTAATCCTTGGGGGAGTACGGCGCCAATCATCAGCAGGGCGGATATATATTGGGAACTTACATTTCCGGCAAGGGATATTTCTTCGCCTTTCAATGCTGTGCCGGTGATGCGTAGTGGGGGGAAACCTTCGTTCCCGACGTATTCAATCTGAGCACCGAGTTCGCGCAAGGCGTCTACCAGTATGCGGATGGGGCGTTGCTGCATGCGTTGTGTACCGGTGATGATGCGGGTGCCCGGAGTTACGCTGAGGTAGGCGGTGAGGAAACGCATGGCGGTGCCGGCGGCAAGGATATCTATATGTCCGGGATTTCCGTCGAGGGCGCGAGTCATCACTATGGTGTCGTCACAATCGCTCAGATTGCGGGGCAGGATATTGCCGTGGGCAAGGGAGTGGAGGATGAGTGCCCGGTTACTGATACTTTTGGATGCCGGGAGCTGTATGGCTGCGTGCAGTGAGGCAGGAGCGGAAACGGTATATCGCATGGTCGTATTTGTTAAGTTACGGTGGTAAGGAGTTTTTTTATTGTCACTGCAAAAGTAGGATAAATCTTTGGGAAATGGAAAAAAGGAAACTTGTTTCTGTGGTTTCAATCTTTCGTTTATCTTTGCGGAGGTAAGTCCTGCTATCGGGACGGATAGATATAATTAAGCATCATTCTTATGGAAATAGATTTAACCACCCCCGCCTTGCTGTTTTCGGCCATATCGCTGATTATGCTGGCCTATACCAACCGTTTCTTGTCCTATGCCCAACTGGTGCGCACCTTGAAGGAACAGTACATGGAGAACCCGTCTTCGGTGAAGGCGGCGCAGATTGCCAACCTGAGGAAGCGGCTCTACCTGACGCGTGCCATGCAGGTGGCGGGCATCGGCAGCCTGCTGCTGTGCGTGGTCAGCATGTTCTTTGTCTATATCCGTCTCCATCTGCTTTCGGCCTATATCTTCGGTTTGGCGCTGATATTGCTGATTATTTCGCTGGCCATATCGGTGTACGAAATATATATATCGGTGAAGTCTTTGGAGATACATCTCAACGATATGCACGAGTAGAGGCTCTACGGGATGATGTTCCGTACGGGGAGTTCCAGTTCTCCCCAGTCAATCATGGCATTGAACAGCCTGACAGTAGAGAATGAAGGCAAGTCTTCCGGTCTGATATCTTTTTCCTGCAAGATTCCTTCTTCCAGCAAGGCTGCCCGTTTGGTCCCTTTCAGCAGGGGATGTGCCGGCGTGTACCAGTGGGTACCGTCGGAAAGGGCGATGTTGGCGATGGAGGTGTCTGTCAGCAGGCCTTGTTTCACAATCAGAATGTCGTCGCATGCGCCGCGCAGGGCAAAGAGGCAGTTCAGCGGTTCGCGTCCGGCGCTTTTGTAGGTGTAGTCGATGGTATCGGCCTGCATCAGTGCCAGCGAATGCACGTGCCGCACGGCGTAGGGGGAGTAGCTGAGGTCTTCAATACCTTTTTCACCATACACTACGCGTGCCTTGACGATGCCCGCCCCGGTGATGCCTGCTCCACAGCCGGGAGACGACAGATAATCGGACAGTTGCAGCGGTGTGCTTTCCGGCCAGAAGTGGGCGCGGGTATCGTTCAGCCTTCGGTTGTGGCGGGAAAGGTTGCAGACCCTTCCGTGGTCGATGCGTATGGTTTCAATAAATAGGCACATATATTTTCTGTATTACTTCGTTGTATTCGCTTTCCCACCGGCTTTTGGCGGTGATGCCGCCTCCTGCCTTGAAGTGGAGCTGGCCGTTTTCCTGCTCGATGAAGCGTATCATGACAGCGCTGTCCAGCTGTCCGTCGGCATAATGCCCCATGATGCCGGTGTAGAAGCCCCGGCGGTAGTCTTCGGCCTGGGCGATGATTTCTACGGTTTTGGGCTTGGGGGCGCCGGTGATGGAGCCGGCAGGAAGCAGGCGGAAGATGATGTCGCCCAGGTGTGCGGTGTAGTCTTCGGGCAGGGTGCCGCATATCTCGGAGCTGGTCTGGAGGATGGGGCCCTTATTGGTTTGCAGGCGGTCTATATATCGGTAGGAGGTCACTTCGACGTGTTCCGAAACCATGCTGAGGTCGTTGCGTATCAGGTCGACGATGGTGGCGTGCTCGGCTGCCTCTTTGGTGTCCTGCATCAAGAGCTGTTCCGCATCGGGCAGGGTGGCGTCGATGGTGCCTTTCATGGGGAAGGACTTTATCTTGCCCTTCTCTATGCGGACAAAGATTTCGGGGGAGAAGCAGACGAACCGGTCTTTCAGCCACAGCTTGTACAAGGCTTCGGAGTGGAGGAATATTTCTTCCAGTGTCAGATTGGTGGTGACGGGTACCCGGCAAGTGAGGTTCGTCAGGTAGCTGTTGCCTGCCAGCAGGTTTTGCTTCACGAGGTCGAACGAATGTCTGTATGCGGCGGGGGAAGGGGGAGTGATGTCCCACTGGATAGGGCCGGCGCATCGGGCGGCTGTGCTTCTGGCAAGGGCTGTTGCAGCCGTCTCCGTGTTGCCTGCCTTCGGGAATTGGAAAAGGCAGGTGGCGGGGTCTATCCGGTCGAGGGGCTCAATGTGCGACTGCTCTTGCGCGTAGTCTACGATGAAGAGGAAGGGCACATTGGCTCCGGCCAGTGCGTTCATGCGGGCAATGGTTTCTGTCCGGCTGTACGTCTTCATGCGTCAATAGACTGCGGAGGCTATCACCTGGATTATCAGAATGAGGAACACCATGGCAATGGGATATACCGTGGCATAGGCCACGCTCGGTATGTTGCTGTCCGTCATGGAGTCGGCGGCGGCAAGGCCGGGCGTACTGGTCATGCCGCCGGTGATGGTGCCCAGCAGGTCGAGAATGTTTATCTTGAACACGAACAGGCCTACGCATACTGCCACCAGCATGGGCACCAGCGTGATGGCGGCGCCTACGCCGAACAAGAGCCAGCCGCTTTCCTGGAACGTGGCCATCAGATTCCGTCCTGCCGATGTCCCTACTTCGGCAAGGAAGAGCAGCAGTCCCAGCTGGCGCAGCAGTTGGTTGGCAGGGCCGGACATGGACCACAGAATGGGGCCGGTCTTTCCGATGGCGCTCAGGAACAAGGCGACCATCAGGATGCCTCCCGTCAGTCCCGGAGAGAACGACAGACTGTCCGAGAAGGAGATGTTGAGCTTGCCGAAGAGCACGCCCAGCACGATGCCCAGGGCGATGGGGAAGAAGTCGGTGTCGGACAGTTGCTTGGTGTCGTTGCCCAGCAGGCGTGCCACTCCCTTGATGCCGTCCTTCTCGCCCACCACCATCAGCTTGTCGCCGAATTTCAGGGCGAGGTCGGGCGAGGGGGAGAGGTCGATGCCGCTTCGGCGGATGCGGGTGACGGTGCAGCCGAAGTTCTTCATCAGGTTGAGGTCGCCCAGCTGCTTGTTTATCATATCCTTCTTGGTGAGCAGCAGGGATTCAATCTCCTGCATGTCTACGAGTGGCAGTTCGCCTTCTTCGCGTTCGCCCACGAGGACGGCGAGCTGGTTTAAGGCCTCTTCGCTACCCACGGCTTGTATGTAGTCTCCCTCGTGCAGGATGGTCTGGGCGGTGGGGATGGCTATCTGCTCGTTGTGCTTGTGGCGTGAGATGACGGCTCCGGTCATGGCGCGCGCATTGATTTGCATCAGGCTCCGGTCGAAGACGGCGGGGTTGGTTACGCGGAACAGACAGGTTGTCAGTTCCGGGAACTGGCTGCGGCGTTCCTTCTCCAACCGGCGCGCCTCCTTGTCGAGGTCGATGCGCATGATACGGGGCAGCAGCTTAACGAAGAGAATCACGCCGATAACGCCGAAAGGATAGGCAATACCGTAAGCGATGGATGCCAGTGGGGAATGGGTGCTGTCAATGGCAACGGCGAGTCCCGGCGTACTGGTCAGGGCACCGGCTATCAGTCCCACGACACTGGGAGTATCGATGTCGAAGGCATATTTCAGTCCTACTGCCGTCAGGGCGGCGGAGCAGATGATGAGCAGGGTGATGATGATAAGCGTCTTGCCCTTGCTCCGGAAGGAGTCGAAAAATCCGGGACCGGCCTGGATGCCGATGGTGAAGATGAAGAGCACCAGTCCGAAGTTTCCTAATTCTTTGGGGATGATGACACCGAAGTGTCCGAACAGCAGGGCAATGAAGATGACGGCGGAGACGTCGAGCGAAAGCCCTTTAATCTTGATTCTTCCCAACATGAAGCCTAAAGCCACAATGAGAAAGAGCGCGAAATAGGAGGAGTTTAACAAGTCAGCAAACATAATCAGTTAAAGAGTTAGGAATTTATGTCACAAAGATAGTGCAAAAAAGTGAGATAGAAAAAGTCTTGCTTCCTTGTGGCATATAAAAAAAGATGATGTGCCATCAACCGTTTTGACACATCATCTTAATATATATATCGGCCTATATGACCGGTATTCCTGCGTGGGGCAGGGCGGTACTTATTTTTCGAGTTCCTTCAGCAGTTCCTCTACGGCAGCTTTCAGCTGTGTGTCTTCTCCCTTCACGATGGTCTCGGGTGAATTGGCTACTTTGATGTCCGGCCCCAGCTGCGAGTTCTCCAGATAGCTGCCGTCCGACAGGCGGTAGCCCACGACGGGGATGCCGAATACCAATGACGGGTCTTGCAGGCGTTCCCACGACACGCTGGTCATGGTTCCCGGCACGGGCATGCCTACCAGCTTGCCCAGTCCGCGGTGGCTGTAAACCCACGGCGGGCCGTGCGCCTTGGAGGATCTATGGGAG
>OGQT01003136.1_pt1 | contig 10884 bp, 8 predicted proteins | sample 1553261 | NCBI WGS metagenome assembly OGQT01 (sample SAMEA2579992, study PRJEB22360) | human gut metagenome | biome: human gut; feature: human-associated habitat; material: faeces | place: Denmark | collected 2008/2010
CGTAGTTGCGCCGCCCCCCGCCCCCCCCCCCCCCCGCCACAAGCCACGATGACAACACCCCCGCGAAAGACGGCGTTGAGAAAACTTACGAAAAAGTCAAGAACGCTGTCAAGAAAGGTTATAAGGTAACCCGCGACGGCACCGTCAGTACCGCCGAAAAGGTGGCTGACGGCACCGCAAAGACATACGACAAGGTCGCTGACGGCACCGTGCAGACCTATGACAAGGTAGCCGAAAAGACAACCGATGTTTACGACAAAACCACCGAAGGCACCGAAAAGGTGGCAGGCAAAGTAGCCGACGGCACCGCCGAGACCTACGACAAAGCCAAAGACGGCACCGTCGAGGTCTATGACAAAACCAAGGAGGGCACTGTCGAAGTCTATGACAAGACGAAAGATGGCACCTTAAAGACCGCCGGGAAAGTCGCCGACAAGTCGGCCGACATATACGACAAGACCAAGACCGGCACCAAAAAGGTTGCGAAAAAAGTAGCCGACGGCACAGTCGAGACCTACGACAAAGCCAAAGAAGGCACCGAGAAAGTCGCCGACAAAGTAGCTGACAAGACCGTCGACATCTTCCACAAAATCAAAGAGAAACTCTGACATTCCGCCCCGTCACCCCAAAAAGATTACGCCGTTGCGCTCCAAATTGCACAACGGCGTAATCTTGTGTTGCCACGCACGAAATCTATTTGATGCCAACGCCCGGCTCAGCAGGGGTAGACATCTTAATGAGTCCTCTACGTCAGTCTATAGGCCTGAGGTCATACCTCCTCGAAATAGTCGGTATCGATTTTCTTGATTTCGTAAACGACACGGTTGGTCACGCCCACGTTGTGCTGTATCATCAGCTCGGCAAGACGGCGGCCGTTTATTTTGGCGATCTTCACGTTCGACGGGTTATAGTCATACGCCTCGCGTGTAAAATCAGAGGTGGTGATGAACACACCCTTTTTGCCGCTCTGGCCGGCAAGCGCGCCCACAAAGCTCTGCAGCTCCTTGCGGCCCACATTATTGCCGGGTTGCCAGCGCTTTGCCTGGATGTGCACCTTGTCGAGGCCAAGTTTATCCTCGTCGATGATGCCGTCAATTCCCCCGTCGCCCGAACGCCCCGTAATTTTTCCGGCGCCATAGCCCATTTTCATCAGCAGATCCACCACCAGCCCCTCGAAGAAATGGGCGCTCTGCAGCATCACCTTTTCAAGAAGATCGTCAACGAGGGTAGAGGTAATGTATTTGTAATTGTCGTCGATAATCTCCTCGGGCGTGCGCTGTGACGCGGGTGTATCATAGGCATTCTCAGATATCGGCTCGTCGGCCCGGGCATTCCCCTTCACAAATTCGGCGAACGCCGGAAACCGCAACAGATCCTTTGCCGTCAGCGACTGCGGACCGGTTGCCAGAAACGCCGCCCCCTCCTGCTACAGCATGTACTTGCCGCGCGACACCACATCAAGCAGACCGGCCTTGCTGAGATAGAATTTAGCCCAGCCCACGCGGTTGCGTATCACCGTCTGCCGCTTGCTCTTCAACAGCTTGACACGTTCGGCCTCAGACAGCCCGAAGACATCACACATCTGCCGCGTGCACTCGGCAAGCGACATCGTCTGGTGCGTCAACAACAGTTTCAGCAACGGCAACATACATTCCTCATAGGTCGGTATCATGGGCTCTTTCTTCTGCTTATGTTCTTCTTTCCTGCAAATATAACGTTTATACCTCTGAACCCAAAGCCTTTTCCCCGAAATCCCTCAAAAAAACATCAATAGGGTCAATCGAAGAGAAACAGTTGTTGAGAGCCCTTGCCTTGCGCATGTTCTTTTATCATACCCTTATCCATGCATAAGCGCCTCAGATCAAGTCTCATCAACAATTTCTTTGTTATCACCCTTTTTGCATCCATGAATATCAACGATTTCAATAACGATTGTATCTCATGACTGTTAATGGCAGCATATATATTCCGGGCATCGTCAGCTCCGTCAAAATCAAGCTGATAGCATGTATCATCAACCATAATCGGTTTCCCTTGGAATTGCGAGACCAGCACGAATCTGATGTTTTTATACAACGATGATACCACTATCTTATAGGGCTTGAACGAATAGTCACCCACCCCGAATATGCTGAATTTGTCTTTCCCGTTATAGATGCTGCTTTTCCGATTTGAAAACGCAGATTCATGGCTGGTGAGATAAGAATACGCCAGCGGGTGGGTATGTTTCAGAGATGATGTATTCTCCCCGGTTCTGCGTTGTGGCACTATCAGGAATTTCTTGAAACACCCCTCACTATAATTATTGATATCTGAACTCTTCAACAAGGGATAAATCAGATCCTCTTCTATATTTACAGATTCGCCCAGACCGTTCACATACGCGCCGCTTACCCTTGTAAGTTCAAGAACAGAGGCACAGTCATGCTTAATTCCTGAGCGCCAGACAAAATCGGAAACGCTATCATATCTCACAAAACTTCCATACATGTCAACATCCGATACAAAAGAATTGTCAACCCATCCATACTTTTTGACAAAAGTATTCGTATAAAAGTCCTTTATCTTACAGATAACGGCAGGATTACGGTTAAACCCGGCTGAAAAGCACGACGCGTCAACCGACACATTAAATTCCGACGACGCATCAATAAGATTCTGCTCAATATCCCCGATATTAAGAGGTTCGACATGTTGTTTCTCCATGACATTCCGTATCACGGAGTTTTTGAGAAGAAAAGAGATGCCCCCTTTATTAAGGTGCGACAGCTTAAGTAATCTCAGCGTGATATATTCACTTATATCAAAATTGCTTTTACCGGTAATGGCATCGATACCCCTCAATCCATATATATTTCTTTTCACCGGAACATTATCGGAATTCTGCTTTCCCTGACGGCTATTGGTTACCCATGGGGGGTTACCCATAATTGCAAGATTCAAATCGAGACACCTGCTCCTGTCTATTATTGCAGAGAAATCAAATTCAAAAAAATCAGCATTATATATGTGGATTTCAGGCCGTTTCTGGGTGCATGGCGTGTTGAGCGCATTCTGCAGCAGGTTGAATTTCAATTCAGAAACATACCGGCTGTTTATCTCTAACGCATGAATTTCTGAAACATCACGAAACACATCCAGCGCTGAAAACACAAATGCGCCGACCCCGCATGTCGGTTCTATTACAATATCAGGCTCGCCATGCCTTGAGAGATGATACTCGCATACTTTTTTCGCAAGAGCACGTGGAGTCTGCCAGTCACCGTATGCGACCTTATCCTCACCGACAAGATGGCAGTCTCCATAATGCGCAGAAATAAAATCATCTTTCTCATCATCTGATGAAAAAAATTCAACTATGCCACTTATCTGTCTGATGATTAAATTGGCGTCCCGGCAGTTGACCTCCCGTATCCTGTCAATCAGTTCATTCATTTGGAAATCCGTACAATCTGCTCAATTCCATCAACATTGTCTGTCAAAGATACGATACGCCCATACTGGAGCCGCCATTGAAGTGCATTTGAAATCGTCAGATAACCGATTTGAGGGGGATTCCGCAATATCTCGCCTGACATCTCATATAATGAGACTTCATCGCCCGGAATATTATGATCAACCAGAAATGCGAAAACATCATCCTGATTACCATGATTTGAAATTATGTTCCGAATTCCGGTCGTTGTCTGGTAATCGGCAGTCCTGTATTTATCCACGAAACTGCAGGCCACAAAATCCAGCGTTCCACTCTTGCTTTGCAGGTCATCGTGCTTGTCATATACAAAGACAATCAGGTTGTAACCCAATCCAAAAATTTTCTGCTTACTATCCTTGAACGGACAGCTTGATTGCGGCCGTCTTATAGACGTCACTTTTATGTCAGTATTGACTGAGGGTAAATCAAGTCCGCTTGCCGAATTACCTACCGACAGATCATAGTTCTCTTCAAGATGCTTTTGGAAAAGATGCTCGACATACGTACCAACAGCCTTCCCATCGGTAATTCCAAATAATTCCGGCTTGTACACACCGGAATTAAGCTTACAGAATATCTCAGCCTCCGTAATCAGAGTTTCTATCGTAAGTTTTTTCTTCATATAGCAAATTTAGCATTAATTATCGATACTTACAAACAAGAGACAGATACAAAGGAACAGGGAACGGAATGTTCCGTTCCCTGTCGCTGTACCCGGACCCGGGCTCGAACCGGGATGGATTGCTCCAACGGTGTTTGAGACCGTCGCGTCTACCGATTCCGCCATCCGGGCATTGTGGCGGTAACGGGTGCAAAGTTACATATTAATTTTCTAATCTGCAACCGGTATTTTAAACCGGCAGAATCCAAAATCCCTAAGACCCTAAAGTCCTTAAAGCCCCTAAAGACCCTAATGACCTTAAAGACCCTCTTGACCTTAAAGACCCTCTTGACCTTAAAGACCCTCTTGAATGCCCGGGGGTCAGAAAGAGTACGAGACGCCGAGCGAGGGGATGAGGGCGCGGGTCTTGTAATCGGCGGTGAAGGTGCCGGTGAGGGGGAGGCGCGGCTTCACGGCGGCGGGAATCTGTGCCTGGTCAAGCATGCCGTTATAGATGGGTGCCAGGAAATCGTCGTATTCGCCGGTGACACCCTTCTTGCCCGACGAGAATACGTACATGAACGCCAGATCAATCGAAAGCCCCTTTACCGGGCGGAACGACAGCCCGACGGCCGGTTCATATTTGGTCATGCCGGGGGTCTCGGGGTTGTAGTAGTTGTCGTTGACGGGCGAGAGGTCCACCATCAGGCCGGCACGCAGGTCTAGGCGGTCGGTTGTGGCGAACTGGCCGCCAAGGTGGAATGTCCACGAGTTGTGATAGTTTTTGGTAAGGTGCTGGTCAAACTGGTGCTGATTGGCGAACGTGATGTCGAGCTGACGGTATGTGCCCCAGCCGTTTAGCTGCGCGTCAAAGGCCAGCGTCAACCGGGGAATGGGCTTATAGGCTGCGCCGAAGGTGAACACATAGGGTGCGGGCATCGAGGCGTCGAAGTTGGTTGAGTTGAGGTTGTCGAGCGTCTGACCGAGAATCTGACGTGCCTGCTCGTCGGCATACGACACCGAGGCGTCGCCGGCCTTGACGTGCATGGTCTGTTTCGAGCGGAACGAGGCACCGACGTTCACCTTGTCGCTGATTTCATAGAGGGCGCCGACATTCACGCCGAGGGCAAGCTCAGACTTGCCGTTGAGGTTCACCGATGCCGGTGTTACGCCGGGATACTCGGCCAGCTGGCCATACTGCCCGGTGAGGTTCATGAGGCCGATGAGCTTGTTGAGCGACGAAGGCGACACAAGCCCCTTGTTGAGGTCGACCGAGCCCCACGAAATCATGAGTCCGGCGCCGACAGACAGTTTCGGAATGGGGCGCCACGAAAGCGTGGGCTGCACCGTCATCACCTTGAGGCTCACCGACTGGTTGAGCACTGCGCCGGGCCACGACTGTCCCCAGTCGATCGACGAGCCGTAAGGGGTGTAGAATGTCACACCGCCATAGAAATTGTCGTAGATGCGGAACGCGGCCGAAAAATTCATCGGCGTCGCGATTTTCGACGACGTGTTGTATTCGGTGCCGCCATAGGTGCACGTGGCGGTCGACTTGATGGCGCTGACGGCGCCCGAGATTTCAAACGTCTTGTCAGAGAAGGCCAGCGCGCCGGGATTGAAAATCTGGCTTTCGGCGCCGAGTTTCATCGCCACGCCTACATGGCCCATACCCTCCTGTTTGGTGCTGAACGTGTTTACCTGGTAGCCTTCAGCGGCCGCAGACAACACCGACACCCCCATTGCGAGGGTCAACATTGCTTTTTTCATAAATATGCTTTTCAAAAATTCCGCCAAAATTACCAATTATTTCCCAAATAGCAAAATCAAGCAAACGTTCGGCGCAATAATACTCTATCAGTCAGAAGAATAAAAAAACAGGCGTCATGCAGATTGAATTCCGCATGACGCCTGTTTTCAGCCGATAGCCGCTGCGCGATCAGAAGATGATCTGCAGACGTGCCTCGATGGTGTTGACGTGGCGTTTGGGCACCAGGCCGTCAACGTAGCGGTCGCGTACCATGGTGTACGAGTAGCGCAGACGGGCCAGCATCCACTTGTTGATGTAATAGTTGAAAGTGCACGACGCATCCTGCGAGATACCGCCGAAGATTCCGGCGCTGCGGTCTGATGCATTGGTGTAATTGTAGGCCACTACCATTTCAAGCGACTTCGGGGCGGGTGTGGCCATACCGCAGTCGGCGTGGCTGTAACCGTAGTTGCCGCCGATGGCCAGCCAGCGCAGCATGCCGTAGGCACCCTGGGCCGTGTAGTTGCCCAGACCACCCTTGCGGGCCACATTCATGTAGTAATACTGAGCCTCAAGAGCCATGTTGTTGTGAATGAACAGCAGTTCGGGGGTCATCTTGAACAGGCCGCGGGCATCGGTGATGTTGGCCTGCAGAGCCGTGACTTTCGATACGCGGGTGGGGAAGTTGGCCGAATACTGGAATCCGGTGTGGTCGTAGGCCGTGGGCGAGGTGTAGTTAAACGCCCAGCCGATCTGGAATGCGTTGCCGGCCTCGGTCATCGGGCGCCATACCAGGCGGGTCTGCGCGCCCCAGCCGTTCTTGCCCAGGGTATTGGCGGCGTTCGAAGCTGCCGCGCCTTCGAGGAATACCGTTGTCCCGGCAAAAAACTTGGCCTTGTCATAGACCCACATAAGGCCCAGATAACGCGGGTTGGCATAGAAGAACTCGTTTGAAGTGGGCTCCTCGTATGAGGGTTTCATCGACGAGCTGGTCTCGGAGTTCAGGCCGAACTGCGGCACGAAGTAGCCGAGTCTCAGCAGGTTGGCGGCGTTGAAGTCATATTCCAGATAGATATCCTTGAGGCCGACTTTCGCATTGGCGAAACCTATATCGATTTTGGCCTTCCACTTGCCGTACGAGGCCTTGGCGCCAAGACGCACATCGGCGATCGTGCCGCCGTCTACAAATTTCTTGTCTGAACTTTCGGCGTCATCGTCGGGCAGGGCGTCGTTGCCCCCCATGTATACCGCGCCGTCCATGAGGATTCGGCCGGTGGGCTGGATCTTGAACTGAGGTTTCGCGTCATCCTGCGCCATAGCCGCAGATGCGCCGAGCACCAGTGCCAGCATCGTGATTGATAGAGTCTTCATAATCCTGATGAATTTTTACCTTAGATATATTATTTGAACTTACGTATCTCCGGGTGTCAGTCGGTAGTGGTGGGTGTGGGTACCGGGGTGCCCTTGGCTACCTTGCCGGCTTTCTTGAGCTGGCGGAATTCGGCCTTTGCCTTCTCAAGCTGAGCCTGGAAACCGGGGTCGGCATGCAGACGGGCCACTGTGACGGCTCCGGTGATTCGGCCGGCGTCGACATCGCTCTGGAAGTGGTAACCGCAGATCACGCGGCTCTCGCCCATCTCATAACCGCGTTTCAAAATCTCGTTCTGGCGCTCGGGGTTGATTTCGGCCAGCACAAGGGCTGTGGCCCAGCCAATCGATGTGTGGCCCGAGGGATACGAGCCGTTGGTCGAGAGTTCTGCCTGCTGTTCGGGGTTGCATGTATCCTCGTTGTAGAACGAGAAGGGGCGCTGGCGATTATAGTGATTCTTGGCCTCGCGAGTGCCGAGGTCGCCGGCATCCTCGCGCATCCCCACGATAAGTTTCAGAATCTCGGGGGTATTCTCGTCGATCTCCACGCCGAAAGCCTCAGAGAAAGCCTCGGGAACGCCGTTGCCTTCTACATGGGCATCCTTGAACGCCTGGTCGCCGCGCGGGGTGTTGCGCATTGTCTTGCCCCAGTTGTAGCGGGCCTGGTCGTTGAGGAACGTGATTGACGCGCCATCGGGCGGAGCGGGCAACAGCAGCATCGAGTTGGGCACGTCACCCTCCTGCAGGAAAAACAGATCGGGATTGGTGCGGTGATCCTTGACCTTTTTCGCCGGCTCCTGGGCGGCAACGGTCAGTGACGCGGTAATGAACAGGGCGATAGCGCCCACACGAGAGATAGTGGCAAAACAGTTTTTCATATCTGGTTGAAGTTTAAGATTTCGCATCAATATAATGAAACGGAGCCCCCGATTAAGGGAGGACGATACCATGACGGCAATATTACATTTATGATACTTTAACAACTTCTATAACCATTGGTTTAACACCGCGCCTATGTTATTTAACATTTTTGAAACATTTATGACACAAGCGCACCCTTTCGCGGCTGACGCCGCAAAAGAGTGCGCAAAATTAACTTAAATTTCTTAAACGGGCAAATGCCCCTTGAAAGCAGGCGCCCTTTTGGGGAGTGGATAGGGTCTTTAAAGTCTTTAAAGTCCTTAGAGTCCTTAGCGCCCCTAATGACCTTAATGACCTTAATGACCTTAAAGACCCTAAAGTCCTTAAAGACCCTAAAGACCTTAAAGACCCTGGCCCCAAACCCACGCTCAAAGCACCCCGGTTCAGAAGGGGTAGCCGATTGCCAGATGGAAGGCCAGCGAGTTCTTGAACGAGGTCATGTTGTAATAGCCGCGCTTGCCGGTATCGTAGGGGGCGTGGATGCCCACGCCGAGGTCGCCGCGCAACACGAGCATGCCGATGTCGAAACGCAGGCCCACGCCCGTGCCGAGGGCGATATCCTTCAGGAATGTGCTCGCTTTCAGTTCGCCGCCGGGACGCAGGGGGTCTTTCTTCAGCAGCCAGACGTTGCCGGCGTCAACGAACAGCGCGCCATGCAGGGGGCCGACGATGGGGAAACGGTACTCAACGTTAAACTCGAACTTGAATGTACCGGTCTGGTCGAAATAGGTGTCGCGGATCGACTTCGGCGGCCGGTAACTGCCCGGGCCGAGCGAGCGCACGGTGAACGCGCGTATGGAGTTGGCGCCCCCGACATAGAACTGCTCGGCATACGGAACCTCAGATGCATTGCCATAGGCATGCGCCGCACCCACAGCCACGCGCGACACAAGCCAGTTGTCGCCGCGGAAACGGTGCCCGTAGACAAGCTGGGTCGTACCCTTTATGAACTGCGAGAAGGGGGTGCCGAACAGTTTCTTCTCGCCATGCTGACCGGCAAGCTGGTAGATGCTCCAGAAAAGGTTGCCAGCCTCGGTGACCGAGAACTGCCAGTTCAGGGTGTTGTCTGACCCGAAGGAAGTGTCATACATATATGAATATGACAGCTGGGGGATGAACTGGCTGCGGAACGACAGCGCGATGGCCGGGTTCACGTTTATGATTGAGTCGAAGACCTCGGTGGTCTTCATCAGTTTCGTATAGGTGAGCTTGAACGGGGTGAGCGTATGCGACGAGTGTCGCGACGACTGCCAGTCGTAGCTGAACGACATGTTGAACTGTGCCATCTTGAAGTAGTGCGGACGGTTGAGCACATCGGCGTTCAGCGAGAAACGGGTCCAGTTCAGGTTGCGGTTGCGCCGCTTTATGAACCCCGGCGCCAGCATGCGCGGCACGGCAAGCGACGTGGTGATGCCCAGCTCGTATGAGTTGAACACCGACGAGGCATGCTTGCCCGTCTGCCACTCGTAGTTGCCGGTGAGGGTGACACCGAACTGCTCCCCTCCCCCGAAAATGTTGTGGTTGGTGACGCCCAGCAGCACACCCGGACCGATGTATGAGTTCGACTTCGACGAGGCGTTCAGCTCTATGGTGGCCTCAAGGGGCACGTCGAACGTGCACGACACCAGCACGTCGAGTGTCGGGTCCTTGGCCGCCGTGTCGGGCACCACGTTTATGTCTATGGCGTTGAAGATGCCCAGGCGCGCCAGACGTGTCTGTGTGGAGTTCATGCGGCGCACCGAGAAATATTGCCCCTTGCGGAAGGTTATGCACTCGGGCAGCAACTGCGGGCGCAGACGCGACGGTTTCATCTGTATCAGCGTGCCACGTGAGGTCTCTATGGTGTCGGGCGTCCCGCCCCCCTTGTTGCGGAAGGCGTACATGGTCACCTTGCCGGTGCGGTAGCGCGCCAGCATCGGTGCCGGAATGTTGTTAGCCAGCATCATGCGCAGAGCAATTTTCGTGGGCGCCATCAGCGAGTCGGCCAGATACTCGATGTAGTCGGGACGGAAGAAATAATATCCCCTGTTACGCAGAGCGTTGGTGATGCGCGTGCGGGCCACCGACAGAGAGTCGACACTGTAGCGCATCCCCGGTTTCAGGTAGGGATCCTTGCGGGCCACCGAGTCGATCAGGTGGTTCAGCATGCAGGTGTCGGGCAGAAACTCTATGGAATCAAGATGATACGCCGGCCCGGTCTCGATATCGTAGATTATGGAGCCTTTCTTCGGATTCTTCCCCTGCACGAGGCTGTATGTGGCGTGTCCGCGGAAGAAACCGCTGTTGTCAAGAATCTCGTCGACCGATTTCACACGCAGCTCAGGCCGCACGTCCGACACCAGCACAGGCTGGGTCACCAGTTTGTTGTAGACCCACTTTTTCAGTCCCCCCTTTGGTTCGGGGCCGCTGTTGTAGACCCAGAGGCCGAGCGGAAAAGGAATCCTCATCGACGAAGAGCCGAACAGCGCGTTGTTCGGCGGGTACGCCACGGCCGAATTTATGGCCGAGGCCACCGCCTCGGGAGCCTTCGAGCCGTCGGGGGTCTCGATGCGCACTTTCTTTATGCCGGTGTAGAGCACCTCACCCTCGGGGATACGTTTCGTGGTCGAGCATGCCGACAGCAGTCCGGCGACGGCAATCACCGCCACGAGTCTCACAAATATGTCAGTCGGCTTTTTCATTCTCTGTCTGTTGCTGGGTTGATTTTGCGGGTGTAGCGTCAGCCTTGTCAGTGACTGCCGGAGAGGCCGGCGCGGGCGCGCGCAGAAC
>OGQT01003140.1_pt1 | contig 10876 bp, 7 predicted proteins | sample 1553261 | NCBI WGS metagenome assembly OGQT01 (sample SAMEA2579992, study PRJEB22360) | human gut metagenome | biome: human gut; feature: human-associated habitat; material: faeces | place: Denmark | collected 2008/2010
AAGGCGGAAAACTCATGAAAAAAAGACAGCGGGAGGTAAGGCTGATGCGTGCGGGAATACAGCTGGCATTTTTTATTGCCGCCCCGTCTCTGTTTTCTACAGCCTTTGCAGGGATCAAATCGATCTTTCTTGCCATTGCGGCCGGTCAGCCGGTGGAGTGGAATTCCTTTCTGACTGTAATGGCAGTGCTTCTGATCTTTACCTGCTTTTTCGGAAGACATTTCTGCGGATATGCGTGTGCATTCGGATCTTTCGGAGATGCCGTATATGAAGGCTTTTCCTGGATCCGGATGAAATGCTTTCACAAAAAAAAGAAACCGGCTCTTTCCGAAAAAATGGTTCACGGGCTTCAGAAAGTTAAATATATCGTACTGGCACTGATCCTGCTTTCCTGCCTTACAGATGTATACGGAAAGCTTACGGGAACCAGTCCGTGGGATGTTTTTTCCATGCTCACGGCAGGACGGCTCCCGAACAGCAAATATCTGGTGGGAATTGTGCTCCTGGTGCTGATCATTGTGGGAATGTGTACACAGGAAAGGTTTTTCTGCCAGTTTCTCTGTCCCATGGGAGCGGTTTTTGCATTAATGCCAATCCTTCCGGGCGCACTGTTTCGGAGAAACCGTGAGAAATGTCCGCCGAAATGTGGTCTCTGTAAAAAAAGATGTCCGGCTCATCTGGATATCGACGGCGACACAGGCAGATCCGGCGAATGTCTTTGCTGCCACGCATGTGCCGCAGCATGCCCGAGAAAAAATATTCACATTGGAACAATTGAGGAAAAATGATCTATGAGATATCAGGCTCTGAAAAAGAAAACTTTTCTGGCAACAGCTACATTTACAGGAATTGCGGTGTTGTTTCCTGTGCTGTGCATGGCTGCTTCGGAAAATGATGTACAGACATATACCGATACAGATTTTGCAATGGATACTGTGGTATCAGAAACACTCTATACCACAGGTGACGATATAAACAGTAAGCTGACAGCTGTGCTGACAGATGTGGAGACGAACCTTCTTTCCTGGACCAATGAGAAGTCCCAGATCTATAAGGTGAATGCAGACAGCGGAAAAGATACGGAGATTTCCGACGAGCTTTCCGGATACCTGAAACGTCTTCTGAAGATCGCAGAGGATTCTGACGGAGCCTTTGACCCAACCATCGGGAAGCTGATCCGCCTGTGGGATATTGGAGGGGAAAACCAGAAAATTCCGGAAGAAGCAGAAATTAAGAATGTTCTGAAGGATTCCGGATATCAGAAGATTTTTCTTGACGGAAATACGGTCCACATGGAGGAGGGCTGTTCTCTGGATCTTGGAGCAGCGGGAAAGGGTATTGGCTGTGACCTGATCCTTAAAGAACTGGAAACAAAGAAGGATGTAACAGCAGCACTTATGAATCTGGGAGGAAGCAGTGTCATGACCTACGGAAGCAAGCCGGATGGTTCTTCCTGGAATGTGGCAGTGACAGATCCCAGAGCTGAAAATGAGGATGACTATCTTGGTGTGGTTGCCTTAAATGGTACAGAATTTCTTTCCACATCCGGAGATTATGAGAAATATTTTATCGAAAATGGTGTAAGGTATCACCACATTATGGACCCGTCTACCGGCTATCCGGCAGAAAGCGGAGTGACCGGGGTAACGGTAGTCTGTGACTCAGGTCTGGAGGCAGATGCGCTTTCCACAGCATGTTTTGTGCTGGGGGTGGAAAAAGGGACACAGCTGTTGAAAGCTTACGGTGCAGACGGACTTTTTGTGGATGAAGACCATCATGTGTATCTCACTGAGGGGATGAAGGAGCGGTTCAGCCTGCTTGCGGATTCCTATAGTGTGGAGGATATTGCAGAGTGAAGCTGATCTCCCGGCGATCCGGTTTATGACTGTTTGGCAGAGGGGAATGCTCATATCCGCAGTACTTGCGATAGTAAACCTGGAAAGGGTTCTATAAATATATCATATTTTTAGGAGGAATAAGCAATGCAGAAGTGGAATCTATTGAAAAAAACAGCTCCATGCATTTTAAGTCTTGCAGTGGCAGCAACAACCTTTCCGACCGCTGTAATGGCATCTGATCTTGATGCAGCCGTGGTTTCCGAGGCAGAGGCAGGAGATACGGAGGATTTTGGCACAGAGGAAACGGCAGAGGATACTGAAGCTGTAGCAGAAGAAGCTATAGAGGATGCTGCAGACATAACAGAAGAAGCAGCAGAGGATGTAGCAGTACCAGAAGCTGCTGCAGACGAGACAGAGGATATCCAGCAGGAAGATGCAGCAGAGGAAGCAGACCTGTTCTCTACAGGGGAAGAGGATTTCACAGAAGGCGATGAAGTGGCGGAAGCATTTTCCGATTCTGACCAGCTGACAGGCGAGTATCAGTACGTATATGCAGGACTTACCTGGGGTGAGTACTGGGCAGCAGAAGGCGTATATGCAGCTGGAGATACAAGCTCTTCAGAAGAGAAGGATTCACATAGTGAGTTTGATACAGGAGCTTTTGATACAGTAACAAGAGCGACTGCAAATCATGGACTCCACAGAGGAAGCTATCAGACAGAAGCTACGATCATTGCTGAAGACGGAACCAGATTTGACGTATCCTACTGGGAGGATAAAGGAAGCACACTTTATCTTACAGACGGTTCCAAGGTAAAATGGAACAGAGGCAGTATAACAACAGAAGATGGAAAAACCTATACGATGGATCATTATGAGATATATGGTCTGAAATATGTCCCGGTAGCAGTTAAGACCGCAGATTTTGCAGATTTCTGCAAAAAGTATAATGTTGTACAGGATGGAGCTGTGCTCTCCGGAGGATACAGTGAAAACAATCTCCAGTATTACAAAGGCCTTGTGGCAGACGTAAATGCACAGACAAATGGTCTGAAATATGTGGAGAAAAATGGTGACGGCTTTACATTTACAGCAAGAAAATCAGACGGAACAGCTTCCGGTATCAAGGATCAGGCGTTAAAAACAGCAACAGAGATCAAGCCGAGTGTAAAAGCAGCAAGCGGAAGCTACGGCGAATTCCTCCGTGTGGATCTCAATGGAAATTATGGCGATCTTGGTGCAAATATGCAGGCTGTACGCTGGGATTATTATGGAGATGATTCCACATATACAAAATGCCTCGCTTCTTATGGAACCAAGTTTGCCGCAGATAACTGGATGCATAAAGCAATGGGAATCCAGCTTGGACTTACAAAATCTGCACGCTGCAAGCTTCCGGGAGGAACAGACGGAACAGGATACTGGAAACTGACAGTGTATGCTCTTGGATATAATGACTATACCTACAGCTTCCAGGCAACTGCAGAGAATATCGTAAATCCTACAATGGAGCCGACTGATTTTACAAGTCTTAAAACAGAAGTGGAAGCTGCAAAGGCTCTGGCAGAGGCAGATTACACAATTGCAACCTGGAAGTCCTTTGCCGGTGAGCTTCAGGAAGCAGAAGACATTCTTGCAAAAACAGATGCAAGTCAGGCTGAGGTAAATGAAGCACTTGAACATCTTCAGGGAGCAGAGAAAGAGCTTCAGAAGGTAACAGTTACACTTGATAAGACAGCAGCAGCTGTATATACAGGAAAAACAACGACTCTTAAGGCAACAACAAATGACAGCGATGCAGCAGTAACATTTAAGTCCGGCAACACAAAGGTTGCAACAGTAAGCAGCAAGGGTGTTGTTAAAGGCGTAAAAGCCGGAACAGCAGTTATCACAGCAAAGGTCGGAAATGCCACAGCAACCTGCAAGATAACAGTAAAAGCTTCTACAATCAAGTTTGCAAAGGCTTCCGTAACGATCTACAAAGGAAAAACAGCAACTGTAAAAGCAACTGCAACACCATCTGCAACTGTAAAATACACAAGCAGCAACACAAAGGTTGCAACCGTAAACAGTAAAACAGGTGTTGTAAAAGGAATCAAAGCAGGAACCGTTACGATTACAGCAAAGGCAGGAGCCCTGAAGACAACCTGCAAAGTAGTTGTCAAGAATCCTGCATTCAGTCTTGTAAAATCTTCTGCAACGATCAAAAAAGGTAAAACAACAACCATCAGATCCAAAGCAGCACCTGCAGGCAAGGTTACATATACAAGCAGCAATAAAAAAGTTGCAGCTGTAAACAGCAAGGGTGTTGTAAAGGGAATCAAAAAAGGTAAAGCAACGATCACAGTGAAATGCAACGGAATTACAAAGAAATTTGTGGTAACAGTTAAATAATTTCACTGTTGAACCGAATGTGATCACAGATATCCAGAAGCCTCTGCCGCAGACATAGAGCAATGTCTGCGGCAGAGGTCTGCTGATTTCTGAAGAGCAATGTCTGACAGAGGCCGCAAGAAAAGAGGAGAGAGTAAGGAAGCATGGAAAAAGATCTGAAAGATAAAAAGCAGGAGGAAAAAAATACTCCGAAGATACCCTGGACCAAGCTGGTTCCTGCAGCTGCTGTGATTGCGGCGCTTGTGTTTTCAGGCATAAAGGCGAAGGGCTCTGATGGAGAGACAGAAGCAGTCGGGCAAGCAGAGACGACCGTAATGTCTGCTTCAGAGCTGGAAAAATATCTCGGGTATGAAAAAGAAAATACTGTTTCTGACAGCACAACTGCCACAGCTGAGAAAAACAGTACAACAAAAAAGAAAAGCTCATCGAAAAAAAGTGCAAAAAAAACAGCAGCGAAAAAAAGCTCAGGTACAAGAAAGGTTTCCGAATCTGCAAAAAGCAATGCCGGTGCCGCAGGACAGGGAACCACGCAGACACCGGTAGCAAGCGTTCCGGCAGATGGATATAAGGATGGTACGTATGAAGGAAGCGGAACCGGATTTGGCGGGACGATCCGCGTGAGAGTAACAATCAGCGGCGGAAAGATTGCAGCCATAGATATTCTGGAGGCATCTGGAGAAACCTCGTCGTATTTTGCGTCAGCTCAGGGTGTGATCAGCAGGATGATCGCCGGAAATACACCGAATGTAGATGCAGTCAGTGGAGCAACCTATTCCTCCAACGGAATCATCCAGGCAGTTCAGAATGCCCTCTCCCAGGCAGCGGCAGATGGAAACAGCCAGCAGGTCACCCCTACACCTGCTTTACCAACTCCGACATCAGCTCCGTCACCTACAAAAAAACCATCCAAAAACCCATCTCCTACAAAGAAACCGGAAGATCCGGACAGTCCCAAAAAATATCTGGATGGTAAATATACAGCTTCGGCAAAGGGCTTCAATGGAGACGTGAAAGTAATTGTGACCATCAAGGATGGAGTGATCGAAGCTCTGAAACAGGAAAATACGGACACAAAGCAGTTTTTTGAAAAAGCATGGAGTGTGCTGGAAGAACAGATCATCGGTACAGATTCTGTGGATGATATTGATGCAGTCAGCGGAGCAACCTATTCCTCCAACGGAATTCTCAACGCTGTAAAAAAAGCTCTTAAAGAAGCGATCAATCCGGAGTATGGAAAGAAACCGACACCAACTCCGACAAAGAAACCGACACCAAAGCCAACAGCCACACCGAAACCTACGGCAACGCCGAAACCAACGGCCACACCGAAGCCAACAGAGACGCCGGCAGCAACCCCGACGCCGGAGCCGGAGGATCCGAATATGACGCCGGTTCCTGAAAAACCCAATGTAACTCCAACACCAGGAACAGATGAGCCGGATGCAACACCGGAGCCAACGGAGGCACCGGAACCGGTGGGAATGTACAGAGATGGAACGTATACAGGCTCGGCTTTTGGATATGGAGGAAAAACATATCTGACAATTACGATCTCAGGAGGCCAGATCGTATCCATTGAGCAGACAAATCAGGATACACCGGAATTTTTTGATCCTGCATGGAGCACGATCTATTCTCAGATCATGGCAAACCAGTCGGCGGATGGTATCGATACTGTCAGCGGAGCCACATATTCTTCCGAAGGGATCCTGGACGCTGCACAAAAAGCCCTTGCCCAGGCAAAGAATTAACCGAGTGAACGTTGGAGCAGCTATAAACATCTGAATCTAAGCCAATAATAAGAGGTGAAAGAAACCTCTGGACTTCTTGATTTTTTTTGAAGTTCAGAGGTTTTTTGCTAGGTTTCTGAAATTGCTTCTATAAATCGATAAAAAAATAACAGGAATGTATACAGAATAATATGAAAAATATCAGAAAATATAAGCGGTTTAAATAATTTGAAATGCAAATTGGAGTGGGTTAACCTGAGAAATACAATAAAATTTTTATTGCACAGGGCAATATTTTATGTTATGTTTGAATGTGTGTAATTAAAGTTGTTATTAAAATGACAAACAACGCTGAAAGGAGAACAAATATGAGCAGTAAAATTACGATCATCGGAGCAGGAAGTGTAGGAGCAACTATCGCTTATACCTTATCACAGAGGAGTATTGCATCAGAAATCGTTCTGATCGATATTAACAAAGATAAGGCTGAAGGTGAGGTTATGGATATTGAGCAGGGAACCAGTTTCCGTGAGCCGATCTCCATCGTGGCAGGAGATTACCCGGATGCTGTAGATTCTGACATTGTGATCATCACTTCCGGTATTGCCAGAAAACCGGGACAGACTCGCATCGAGCTGACACAGACCAACGTTAACATTATGAAGAATATTACTCCGGAGATCGTAAAGGTGGCTCCCAAAGCGCTTTATATTATCGTAAGTAATCCATGTGATATTATGACTTATGCATTTGCAAAGCTTTCCGGACTGCCGGAAAATCAGATTCTTGGTTCCGGAACCGCCCTGGATACGGCCCGTCTCCGCTGCAGACTTTCTCAGCACTACGGTGTATCTGAGAAAAACATCCACGCCTATGTATTCGGAGAGCATGGAGATACTTCCTTTGTACCGTGGTCCAGAGCCTTTGTTGCAGGTGCGACCCTTGATGAGTTTGACAAGATCGTTCATGAGGATCAGAAAGATCTGCAGCCACTTGACAGAGAAGAGGTTCTGGAGTATGTTCATACTTCAGGATCAACTGTGATCGCCAAGAAGGGTGCTACATTTTATGCGGTAGCCGTATCTGTATGCAGACTTTGCTCGCTTCTTCTTGCAGCATCTGATACAATAGTCAGTGTATCAACCATGCTTCACGGAGAGTACGGTGTTGAAGACGTATGTCTTAGTACCATGGCTTCTATCGGACCGGAAGGTGTAAAACGTATCGTTCGTGTTCCGCTGACCGAGGAGGAGACAGAGAAGCTTCATGCAAGCGCCAATGCTCTGAAGGACGTGATCGCACAGATTGATCTTTGATAAATGTCAGAAGCTGTGTAAAGAGGAAAAAGCAGCCTCAGGCAAATTTGAAACAACGGGAGAAAGATAAAAATGGATATTATTCAGGTAATTACCAGAGAATTGAACGTTGAGAAATGGCAGGTCGAGGCAGCGGTTAAGCTGATCGATGAAGGCTGCACCATTCCTTTTATTTCCAGATACCGTAAGGAAGCAACCGGTACACTGAACGATGAACAGCTTCGTAATCTTAATGAGAGACTTACTTATTTAAGAAATCTTGAGGATAAAAAGGCTCAGGTTCTGGGCAGCATCGAGGAGCAGGGCAAGCTGACTCCGGAGCTGAAGAAACAGATCGAGGCAGCGCAGACACTCGTTGTGGTAGAGGATCTTTACCGTCCGTACCGCCCGAAGCGCCGTACACGTGCCATCATCGCCAGGGAAAAAGGTCTGGGACCTCTGGCCGACATCATTCTTCTCCAGATGACGAAGAAACCTCTTGAAGAAGAGGCAAAAGCATTTCTTTCTGAGGAAAAAGAAGTCAAAACTGTGGAAGAGGCCATCAGCGGTGCCAGAGATATCATTGCAGAACACATTTCTGATGAAGCAGATTATCGTATCAGTATCCGTAAGAGAACAATGGATAAGGGAACTATATGTTCCACCGCAAGAGATGAGAAGGAGCAGTCTGTATACGAGATGTATTATGACTTTGAGGAGCCGGTGAAAAAGCTTGCAGGTCATCGTGTCCTTGCTCTGAACCGTGGTGAGAAAGAGAAATTCCTTACTGTGAAGATCCTTGCACCTGAGGAAGAGATCATCCGTTATCTTGAAAAACAGGTGATCGTCCGCGATAATTCATACACTACACCTGTTCTGAAAGAAGCCATTGAGGACAGCTATAAACGTCTCATCGGACCGGCTATTGAGCGTGAGATCCGAAGCGCCCTTACAGAGGCAGCAGAGGACGGTGCCATCCATGTCTTTGGCAAAAATCTGGAGCAGCTTCTCATGCAGCCTCCAATTGCAGGACAGGTAGTTCTTGGCTGGGACCCTGCCTTCCGTACCGGATGCAAGCTGGCAGTGGTAGATCCTACCGGAAAGGTTCTGGATACCACAGTTATTTATCCCACAGCACCAACCAATGAGACCAAGATTCGTGCCGCAAAGGAAACCCTGAAAAAGCTTATCAGCAAATATCATGTGACACTGATCTCTGTAGGAAACGGAACGGCATCCAGAGAATCCGAGCAGATCATCGTGGAGCTTCTTAAGGAAATCCCTGAAAAGGTCCAGTATGTTATCACCAACGAGGCAGGTGCTTCTGTATATTCCGCAAGCAAGCTTGCTACGGAAGAATTCCCGAATTTCGATGTTGGACAGAGAAGCGCCGCATCCATCGCAAGACGTGTACAGGATCCGCTTGCAGAGCTTGTAAAGATCGATCCGAAATCCATCGGTGTCGGTCAGTATCAGCATGATATGAACCAGAAAAAGCTGGGAGAAGCCCTTAACGGCGTTGTGGAAGATTGTGTAAACAAGGTCGGAGTGGATCTGAATACTGCGTCTGCATCCCTTCTGGAGTATATTTCCGGAATCAGCAAGGCCATCGCAAAGAATATTGTAGCCTACCGTGAGGAAAACGGCCGTTTCCAGACAAGAAGAGAGCTTCTTAAGGTTGCCAAGCTTGGTCCGAAAGCCTTTGAGCAGTGTGCAGGTTTCACACGGATCACAGGAGGCAAAAATCCTCTGGACGCAACCAGTGTCCATCCGGAAAGCTATGACGCAGCAAAAAAACTCCTGGAAAAGCTGGGCTACACACCGGAAGATGTGGCAGAGCGTAAGCTTACCGGTATTTCCGGGCAGATCCGCGATTACGGAAAACTGGCAAAGGAGCTGGAGATTGGAGAGCCAACCTTACGTGATATCGTAAAGGAACTGGAAAAACCTGCCAGAGATCCACGTGACGAGATGCCGAAACCGATCCTCCGTACCGATGTCCTGGATATGAAGGACCTGAAAGAAGGCATGGTCCTCAAGGGAACTGTCCGCAATGTTATTGACTTCGGTGCTTTTGTGGATATCGGTGTGCATCAGGATGGCCTGGTCCATATTTCCGAGATGAGCGAGAAATTCATCAAACATCCGCTGGAAGCAGTCAGTGTGGGAGATATCGTGGATGTCCGTGTTCTTGGGGTTGATATGAAGAAAAAACGGATCAGCCTTTCCATGAAGGGGATCAGTAAATAAAGAGAAAAACTGAGTAAAGAGAAGCAGGCAAGTATATTCTGCAGCATTCTGCGGCGGATTACCGGACCGATATACAATAAAGCTATAACAGAAATACAGCAGTGGTTTATACCCTATACTTTATAGAACCGGAGAAATCAGGTTTACAGGGAAAAACCACTGCTATATTATTATATTACCAGATGCGGATTATAGGAAATGCTTATATCAGAAATAAGCTTTGAAGCTCATAGATTGATCCGCATATGTATATCGAATGATCGATCAGACAGGAGGGATTATATTTGGATAGTACTGTACAGACCGTGCAGGAGGTCGGAAATCAGGTAAGCCAGTACAGGCAGATGTTTGAAAATTATCTGCCGGACATCACGAAATTCGGAATCAAGGTTGTTCTGGCTATTGTTGCTTTCTGGGTAGGAAGCACGGTAATTAAATGGATCGTAAAGTTTGTGAGGAAATCACTGACAAAATCCAGGCTGGATACAGGAGTGGCACAGTTTATGTCCTCACTGGTCAAGATCGTACTTTACATACTCCTGATCTTTAACATATCCATAAGCTTTGGAGTAAAGGAATCATCTCTGGCAGCACTTCTCGGAACTGCAGGTGTTACTATGGGTCTTGCCCTCCAGGGTGGACTTGCCAACCTGGCAGGAGGTATGATGCTTCTTCTGTTCAAGCCTTTCCAGGTAGGGGATTACATCATCGTTAACGGACAGGACGGAAGCGAGGGAACGGTAGCCAAGGTCGAGATCTGTTATACAACGCTGTTATCCATTGATAACAAGCACATCGTGATCCCGAACGGTACTCTTTCCAATGTGACCATCACCAACGTAACAGCAAGGGATCAGCGAAGGCTGGAGATCAAAGTGGGGATCTCTTACAATGCAGATATCCAGAAGGCCAAGGATATCCTGGAAGATATCCTCACCGAGGATCCGGATACAAGAGAAGACGAAGAGATGGTGGTATTCGTAGACGAGCTGGCAGAAAGCTCTGTGATCATGGGCTTTCGTGTCTGGGTAGATACCGACCGCTACTGGGCAGCCAGATGGAGATTGAACCAGAGGATCAAGGAAGATTTTGATTATTATGGAATTGAGATTCCTTATAATCAGCTGGATGTGCATATCCATAAATAATGTGCATAAAGGAAGAAAGCTAAAGCCCTTTCACATGGCAGAGAAATTGCTGTGTGGGAGGGTTTTTTGGTGAAAGTAACTGGTTTTGAGATTATTACTGCCATTCACGATAATAGAGAATATGAAAATTATTGACAAACCAGTGTCGGGGTGCAATAATACCCCACAGAGATAGTATTTGGACTCAAAACTATACTCTGGCTGAAATCACTGGAATCTTA
>OGQT01003148.1_pt1 | contig 10856 bp, 9 predicted proteins | sample 1553261 | NCBI WGS metagenome assembly OGQT01 (sample SAMEA2579992, study PRJEB22360) | human gut metagenome | biome: human gut; feature: human-associated habitat; material: faeces | place: Denmark | collected 2008/2010
GTTCCGCGGGGATACCCGCGTATTCCATCGGAACATGTATCGGAACGTTCGAGGAGGAATGATGAGCAGACTGAACGGCAGACGTGCCGAGGCCGAAGCGCAGGGGTTGCGCGTCAACGTGGCGATTCTGGGCGCCGGGCGCATCGCGCATTCGATGGCGCGAACACTGGTGGCGATGGCGGCGGACCCGCGGTATGCCGGTCTGGTAGCGCCGTATGCGGTCGCCGCGCGTGACGGGGGCAGGGCCGCGGCGTTCGCGGCCGAATACGGTTTCCCGGTGTCGTATGGCTCGTATGACGAGCTGCTGGCCGACCCGGACGTGGATCTGGTGTATATCGCCACGCCGCACAGCCTGCACGCCGAGCAGGGCATCGCCTGCCTGAAGGCCGGCAAGAACATCCTGGTCGAAAAGTCGTTCACCGCGAACGCCGCGCAGGCCCGTGCGCTGCTCGATGCGGCCGACGGCAGCGGTCTGCTGTGCACGGAGGCTATCTGGACGCGCTACATGCCGTCACGGGCCATCGTCGACCGGATCGTGGCCTCCGGCGCGATCGGCGAGCTGCGGGCGATTTCGGCGAACCCGTGCTCAACACGTATCCGGTCAATGAAAACGTGACCCTGCTGCGCGCGGACGGCGGCCAGGTACAGCTCGCGACCAACGATTATGGCAAGGGCCGCGGCGTGTACATCTCCGGCCTGCCCTATTCGGCGGCCAACGCCCGACTGCTGGAACGCGTGCTGTTCTACGCTTCCCACAACGAAGACAAGTATGCGGCCTGGAGCTCGTCCAATCCGGAATGCGAAGTGGCACACTTCCCCGAGCAAGGGCTGTATTGCGTAATCAACAACACCGATCAGCCGCAGAAGACCACGGTGACTTTGGCCGACGGCACCACCGAGGACTTCGACCTGCCTGACAGCGGTATCGCCTGGCGTGAAGCCTGATCCCACGTTTTGGAGAACGGACCCATCATGACTGAAAGCAATGAAGTTTTATTCGGCATCGCCTCGCATTTTGCGCTGGAAGGTGCCGTGACCGGTATCGAACCTTACGGAGACGGCCACATCAACACCACCTATCTGGTGACCACGGACGGCCCCCGCTACATCCTCCAGCAGATGAACACCAGCATCTTCCCCGATACGGTGAATCTGATGCGCAATGTCGAACTGGTCACCTCCACTCTCAAGGCTCAGGGCAAAGAGACGCTGGACATTGTGCCCACCACCTCAGGCGCCACCTGGGCCGAGATCGATGGCGGCGCATGGCGCGTCTACAAGTTCATCGAACACACCGTGTCCTACAACCTCGTGCCGAACCCGGACGTGTTCCGCGAAGCCGGCAGCGCATTCGGCGACTTCCAGAACTTCCTGTCCGAATTCGACGCCAGCCAGCTGACCGAAACCATCGCCCACTTCCACGACACCCCGCATCGTTTCGAGGACTTCAAGGCCGCCCTCGCCGCGGACAAGCTCGGCCGCGCCGCCGCATGCCAGCCGGAAATCGACTTCTATCTGAGTCACGCCGACCAGTATGCCGTCGTGATGGATGGGCTCAGGGACGGTTCGATTCCGCTGCGCGTGACCCACAATGACACCAAGCTCAACAACATCCTCATGGACGCCACCACCGGCAAGGCGCGTGCGATCATCGATCTCGACACCATCATGCCCGGCTCCATGCTGTTCGACTTCGGCGATTCCATACGCTTTGGTGCGTCCACTGCTCTGGAAGACGAAAAGGACCTCAGCAAGGTGCATTTCAGCACCGAGCTGTTCCGCGCCTACACGGAAGGCTTCGTGGGCGAACTACGCGGCAGCATCACCGCGCGCGAGGCCGAACTGCTGCCGTTCAGCGGCAACCTGCTCACCATGGAATGCGGCATGCGCTTTCTCGCCGACTACTTGGAAGGCGATATCTACTTTGCCACCAAGTACCCCGAGCATAATCTGGTGCGCACCCGCACCCAGATCAAACTCGTGCAGGAGATGGAGCAGAAGGCCAGCGAAACCCGCGCCATCGTAGCCGACATCATGGAGGCTGCCAGGTGAGCCGTCAGCCGAACCATACCCGAACCAGCATGATGGAGGCAGAGCAATGAACGATCAGCTGACCGAGGTATACGCCAGCATCGACGCCCTGATCGATTATGCCTTGGCCCATCTTGACCTTGACCCACGCAACGCAGACTGGACCCGCAACCAAATCTTCGCCCTCTTCCGCCTAGATTCCTACCCCGGACCCAAAACCACAACGTCGGCGGCGTCAGTGTCAGACGTAGTCCAAGACATTGTTGGCAGCCGAAGCCAGGCCCCCTATGGCGAAAAGACCCCCGACCCCCTGCTCGCCGCCTTCCGCGCCGCCGCCACAACCGCCGGCCTTTTCAAGCCGGAGGAAGGCCCGGCCTACGCCGACACCATCATGGGCATCCTCTCCGCCAACCCCGCTGATCTCGACGACCGATTCCTGCTCGTCGAGCACCGGGATGGCGGCATGGCCGCCATGCAATGGTTCTACGACTACTGTGTGGCCAACAATTATGTCAAGCGCGCCCAGCTCGACCGGAACCCGCGCTTCGACTCGCACGGGCTGACGGTGACCATCAACCTCGCCAAACCCGAATTCAAGAACATGAAGAAGGCGGCGGCCGGCAACGCCGTGGCCGGCGGCTCCCCGAAGTGCACGATCTGCCATGAGAACGAGGGCTTCGCCGGACGTGACAAGCGCACGCTGCGCACCCTGCCGGTCACGCTCGGCGGCGAGTCATGGTTCTGGCAGTTCTCGCCCTACGGCTACTTCGACCAGCACGGCATCTGCGTGAACACCGACCACACGCCGATGCATGTGGATCGTGACACGTTCGGCCATCTGCTTGATTTCGTGGACCGCTTCCCCGGATATTTCCTCGGATGCAACGCCGCGCTGCCTCGCATCGGCGGCTCGGTGCTCGCCCACGACCACTACCAGGGTGGCGGCGAACTGCTCCCGATGCACAAGGCCGCCACCTGGTCCGCCTTCACGCTCGCCGACTATCCGGACGCCGTGGTCGAAATCCTCGACTGGCCCGGCACCGCCGTGCGCGTGGTGTCGAAAAACCGCCAGAGCATCATCGATGTATCCGACATCATCCGCGAGGCATGGGTCGGCTATGACGACGCGGCGAACGGCATCGCCAGCCATGACGCGGACGGCAACCGCCAATCCGCCCTCTCGCCCAGCGCAATCATCACCGAACGCGGCTATGAGATGAGTCTCATCTTCCGCAACAATGCGATCAGCGACGAGTATCCGGAAGGTATTTTCCATGCACACCCCGAATACTGGCCGGTCAAGCAGGAGCCGATTGGACTGATCGAAGCCCAAGGCCTGTTCATCCTGCCCGGACGGCTCGTCGACCAGCTCGGCATCGTCGAGGAGGCGCTCGCCGAAGGCCGCGATTTGCCCGATGAAGTCAGCGAATTCAGTCTCGAATGGGGCGAACTCGCTGAAACATTGGCCGGAAACCGCGACCGCGAGGCCATCCACCAAGCCGTACGTGACGAGCTCGGCAGCGTCTGCTACCGCATCCTCGGCAACACGGCCGTCTTCAAGCAGAAAGCCACCACGCAAACATTCCTCGGAAGTCTTGGTTTTGCCGCTAGGTGAAACAGGTCAAGTGAAGTAAGCTCAATACTGAAGGAAAACCGAAGGCAAGTCCTTCCAAAGGAGGAGATATGACTACTGTTCTGGTTACGGGCGGTGCTGGATTCATCGCCACCCACACCGACATCGAACTGCTCGACAAGGGCTACGACGTTATTTCCGTAGATAACTACGGCAACTCGTCTCCCGTGGCGCTTGAGCGCGTCGAGCAGATCACCGGCAAGCCGGTCAAGCGTTACGACGGTGACGTGCGCGATGAGGCGCTTATGGAACGCGTCTTCACCGAAAACAACATCGATTGGGTCATTCACTTCGCCGGTCTCAAGGCCGTGGGCGAGTCCGTGGCCAAGCCGATCGAATACTACGACAACAACCTGTACTCCACGCTTGTGCTGCTCAAGGTGATGAAGAAGCACAACGTCAAGAAGATCATCTTCTCCTCCTCCGCCACCGTGTACGGCACACCGAAGGAACTGCCGATTACCGAGGAGACGCCGACCGGCGGCACCACCAACCCGTACGGCACCTCCAAGCTGTTCCAGGAGCAGATTCTGCGCGACGTACATGTGGCCGATTCGTCCTGGACCATCGTGCTGCTGCGCTACTTCAACCCGGTCGGCGCACACGAGTCCGGCCTGCTGGGCGAAGATCCGAAGGGTATTCCGGCGAACCTCACCCCGTACGTGGCCAAGGTCGCGGTCGGCGAGCTCAAGGAAGTCCAGGTCTACGGCGACGACTACGACACGCCCGACGGCACTGGTGTGCGTGACTACATCCACGTGGTCGACCTGGCCAAGGGTCATGTGGCCGTCATTGACCACATCGACAAGGAAGGCGTGTTCGTCTACAACCTGGGTACCGGCCACGGCTACTCCGTGCTTGAGGTCATCAAGGCTTACGAGAAGGCCGCCGGTCATCCGATTCCGTACACGATCAAGCCGCGTCGCCCCGGTGACATCGCCGCCTGCTACGCCGACGCTTCCAAGGCGGAGAAGGAGCTTGGCTGGAAGGCCGAGCTGACCATCGACGACATGGCCGCCTCCTCCCTCAACTGGCAGACCAAGAACCCCAACGGTTTCCGCGACGCCGAGTGATATGAGCAGATGAGCTCCCTCTGATGAGGGAGCTCATCTGTCGTTTATCACACAATGCGCCTATCGGCGGCCCAGCGGGTGAGCTCGGTGCGATTCGAAAGCTGAAGCTTTCGCAGCACCGAGCTCACGTGCGTTTCGACCGTCTTGATCGAAATGAACAGTTCGGCCGCCACCTCTTTATACGTGTAACCACGCGCGATCAGCCGCATGACCTCCTGCTCGCGGGCGGACAGCCGGTCCAGCTCCTCATCATGAGCCCGTGCCGCACCATCAGCGCCGCCATCAGACCCCGCCGCCGGCACACCCTGAAAGGCCGAAAGCACAAAACCGGCTAGTTTTGGCGAGAACACGGCATAGCCCTCATGCACCTGCTTGATGGATGAAATCAAATCAGCGCCGGTAATCGTCTTGGTTACATAGCCCTGGGCGCCGGCGCGAATCACCGCCCCCACATCCTGCGGCGCATCCGAAACCGACAACGCCAGAAACACGGTGGTAGGGGAGTAGGGCCGCGATTTGGCGAGGATCTCGGCACCGCCGCCACCTTCACCGCCGGGCACGTGCACATCCAGCAACACCACCTGCGGCTTGGTCTGTGCGATCATCGCCACCGAACCGGGCACGTCCGCCGCTTGGCCGACGATATCGAAGGAATCACGCAACGTGGCGATTACGCCCGCACGGAACATCTCATGGTCATCGACCATGGCCACACGAATCTTGGCTGTCTCATTCTCGCTCATCGATGTTCTCCCTGCGCCGCTTTCAGCGCGATTGGCATATGCATTCTGACCTCGGTGCCCCAGCCGGCCCTGGACACTATCTCCACTGTACCGCCGCGCCGTTTGATGCGGCCGATAATCGATTCGCGGATGCCCAGCCGGTCGGGCGGAATGGCGTCCATATCGAAGCCTTCGCCATGGTCGCGCACGAACACTTCAACCATCGTGTCGCTGGCCTCGCAATACAAAGACACCGGCTCGCCGCCATGCGTGACCGCATTGACCAACGCCTGACGGGTGGCGTCCAGCAGCGCATCGGTCTGGGCGCTCGGCCGCGCGTCGCCCACGGTGACCACCTCAATCGGCTTGCCGTGCTCGTCCTCCACTTCGGCGGCGATCTGCTTCAATCCGGCTCCCACCGAACGATCCGATGTGGAACGTTCCTGATACAGCCACTCGCGCAGCTCGCGCTCTTGGCTACGCGCCAGGGCGAATACGGTGGTCGGTTCCTCGGAGTGCAGCTGAATCAGCGCCAACGTTTGCAGCACGCCATCATGCAGATGGGCGGTCATGTCCGCGCGCTCCTCTTCGCGCTCCTTCAATGCCTGCTCGTGGGTGAGTCGTTGCAGCATCGCGTTCGCCCACGGCATCACCGCCACCACGATACCGACGATCATCATGAATCCGCTGGCAACAATGCGTCGAGGAGAGGTGCCCCACCCAGGAATGCTGACATTATGCACATACAATGCCCATCCCATGAAAATCAGTGCGATGCCGCCCAACATAGACAACAGCTGCGTGCCTCGCGGACTAAGATTCATCCATGCCAGTGCGATGCCGCCCAACCCTACCAGCAGCGGAAGCACAATCTGGGCATCCGCACCGGTGCTGGTGAGCAGCAGTCCGGTGGCCATCAACGCGAAACCGGCCAATGCCACGACGGCCGGTTTCGGAGCACGTTGGATGGCCTCGGACAATGATTCCGGTGCGGCAGCCGATTCGTCGTCATGAGCGGCAAGTGGCTGATTGCCTCGCGCAAGCGGCGCCTGATCAACGGGCACTGTGCGAGCTGCAGCCGTCACCGGGTCTCCGGCGGGCATGAACACCCACAGGAATACATAAGCGATGATGCCTGCGCCGTAGAGGAAGGTCAGAGCGATGAACGCAATCCGAATCCATGCCACGCCGATGCCCAAGTGCAGGGCGATGCCCTTGCACACACCGGTGAGCCAACGGCCCTGCCGGGGGCGCATCAACGGCATGCGCGCGGGCAGCAATGGTTCGGGAGATGACGTCATACTCCTATTGTGCCGCGCTCAGGGCGTTGCGGCCGGGGTTTTACCCGGTGTTCAGGGAACAATCAGGGTGTTCCCCGAGCGTTGTGGCAGTGGTCGGGCGGTGTAATGGAATCATGAGCAATCCAAACGCGAATCCGTATCAGCCACAACCGCAGCCTGGTCCGCAAAAAAACAAGACATCGCGACGCTTCTTCACTTGGGTGCGATCCAGTGGACTGGTTCGCGGCGATGACCGGTGGATCGGCGGCGTATGCAGCGGCATCGCTTTACGGCTTGGCTGGAGCCCCACACTAGTACGTGCGTTGGTGATTGTATGTACATTGTTCTTCGGTTTTGGCGCAGCTCTGTACGCACTCGGCTGGTTTCTGATGCCGGATGTACGCGATGGGCACATCTTGGCCGAGGACCTCATTGCCGGCCAATGGGACTGGAATTGTCTGGGATGCTTCCTGTTCCTCGCCGTGGCAATCGTGATTCCAGGTGCGGGGTGGGGTTGTATTGCGCTCGCCGCCTTAGCGCTATGGCTGTTGGCCAAAAGCGGCATTCGCCAGCAGGAAGGGTACGGATTCGGGGCATCTGCGCCGCGACCGGTTTCACAGCCTGTGTCATATCCAGCTCCACAGCCTGTCTCATATCCAGCCGCGCAACCAGTACCTCAATCTCCTTTGTATTCAGCTCCGCAACCTTTTCCACAACCTGTTTCACAACCTGTTTCACAAACCGCGCCTAGTGTTTCACAGCCTGTTTCACAGCCTGTCTATCAGTCGATGCCCAGCGTGATGCCGGGTACTGTGCCCGGCGCGATGCCCGGCACAGTACCCAACGGGCCGTTTGCCCCCGACCGTATGAATGCGACGGCCTATGCCCCCACCGAGTCCAAGCGCCGCAAGCCGGCGGGCCCAATCGTGGTCTTGAGCATACTGGGCCTTACCTTCCTCTCCTTTGCCGGTCTGATGGGACTGATTTGGGTAAACGACATGGGCATTATCGGCATTATGCGTCTGGGCACCATCTGGATTGCCGCAGTATGCATAGTGATGGGGCTGGTGGTCATCATTCTCGGATTCAGAGGACGGCGTACCGGTGGTCTGATTCCTCTCGGACTGGTTGCCGGTGGATGCGCGCTCTGCATGACCATCGTTTCAGGCACGTATGGCGTGTACTACCGTGATCTTGGTGCCAGCGGCATCAATACTGTTGTTTCACTGAGCCAATCCGTCAGTGCGAGAAACAGCGACGGCATGAACGATGTGCAAAAGGATGGCATCTTCGTTGCCGATGCCAGCGATGCCACGTTTGAAACATTGCAGCAAGGTGTGGCGTTCAGCGGTGAAAACTACAACACCGATCAGGCAATCATTGATTGGTCCGATTGGGACAAGACACATGGACCGCACACGGTGAAGATGCTGGATGGCAAAACTTCCATCAGTAATTGCCCGGTCGGTACCATCACCATAGCCGCAACACAGGCGCAAGTGCATATCGTTCTGCCGGATTCCTGCACTTACGCCTTCGGCACCGCCGACTCCTACTACTCCACTTCGAGTGACGTTGGCGGCAAATACGAGATGGTATACAACAACTACATGGGTCCAAGCTTTGTTTTCTTCGAAGCTGAAAGTGCCACCAATGGGCCTGATCACGAATGGTTGTATAAGGAATCCGCCATGCCGGACAACGGCCCAGAATTAAAAATCAATATTCCCTATGTGGTGGAAGCACGTGTCAACGTGGTGTACGCCTCCGATTGGGAAGGCTCTACGTTCCAGCCGCTTGCCGATATATACGACGGCAACAGTACAAGCAAGAACACAACCGAACAATCGGAATGATCAAGCCGTTGCAACTAGGAGATGGAATCATGACTGATGAAACCAAGGAATTCGCCTCCATCGAGGATGCGACACCGACCACGGCCATACCTTCCGAAACCGACGCGACCACCGCGACCACAACCATGGTGACCGTCGATGACCGAACCGATACCACGGTGCTGCCATCCGCAGCGGATGATGACGAAACGGCTGTGCTGCCCGTCCCCGACAATCATGCGGATGCGTCGGTCTCGGATGTGGATACGCAGGCAACAGCTGCCTCTCCATCGCCCATCGAACCAACCACAGATCGGATTGCCCTGGAAACAGTTGCCGATGCCGTGGAGGGAGATGGTGGGCCGATTCCATCTGCCGATGATGTGCCGATGTACGCAGCATCTTCAGCACGACCTCCCTATGGGCAGTCTCAGACCGCCGGCAAACCATGCCAGCCTGGGGGGAGCGCCAAGAACGTCCAGAGCGCCAAGAACGTCCAGAATGCTAAGGATGTCCAGAATGCCAAGAACATCCAGAAACAGAGCACCAGCGCGCCTACTGTGGTATTCGGACTATTAGGCGTGATTATCGGCGTGATCGCGCTGGTTTTCGGGTACATATCTCCGGATCGGATGATTTCGCTGTTCTCGCCGAATCCGCAATTGCTGACGGCTATTATTTGCGCCGTAGTGGGACTGATTCTGGTAATAGTGGCCGTTGTATGGGCCATAGTCGGTGCCGTCAAGAAGAGAAAATAGTGTTACAACCATTGCATTACGGTCCCAGTAGAAGCACATTATGACGGGAGCCGACCGATAAGAGCCGACTGTTCTATGCTGATGGGGGGAGGCATAGTAACTATGAAGCGGATTTCGGTGCGGCGGGTAGCGAGCGTCATCGCCACCGCGATGGCGATGACGCTGGTATTCGCCACACTTGGCTGGGCGATGATGCCGCAATGGAACACACGGCCCTACACCAAGCACATCGTTATCGCTTCTGCCGACACCACCATCACCCCTGCCCATGCGAACATTCCCCACGAGGGGCGATATCGTACGCGTAAAACCCGACTATCCATCAAGACCGGCGACGGCATCACGCTACCCGCCGTACTACGTGAACCGGTCGACGCTCCCGGGCCACGCCCGGCTTGTCTGTTCATTCACGGGTCCGGTACCAGCGGTGCCGAGGATTTCGGCGATATCGCCAACGCCATGGCCTCTGCCGGTATCGTGACCTTGGTGCCGGCCAAGCGCAACGACAACTACACCGTGCTGCATCGCGACTACCCGCGTTTTGCTCGCGAATACGGGCGTTCGCTCGACGTGTTGCGTGGCAGAATCGGCGTGGACCCCGCCAAAACCGGCGTCTACGCCGAATCCGAAGGCACCTGGATCGCCACGATTCTAACCTCGAAACGGCAAGACATTGCCTTTGCCATACTTACATCCGCACCGGTGTTCAATGGACGTGAGCAAATGGCCATGGCTGTCAGCGCCTATACGCATGAGGCCGGCGCACCCAAGCCCGTGGTCAAAGACATGGCCAAATTGATGTCGCTGGACTACGCGCCATTTGATCTAGCCTATGCCGACTTTGATGCCGACCGGTATCTGAAATCCCTCACCATGCCGGTGCTGGTGAACTACGGCACCTACGATACGGCCATGCCCATCGAACAGGGGGCGCAGCGGATCATCGCTACGGCCAACAAGTCCGGCAACGAGAACGTCACCGTACGCTATTTTGCCGGCAACCATCAGATGCGGGCTGGTGAGGGCTTATTCACCCCGAACCTGCCATTGGCCGAAGGCTATACGCAAGCGCTGGAAAATTGGGTGAACGGTGTGACTGCCGGAACCAAAGCCGATGGATGGGCAACGCCTCAAGTCGCCGGTGCAACACCTCACCAGCGCTTCGCCGCGTCGCAACGTACCAGATCCGGTATCGTCGGCTCGCTTGGCGTGCTGGCCGGTCTGATGGTGGCAGGGCCCGTGCTGATCGTGATGGCGGCGATATTAGGTATTGGCTTGACTGTGTTTTCTTGGCTACAGACGTTGCTGGCCGGGCGACGTAGTGTGGCGACTGTGCGGGCCGTGCATGCGACGCCGAGTGAGCTGGGGGCCGCCCAGCGGCGCATGTTGCACGGCATTGCCGGCTTATCTGCCGGTATCGGCACAGCGGTGATGGTGATTACTGGGCTGTTGTACGGCTATATGAGCGCCGTAGGCGTATCGGCTGGATTGGGTTTTGCGCCACCCCCGCGTGTCTGCCGATCG
>OGQT01003162.1_pt1 | contig 10803 bp, 9 predicted proteins | sample 1553261 | NCBI WGS metagenome assembly OGQT01 (sample SAMEA2579992, study PRJEB22360) | human gut metagenome | biome: human gut; feature: human-associated habitat; material: faeces | place: Denmark | collected 2008/2010
AGGGCGCCATCGGGCGCGAGCCCCGCGGCAGCGAGGGTTTCGGCTACGATCCGCTGTTTTTGCCCGACGAGTACGGCGGCATGCGGGCGCTGGCCGAGGTCTCCCAGGCCGAGAAGAACGGCATATCTCATCGGGGAAATGCCTTGCGCGTGCTCAAAAAGGCCCTTTCCCAAAGCGTTGACGAACGGTAAAAATGGGCTGTGTGCGGGGCTTTTCCGTGGAATATTATTTCGATCTATTGACTTATAGCATACTCCATATGGTCTAATGGACACGCAGGTTGCGCGAACGTGAGATGCGCAGCGGCGCGTTTCGAAGGGGACGGCATGAAGATTGCGGAAGTCAGCAAGCGCTACGGTGTTTCCACCGACACGCTGCGCTATTACGAGCGCATTGGCCTGTTGCGCCATGTGCCTCGCAACAAGAGCGGCATTCGCGATTACGACGAGGCCAGCTGCAATGCCGTCGAGTTCGTCAAGTGCATGCGCGATGCCGGCATGTCCATCGAGTCTTTGGTGGAGTACATGGAGCTTCTGGAGCAGGGCGACGAGACGACGGCGGCCCGCAAGGAGCTGCTCATGCGGCAGAGCGGAGAGATCCGGGAGCGCATCGTCGGTCTGGAGCGGGCCTTGGCGCGTCTCGAGTACAAGATCGAGCACTACGACGAGGTCATGACGGCCACCGAGCGGACTCTGCGCGCGGGGGAGTAACCGCCGCGAATGCGTTTGTTCCGTGGGCGTTGCCCTCGAGTCTTTTATTGGAGCTGACTCCAACATTTATCATGGCTTTCCGAGAAACCAACTGAGAACGAGTGAGGGCGTTCGTCGGAAAGCGGGGGTGACCGTGGCCTTTCACCAGAGCGAGAATTCTGAGAGTCTTTGCTGCGGAGCCGCGTTCGCGCGGCCCGACTACGACCGTGCGATGCGACAGGGCGCCGGCGAGGTGATTTACGGCGAGGGAAAGACCGCCGAGCAGATCGCCGCCATCGCCTCGTCGCTCATGGGCGCTGGTCAACCGCGCGTTCTGGCGACCCGCGTGGACGCGAAGAAGGCCGATGCCGTGGCCGCTCTATGGGGCGACGGCGGCGGGATCGCCCCGTGCGCCTACTACGAGACGGCGCGGCTCGTCGTGTTCGGCGGCATGCCCGCGCCCGACGGGGACGGAGTGGTGGCCATCGCCTGCGCCGGCACGAGCGACCTGCCCGTCGCCGAGGAAGCCGCGTTGACGGCCGAGTTCTATGGCAACGAGGTCGATCGCCTCTACGACGTAGGCGTCGCCGGCCTGCACCGTCTGCTCGCGCATGCCGAGGAACTTGCCCAGGCACAGGTGGTCATCGCCATCGCCGGCATGGAGGGCGCACTGGCGAGCGTTGTCGGCGGTCTGGTGAGCTGTCCGGTCATAGCCGTTCCCACCAGCGTGGGCTACGGCGCGAGCTTTGGTGGCGTAGCCGCGCTGCTCGCCATGCTCAACTCCTGCGCCAGCGGCGTTTCGGTCGTCAATATCGACAACGGCTTTGGCGCCGCCTACCAGGCAAGTCTTATCAATCATCTGAGCGCCGGCACACCCCACGCCCGTTAAGGAGCATTCCATGTCCAATCATCAGCATACGCTTATCATCGACGGCACCTCGGGCATCAGCGGCGATATGACCGTCGCGGCCCTGCTCGACCTAGGCGCCAGCGTGGAGCACCTGCGCGAACAGCTCGCCACGCTACCGGTCGACGGCTTTTCGATCGCCGTCACGCGCGCAAACAAGCATGGCATCGACGCCTGCGATTTCGACGTCCAGCTTGCAGAGGAGCTCGAGAACCACGATCACGATATGGCCTGGCTCTACGGCAACGAAGCAGCTGCCGAGCACACGCACGAACACGAACACCACCATCATGACCATGGCGAGCACGAGCACTGCCACGACCATGACCATGAGGCCCACGGTCATGGCCACGAGGGCCATCATCACGCCCACCACCATCACCACCGTTCTTTGGCGGACGTCACCGCCATCATCGATGGCTCGCAGCTAAGCGATGGCGCCAAGCGTCGTGCGCTCGCCATCTTTACCGCGCTCGCCGCCGCCGAGGCCAAGGCCCACGGCAAAACGCCCGAGACCGTCATGTTCCACGAGGTGGGCGCCGTCGATTCCATCGTCGACGTCTGCTCTGTCGCCATCTGCCTCGATGACCTGGGTATTGAGGACATCGTGGTCGAATCGCTCTCTGAGGGCCACGGCACCATTCGCTGCGCCCACGGCCTCATGCCCATTCCCGTCCCCGCTGTCGTCAACCTGTGCCAGGCGGGCAATATCGCCCTCACGCCTGCACCGGTCGCCGGCGAGCTCGTGACGCCCACGGGCGCCGCCATCGTCACCGCGCTGCGCACGTCCGACCAACTGCCCTCACGCTACCGCATCGAAGCCGTCGGCTACGGCGCCGGCAAGCGCCCCCACGAGGGTTGTTCCGGTACGCTCCGCTGCCTGCTCGTTCACGCGGACGCCTAGCCATGGATGCCCGCAAGGCAAAAAGCCGCGCCGCCATCGTTACGGCGTTCTCCGAGCTGCTGCGCGAAGAGGACTACGGCAAGATCACCGTCGGTGACATCATCGCGCGCGCCCACGTAGGCCGCGCGACATTCTACGGCCTCTTTAAGAGCAAAGACGACCTACTGTCCGAGCTCGTGAGCGACATCTGCACCCACGCCCTCGACGACGATGGTACGCCGCTCGACGACCCACTCGTGCAAGTCGAGCATATCCTCAACAACCTCTGGGAACGCCGTCAGGGCGTTCGAGCCCTCGTAGCCGGCGCCGGCTCACGCGTCTTCGCCGACTGCCTCCGCAAGACCATCATGTCGCGCGCAGCCGAAACCGTCCCCGTCGACCCCGCAGGCCCCGCCGCCACCATGGACCGCAGCTTCTTACTACACCACATAGCCTCAAGCTTCGTAGGAATGGTCCAATGGTGGGCCTGGCACAACTTCCAAGCAGCCAAAGCCGACGTAGCCAAAGACTACCTATCAGCCATTAAGCCTCTCTTCAACTGAGTAAACCCCTCATCCCAAAGTTCCGACCTCATCTCAAAGCGCCGCCCCAACCCAAAGCACAATCCATCCCAAAGTGTCGACAGAAGCCCAACGCCCCTACCAGCAACAAGCCCCTCCCATCCAAATTCAGATATATATTGGGTTGCTTGTACGAACGCAACAAAGATCCCGCAGCTGTCCGCATGGGGTAACTTCCCAGCGCATTCCGCAGGACGCAAAAAGGCTCGCCGCACGAAGTGCGCAGCGAGCCTTTTTGCATGTCCGAGGACGCGCTGGGAAGTTACCCCATGCGGCCAGCGGACAACTATGTAGCCTCAGACTAGAACATGCCCAAGAAACCGTGCACAAACAGCGCGGCCAGAGCGGCACCGATAAACGGAGCGATGCCAGGAACAAGCAGGCCGTACTTCCAGTTGTTGTCGGCCTTGTTCTTAATCGGCAGAATCTGATAGGCCATGCGAGGACCAAGGTCACGAGCCTGGTTCATGGCGAAGCCGGTGATGCCGCCCATGCCCATGCCAACGGCCCAAACGATCAGGCCGACGCAGATAGCGAGCATCAGAACGTTCTCACCAGCACGGCTAGCGGCAGCAAGGATGGCGCTGATGAACACGAAGGTGCAGATAGCCTCGCAGAAGAAGTTGCGAGCATAGTTCGTGCCCTCGGTGGTGGGGTTGGTCGAGAAGATGTTGCGCTGGGCAATGGGGTCGACGACGCCCTCGGAAGCCTTGAACTCATCGGCATACATAAGCCAAGCGATTACAGCGCCCACAAAGCCGCCGAGCATATCGGCAATCATGAAGGGGATGCAGCTGCTCCACGGCACCAGGCCTACGATGCACTGGGCAAGCACCATGGCGGGGTTCATGCACACGGCGCCGCCAAAGACAAACAGGCAGACCGAGATGCCAAAAGACCAGGTGGTGATGGCAAACATGTGACCGGAGCCCTGATACTTGGTGCCCTTGAGCACGGTATCGCAGTGTACGCCCACGCCAAAGATGATCATGAGGGCCGTTGCGCCGAATTCGCAGAGGAGTTTGGTAAGCATAAAACCTTATCTTTCTTGTCGGTTATAAACGATTCGTTTAGGCCGCGTACTAGTGCTGAGCGACGACAACGCCCAGGCCATCGGGAATGACGGCCACCTTGGCATCGGCACCCTTCATCTCAAAGGCGAGCTTGAGCGCCTCATCGAGGGTGTTGACCGGCGTCATGTGCATATCCTTGATCATCTGGTGATCGCACAGGTCGGTGACCATGATCACAGGGTGATGCGCCAGGATGCGGGCAAAGATCTGGCTCGTCCACTGGTCGGGCAGGGTCTCGTCCTTAGGACGGTCGATGCAGGCACGCTCAAACTCCGCCGGATCGTTGTCGGCGATGTTGTGATAGAAGCCCTCGCCACCGTGACCGTCGGCACAGCCGGCGACGTCGATGATCACACCGCCCTCGGGAAGCGTAGCCTCGGCAGAGCACATGCCCTTCACGGCCTGGTAGATGTTCTGGTCGAGCGGGTAGCCGCCGTTAGTGGTGATGGCAATCTCGCACTCAACGGGCTCAACGCCGGCAAGGCTCTTCACGAACTCACAGCCGGCCTCGTGCGCCTTGTGAATGTCGCCGGCAAAGGAGCCGATGACCTCGTGCTTGCCGTTGAGCACCACGTTAAGCACAAAGGCAAGGTGAGCCATCTCGGCAGCGGCAAACATGTCCTCGCTCACGTGGTTGTGGCACAGGTTGCCGGCACGCGAGTGGGAATCATTCACAAACTGACCGTTGTGGTTGTACATGATGGTCTTGTAGCTGGCGATGCCAGGCAGGACGGACTTGCGGCTACCAGAGAAACCGGCAAAGAAGTGCGGCTCAATAAAGCCCTCGGCAAGCAGCAGATCACAATCGGCGGCAATCTTGTTGATGATGCACTCGCCACCAGAAGGTAGGGTGCCAATCTTTTTCATCATGCTGTCGTCAGTCGCGACGTGCATAACGATTTCCTCGTTGGCAACAATCTCCTCGCCATACTTGTTGACGAGTTCCTCGTGCGTCGACGGACGGTGCATACCCGTAGCAACCAAAATACGCACTCGAGCCTCGGGCGCAGCGGAATGGATGTGATGCAGCAGAATAGGCATCGTCACACGCGAGGGAACGGGGCGCGTATGATCGGAGCTAATAATGACGATATCCTTCTTGCCAGCACAAAGCTCCTCGAGCGAAGGCGAACCATAAGGGTTGGCAAGCGACTCCTCTACCAGCTCTTCCTGCGATTTCGTGGTCTTAAACTCGTTTTGATGACCTTCCATCACACCCGCGAAATTCTTATCCTCGAGCTCCAGATGCAACGTCTTGTGGTCAAACGGTAGTTCACATTCAAACAATGACGAGCGCCCTCTTCCTTTCAACTGACACACTAGATAAACCGTTGGAAGGATACGCCGCTCACCGAAAAACACCACCGTCCACCGACCCATTAACACAACGTTCATATTTGACCCACAACAAAACGGCCGCGACCCCAAACGGGACCGCAGCCGCCTGTCAAAGACACTATAGACAGGATGATTTACGCAGCGCCGAGGCAAACATCTAGTCCGAGACGTACGCACGTAAGCCATTTTGCATAAATTCGTTAATTAATTGCATAAGATGGCGCATGGATTTCTGGCCATAACTGGGTAGTACCCTCCGGAGCGTGCATTTTTGCGAGTATTCAGCATCGCGGGATAAGATTTTGGTGCCAAAAATCTTTCAAAAGGTAGATAGTCCTCATGACTCGACCCATCTGGATAGCATGCGGCGAGAAACCAGCCATATATGATCGTCGCCAAAGCCCAATCGTCGTGCAAAAGCATCAACAAAGGCAGCGAAAGCCGGCTATGGCCTTATGCATCAATCTTTGGCTGCTGAAAACTCCGTTTTTTGCACGTCGCCCCAAGCACCACCCTCACCCAGCGGCTGATCCGCCGAAGACCGGACATCGCAGGGCCCCCGCCATTAGTTTACTTTTAGGCACACTCCGCAGGACGCAAGAAGCCCTCGCCGCACTCCACGCTATGCGCGAAGCGCGCCTTATTCCCTTCAGCTTTAATCCCAGAAGACCGAGGACGAAGGGGCCCGATGGGTTTCCCTCTGAATGCATTCCGCAGCACGAAGCCCCCCTATCCACAGCTCCGAAGGAGCAGGATAAGGGGGCTTCAAGTGCGAGGACGCATTCAGAGGGAAACCCATCGGGTCCCGGTGAGAGCCACAGGGCTATCGATTACCCCGTGTTCTGCAGTCCTGCCGAGACGCCGGTCACAGTCGAAAGAATCAGGCTCATGTACTCGGCCTTCTTCTCCTCGGCCATCTCGTCCTGGTTCATACGCACCTCGCGAAGGGCGCGGACCTGGGCGATGGACAGGGCGTCGACGTAGGGGTTGCGCACGCGGACGGCGCAACCGAGCACGCGGCGACGCTGCAGCGGCCACTCATCACCGACGATGGCAAGGACCCACTTACGCGTGAGCTGCATCTCGGTGAAGACCTTCTCGGACAGATCCTGGCGATCGCCCAGGTGCAGATACATCTTGGCGATGCGCTGGTCGGTCTTGGCGATCGACATCTCGATGTTGTCGATAAAGGTGCGGAAGAACGGCCACTCCTGGTAGGCAGCCTTGAGCTGGTCAAGATCGCCAAGCTGCTCGCAGGCGGTGCCCAGACCGTACCAAGCGGCCAGGTTAATGCGCGCCTGGCTCCAGCTGAAGATCCACGGGATGGTACGCAGGTCGTCGAGCGACTTGGCACCCAAGCCGCGCTTGGCGGGACGCGAGCCGATCGGCAGCAGACCGACCTCGGTCAGCGGCGTCACGGTCGAGAACCATGGCGTAAAGTCCTCGGTGTTCAGCAGGTCCAGATAGCGCTCGTGGCTTGCGGTGTTGAGCTTCTCGGCCATATCCCAGAACTTCTGCGTGGTCTCGGTGTTGGTCTTCTCGACACTCGGGGCCGACTGCAAAAGCGTTGCGGCGGCAACGGACTCAACATGGCGCTGAGCCAGCGTGCGGTTACCGTAACGGGCAAAGATGACCTCGCCCTGCTCGGTAAGCTTAAAGAAGCAGTTGACCGAACCCTTGGGCTGCGCCAGCACGGCCTTGTTGGCCGGGCCGCCGCCACGGCCCACGGCACCGCCGCGACCGTGCATGAGCACCAGGTCGATATCGTTCTTCTCTGCCCACTTGGCGATGCGCTCCTGCGCGGAGTGCAGCGCGAGCATGGCCGTGGTAGGACCGGCATCCTTGGAAGAGTCGGAATAGCCCAGCATGACCTCCATGCGGCGGTTGGTCTGGGCAAGGCGCTTTTGCACCACGGGCAGCGTAAGCATCTGATCGAGCACGTCGACGCAGCCCTCGAGGTCCTCGAGCTGCTCGAACAACGGGATCACGTCGAGCTCGGGGACATCCTCCTCGTGTGCAAAGGACAGGTGCGCCAGCTCAAAGACGTCGGCCACATGCTGAGCGCTCTTGGTAAACGAGATGATGTAGCGGTGCGCCATCTTCTTGCCGTAGCGCTTTTGGATGGAGCCGATAGCGCGGAAGGTATCGATGACCTCGCGCGTCATGGGCTGCAGGTCGCCATGGATACCGTTCTCGTGGATATCCTTAAGGGCGCGGGCATGCACCACGGAGTGCTGACGGAACTCCATCTCGACCATATGGAAGCCGAAGGACTCGACCTGCCAGATGATGGTCTGGACCGGGCCGTAGGCAGCACGGACGGCACCGCAGGCGGCCAGCGAGCGCTGGACGACGCGCAGGTCCTCCAGGAACTCATCGGCGCTGTGGTACATGGTGTCGGTGATACGACGGACGGTGGCGTTCAGGCGGTCGGCCATGACGAGCATGACGGCGCGATGCGGCTCGTGCTCGGAGATCAGCTCGGCGCGGGCCGTGTAACGAGGGCTCATCTCGACCTGATGGTTCCACAGGTTAATGAGCTCGGCCGACGGCTTGCTGTAGGTAGCCTCGAGCGTGAGGTTGCGGCCGATGTGGCGGCACTTGTCCTCGAGCTTGAGCACCATGTGCGTAAAGTACTTGGCGGCGACCTCACGGCTCACCTTGGCGGTGACGTTGGGGTTACCGTCGCGGTCGGAACCGATCCAGCTGCCGGGATGGAAGAACGCCGGGCACACCGGCGGCACAGTACCGGCCTTGTCGCCCAGCACCCAATCGTCAAAACGACGATAGATAACGGGGATAACGTCGAACAGCGTGTTATCGAAGATGTCGATGATGGTATCGGCTTCCTCGACCGGCGTGGGCTTCTTGAGCGCGATGGGACTCGTACGCACCAGGGCGTCGATCTCCTGCAGCATATGGCGCTCGTTCTCCACCAGGTCGGAGCCGCCCAGACGCGGACGCTCCTCCAGCAGGTTGGAGATACGGCGGATCTTGCCCTCGACGGCCTTACGACGGGCCTCGGTGGGATGTGCGGTAAAGACAGGGTGGAACTCGAGCTTGTCGAGCAGCTCGTTGGCACCCTCGACACCCAGCTCATTCACCAGCTGGTGATAGGCAACGGTAAGCTCGTTGGCAGGATCGACCTCGGTATCGGTCGACGCACCGGCCTCGCGCTCGCGCAGCTGCGCCACACGGTAGTTCTCCTCCGACAGGTTTGCCAGATGGAAAAAGCTCGTAAAGGCGCGAACGATGACCTGCTGCTTATCGAGCGGCAGGCTGTCGATCAAATCGACGACCTCACGAAATGCCACGGCAGTGGGCTCGTCGGCGGTGGGCACGCCCTGCTCGTCGACGGCTTCGTCGGCAGCGCAGGTACCGGGGTTGCCGGCATTGACCACAATCTCGGCTGTCAAAATCTTGTCGAACAGGTCCGCGATCTCGGGATCATACTCGCTAAGCACACGGCGCTCCAGGCGCAAGAACAGCGCCAGATTGTCGCGCAGCTCCTCGGGGATCTCGATCTCGGCGAGACGCTCCCTGGACTCGGCATTCGAGCCGATTCGGTTAACGAGGCGGTTGACCACGACAGCGACGCGCGCCGCGGCTTCGGGGACAGACTGGTTGCTTAGGTTCTCAGCCACGTTTCCTCCCATTCCTCCTTCTATGCACGTAACATGCGGTATTCATTATAGGCGCTTGAGAAATACTTTCGACACTGATTGCGCTTTACCACACAAAAGTATTTTCTGCATTGCAAAGGTTTTTGCCCTAAATGGTCGTATTTCTCGGTGGGCGGCATACGTAAACGGGGGCATTCCGCATAAAAGCGAAACACCCCCGTAACAATCGCTCTCCATGAGCAGGGCACGTTAGCAGGCCCGAAGCTCAAAAAGATGCGCTACAGGCGCTCGCGAACCGCCTCGACGACGTTGTCCAGATCGGCGAGCACCTCGTCATGGCTCTGCATGTCGCGCACTTTGACCTTGCCGGCGGCAAGCTCGTCGCCACCCAGGACCAAGATGAGCTTGGCGCCTACCTTATCGGCTTGCTTAAACTGGGCCTTGAGCGAACGACCCTGATAGTCGGCCTCGGTCACGATACCTGCGGCGCGAAGCTCCTGCGTAATGGCAAAGACGTTCTGACGCAGCTCCTTGCCGGCGTTGGCGACATAGACGCACGGGACCTCATCGGCACCCAAATCGCTGCCAAAGGCCTGCAGGGCCAGCAGGGCGCGCTCAAAACCGACAGCAAAGCCGACGCCCGCCGTGGGCTTGCCACCCTCGAGCTCGACCAGGCCATCGTAGCGGCCGCCGCCCCCGATGGGGCCGACGCCGGCGCCAGGGGCCTCGACCTCAAAGACAGTACGGGTGTAGTAGTCCAGGCCGCGCACCAAGGTGGGATCCTCGACATACTCGATACCGGCGGCATCCAGATAGCGCTTGACCTGCTCGTAGTGCTCGCGGCACTCATCGCACAGGTTGTCACCCATCAGCGGAGCCTCGGCCATGATCTCGCGGCAGTGGTCGTTCTTGCAGTCGAAGGCACGCAGCGGGTTGAGCTCGGCGCGCTCGCGGCACTCGTCACACATCTCGTCTGCGTGATCGAGGATGAACTGCTTGACCTGCTCGCGGTAAGCCGGACGGCACTGGGCGTCACCCATCGAGTTGATGAGCAGACGAAGCTTGGAAAGATCGAAGCCCAGGCGCTTGTAGAACTCCATGAGCATGATGATGCACTCGGCGTCTGCCGCCGGATCGGGAGCGCCGAGCCACTCGATGCCCACCTGGTGGAACTGGCGCAGGCGGCCCTTCTGGGGACGCTCGCCGCGGAACATGGCCTCGGCGTAGTAAGCCTTAAACGGCGTGGAGCCCTGGGGCACCAGATTGTTCTCGACGACGGCGCGCACCACGCCGGCCGTGCCCTCGGGGCGAAGTGCCAGGCGCTGCTTGGGCTTGAGTTTGGTGTCGGTGCCCTCGGTAAAGACGCGCTCCAGGTTGGCACCGCTGAACACGCGGAACATTTCCTTGCGCACGACGTCGGTCGACTGGCCGATACCGTGGACAAACACGTCAACCTGCTCGATCGCGGGCGTCTCGATGGGTTTAAAACCAAACGGCTCGAACACGCCGGCCGCAATCTGCTGCATCTTTTGCCAGGCGCGCATCTCGGCGCCGATAAGGTCGCGGGTTCCCTCCGCCTTCTGTGCCTGCATGGGCAAACACCTTTCTTTTGTATCGCGTCATAGGTAGTAGTCATTATACGGCACAAACACAAACAGCGGCGGCGCGTCTGGCCGAACGAGGGTATGGGGACTCGTTCGGCCAGATGC
>OGQT01003165.1_pt1 | contig 10787 bp, 7 predicted proteins | sample 1553261 | NCBI WGS metagenome assembly OGQT01 (sample SAMEA2579992, study PRJEB22360) | human gut metagenome | biome: human gut; feature: human-associated habitat; material: faeces | place: Denmark | collected 2008/2010
GGAATCCTTTTATTTAAATCGGAAAGCGACGACTGGAAGGAGACGGCGCGCCGGGTGCTTGGAATTTTGGAGGAGCTGAGCGGCAAGGACGCAAAATGTTACGTTGCGGTTTCCTCCGGCCTCAAGAACAGAAGTCAGCTGGCGGAGCGCTGCAGGGAGACGGAGCTTTTGATGGAAAACCGTTTTTACGGTCTGGACAGCCATATTTTCATGGCGGAATACGATGTGGAATGCGCGGACGACGTGCAGCTGGACGACAACACACTGATCAAGCAGATCCAGCAGGATGTTCGAACGAAGGATATGTTAAGCCTTTCCGAGCATGTGGACAGACTGTTCCACAATTACCGACAGAACGTCGGATTTTCCCAGATTTATGTGAAATTCGTCTTTTCCAGCCTGTTGAAGGTTTTATATGAAGCGATTCCGGGTAAAAACGACAGGGACTTAAATGAAGAAATGGAAATGCTTTACCGGACAGCGGATATCGATGAGATCCGGCGGATCATAGAAAAAAACATTCAGCTTCTGGAGCAAGAGACCCAGACGGACAGTGGCAATATTCATCGGGAGGTAGAAGAGGTCAAGCGCTATATCAATACGCATTACGGGGAAGAGATAAGCATCGAAATGTTGGCAGAGCGCGTTTTTTTGGCTCCCAGTTATCTGAGTACGATTTTTAAAAAGGAAACCGGCCAGAATTTAAGCAAATTTATCAAGATCTGCCGAATGGAAAAAGCACGCGAGATGCTGGAGGGCACGAAGGACAAAATCGTGAGCATCAGCGAAAAGGTAGGATATCCGAATGTTTCCTATTTTTGTCAGAGCTTTCGGGAGTATTATGGGATGACGCCGCAGAAATATCGCGATCAAGGAGAGAATGCAGAACAAGATGAAGAAGCTGTTGCATTGGTTTAACGGAATCAAGCTGCGGTATAAGCTGGCGATCTTTTATTCCCTGTTTTGCTTTTTGCCGGTGATGCTTTTGTTTTGGCTGAGCTTTCTGCAGATGCGAAGTATTATTGACGATAAGGGAAAAATGAACCTGCAGTCCTATCTGCAGCAGTCGGTGTCGTCGATGGACCGAACTCTGGACGGCTATAACAGCCTGTCGGATTATATTGCCTTTGACCGGACGCTGGCAGAGGTATTTTCCATGGAATATGGGACACCCTACGAGCAGTATGAGCAGCTGACACAGAAGGTGGATCCGATCCTGCGGACAGCGAGCTATTTTCATGGCGGGATGCAGCAGATCACGATCTATACGGATAATGGAATGGTCAAGCATGACACGACGGTTGCGCCGGTGTCAGAGATTGAGGAGACGGATTGGTATCAGAAGACATTGGAGCACCCGGGTCTTAACTGGTTTGCAAATTATCAGGAAGAGACACTGTTTTCCGCCCGGAAGCTTGCCTTTTCCGGTGCCAGAGAGGGCGTGAACATCCTGTATATGGATGTGGATTATCAGAAGCTTTTTACGCCGTATGCAGAAACGCTGATCTCAGAATGCGGGCTTTATATTACAGATCAGGATGGTAAGCTGGTCTTTGAGGAAAGCAGATTTTCCGGAAAGAATCAGAACTATGATCTGACGTATTCCGAATTTCTGGAGCAGCGGGATAGGGGCAGTGCGGATTATACCATTCTCTGTGAGCAGTCCAATACAACGGGATGGACGGTGTGGCTGTATCAACCGGTTGGACTTGCAGGAGAAGCGATGCGGCCGATCGGAGTGATGGCGGGAGTGACGATCCTGATCTGTATCTTCGCAGCAGTGCTTGCTTATTTTATCACCTCCGGCATGGTGAGCGGCAGGATTGAACGGCTGACGTGCCTCATGCAGGAGGTGCAGGAGGGCAGCATGGATATGCAGATGGAGAGCGATGATCGGGATGAAATTGGGATGCTTTACCGTGGCTTTGGCAGCATGATGAAGCGAATACGGACACTGATCAATGAAGTTTATCTCAGCAAGATCACCCAGAAGGAGGCGGAGCTGAAGGCACTGCAGGCACAGATCAATCCGCATTTTCTGTATAATACGCTGTCTTTGATCAACTGGAAGGCACTGGCAGCAGGAGAAGAGGATATCAGCAGGATGACACTGGCCCTGTCTACCTTTTACCGCACTGCCTTAAACCGCGGGCGGAATGTGCTACAGGTAGAGACTGAGCTGAGTAATACCCGTGCCTATCTGGAAATTCAAAGCATGCTGCATGACGGGGATTTTGATTACGAAATCGAAGTACAGCCGGAAATCCTGCAGTGCGAGTCTCTGAATCTGATCCTGCAGCCCCTTGTTGAGAATGCGATCCATCACGGAATCGAAGAAAAAACAGACGGACGAGGTAAAATTACTGTCCGGGGATGGAAAGAAGACAATTGTGTATGGTTTATGGTAGAGGATAACGGTGTCGGGATGGAGCAGAAGGTTGCGGATAAAATCCTGACAATGGAATCCAAGGGCTATGGAGTTCGTAATGTTGATGAACGAATCCGCCTCTGTTATGGAGAAAAGTATGCGATGAAGGTAGAAAGTGTTGTCGGCAAAGGTACAAAAATGACAATTCACTTTCCTGCAAGACGGCTTACGGATATACAAAAATCACAAAGTTCTTAAAAAAATGATATCATTCTTAAAACATTGATATGTACGGCTGCTTTTTTATAGTTTACAATAATACCATCAAGCAAACACGAAACACCGAAAAGGTGTGGTGTATAGGAGGAAAAAGCTATGAAATTCAAAAAAGTGACAGCACTGGCGCTTTGCGTAGCAATGTCTGCAACAGCTCTTGCAGGCTGCGGATCCAAAGCAGCTACAACAGACAGCCAGACAGCAGCTCCCGCAGAGAGCACAGCAGCAGATGCTGCAGATGCAACAGAAGCAACAGAAGCAGCTCCTGTTGAGACAAAGGATGTTACCCTGAAGGTTTGGGCACCTCAGGAAGACCAGAACCCGACAGATACTTATGACAAGGGTATGCTGGCTGCAATGTGTGATGCTTTTAATGAAGCACATCCGGAATGGAACATTACATATGAATATGGCGTATGCGGTGAAGACGTTGCAAAAGACGAAGTAACCAAGGACGTTGATGCAGCAGCAGATGTTTACATGTTTGCAAACGACCAGCTGCCGATTCTGGTAGAGGCTGGTGCCATTGCAGAGCTGGGTGGCAAAAACCTGGAAGAAGTTAAGGCAACCAACTCCGAATCTATGGTAAATACTGTTACCTATCAGGGTGGTGTATATGGTGTTCCTTATGCATATAACGGCTGGTTCATGTACTATGACAGCAGCAAGTTTACAGAAGACGAAGTGAAGGATCTGGATGTCATGCTGGCAAAGGATCTGGGCGATGATGTGACCAACGTTTGCTTCCAGCTGAGCAATTCCTGGTACATCCCTTCCTTCTACTACGGCGTTGGCGGCACAATGTTTGGTCCTGACGGCACAGATGGTTCTTCTCCCTGTGATTTCGATGACGAAAAGGGTCTTGCAGTAACCAATTACCTCATTGACCTTGCTGCAAATCCGAAATTCACAAACCAGGCCAACGAAGAAGCAGGTAAGGCAATCAACCTGTTTACCGAAGGCAAGTTGGGTGCATTCTTCAGCGGCTCCTGGGATCGTGAAGCAATTGAAGAAGCTCTGGGCGACAACTTCGCATGTGCACAGCTTCCTTCCTTCAAGGCTGGCGATTATGAAGGCACAATGAAGTCCTATGCAGGTTCCAAGGCAATTGGTGTAAATCCTACCTGCGAGAACATGGACGTTGCAGTTGCACTGGCTGTATATCTTGGCAACGCTGACTGCCAGAAGATGCGTTATGAGGTTCGTGGCGTAGTTCCGCTGGATTCTACCGGTATCGATGATGTAATGTTAAACGCTATTACCGATACTGTAAACAACACTTCCGTTGCTCAGCCTCTGGTTTCTGAGATGAACGGTTGGTGGAGCCCCGCAGAAGCATTCGGTAAAGCAATCGTAGCTGGTGAGGTTAACCACGACAATGCACAGGATAAGCTGACCACTTTCATTGCAAACGTAAATGCAGGCGGTTCTCTGGATTAAGACTCTGGCTTGATTTTAAGGCTTCACCCGATCTTCCGGTGAAGCCTTTCTTTCAGAAACGGACATTTGGGGATGACACAGTGTCTGCCTGAAACTGTATGAGGGAAAGGAAGAATACGATGGCAGCTTTTGGAAAAAAGAAAAAAGCTTCTGAATTTCCGGATGTGATACCGGTATCCGAAGCGATTCGAAAAGGTGATATTTTTACAAAACTGACCTGTCTGATCATGGGCGCGGGCAATCTTGCGAGAAAACAGATCATACAGGGACTTTTGTTCCTGGCAGGAGAACTTGCATATATTTTCTATATGGTTTTCTACGGGGCAAAGGCTCTGCAGAATTTCGTTACGCTGGGTACCGAAACACAGAAAAAGGTTTTCAATGAAGCGACACAGGTTTATGAGTATGCGACAGGCGATAACTCCCAGCTCTGCCTGCTCTATGGTGTTGTTACGATCTTTGTGACAATTGGATTTATCCTGCTGTGGCGAGCTGCAATTCGCTCCTCCTATATTGCGCAGAAAGCACAGGAAGCAGGAAAGAAGCCGATTACCTTCGGCCAGATTTTAAAAGACTTGAAAGATAACAGGATGTATCAGCTCTTCCTGTTTTTCCCGTTCCTGGGAATTATATTGTTTACGGTAATGCCTCTGGTATTTATGATCCTGATGGCATTTACCAATTATGACCGTGATCATCTGCCGCCAGGTAAGTTGTTTGACTGGGTAGGCTTCCAGAACTTTGCCAGAGTATTAAATGCAGGCGGAGCACTTGGAGAGACCTGCTTGGCTGGACGATCATCTGGGCTATTTTTGCAACCTTCTTAAACTATATCTTTGGTATTATCCTGGCGATCATCATCAACCGGGATGGGACGAAGTTCAAAGCCTTCTGGCGTTTTATCTTCGTACTGACCATCGCTGTGCCTCAGTTTGTATCCCTGCTGGTAGTCAATACCATGATCCAGGAGCACGGTGTAATCAATCTGCTGTTAAAGGAACTGTTCGGTGTAGGACCGCTGCCGTTCTTGACCAATGTGACCTGGGCGAGAGTGACAGTTATTGTCATCAACCTCTGGGTCGGCATTCCTTATACGCTGCTTGCAGTAACCGGTATTTTGAAGAATATTCCTGCAGAGCTGTACGAAGCGGCAAAGGTGGACGGCGCAAATGCATTTGTTACCTTCTTTAAGATCACCATGCCGTACATGATGTTTGTCATGACGCCGAATCTGATTACAACCTTTACAGGGAATATCAATAACTTCAACGTTATTTACCTGTTGACAAACGGCGCGCCGGCCTGCGATACCTATTACCGCGGTACTGCGGGTAAGACGGATCTGCTCGTTACCTGGCTGTACAAGCTGACAATTGATAATAAGGACTATAACCTGGGTGCCGTAATCGGTATCCTGACCTTTGTCCTGATGGCGACGTTGTCTCTGATAACGTACAGACGGACCGGATCCTATAAAAACGAGGAGGGATTCTCATGAAAAACACCAGACAGAATTCAGCAAGCATTAAAAAGAAAGTCACCAATGTGCTTGTGCATTTGTTTCTGACTATCCTTTCCGCGATCTGGGTATTCCCGATTTTCTGGGTAGTCCTGTTATCCTTCAGAGAACAGAAAGGACAGTATATCACATCGTTCTGGCCTAAAAAGTTTACGATGGCAAACTATGTGAAGCTGTTTACAGATACTGCACTGTTCAATTTCCCGAAGTGGTTTTTGAATACGCTGTTTGTAGCAATTTGTTCCTGTATCCTGACAACATTCTTTGTTTTGGCGATTTCCTATTGTCTGTCCAGACTCCGGTTTAAGATCCGTAAGCCTTATATGAATGTTGCCATGATTCTTGGAATGTTCCCCGGCTTTATGTCCATGATCGCCGTTTATTATATCTTAAAGGGCTTTGGACTGACCAAGGGTCCCATGATCTTCCTGGCGCTGATCATGGTATATTCCGGCAGTGCGGGGGTGGGCTTTTACGTATCCAAGGGCTTCTTTGATACGATTCCGAAGGCACTGGATGAAGCTGCAATCGTGGACGGCGCAACGAAATGGGATGTCTTTTCCAAGATCATTATGCCGTTGTCGAAACCGATCATTGTAAGCACGATCATGACTTCCTTCATGGCTCCCTGGCTGGATTTCATCTTCGCAAAGGTAATTGCAGGTGCGGATCCGAGATATTATACGGTTGCGATCGGTCTGTACACGATGCTGACCAAGGAAAATATCGTAAATTGGTATGCCTGCTTCGCAGCTGGCGCAGTTTGCGTTTCCATTCCAATCGCTATTCTGTTCCTGTATTTGCAGAAATACTATGCAGAAGGTATGTCCGGAGCAGTTAAGGGCTGATGGCAGTTTGTAAGGACTGACAGCAGACAGCCGGGAAATAGTTTTACAGCAGGCGAAAACGAATATCGTTTTCGCCTGTTTTGCTACTGAAAACAAAGATCTGCAGAAAGGCGGATATAGGGATGAAAAAGAGACTGAGTTTAATACTATGCGTAGTGCTTCTTTGTCAGCTGCTCTCAGGATGCGGGAAAACGACGGAGACTGTCAGGGAGCCGGACGATGCATACCGCTGCTATTATGAAATTTTTGTCGGTTCGTTTTGCGACAGTGACGGAGACAAATGCGGCGATCTAAGCGGAATCACAGAAAAGCTGGATTACATCGAAGATATGGGTTTTACCGGGATCTGGCTTACACCGATCATGCCGTCACCGACCTATCACAAATATGACGTCACAGATTATTACGGGATCGATCCGTCCTTTGGAACGATGGAGGATTTTGAGACACTGCTTAAGGAATGTCACAAACGCAATATCCGGTTGATTATGGATCTGGTGTTCAATCATACCTCCAGCAGCCATCCGTGGTTTTTGGAGGCCTGTGATTATTTGGAGCAGCTTGGAGAAAAGGAACCGGACGAAAACGAGTGCAAGTATGTGAACTATTATAATTTTGCAAAGGACCAGGCACAGACTCCAAACTGGTATCAGATAGACAGCTCGGACTGGTACTATGAGGGGGTTTTCTGGGATGGTATGCCGGATCTGAATCTGAATAGTGAAGCGGTCAGAGAAGAGCTGGAGCAGGTTGCCTCCTTCTGGCTGGAGAAGGGTGCAGACGGCTTCAGACTGGATGCGGCGAAGGAATATTTTACAGGATACGCAGAAAAGAATATAGAGGTTTTAAACTGGTTTGAAACCTACGTGAAAAGTGTAAAGCCGGAGGCATATCTGGTAGCCGAGGTCTGGGAAGGACAGGGAGTGCTGCAGGAATATTACAAAAGCGGGATCGACAGCTTATTTAATTTCCCGGCGTCACAGCAGGATGGCGCGATCATAAAGACTGCCAAGGCAAGAGTGACTCCCCAGCAGTTTTTCTCCTGGATGGTAAAGCAGCAGACTGCAGACAGACTGGCAAATCCGGATTATATTGATGCACCGTTTATCAGCAATCACGATACCACCAGGATCAGCGCCCAGTGCGTCAACAACGAAGAGCAGATGAAATTTGCTGCAGGGTTGATGATGATGATGCCGGGCAGTCCCTTTGTTTATTATGGAGAAGAGCTGGGGATGAAGAGTTCCGGAACAAAGGATGAAAACAAGCGCCTTCCAATGTACTGGTCTGCACAGGATTTGTCTAAGACACCGGATGCGCCTCAGACAGCAGATGCAGTGGAGCAGAAGTTTCCGTCTGCGGAGGAGCAGGAAAAGGATCCGGGGTCCATTTTACAGTATTATAAGAACGCCATCGAGTTGCGCAGAAGCAATCCGGAAATCGCGAGGGGAAGTATAAGTGTTCCGGACGGAGAGCTTCCGGAAGATATCGGTGTGCTTTTGACAGAATGGGAAGGAAAGGTAAGTGTAATTTTATGTAATAATGCAACGGAATCTGTGGAAATAGACTTGCAGCAAGCCCTTCCGGAAGGTTATAATTATACTCTAAAGGGCAGTTTAAACGTTGGAGATCAGCAGGAAAAGCTGGAGAATAACAAGCTGGAATTGCCCGCCTATGGAATTGTGATCCTGAAACAAAGCGGGGTGGATTAAAGAATGAGACGAAAACGCTGGCTGGCTGCTATTTTGGCGGCAGGGACAGCCTGCACAGCACTTTTTGGATGCGGCAGCAGACAGATCGTAGGCACTGAGATGGCACGGTCAGGGGAATCCCCGGAGAAAGAGTTGCAGGCATGGGAGGAGGCAAAAAACACGCCTTACGGAAAATATCCGGAGCTGATCACCTATACCCTCGGAAAGATGACCGGCGGCAATCGTTCCAATATGCCGGAACGGGACACCTATGAAGATAACGTTTATACGAGATATCTCCGGGAGTGCTTAAATATCCAGAACAAGGATGTATTCGAGGCAATGGAGGATCAGTATACGGCAAACGTTGATATGGCGATCGCATCGGGAGAGCTTCCGGATGTCATGGTCATAGAAGATCGGGAGACTCTGATCCGGCTTGCCGAGGGGGGAATGATTGCTGATCTGAGCGAGGCATTGGAAAACTGCGCCAGCGACGGGATAAAGGCAATGTATGACAGCTACGAGGTGTCTGCGCTGGATTCAGCGATGATCGACGGAAGGCTGATGGCGCTTCCGGAGCCGAGTTTTGTAGACGGTCCGAATCTGCTGTGGCTGCGCAGGGACTGGATGGACAAGCTTGGGCTTGAAGCGCCGGATACCATGGGGGAGGCTGTAGAGATCATACGGGCATTTGTGGAACAGGATCCCGGAAATAACGGAGAAGGCAACACCATCGGCCTGGTGTGCCATTCCGATCTGACCGGAGAAACAGGATATCGTTATGAATTTCAGCTGAATACAATTTTTGCATCCTACAATGCATTTCCGAAGCAGTGGATTTTGCAGGAGGACGGCACAGTGGTTTACGGGTCGGTTCAGCCGCAGATAAAAGAAGCACTTGCCGGAGTGAGAAAATTGTATGAAGAGAAGCTGCTGGATGATAGCTTTATGCTCCGTACGATGACAAATATTGCGGAACTGATCATAGACGGAAAGTGCGGTTCGTTTTTCGGTCCCTGGTGGGCGCCGAACAATCCGCTGATGGAAGCCATGGAGAAAAACCCGGATGCGGTATGGGAGCCCTATCTGATCCGGACGACAGAGGATGGAAAGCTGCAGTATTATGATCAGAATCCGAGCTACAAATATGTTGTGGTGCGAAAAGACTTTGAGCATCCGGAGATCGTATTTAAAATGGCAAGTGTAATGTTCGACAAAATGCGCACAGAAGGACAAGATAACGAAGAGCTTGCGTATTATTTCCAGACCAACGTGGATTCTACAGCGCGGCCGATCTCCATCAATATTGATTACAGCGATGCGCTGCATCGCTGCTATGAGGATATCAATGCTGCACTGACCGGAAAAAAGGATCCGGATGAGCTGCAGGTTCTCGAATATGCCTATTATGTAAAATGCAAAGACTACCTGGATCATTCGCAGTCTGCAGACGCGGAAACCTGGGCGGCCTATGAGTCCAGGATCCGTGCCTGTGCCCTGTTGGATAATAAAGACCTGGAGGTATGCAGTACTGCCTTTTCCGGGGAGACGGAAACCATGAAGACGAAATGGTCGAAGCTTCAGGAAATGGAAAAGAAGCTATATCTGGAAATCATCACAGGAGTGAAGGAGCTGGATGAATTTGACAGATTTGTGGAAGAATGGATGGAAGCGGGCGGAGAGCAGATTACGCTGGAGGTAACAGAAGCGGTGCGGGAAGCGAAAGGGGCTTGATTTTACCGAGGGTTTGTGCAAAAATAAAATACGGTAAAAAGGAAAGGTGCCAATGGAGGTAGTCATGAGAGGAATTGATACACCTGTCAGAAAAATGCGGAGAGAGATTTTTAAAGAGATCGCGCAGCTTGCATATCATTCTGACAATCTGAATGATGATGTAGAAGCGTTACCCTATAAAATTGTGAATCCTGAAACTCCGATTTATCGGGAAAGCATTTACCGGGAGCGTGAAATAGTAAGAGAGCAGATCCGGCTTGCGATGGGGCTGTCGCTTCGCCCGGAAGACGCACCGGTGCATGTGACACAGGGGCTGGAGGAAAGCAATATTGACGAAAAATATTACGAGCCTCCGATGATCCAGGTGATTCCCTCGGCATGTAATGCCTGCCCTGAAAATGAATATTGTGTAACAGACCGTTGTATGGGGTGTGTAGCACATCCGTGTCAGGTTGTATGCCCGAGAGGGGCGATCAGCACCGTAAATGGCAAGTCGGTCATTGATCAGAGCAAATGTATTCGCTGCGGTAAATGTAAATCAGTGTGTCCCTACGATGCAGTTTCCCATCAGCAGAGACCCTGCAGCGCAGCCTGCGGTGTGGGTGCGATCGGCAGCGATGGGGCCGGCAGAGCGGTTATCGACAGCGAGAAGTGTGTCACCTGTGGCCAGTGTATGGTAAGCTGTCCCTTTGGTGCAATTGCAGATAAATCCCAGATTTTTCAGCTGATCCATGCCCTTGAGTCCGGCAGAGAGATCATTGCACAGGTAGCGCCTGCGTTTGTCGGTCAGTTTGGTCCTGCAGCGACGCCTGGGAAGATCAAGACCGCGTTAAAGCAGCTTGGCTTTGCAGATGTTTATGAAACCGCCATCGGAGCCGATATCGGAGCGGCAATAGAAGCGGAGCATT
>OGQT01003168.1_pt1 | contig 10784 bp, 12 predicted proteins | sample 1553261 | NCBI WGS metagenome assembly OGQT01 (sample SAMEA2579992, study PRJEB22360) | human gut metagenome | biome: human gut; feature: human-associated habitat; material: faeces | place: Denmark | collected 2008/2010
CTGAACGCCCGGAAGTATCTGCTTCTGCCATTTCCCGGTCACGTCTGGCAATATCTGCACAGGTCTGTACTTTTTTCACAAAAGCCAACTCATCTTGATATGGCTGCTTATCTGCTTTCAGCTCTTCGATCGCTGTCCGGAGTTCTTCTTTTTCCCGTTTCCATCTGGCAGTTGGCACTTTTCCATTTTTATCCAGATGCTGTTTCAGCTCCCGTTCACATTTGCGATAGTAATTGATTTCTTTCTTATGCTGCTGGTAATATTTCTCCCTTCTTTTCTGAAAATAGAAACGGTTATATTCATCAATCAATGGCTGGTTTATCTTTATTACTTCTGCCATCTTTTGTAGATTTTCCAGTTTCTTTAACTGATCTCGCTTTTCGGAAATCTCTTTTTTACTGACTGATACAACACCATTCAGTTCATCAATCCGTTCCTTCAAGTCATCCATTGTCTCTATCTGATGTGTCTGAAGATAATTGATAGACTTTGCAAACTCCTGTAAGTTGGAGAGATTCTTCCCTCTCCGTTTCATCTCCGCATAGAAATTTGGGAGCGGTAGTCTGCCCTGTGTCTTTTTATCATAATAATCTTGCAGGCTTTCCAGAAGTGTAGGGTTCTGTCTGCGATCCAGTTCTACCTTCATTTCTTCATAAGCTGTCTTCATCCACTGAATGGATTCTTTCAAAGAAATAAACATCTGATTGAACTGTCGAATAGCTCTGTTCAGTTCCCCGATGATTGTTTTAATCCCCTTTTTCTCCATCGCCCGAACTTCATATCCCTCATGTATGGTCGGAATCAAGTCAATTCCCTGCTCTTTGTAAGAACGGTGATCAATTCTGGCTGCCATGTGGCACTCCCGGAATTTTTCATTTACTTTCTCCGTCCACGCTCTTCTCCATTCCTTTAAAAGCTCCGGATCATTCCACCCGGTAGTGGAAACAGCATTGAATATATCCTTCCCTTTAGCATCTTTTATCCGGTTTCCATCTTCATCCAGAACATATTCCCGTTTCTGCTTGTTGCCCCATCTTCCATCTTCTGTAAAAGGACGGATTGGAGCAAGTACATGAAAATGTGGATTATCTGGTTCATCCTCATTCTTTGATTTTCCCTCATGAACTGCCAGATCTACAATCATGCCATGTGCTACGAACTGCTCCCGGCAAAACGCTCTTGCCAGTTCTATATTTTCATCTAGCGTCAGTTCATTTTGCAAAGCAATATCAAAAGAATAAGCTAACTGTGCCCGTTTACTTTTCTCCACCTTTTCTACCTCATTCCAGAGTGTTTCCCGATCAGTCAGACGTTCCGGCACATATTCCGGCGTCAGAATTTCTGTGAAAACTACTCCAGACTTTTTTGTATAGTCATGCGTCTGTCCATAATAATCGTTATAAAGCTTCTGCCCCGAAATATACGCTGCGGAATTAACCACTGTCTGACCTTTTCCTCTGGACACCTGCTTTACCGAAAAATGATACAATGCCATTAACTGTCATCTCCTTTTTCTGCTCTTTCAACTGCTTCTGCAATCTGCTGTTGCTCTTTGTGTAAGGCTGCTATGTAAACCTGTCGCACAATACTCTTGTTGTAACTACTGTTCTGCAACTGTTCCATAACATCCTGAACTTCTTCCTGTTCCAAATCTCTGGATAATGGAAATGCTTTTTCAAACTCTGCTCCTTTAACGATCAATCTGTGGGAACGTTCCTTTCGCTCCACTATCCTTTTCCTCTGTTCAAGAATATTTTTATTGTGGATCGCATGTTCCAGTTCCTTTTTACTTTTTTCCATGTTGGCTCTCAGTTCTTCCAATGACATGGATTCATATTTCGGATTTTTTGCTCTGCTCACTTTCCTGTCCTCCTTTTTCTGTAAACAAAAAGAACCGGTCTTCTCATAAATGCCGATTCCTGGATATAAAAAACAGAGGTCGTTGTTTCACAATAAAGAAATACTGACCTCCGCAATTTTAAAATAGATTAGTTATTACAATAGGATAGGCTTCTTGCCGCAAGGGGAAATTATCCCCTTGTACGAAATCTATGATTTCGCTATATTCCCGGATTGAAATTCTTCAAAGTCAGGAATGGCACCGCAGGTCGCACGATACAGGCAGATGTAATTGCCTGTATAGAAGTGCGCTCTTAGCTTTGCTAAGAGAATTATGCCGTATCCGGCTTGCTATCTTTAATCTGTAAATTCCATCATCTCGTCAATAGTACAATCCATTTTCTTACAAATTTTCTCGACTGTTTCCATTGATATATATTGATTTTTTCCCATCCGGGCAAGGATATTTGCACTAATCCCGGTGAGGTGTTGCATTTCTATTCGCTTCATATTTTTATCAATGAGCTGTTTCCACAATCTGTTATAACTTACACTCATAAATAACCTCCACATTTTTATTAGACAGATTTCTGCTTTTATTAGTCAAACGGATTTTCTCCATCCTTCGCTTCCATAAATCCGTCTTTATCTGTTTTCGGAGTTTCTGATGAATCTGCTCCAGCACCGCTGTCCTTGTTCTGGGCAAATTCATGTTCTTCCACAATCACATCTGTGGTATAAATCGTCTTTCCATCCTTATCCTTATAACTGCCAGTGCTGATGCGACCACCGATCACAATCCGCATTCCCTTGTGAAGATATTTCTGTGCAAACTCTGCACTCTTACCAAATGTTACACACGAAATAAAATCCGCTTCCTGTTCACCATCACGTTTATATTTTCTGTTCACTGCCAGTGTATATCTTGCTACTGCCATATCATTATCTTTTCCGGCATATTTGATCTCCGGATTCTTTGTCAGTCTTCCCATTAAAATCACTCTATTCATAGTTTTTACGTCCTTTCCGGGCATGATACCCTTTAATCATTGTTATTAGTTACTTGTTGCATCAGCGGTCTATTGTGCGTTTCCCTGTCACCTGCAGCCGTCTCAGACTGCCTCTGCCTGCATACACAGGTCACTGATCATAAGGCTTTGATCAACCGCCCATCATCGGGAGTGTCATTATGATTCCGCTTGCTTTCAGAAAAAGAAAGGTCATGGCAGAACTCCTGGTAGGCTTTCAGGGTGCACTTATCAATTGTCAAGGTTCAACAAAGGAACATTCCAAAACGTCCTCTAATTACTAAAGTCAAATGACTTTGCAAGATGCAAAAGATTCGTGATATTTTTTTACATTTTTATCATTTTTTCTTTTACTTTCGTTAGTCCCTTCATATACTCTGTATTGGGAGCGACAAAATCGGACATGATTTTGGGAAATTTTGAAAAATAATTATTCCTCTACCTATAAAGCGTTGGAAATGGTATTTACCAACCCCTTTTTGCAAGTTTTTTGTACATAAATGAAATACTTCTTCGCTAGTTGCATATTCCAGAGAACGTGAGGACATGGATTTTCTTGAAAAATCATTTTTCCACTAATCACATGTGGCAGAATGTATAAAGTCAGATGATTTTGAAAAAAAGCAAAAAAATAGGCACTAACCACTTATGGTTAATGCCCTTTGGGGTAATCATTATTTTTCTTTTGTCAATTTCTGATACATTCTCATTAATTCAGCAACACAGTCTGCTTCTGACATTTTAATGCTAAATCCATAAGCATGCATCACTGCTCTGTTATTTGCTTTATGTGCTTTCAGTAATTCTGTTGGCATTGTCAAAGGATCATAAAGATCTGCAAGATTGCTATCTGTATAAAGTGCTCTAGCATTCAAGATAGCCTGTGCCGTTTTTCTTATCTTTTCCTTTTGATCATTTGTTGGAGAAGGCCAAGGGAAATTATTATAAACAATCATATTAGAATAACTATAATCACTCTTTAGTCGACCACATACTGCTCTGGTCCATGCCATATGAACATTGGACATTAGTATTCCAAACTCGTAACTTGTGGCTGACGGCATTGTAAAAAGTTTATCGCCTGGAATTATTTCTCCTTCAAGATAATCCATCGGAATATATCTTCTGTTTTGCGAAGACACCTTTGGTATTGCAATATATGGCGAATACTGTGCAAGTTCTTTCCGTTGTCTTTCATCAAGCAAAAGTATCAACTTTTCTCCAATCTCTCTGCCGGATTCAGATATATCAAATACAGCTAATTTCTCATATTTTCATCTCACAATTAACCCTATATATTTGCTGTGCGACGTTTTTTTTTCTTTTGCCGTCGAGTGGCAGATGTTTTATACTATGTCACTTTCATAAAGTTCTCTTTATCCTTTATTACTTTTCTGTTTTGTCTGATTTAAAAGCAAGATAACCAAAACAGAAATAGCTATACTGCATAGAATGTATGTCCAATTCAAATATGATAGATTGATTAAATTCTGTGCTGATTGATTTTTAATGAAGTTTGTGTATGATGCGTTACTCTTAATCGCTTCCATAACTCCTAAAACATTTATCGGGCTTAAATTGTATAAGTACGCACCAAATAAATATATCGCTATTTTTTCAACAATGGACGGTATTAAAATAGCCGATGCAGAAAGCCATAATGGACATTGCTTGTGGGATTTCTGTAAATATACTGCCCCCAAAAGATATGGCAATACCGCAAGGCAACAGCCCAAAATGACAATATTCTGATGAAGCCCAAAGAGGGCGAAGAATACACGGATAAAAAGATATGTTCCAAATATAATCAACCAATCAATGAGCAAGCCTTTTATTGGTGTGCGCTCTTTTATTGTTTCGTTTTGTAACTGCATTTCATTACCTCCCAAATGGACGCTCCACTTTCGGGAACGTCAAGGTTACAGTTGTTCCACCGCAAGAATTGTTTTTTAGCTCCACCGTGATAGACAGGTCAGTTGCCATTTTCTGAACAAGGTATAACCCCATACCCGTAGAACGACTAAGGTAACTGCCCGTATCTCCAGTAAACCCCTTGTCGAAAACAAAAGGTAAGTCAGACAACGGTATGCTTGTGCCGTTGTCTTTCATAGATAAAGAAATCTGTTCATTATCCGCACTATCAGCAATGGAAAAGAGAAGTCGAGGAGCAGGATTGTTCCCCGTATATTTCACACTATTGCTGATTATCTGTCCTAAAATGAACATCAAACCTTTTTTGTCAGAAATCACTTGAGCATCGTTTTCGGTATATTCAACAGAAAATCCAGCTTCTTCAAGAAGCGTTAAATTATCTTCAACTGCTTCACGACAAATTTCAAGAATTGAAAGCGGCTCAAAAAAGTAATCCTTATGAGTAGCCCCAAGCCTTGAAAAGTATAGAATTTGTTCTATATCCTGTCGGGTATGGTCGCGTACATACAGCATACGGGTATGAACCAAAGGGGACATTTCATCTTTTCGATTGTCCAGTAGCAAGGTCATAAGGGATAGCGGCTTTTTGATTTCATGTACCCAATTTTCAATGTAGTGTTGATAATCTGTAACTGTAATTTTCTGTTCGTTGATATATTCCTGCTGCGTCCTCAAATGCTGCCCCAATTCACAGATATAAGGGCGTAATACTGCGGGAACAGCTTCACACAGTAAGTATTCGTTGGTATCGTCTGGCTCCAATAGAAAACGCCGAAAAATAGCGTCTGTCTTGTTGCGTTTTCTGATTGATATAGCAAGCGGGATAGCAAGTGTGGCAAATGATACGAAAATGATCAATGCAACATAATTGATAAAATAATCTGGATTAGCCAGCCAGGCAAGGAATATAAAGAATACGTCCAAACAGGCAAGTGTGATAATCCATACACGATTAGAGGAAATATAGGTTAAAAATATTTTTAGCTTCTTCATAATCGCACCTGCTCTTTCAAGCGGTAGCCTTGTCCGCGTACTGTTTCTATCCGTTCTTCAAGACCAAATTCACGGAGCGTTTTCCTCAATCGCGTAAAAGTTACTTGCAGCGCATTTTCGTCAATGCATTCTTCCGTTCCCCAAAGCACGTTGCACAGCTCATGTTTGGTAACAAGATTAGGGCTTTTCTTCAAAAGCGCAAGCAATATTTTTCCCTCATTGGGTGGCATGAGGGAAGAACTCTTCCCCACATAAATTGTAAAGGTGTTTGGGTCAAGTAAAAATCCGTTCCCGTCCAGTAAGCCTTGCCGTATCTGTTCCTCTTTGCGTCGTAATAAATTTTTAATGCGGGCAAGCAGGCGCTCTATATTACACGGCTTTGTTAAGTAGTCATCAGCTCCCAATCCTAATGCGTGAAGTTCGTCCTGCAATTTATCTCTTGCTGTCAATACCAACACTGTTCCAAGCTGCTTTGCTTTTAATTCTTTGCAGATTTCAAAGCCGGAATGAAATGGAAGATTTATGTCGAGTAAAACCAAATCGGGGGAATACTCTGTAATTTCCGGTATTGCGTTTTCAAAATCAAATAACGAGGCTGTTTCATACCCCGACTTTCTCAATAAATCCGTCAGTTCTTCCCGCATATAAACATCATCTTCAACTACCATAATTCGTGCCAATACGACCACCTCCTTTCACGTAAGCCTGTTATGAATTAGGCTTGTAATTTATTTTTCCGATTTCCCGTGTAGCTGTCCGCGCAACAGCCACACCGTAAATTGCCATAATAAGAACGACAGTAAATGCCATAATAATCAACAACGGATAAGATTGCCCGATCCTTGTGCTGTCAGAGTATAAATGCTGCTGCATTGCATAAAGACCAACCGTACCACTTATACAAGCCAACATTAGGGGGAGTAGAAAATACCATAAAACTTGTTTATAAATTGACCGTTTTATCTGTTCTCGCCTCGCACCCAAAATTGAGAGTGTCAAATATCTTGATTTTGTCGATTGCATTTGTGTTAAGAATTGCAAAGCAAGCAATGCACACGCGATAATCAATAGCATAAAGCCCATATATAAAGTCATGTAACTCCCGGAGATAAGATAAAATAGTTGCCGCCCGAAATTATCAAGATAGCTTTCGTAATACAGACCGGACGGCTTCAGCAAATCGCGTGCTTCCATAACGGACAGCATCAGTCCGTTTGCTTCTACAATCTCATTCGGAATACAGAAATTCCAATATACAGAACAGGTGTCCGGGTCTACATAGTTATGATATATCTCGTCGGAAACAATCAATGCGGTTACAATTTTAACATTTTCATCAGCAGTAAGTCCTTTCATCGGTACAGACGGAACAAGTGTAACTGACTTTTTGTCAATGGAAATCAACGCATTACCGCTTGTCTGTGCGTTCTCTGCAATCCTGTCTAACAGAGCAACGGTATCTTCCTGTTCATCTTCTAAAAAGTCCGGGTTGAGGTAAAAAACAGCTTCGTCATTTTCAAGATTTATTTGCTTTTCTCCTGCGGCTTCCAACAGGCGATTATATGATGAAACTGGGAGCATATAAGGAGAAACACTCCCCGTATCAATAAATCCAAGCAGATTAAGGGCTGCGGGTTGATGTGAACCAAATTCGTAACTGGCAGCTTCTTGTGTCGCAGGGTCTATTACACCCTCTGGCAAGTTTTGAACAATCTCTTTTCTTAATACAGACCAGTCAACAAAGGATTTCATTTCCCCGGAAGCAGGACGTTTCATGTTCCCTGTTTCCATACGGTTAAGATTAGCTACATAAACTCGCATTTGGTCGTCGGAAAGGTATTGCTCAACATTCTGTTCTTCGCCCATTACTGTAAAATCATAAACAGCAGAAGTTCTTGTTAATTCATTCCCATGCGACATAATAGTTGCAGAACCATTTGCAATAAACATAATGGTAAGCATCATCAGAATAGACGCAACACTAATTGAAATATATTTATAAACAACATTCTCGTGAAGCTGTCGCAAAGTAAATACATAAAGTCCATTTGTCGCTTTCCGTTTGTTAGAAGCAGCTACTATACTTAAAAGCCGGGCAATGCCTCGGATAAAAAGAATTGTTCCAACAATTCCAAGCAGGACAGCAACAAGCAGCATTACACCACCGCCAGTCATGAAGTGTTCTATGACAACCCAGTATGCAACAAGTAAAACTGCCGTACCAATTACAAGGGATAGCAAACTTCCGTGTGTGCTGCCCGTGTGTTGTTTTTTTCCCATTTCTCCATAAAGCAGTTGGTGGACTTCTTTCTTAAACAATTTTCCGCATAGTATAAACAACGCCACACATTGGATGATTAAAAATCCCAATATCGTAAAGAAAACTGCGCTTAATGAAAAACTTGATTGATGTGCAATAACACCGTGTCCGACTAAACGTGCCGTTGCAAGGCTGATAACTTCGGATAGAAAACCACCGCAGATAAGTCCACCCAAGAGGGCGACAAGTGAAGTGATAAGCCCCTCCGTCATAATTTGCGTAAATAATCGGGTCTTTGTCATACCAAACATCAAATATAATCCTAGTTCCCGGCTGCGACATTCGAGCTGATACTTATTTGCAAATACTACAAGGAAAAATACAAATAATAATGCACAAACATAGACAGTAGGTAAAAGGTTTGTAAGCAGCCGTTCCACGGCATCGCTTTCAAGGCTGCTTAAAAAGCGTATAACGTCCTGCGCTCCGAGAGAAAGCACAATGTAAAATGCCGCTACCGCCGTTACCATTGTCAGAAAGTAAATCAGATTTTCATTGCGGCTACGTTTGGAATTTCTCCATGCAAGGTTAAAGAACATTTGCGCTCCCTCCTCCCATTTGCGCCATTACCTGTAATATGCGCGCATAAAATTCTTCCCGTGTTTCTGTCGGAACTTTGCGACGCAATTCATGGAAAATAACGCCGTCCTGTATGAACAAAATGCGGGAACAGAAACTTGCTGCGTTAGGGTCATGCGTAACCATTAAAATGGTACGTCCTTGCACTTGGTTGACTTCCTGTAATTTTTCCATAAGCAACCGTGCAGCTTTTGTGTCTAATGCGCCTGTCGGTACTGCTTTGTTAGTACAATCAATATATTGTGGTTATCCACACAGTTATCCTCTATATGTGGACAAAATAAAAGCAAGGCGGCGCATTGTCCGTCTTGCTTCTCTTTTACTCCAAAATTATCGACATTATTCTTCGATGTATTCAACCAGCTTCGGATCACCGCTGATGAAATATCCATCAAGTGTCTTGTACATCGGCTTTCCGTCCACTTCCATCACATGTGTGACAATCTTTTCTGTGAATGTCGTTGCACCTCTGACAGCGTCATTGCTCCATGAAGGTGCTTTTCTGATCCTGATGCTACCATTGAACACCCTTCTGATCTTTCCCTTGATTCTGACCGCTGGCACGCCGTCAATGTTTTCTGTGATAGCTTCTTCAGCCGCCTTGATTTCTTCAGGCGTTGCAGTTCCGACCTGATTTCCGTCTGCATCGAATGTCGGCACGTTTCCGTCTGCGTCAGCATCCAGCGCACCTTCAGGGACTTTGTCTGTCATTGTCGCCTGCTGCTCCTGTCCTTCCTGATCTGTGGCTGTCTGTGGCTGCTCTGCTGGCTTTTCTTCCTTTTCCCTAAAGTCTTTTACCACTGCGCCATTTTCATCAAATACAGCGGCTTTCTGCTTCTCTGCCGCTTTCTCTGCTGCATCCAGTTTCTTGTATGGCTTGTTTTTTTCTTTGTCGAATGTTTCGCCCATGAAGTATTCCATCGCGCTTCCTCCTTATTTCGCTGTGATGTATCTTGCGTTTACATATCCGTACTTCTTGCCCTTTGCTCCGTCAATATAGATGTAATACCACAATGCGCCGTTCGGTGCTTTTGCACTTCCGCACACTCCGACTTCTGTGTTCTGCTTGATGCAAGGATATGACACCAGTTTGTCTGCATCTGGATCAGGCTGCTTTCTGACGTTCAATGCGCCTGTGTTCACATATCCAGTGAATGTCGCTGTCTTTGCTGTTCCGTATGGTACAGCTGGATTATTGCCTGATCCGCTTCCTGATCCGTTGCCGCCTGACACGTTGCATCCGTTTTCCAGTGCCATGATTGTATGCTTGCCTTCTGCCACTGAAATATCGCCAGTCATAAGATTGTCGCCTGTGTCTGTGTACTTGCTTCCTGTGAGTTTTTCAAACTCTCCTGTCGCCATAATAGCATTGACCATGTTGCCTGTGTAAATATCCTTTGACACGCTGATTCCTGCGCATTTAAGCGCTGGCGGCATCATCGCACTGCAATCAGTTTCGCAAGGTGTTTTCAATTCTGTCGGATTCCAGCCGACCTTTTCAAGTTCTGTGTACAGTGAAGTTCTGTGTCCCTGACAATATCCGACATTGTCATTCGCGCACAGCTGCTTCATCGCTGTCGCCGCCTTCGCTGCCTTGTTTCTGTCCTTGAAGCGAAGCACGACTGTCTGACCGAAGTCATACCAGTTTCCAGTCTTTACTTCACGACCTGTCTGATCGCCTTTCTGTCCTCCTGTTGCTTTTCCGTTTTCGTCAATACTAGCCCATCCGCATAATGTTCCCATGTTCTTTTCCTCCTGTTATTCTTCTGTTAATGCTGAAATAATAATGCAACCGATCACGAAGATATAAAATATCAATACCAGTGGGGCTGCTAATGATACCACGAAGGCGATCAGGAATGCTTTGCATATATACCCGATCCAGTCCTTCGCTGTTGGCGGCGACTCTACCTCTGCGCCGTGATGTTGCGCTTCTTCCTTGTCGATCTCAACGCCTGCGATCAGCAATAGCATAATGATGACTACTGTCGCCATGAAGCAGATCGCGTATGATGTAATGTAAGCATGTAGCATTCCTTTTGACCTCCTGTCTTTTTATTCCGTCTGTATCTTCTGCGCCTGAATCGCAGCTG
>OGQT01003176.1_pt1 | contig 10770 bp, 13 predicted proteins | sample 1553261 | NCBI WGS metagenome assembly OGQT01 (sample SAMEA2579992, study PRJEB22360) | human gut metagenome | biome: human gut; feature: human-associated habitat; material: faeces | place: Denmark | collected 2008/2010
TCAAAATATATGGGGCTATGCAGGTGAAAATTGCGTTTCGACTTTGACTTTAGGAAAAAATATATTATGGAATATCAAGAAGTCATATCCACAATAAAAGGAAATTCCGGAGTGTACGACATCATAACACCCCACGGCAAGGAGCGCAGAAGATTGTTTTTATCCCAAAATAATCTAATCTGCGAGTTCGCTCCCCGTTCAAGAAAGCGTGGCTATTCTATTGATAGCGATATTATCGCTTGTTGGATAAGCCTACCCCCCCATATGCCCAACGAGACCAACATTGTGGCAAAATTCAAGCGTTATGCAGCACGAGCAACTTTCCCTTCGGCATTTGTCCGCAAGTGTCTCGCCGCCGATACTACTAAAAGCTGTTACGAGAACCGTTTGACTACCGGCACAGCTATTGACGGAGAGATTATATCCCTCAATGCCATAGAACGGTTTGACACCTATTCGGTAAGACAATTCCGTAAGGCACTCAAGGAGAGAAGAAACTATCATTCGGGCAGGTTTGAGTTTAGAGGCTATGACGGCTCTTTATGGATTGAAATTGCCGAGCAGGATGATGGCTACAATCGAAAAGGCGATGTGATGGCTGGTTTTAACAAAGAATACCGAGACTGCGGAAACGGATACTATTACAATCTGATAGATGATGAACACTTTATCGGCGCAGACATTGACTGAAGGATTACCAGCCTCTATGATGTTATTAGATGGCTAATCAAGAAAATATATTTTGCCAAGTCGTAATGTAGCAAGTGGAGCGACCTCGTGATGAAGTCGCTCCACTGATTTGCGCTAAAAATTTCGGCCGCCCAAAGGCGGCGTTTGGAGGATATCATCTTCTTATCTGCACTAACAAATCCTATGAAAAATTCTTAAAACATTTGTTAATCTCAGATGTTGTTTGTAATTTTGCGAACAACAAATAAAAAAAATGATATGGCAAAATTAGAGATAACACCGGAACAGGAACGTCTTGCGAGGTTTGCGAAAGCGATGGGGCATCCAACGCGGATAGCGATTCTCAATTTTCTCGCTCAGAGAAACGAATGTTTCTTTGGGGATATACATGAGGTGCTTCCGATTGCGAAGGCCACAGTGTCGCAGCATCTGAGCGAGTTGAAGGAGGCCGGTCTGATACAAGGCACCATCGAGCCGCCAAAAGTGAAGTATTGCATCAACGCAGAAAACTGGAAACTTGCCCGGCAACTGTTTTCACAGATGCTTGACGACTGCTGTCCCTCAAAAAAGAATAGCTGCTGTTCGTAAGCACTATTTTTTTACCACCAATGTTCGTAATTCGGCAAATAACAATCTAAATTAATGATAATCACATGAAAAAGTTACTGTTGTTTTTCGCCCTTATGATAGGGCTGGTGTCGTGCGGGAGCGGGGATAATACCGCCGCTGCGAAATCTCCTGAAAAGGATAGAGTGGAAGTGATATATTTCCACGGCAAACAACGCTGTGCCACCTGCATGGCTATCGAGAAAAACGCTAAAGAGGTCGTAAACGCACTCTTTGCAAATGAGCTTAAAAACGGCACTGTCGTATTCAAGACAGTGGATATCTCTACCCCGGAGGGAGAAAAAATTGCCGACAAATACGAAGTTACATGGTCTTCTCTCTTTGTCAACAAATGGAAAGACGGTAAGGAGAGCCGTAACAACCTAACTGAGTTTGGCTTCGGGAATGCCCGTAAAAATCCTGACGGCTTCAAGAAAGGTCTTGCAGACAAAATCCGCCAATCGTTGAAATAATGGACTGGTTACAGACTTTACTTGACAACAGCACTGCTCCGGCTCTGACCGCGTTCCTTCTCGGATTGCTCACTGCTATCTCACCGTGTCCACTTGCCACCAACATAGCTGCAATAGGCTACATCAGCAAGGATATAGAGAACCGCAGACGTATTTTCCGCAATGGTGTCCTTTACACTTTAGGACGAGTTGTCTCATACACAATCCTCGGCGTCATCCTTATCACAATTCTGAAAGAGGGCGCAAGCGTGTTTGGGATACAAAAGGCAATAGGGAAATGGGGCGAGCTGCTGATTGGGCCGCTGTTGCTGCTTATCGGACTTTTCATGCTGTTCGGACACAAACTCAATCTGCCGCAGTTCGGTTTCGGCGGCAACGGTGAAGGTCTTGCCCGAAAAGGGGGATGGGGAGCATTGCTGCTCGGTATCCTGTTCGCGATGGCTTTCTGCCCTACAAGCGGAGTGTTCTACTTCGGGATGCTCATACCTCTGTCGGTAACTGCAAATGCAGGCTGGCTTCTGCCGATACTGTTCGCAATAGCCACGGCTCTCCCCGTGCTTGCCGTCGCATGGATTCTCGCTTTCAGCGTGGAGAAAGTCGGTGAGTTCTACGGTAAACTGCGCACTGTTCAGAAATGGCTCAATATCATTGTAGGGCTTCTGTTTATAGGTGTCGGCGTGTATTATTGCATAACAATGTTCTTCTAAAAAATTTAACAACAATGTTCGTTGTAAGACGAAATACAAACTAAATGACAAATGGGAAATAACAAAGAATCAAAGAAAGGTTTCTGGTCAACTCTTTTCGCACCCAAAAAGAAAAGCTGTTGCTGCAACAGCATCGTAGAAGACGATGTGAAACCTGTTCAGTCGTGCGGATGTTCCGCCGATTCCACCGAATCCGTTGAAACCTCATGCTGCGCGACTTCTCCCGGGACAAAGGTCGGCGAGGTTCTTGTTCTCGGACCCGGATGTGCCAAGTGCAAGGAAACATACAAGGTCATAGAGCGTGTGATCAGCCAGAACAGTCTTGATGTAAGACTATCAAAAGTCGAGGACATAACCGAAATGATGAAATACAACATCATGGCAACACCGGCGGTGGTCGTTGACGGTGTCGTCAAGATTAAAGGACGCGTTCCATCTGCCGATGAAGTGAAAAAAGTTCTCGGAATCTGAACTTTAACAACGGGAAACAGCTATGGAAACGAAGAAGGAAATCAAGTTCCTGATATGGACTGTCGTCATATTTCTGACAGCGTTTTTCTTGCCTGTCAACAGTAACACACTGATGACGGCGATTCATTCCACCCTTGACCTCGCCAAGTGGTACGCCCGTGAGCATATCGTACTGTGTCTTCTCCCGGCATTCTTCATCGCAGGTGTGATAGCGGTGTTCGTAAGCCAGGGAGCGGTGCTGAAATATTTCGGCGCAAATGCCAAGAAATGGGTGTCATATACTGTCGCATCTGTTTCGGGAGGAATCCTCGCCGTGTGTTCATGCACCATTCTCCCGTTGTTCACCAGCATATATAAACGTGGAGCGGGTCTTGGCCCGGCAATAGCGTTTCTATATTCCGGTCCCGCCATCAGCATACTCTCGATAATCCTCACCGCCCGTATCCTCGGACTCGAAATGGGACTTGCCCGTGTAATCGGAGCCGTAACATTCGCTGTAGTCATCGGTCTGATAATGTCGTTCATCTTCCGCAAGGAAGAACGGGATAAAGAGGCAGCACAGATGAATATCGTCTCACCTCCGGAAAAGCGCCCGCTCTGGCAGACCGCAGTGTTCTTCTTTACCCTTGTGGCAATCCTTGTGTTCGCCAACTGGGGTGCACCTGCGGCAATCGACCGTGGGATATGGGCTGCCATATATGGGGCTAAATGGTGGATAACATCAGCTCTTGCAATCGGTATGTGCGTGATGCTTGTAAAAATCCTCCATCTGAATGCCCGATGGATTATTCTCGGAGCTGTCGCCGTCGCTGTTTCAGCACTTGTCGCCAATGTTTCCATTCCCGATGCAAAACTGGCTCCGCTGGTGCCAATGGTCGTCTCGGTCGCCGTCCTTGCCATCGCATTGCTCTGCGATAAAAATGATGACGAGAACCGGGAATGGGCCCTGTCATCATGGGGATTCGCCAAGCTGATACTTCCGTTGCTTGCCGTGGGTGTACTGACCGCAGGATTTCTGCTCGGTTCAACGCACGACGGTATTGAACTGCCCGGCATAATCCCCAACAGTTGGGTTGAATGGGCAGTCGGCGGCAATTCGTTACTGTCAAACTTCTTCGCAAGTTTCACAGGTGCGTTTATGTATTTCGCCACTCTCACTGAAGTGCCGATTATTCAGGGATTGCTTGCATCCGGCATGGGTAAAGGTCCGGCACTTGCCCTGCTGCTCGCCGGGCCGTCGCTGTCGCTTCCGAATATGCTTGTCATACGCAGTGTGATGGGTACGAAAAAGACTGTGATATATGTCGCTCTTGTAATTGTAATGGCAACCATTTCGGGATGGGTTTACGGTTATTTCTTCTAAATCGAATGAAAATGAAAGTATTGATTCTATGCACCGGCAATAGTTGCCGCAGTCAGATGGCTCACGGCTTCCTCCAGTCGTTTGACTCGGAATTGGAAGTCTTCTCCGCAGGCACGAAACCTGCGGAGAAGGTCAACCTGCTTGCAGTCAAAGCCATGCAAGAGAATGGCATCGACATTAGCAGACACACGCCGCACAATGTGGAGGAATACCTCAATGAGCCGTGGGATTATGTGATAACTGTCTGCGGAGGAGCAAACGAGAGCTGTCCTGCGTTTGACGGCAAAGTCAAACATCGTATTCATATCGGTTTTGACGACCCGTCCTATGCAATCGGCTCTGAAGAGTGTGTTATGGCTGAATTTCGCCGGGTGCGCGATGAGATAAAAGCCAAGTTTGAACAATTCTATAATGATAGTTTGAAATGAACACTCTACTCGACACACTCTGGTATTTCTGCTACATCACGGTTGAGCTTGTCGTATTGTTCATCGTGATTACAGCACTTGTTGAAATCATCCTGATGTATATTCCGCAGGAAAAAATCAGCAAGAAAATGGAAAAAGCGGGCTTCTTCGGGAATGTGATAGCTGCCGGATTCGGTGCGCTAACACCTTTCTGTGCCTGTTCCACGCTACCCATGACAGTCGGTTTCCTTAACGCCGGTGTGCCGTTTGGAGCCACTATGTCATTCCTTATTGCCTCCCCGTTACTTAACCCTATTATCATAGCAATGTTAGGCGCATTGGTAGGAATCAAAGCAATGCTTATTTATGTGGTGATTGCTTTTCTCTGCGCCGTGTTCTTCGGCTGGGGACTGCAAAAGGTTGATGCGCAGAAGTATGTCAAAAACGTAAGATTGAACAAACAATCCTGTTGTTCTGCCAGTGAGGAACCCATTGAAGCTAAGAAACTCCCATGGAGTCAGAAAATAGCCATTGCGCTTCGTGCCGGATGGGACACGCTTCGTCCGATTTTCTGGTATCTTATCATCGGTGTTGCTTTGGGAGCCGTGATTTACGGCTATATGCCGAGCGATTGGGTTTTGAAAATTGCAGGTCCTGAGAATTCGTTTGCTGTTCCTATCGCCGCTATCATCGGTGTACCTCTTTATATACGAGCTGAAACAGCAATACCTATCGGAGTAGCATTGATGGGTAAAGGAATGAGTATCGGAGCTGTCATAGCACTCGTTATCGGTGGCGCGGGCATGGCTATTCCAGAAATTTCGATGCTTGCAAGTATCTTCAAAAAAAAACTTGTAGCCATGATTGTTGCCGTAATATTTCTGACGGCTGTCATCTCCGGCTACCTGTTCAACATATTACTCTAACGACACAAACGAAGGCGGTGAAGCGTGATGCTCCATCGCCTTCAATGTGCCAATAATTTCGGTCGTCATGAGGCGATGAAGGGTATGTCTATCGTTCCGAGATTCACGGATTTTTAGTAATTTTGTACTCGAAAAACTTATCAAATTCATAATAATACAGACAACATGACAAAAGCAGATATAACCAGCGAAATCGCTAAGACCACCGGCATTGATAAGGTTGCCGTTCTCTCCGTTGTGGAGCAGTTTATGACTGTAGTAAAGGACAGCCTCGCTCACGGTGAGAATGTATATCTACGTGGTTTCGGCTCGTTCATAGTAAAGACGCGCGCCGAGAAGACAGCCCGCAACATTAGCAAGAATACAACTCTCATTATTCCGGCGCACAACATCCCTGCGTTTAAGCCAGCCAATTCATTCAAAGAGGAAGTCGTAAAATAATATGGCATATCTCAATCATATCGGTCTATATGTCAAAGATATCGAGGCTTCAAAGCATTTCTTTGAAAAGTATTTTGGCGCAAAAGCCGGTGATAAATATCATAATCCCCGCAAATCTTTCTCCAGTTATCTTCTTTCTTTCGATGGGGGTGCGACATTAGAAATAATGACGAAGCCAGACCTGAATTTATTACCTCAGAGGACTAATAATTACGGCTATGCCCACATTTCACTCTCTGTCGGAAGCCAAGAGAAGGTAAATGAAATAACCAAGTGCTTGATTGACGATGGATACATTCATCTTGACGGGCCAAGGACAACCGGCGACGGTTATTATGAGAGTGCCATCGTTGATGCAGAAGGCAACATAATAGAAATAACTGTATAATTATTATGGCAGATAACGATAAGGGATACGATGTTTATTTAGAAGACATAGAGAACGAAGAACATAGTTGCATCCGTGACAAACAAATGCCGGAACTGATTGATGAAGAATCTATAAATGAATTCATCAACAGTCTTGAAGACTGGGATTGATAAGTTCATACAATTACCGCGCTGATATTATGTAAAAAATATCAGCGCGGCATATATTATAGGGTATATAATGCGGCGAACTCAGTCAAGCGGCGTTGATGGAGTTGCTTATGGAACTTGCCTTTATAGCGGCAGTGGGCGGTGTATGATTTGAAGATGTCGCGGTTGCCGACTTTGAGTTTCTTCAGAACGCTGCTTTTGTTGACGACACCTGGATCGCAGTTGTAGGCGAGGCAGGCTAAAAGGATTGAATCCTTGCCGTACTGTGAATACAGTTGAGCGTCATGAACTCTTCAAGATAAGTCACGCAACGCTCCCAGCGGCTGAACGTGGCATATCCTATGTCGCCGCGCTCATATTCCTCGCGGCGTTTGATGTTGGTTTCACGGAACACGTCACAGAGCATCTTGGGCTTCTCCACCATCCCGAAATAATGTTTTTTCATTATTTGCGGATTGATGAACTGCCCCTCGTTTATCAGGCGGTTGTGTATCTCGTAAAAACGGGAGCGCACCATTTCAAGATACTTGTTAAGCTCGATGTCGCGCCGTGAGCGTCCGTTACTTCTCTGGGCGCGCTGGTCCCATACCGACGGATTGACCTTGCGGCCGATTGTGAACTCCACTTTCTGCCCCTCGGTCGTAATGCGGGCATAGAGCGGATACTCTCCGCTTCCTGCGGAGCGCGGCGTTCTCGGAAAGAAAGTCAGAGTGAAAAAAGAATCTTTCATAAAGTCTGCGGATTTAATGGTTATATAAATATAATCATTTTTTGCCGGATATGCAACCCGCACAGACCATTATGAAGATACCAAACGCGACAGACAGAAGCCGGTCCCAATCGTGAGTCATTATTTATCCTGCAACTCACGGAATAGCTCGGAAGATAAGCGGCAAATCCGCTTAAAACAGCCCGAATCCGGCTTAATCTGGCTTTAATTCTTAAATGAAGTTAAAAATCAAAGACCATTCTCCGAAAGTGGGGCCGAAAAGTGGAGCCATGAACCCTGAGCCTTCGCAAACTCGACGGCATAACGCCGCAAAATGCTGATTGGCAGGCGACTCACTCGCTGAATTTTCAATCGTGAGTCATTTGCCTCACGATTGGGGTGACTCACGCATTACTCACGCTTATGCTCCGAAAACCGCTGTATTCTGCCGGATAGGGCAAAAACAAAAACGCTGGAAATCAAGTGATTTTCAGCGTTTTGCGGTAGAAGTTCGGACTTCTTGGTGATCCGCCTGGGGCTCGAACCCAGGACCCCAACATTAAAAGTGTTGTGCTCTACCAGCTGAGCTAGCGAATCAAGTGCTTTCAGCGTTGACCTCTACGGGCGACCTTAGGGTTGCCGGGGGAGGTGTTCCTCTCAAAAGCGATGCAAAGGTAGGGACTTTTTTTGAGACGGCAAAATTTTCTGAACAAAATTTAACAGCGACAACGTAATATTTTTGTCCCTGAATTTATAATTATTTAATAATCAACAGAATCAAAGAACAATATATTTTTGGGGAGATGAATACGGGTCGACGGATATAACGCTATCAAGACAACATCAACACAGTAGCCCAGTATCAATATGGGGTCAATATGGGGTCAACTCGGCATCACGGGCGACGGAGGGCCGGGGCGAGACCGGCAAGATAATCTTCGAGGGCCTCGCCCGGAAGGCGACGGATATAGCGCGAGCCACCGGTCTCATCGGCGATGATGCGTTGCACCTCGCCCATGGCCGTGTCGGTGTGTTCGGTAGCGTCGGCCAGACTGAGGGCGCGGCACATTATGTCGGCGACACCCTGCATCAGCGTGAGAGGGAGTATCACGCCGGGCTGACCTGTCACGGCGTAAGCCACGATAAACAGCCTGAAGCGCACCGACCATTCCGCACCGGGTTGAAAACTGTCAAACAGCTTTATCTGCTTGCGCAACACCGAGATGCGGGCCTTTGAATAGACTCCGCGTTTCACACGGTCAAGCTCGCGCACGGCGGCAGTCCGGAACTTCTCGAACAGCGCCTCGGCGTCTGGATTCAGAAAGAATTCGAAATACTCCTTGATCTCGGCGCGCGCCGAATAGGCGTCGAGGATTGTCTGCACCAGTTGCTCCTGGGTCATTGTCTGCAGCTCTTTTTTTAACGCGGTCTTTGACATAATGTCAAATTTACAATTTTATGCCGGTTCGGGCAAATCCGACTCTGGTGTATGTCGGCTCGGGATTATTTATCTGCGGACTGCGGGGCAGAATCCTCATTCCTGTCCGCCGCGTCAGAGGTCTTTTTGCCGGCCGCCGCCACATCGAAATCGACAATCCCCACATGACTGCGCGATGTGAATATGTTGGCCACATAGACCGTGAACACCGGCAGGAGTATCAGCCCCTCGCAGGCCACCACCACCGCAAGCACGCGCCCGGTGGCTGTAAGCGCCTCGATTGGGGGCCCGACGGTGGTCAGGCACAGCGAAGTCCACCACAGGGCGGTCCACCAGGTGTCGACCTGCGGGTTAATCGGGTGCTCCTCGACAAAGAACACCAGCGACGCGAAATACACCGACGCCGCCACCCACATGACATAGACCATCATCAGCGACACCGCCTTGTTGGCCGACAGCACGCCCGTAATCAGCGCCAGCACATACCCGGCGCGCACCATCGGAATGAACCTTATAACGTATGCCATCTGTGGTGACAGCTGAATTCCGGCAATGCTCACCAGATTGAGCCAGGGTACGCTCACCAGCACGAAAAACCAGTGTCCCCCGAGCCACCGCAACCGGTTGCCGTGCCCGGCGGCATAGAACTCAAGCAGGCTCACCCCCAGGAAATAAACGCACACCCAGAGCTGGAAACGCAGATATTCCGGCGACGCGATGAGGTTGACACCCCCGATCGTGTCGCGCGTTATCCATACAATCATCCATACCGAGGCGGCAAGTACAAGCAGCCGCGCCATGAGCAACACCACTTTCATAGGCCGCGAAAGCCCTTGCAGAGACATCGCCCCGTGACCTTTTTGCCGGGTTGTGGACTGTACTCTCATAAATATCTTCAGTTATCTGAGCCTTTGAGCGGCTCCGTCTATGTTGAAACGCCGGGCCCGGGCCTCCCCGCACCCTTTTGCTGAGTTTCTTACAGCCCACCGCTCCGACGGTCACTGTCAGTAAGCTCTTTTAAATATAACAAACCATCGGCGGCAAGGTTGGCGGCGGTTTGCGGGAGAGGGGAAATTTGCGTAACTTTGCAAGTGAAAGAGGGTGAAGGTGTCGCATAACCCGATAAATTGCAGGGAGCTGCCTTTGGCGTGTTAAAGCAGAGTATTGATTATCAGCTAAACATCGCAAAGCGATGTCCCTACATTTTAGTTGTAGACCGAGTTTTGCAAGACCCTCCGGCCTCTGCACTCCGCCATCATTAATATCAATCACAATCACAGTTTCCAAGATGACAAAGATAGGTTCGGTCAAGACCCCTTCGGGCCGCAAGGCCCTGCTGCTGGGCAGCGGCGAGCTTGGTAAAGAAGTAGCAATTGAACTGCAGCGCATGGGCGTTGAGGTCGTGGCATGCGACAAGTATGCCGGCGCTCCGGCCATGCAGGTGGCTCACAGCAGCCATGTATTCCCCATGCTCGACGCCGAGAAACTCCGCGAGGTCGTGGAGACCGAACGTCCCGACCATATCATCCCCGAAATCGAGGCCATCGCCACCCCTGAGCTGGTGAAACTCGAGGCCGAGGGGTTCAACGTCACCCCCACCGCAAACGCCGCGCGCCTCACGATGAACCGCGAGGGGATACGCCGTCTGGCCGCCGAAGAGCTCGGCGTACCAACATCGCCCTACCGTTTCGCCTCGACGCGCGAGGAGTTTGACGCCGCCATCCGCGAAATCGGCCTCCCCTGCGTGGTAAAGCCGGTCATGAGCTCGTCGGGCCACGGCCAGTCGACAGTAAAGACCGAGGCCGACATCGACGCCGCCTGGCGCGAGGCCCAGGAGGGTGGCCGCGCCGGAGCCGGACGTGTCATCGTAGAGGGTTTCGTAGACTTTGACTACGAAATCACCCTGCTCACGGTGCGTTCATGCTCGGGCACCACATTCTGCGAGCCCATCGGGCACCATCAGGTCAACGGCGACTACCGCGAGTCGTGGCAGCCCCAG
>OGQT01003177.1_pt1 | contig 10766 bp, 9 predicted proteins | sample 1553261 | NCBI WGS metagenome assembly OGQT01 (sample SAMEA2579992, study PRJEB22360) | human gut metagenome | biome: human gut; feature: human-associated habitat; material: faeces | place: Denmark | collected 2008/2010
GGATCGCAAGTATAAGGTTGGCGGCTATGTGAAACTTGCAAAACTGTGGGAACGCTCTAAGGATGCAGCAGTAGCCTATCACAGTTCCTACTATGAGTTTTGTCTAAGCAACTTAACTGTACCACAGGACGACCCATTCGTCTTTCTTTTATTTGACTTCGTAACACATCTATTGTAATTCTGCAAAATACAAAAGACGCTCTTTTGTGCAAAAACTGGAAATACTTCTGGAAAAGTGCTATAATCACTATGTATAAGACTATCACTCGGACAGAAGGAGAAACATGGTAAAGCTGTATTCGTGCCGGGCACACGACGGAGATTACTTCTGGCTGCGCTATAAGCATACGGAAGAAGGATTGTATCATAACCTTGTGATAGATGGCGGGCGCAAGGCAAACGCTTCGGATTTTTGTGAAATGCTGCGGACCATTCAGGAAAACGGGGAACAGGTGGATGCTGTTTTTCTGACGCATTTTGACCGGGATCATATTATGGGGATGCTTGCGGGTATGCAAAAAGCACGCAGACAAAACTGTATCCCGGAAATTGGAAAGTTGTACTTGAACACGGGAAAAGGCTATTGGCAGCACCATGAAGGCGGGAACGAAGAACATGGTTCGCTGCCTGAAGAATCGGTGTGGGTTCCCAGCGTGGACACACGGTGCTACACAGCTGGCGACTTGGAACAGCTGATGACATTTTTGCAGTCGTATGGATTGGAGAAACGGCTCTGCTCGTATGTGGTTCAATCCAATGAAGCGATATGGATCGGTGGAGCAAAACTGCAGATTATCAGTCCCAGCGAAGAATCTCTGGAAAAGCTGGTTCGGAACGGTTTGGAGCCGATGCAGGGTCCTCCCACGATTCCGTATGGAGGTACAGAGCCAGAATGGAGTATCACGCTGGACGAATTGAGAACACGCACAGTTCTGGAAGACACAAGTTTAAGCAACGGTGCGAGTATTGCATTTCTCTTTACATTTGAAGAAATGCGGATCGCATTCCTGGGCGATGCGTATCCTTCTGTATGTGTCGAAGGACTTTTAAAGCTGGGATATTCTGCTGAAAATCCGTGCTGTGTGGACCTGGTAAAGCTGCCGCATCACGGAAGCGAGCATAACTGCTCGAAACAACTGTTTCAACTTTTACAGACGAAACAATACCTGCTGAGTACGGATGGAAGAAGCGGAAGGCTGCCTGATAAGATAATGCTTGCCAAATTACTGCATGGTTGTGGCACGGCAGCGCTGTATTGTAATTATGACTGGTGGCAAAAGCCAATTTACAGGACGTTTTTCACCCAACAAGATCGTGAAAAATGGATCGAAACGGGTCGTCTCAGGCTGATAAAACTGATGTCCGGTAATGCACCGGAAAATGTGAAAAGCGGGTTTGAACTATATGGATTCGGCAGAGATTGGTGAATATATTGAATCTGTAGCGGTTCGCATTGAACTTGGCGGGACGGGCTGCGTTGCCGGGACCGGTGTCCTCTATACGCTTCAGGCGGAAAAACGAGCCGTGATTCTGACAGCCGGACATGTATTGAGCAAAAATGTAACAGGAACAAATACCTGTCAGGCTATTTTATCCGTTCGGGTCCAAGATACGGTAAAAGACATGGAACTGACTCTGTCCGGTGTGGAATCCGGCGGAACGCCCAATGTTTACTTTTGCCCGGGCTTTCAGAAGGATCATAACGATAGGTATCTTTTTGACGGAGCAATGATCGAAGTTGGCTGGGAAGACTGGATGAAGGATGTGCCTGAGCTCCAGTTGGCACGAGCCAGAATATCGATGAAGCTTCAGACGATTGGTTTTCCTGAAAGTGGAGATGTGCAGGTGCCTCCGAATAACCGGATACAGGGAAGAAAGAGTCTGAAAGCAGAGGTCTCTGGCTCGGCAGAGCCTGATGCAGAAAAATCTTTTAAATTTGATTATACCAATAACACAACTTACCCAGTTCCGAGAGAGGACTGTATGAGGGGATATTCGGGAAGCGGGCTGTTTTGCATCGACTCTAAAATGCCAATGCCGCAGCTGGTGGGTCTTGTTTCGCAGAGTTTTGGCGATGAAAGCGCGGGCAATACAGCATGGGCAGTGTCGTCCTATGCGCTGGAACTTCTCTTGCGGGAACAAAAAGTCATCCCGGAAACAAGTGATTTCCAAAGGGCTGCGGTCAATCTGACAGGAGATCTCCCGGAACCTGTTGCGGCCTTCCTGCAAAAAGTTTTTAACCAATTGGACATGCAGGAAGAGCAGTTGCAGAAGACCCATCAGGAGCAGTTCTTTCCCCAAAAATTCGCATGTGATGCAGGAAAACGCTGCTTGCATTACTGGAAGGGAAGAGAGATAACAGCCGCTTATATCTGGACCATAAAAGGGAGCCGCCCCGATTCGTGGGAGAATGTCCAAATTGACATTAAGACCACGGCAGAAGAAATCCTCCCGGTCAATCTGGAATATCTGTGTGCAGAAGAGGAACTGAACAGCGTACTGCACACACTGGTCGAAGAAGGCGGCTTTTCGGAAACGGGGTTTCCGAATCGGACGCTGTTTATTGTAAATAACCGTAAGGGACTGCGGAACGCACGGACAATCAACAGAAGACACTGTTCCAATGTGATCCGAAAGATCACACAGCAAGCTCCATATAGCGGGGAAGACAATAAAAACCGGATGTTTCATGTTACAAGAGGGGATACGGAAAAGATGGAGATGATGATCGTTTCGCTGGATTTTCTCAACGGAGTTCTGGAAAGTCTCTCAATGGATGAAGTTGACCAAAATCTTGAACAGAAAAATGTGAGAAAAGATTTGATAGAGAAGCTGGAGGGGCTTTGGAATAATGGATGAAACAGTATGGATCCCCATGGAATGCAAGGATCTGGAAGGAGAGGTCCTGTATTATCACCGGAAGCTGGGCAATCAAACTTATGCAGCCCATGTGTTCCTGGTACAATATGATTCGCCGGAAAAACTGAAAAATAACTGGGAAAGATTGAACGAGGAGATCGCGGGCTGTTATCAAGGTGATGTGGATTCACTGCTGGAACGAAGCAATTTTTATCTTTGCATCTTTCTTGTGGGAGCACTGGAACTCACGGAGCGGGAAAAAATCGAAAATGATGCATACTGTGCGAAAAAGTATATCTTTGCAGGCGAAGAAAAGCTATCCCTTGAGGAAAAACTTGAGAAAATTGATGAAAAAATCTTTTCCCTGCGGGAATTGAAAAATGACGGCGGTTCGGAAACAAAACTTCTTTCGATGGAGGTTCAGAATTTTCGGGTTTACAAAGGTCGAAAAAAATTTGCATTTACTGCAGAGCGCGAAGTACAAGTTCCGGCATCACTGGTTATGATCTATGCGCCGAACGGAATGGGAAAAACAAGTGTCTGCGATGCGATCGAGTGGAGCCTGACCGGTAGCATTCAGCGACTTTCCGATATGGAAAAGTTGATCGGAAAAGGTGGGATGCTGCTTCACAACCGGGAAACGTATAAAAAAGTAGAAGATTACCGGGCGAACAACGAATTTGCATTTGTAGAACTGGAACTGCAAAATCGCTTAGGGACACAGGCTATCCTGAAACGCACGGTGAAAAGAAGCACAAATGATCTGGCAGCAGGGCGTTTGAAAGTGACGGTGGACGAAAAGCCGGATGAAAAAGAAAATCCTTTTAAAAATGAGCGGCACTGGAATCGGATCATTATGCCGCATGACCAGATCGAAAAATTTGTAAGTGCTATACAACCAGCAGAACGCTATCAGGAATGGATGGAATGTGTTGATCCGAGCGGTGCGCTGTCCAAGCGGTATGAGCGGCGCTGTGCTGAATACGTGAAAGCACAAAAACGCTGCAAGATTGCAGAAGCGGAACTGGAACAGCTGAAGCGAAACCACGAAAAATTAAAGTGGGTAGAAGACACCTGCAAGCAACTGATAAGAAGTGTGCAGAACTATAATGCAACAGCGCCGGATCCGATGCGGCTGAAGCTGTCCGGCGAAAAAATGAGCATTGAAGAACTCGGCAAAATTCTGGAGGAAGCGAAAATCTGCCGCGGAACAATCGGGAAAGAACTGGGAGCCTTGCAGAAGAAACAGGAGGTCCTAGACCGATATTTGCTGCCGGAAGATAACAGTTATGCAAAACTGCGGGAAGAACTTACGAAGGCGACCGATAATTACCTGCAGTGTAAGAAAAAGCTGGATGCTTACATCGGCTGTGCGAAACTGCGGGGAGAACTGGAAAACGAGCACGCAGTCTGCAAGAACCTGAAACAGGAACTTGGGCTCCTGAAATATATTCGGCAGCATGGCGGCGCAGAGATGGTGCGGAAAAACCAGAAATTCATCACGGCAAAAGAACAACTCATCAAACAGGAAAAGACGCTGATACAGCTGTTTCAAGAGCAGGCGGAAATAAGCTGTATGCGGATAGAACTGTCCAAACAAATGGAGCAGCTGGAACTTGAAGAAAAGCAGCGTGAGGAACGTGCAAAAAAACTGCTGGACTTCGCAAAGAAAGCGGAAATGCTGCGTGCGCAGAAAATGGAGCAGGAATTTGCGCTCAGACAGCAAAAAACAGCAGTGGAAAAAGCAAAGCGCAAACGAAATGAACAGCAGAAAAAACGAGAAAAGATCGTAAAATATGTTCTCCCGACACAATTGGAAGATTATGCGGAACATCCAATCCCAAACGATCATCCGCTGTTCCACTATGCAAGAAAAATCGATGAATTGACAGAACTGTGGGAAAGAAATCGATCACACAGGACAGCACATCATGAAGAACTCAAAAAGGCACAGGAACTAAAGTGGCAGCTCGAGCAGATCGCAAAAGAGGGAAAGACGTTTCTGGAACAGCATCGAAAGCAGTGCGAGTGCCCTCTGTGCCATACCCGGTTTGAAAGCTGGGATATGCTGTATGCAGCAACGCTTCGTCTGGAGGACAGCCAGCAGAAGCAGCTGCAAGAAGCGTCAAGGCGGATTTCCGAGGAAACCAAGATTCTTGCAAGAAGCTATAAAGAGATTCGAGAAGAGTGGATGCGGGAACGCAATGGGGTCATAACAGATGTGAATAACGCTTGTGATCAGTGTACGAAGGACGTTCAGGAGGCGGAACGGTACAAAGAGGATATAGAGCAGTATCTGGAGAAACTGGAACACGAGGAACAGGATACACAATTAAACGCGGCGCAGCAAGGATGGAATCTGAACCAGCAGCTTACGGTTCTGCTGGTGGAGGAAACGCTTCCTGCGCAGAAGACAGAAAGTCTGAACCAACGAATAAAGCTGTCCGCGCAAGAGGATGCGTTGCAGCAGCGGCAAGAAGAATTACAGGCGAAAAAGCGGAAATCGGAAGCTGTGCGTGCCAAATTGGAAAAATATATGGAAACGATCCCAAATGATCCGCTTTGGGAAAAGGGCATTGCCTATCAGCAGAGCCGACCGCTGAATTTTAATTTTGATGTGCGGGAAAGCGAACTGACCAGCGAAGTAGAAATAAGCAACTGGCGAATCGAAAATTTGGAAAAGAAGTTGCAGAGATTTTCGGAGGCTGCAAACTATTCGCAGCATACGATAAAACTTCTGGAACGAGAAGGAAAAAGAGCACAAAAAGCGATGCAGGAGTACCAGGATCGTTTTGTGGAGATCAAAATGGCAGTGGGCAAAAAGGATCCGCAGATGGAGGATTTGCGCTACGCTTGGGAAAGATGTATCGAACAACAGGATGAAAAAAACAAACAGCTCGAAGGTTTGAATACTGTGATCCATTCGGAAGAAATAAAAGAAAGCTTTCGGAAATACAACGAGAATAATGCAAAACTGGAATCGCAGAAACGGAAAATGGAAAATTGGAACGGCACGCTGGAACAAGCCGGAACTGCACTGGAAGCGGAAAAAAAGGAACTTTTGTGTAAATTACAGGAATTTTTCCAGCAACCACTTTTCAACGAGATCTATCAGAAAATCGATCCGCATCCATACATGAAAACGGTCAGTTATGAGGTCGGATATAACAGCGAGAAAAATGAACCGGAATTGTATATCACTACACAGACAGATGGAAACGAATGCTATCAGCCGGAGTGGTTTTTCAGTACGGCACAATTGAATACGGTCGCATTGAGCTCGTTTTTGAGTCGTGCACTTTCGCTGGTGGATATTCCGATCGATACGATCGTGATCGACGATCCGGTAGGGCATTTCGACGATATGAATATCCTTGGATTTGCGGATCTGGTGCGGAGCATTCTGGAAAACAGTCGGAAGCAGATCGTGATCACAACGCATGATGAAACTGTGTATCAGATTTTTCGCCGAAAACTTCCACCGGAAAACTATCATTCCCGTTTTATTGATCTGACCATGAAATAAACGGCAAAAGGCGAGGGTCCATGACAGAGAAAATGATGGCATATCGGTGTATACTGGAAAGAAAAAGCTTTTGGGGCTCGTTTAGAGTGCAGAGCCGACGAATAAAGCCATCCTTCTGACAGGCGGCAGCGGTGAAAAAGCGTCCTTTTGTGGAAAAGCGTGCGCGTGCGCTGCGGGATAGAGACTTCCATGTGCTGGCGCTGGGTTACTACCTGTGGGAGTCGCCGTCTGCACAGACGGTGCGCATCCCGGTGGATTATATGGAAAAAGCTGTGGCATTTTTTTTTGCAGCATAACCCGTTTGCACCAATTCAGAAAATCGGCATGACGGGACTTCCTCTCGGCGCGGTCTATACACTGCTGTGTGCGCTGTATCTGCCGGAAATCTTCTGCGTTGCGGCGGTGTTCGGGTTTGATTTTGTGATGAACGGCTGCAAAAATGCGCTCCTCGGCTAGCACTGCTCATATTTTTCCTATTAGAGCAGTTCAAGAAAGTAATAGAGGACACGCCGTTGTAGGCAGTATAAGACAAATACTATATAGAAGCAGATAAGCCCCACAAGGTTCAATTGGTTCACAAAACCGATTGAAAGCCTTGTGGGGCTTATTTTTATTTGGGATTTGATTTTTCCAACATTACGCTTTTCGGAGAATTGAATAGAGCGGGATATGGTTCGAAACTGGCCAATATGCTGTATGAGTTTATTGCATATCCATTATACAATACTTTTGTTTGAGTTACGGTTGTTGACTTTTTCTTTGGAAGAAAAGATAAATGGTAGCAGTTACAATGTCTATTTGCAGTGTGGCTTATGAGACCGTAATAAAAATTGCTCCGTGGATGGTTGGAAAGAAAAAGATGAAAGCTTTCTGATGTCTGGTACGGCATGAGCTGCCACGAAGATGTCGCAGCGGTAACAGCTTCAAGAAAAATGTTAGAAAAAGGCGTGTACAAGGCTGACTTGTTTAGCGACTTGTGATATACTGGAGCCCGGGGAACCGTGGCTTTCAGTCTATCTTGGCGGTATATCTTCTTGATCGCTGTCATCCACTTGCTCACAGCCGACGTTAGACTCCTCGTCATCTTCAACTCCGCCCCACCCTATGTACTTCACTTCACAATCATCAAATCCACTCCAGTTCAGCCGTTGACCGCAGCAATCGCAGAAGAGCTGGTACTCACGCTCCATGGTGGCTCCGCACCGTGGACACTTTGGAAATTCCGCGCCCCACCTATACGAGAATACGACTTTCACTTTCCAAGGCCACCGGTAAGTAGGGGAGAGTAGAAGTTCATACAGTATCCGTGTGGGCCGCACATCCCAATTCCAGTTATCATCTAACCAATCCAATTTATCTTTCATGTGATTTACATCTCCATGAAATATCATAGAGGAAATCACATGAATTGTGGGAGCGTGAGCTCCCATTGCTGCTCGAAACTTTGCACACCTCTTCGTGGTGAGTAGCAGGCAACACAGTAAAAAGTACTGTGGCTAAGCATGCGAAGTAGCGCTATGAACATATGAGGAATAAGTTATGAACGGACTTAAAAGTGTTAGCGAAATAGTACTCACTTCTTTAGCGTCACAAAGTAAAATGGATACATTTGACTTTTATTTTATTGATGACTCAAAAGAGAAACTGGACAATGCAATTAAGGGTAATCCTATTACACAGCGGAATCAAATAGTTTATTTTTCTATGAGACTCCCAGAAAGCGAAGCCCGTAATTTTATGAATTGCTTCGAGGCAGAGCAGTTTCAAATTGAGTTGAACGTAATAGATAACTCTGATATGCCCTATATAATTACATTGGAACCTGTCGTGTTGGATATTTACGGTAATATGGAAGCGAAAGGCGGAATGGTTGATTTTAGAAGCATTAAGCTATTACTCCAGAGAGAAATGAAAATAAATACAATTTCTTTAGGTTGAAAAAATGAAGATACAGAAAGATTCAAAACTGTTTCAGTTTTTTGAAAAGAACTATTGGGAATACTATCTTGAGTTAGAGGAGCAATTTATCTCAACAAAGCGATATGTGGCGTTCGATGCGGCCAATTATAAATCTTATTCCTTAGAATACCTGAAATTACTAGAGGCTGTCTGTAGTGAAATTGATATTGTGGGTAAGGAGATTGCGCACCAAATCGATTCGAGTTTTAAAATTTTGGATATTAGCTCCAATATTCAGAAATGGTGGTTCATAATTCAGAATTGGTATTCAGAGAAGAAGTTGGAGCCCGTTGCGATTTTTGAGGATTTACATTTTTCTCCGTGGCAGGGGTATAAAATAGTAGAGTATATAAATAAAAAGGGTGTCAGAAAATTAAAACTGAAAGATGGTTCGAAAACACCGGATTGGTGGGCATCTTATAATAAAGTAAAACATAGCAGGACTTTAGCGGATCCGGATACTCAAGAACAATTTTTTCACAGAGCTAATTTAGGAAATCTCTGTAATGCTTTTTCAGCATTGTATCTGTTAGAAAAAAGATACATGGAGGATGTGGGGAGAGCAGAAGAATATAACAGATGCAAAAGAAGCCGACTATTTGACAATCAAAAACCAATGTTCTATTACGATGAAGATGGTCGGCCATGCCAATATGTTGAAGAGTAAGTGGCTTGAATGCTGGCACAATGACATTGGAAATGCTATACTAAAACTACAATATAAAAAAGAGGTACATAACAATGCCCAGAACCAAAGGCAGCAAAAACAAACCGAAAATCACCAGCGACTTTGCATCTCAGATTGCAGAAAAGCAGGAATCCATCGCTTCTCTGACTGCTGAAATCACGTCTATTACCGCCAATATCGACACACTGAAAGCTGACCTGAAAGAGAAGAAGACTGCTCTGAAGAAGGCCGAAAAAGAAGTGGCATCCTTGGAAGTGAAGAAAGCAAAGGCAGATGCTAAGATCGCTGAAGAAGCTAAGAAGGCTGAAGCAGAGGACGTGCTGAAAAAGCTGCTGGCCAGCGGCTTGAGTGCAGACGAGATCCTCGCAAAGCTGAAATAAACTTTTTAGACCTCAAACCGCGTGGGTGTGGTTAAAAATCCCGTCCATGCGGTTTTATAATAGAACAACTGTTTTATATCGAACAATAATATACCTGTTTTTTATTCCATAGTCCAAAATTACATCCGGTGAAATTTCAGCAAAAGAACAGCATGGGAGAGCACAGGCAAAGTAGGGACTGAGCAAATAAACAGCAACGAACATCACAGACAAGAAGTAATCAAGTCTGTCAGCTCGTCAAAAAAACCTCAGTCACTTCGAAAGTACTCTTCAAAAATCAGAGGCAACCCATCGTCCAAGCCCGTCCATCAATGCACCAATCAAACCGTAATTCAACCCGTCATCACCCACCCTGAGGAGCGCATCTGGGCAGGGCGAACGCCCCGGCGGAAGCCCCGGGTCCCGGACGCTCCGAAGATCAAGCATGACAAGATGAAACAATTTTACATGGTTGACATGAGGCGAAAAATGTGATACTATCATCTTATCAAAAAAGTGCGAATCCCTCTCGCTCGCGAAGGAAAAATCTCTCTCGCAATAAGAAATAAAACGACACAACGAACAAAAATAGACTTTGCCGAAGGCTGGCAGACACGAGGGACTTAAAATCCCTTTCTGAAGGCAGAGTATGGGGTTGCCCCCGCTGGAGACATTGAAAATCTCAGAAATGTTCGTTGATTCGAATGATTGCCGGACTTTCTTTTTGCTCTGCTTTCTGGAAGCTTTGGAGAGGTGAGAGGAATCATTCTTGCATAGACGATGCCGTATGGACGCGTTTACAAGAACCTTTCCATGCGGGGCCATAGTGAAATATTTTTATATCAAACAGACTGCCCCCAAAGTAGCTCGCATCAAATCGCGCTGCTTTGGGGGCAGTTTTACGCTTTGCGGGGGATGGGCGGGGCGCTGTCGTCCGTAAGGCCGAGAATATAATCGGTACTGGTATGGTAGAGACCGGCAAGCTGGATCAGCACCTCGGTGGGGATATCCCGCTTGCCGGTCTCGTAATTGGAGTAGCAGACCTGTGTGCATTTCAGATACGCCGCAACATCCTTTTGCAGCAGATCACGATCCTCCCGCAGATCCCGGATACGTTGATACATGGTATTTACCTCAAAGGCTTTATTTAAGGTAAAGTATAGACATAACGAAATGTTATATTGACATATAAAACAAAATGTTATATCATAGTATCGCGCCGGGAACAGCTGTGAATCTCCGGCGCAAAAGGGGAGAGCATCATGAAACTGGAATTCCGGCAGACGGTGACCTGCAACCACCTTACGCTTGCAAGGGTCTGCAAAACTATCGACTGGCAGCAGCCCCTGCCCCCGGGCGGGGAATTTGCCTTACT
>OGQT01003185.1_pt1 | contig 10745 bp, 9 predicted proteins | sample 1553261 | NCBI WGS metagenome assembly OGQT01 (sample SAMEA2579992, study PRJEB22360) | human gut metagenome | biome: human gut; feature: human-associated habitat; material: faeces | place: Denmark | collected 2008/2010
AAAAAAGAGATTTGGAGTGTTAGACTCCATAATCCCTCTATTTTTTTATATCTAATATTTTATATTGCATTATACCTGCTGGTGCATTTACATCTACTGTTTGTTTCTTCTTAGCACCCAATAAAGCAGATCCTAAAGGAGATTCGTTAGAAATTTTGTTTTCTGCCAAATTAACTTCTGTAGAACCAACTATTGTATATTCTATCTCTTCATTAAATTCAATATCTAATACTTTTACAGTATTTCCAATTTGAACTGTATCTGTATCAATTTCTTTTTCATCAATTATTTTTGCATGTCTTAATTTATTTTCTAACTCAGCTATTTTTACTTCATTTTCAGCTTGTGCTGTTTTAGCTTCATCATATTCTGAATTTTCTGATAAATCCCCAAAACCTAATGCAACTTTTATTCTTTCTGCTATTTCAGCTCTTTTTTCTGTTTTTAAATAATTTAATTCTTTATCTAAATTATCATATCCTTCTTGTGTAAGGATTACATCTTTTTCTTCCATTTCTATAACCTCCATATTGTTGTTATCATTATAATAAGTTTTTAATACAACATATTAAAAACTTCTATTATATTAAGTCAGATTTCTTGATTTGTCAAGCATTTTTTATAAAAAACACTAATCCTTAAACAAATCTTTTCCATCTTTTAGATATTCATATCCTGAAAATACTGTTGCTATTACAGATATTAATAAACATATTGATGTAATTGCATTAAATACTATACTTCCTTGGTTCATATATATCAAAAAACTGCTTTCCATAGCTACTTTTGCATCAGTAGTTGCTCTTACAAAATCAAAGAAATTAAATTTATCTATAAATATTAGTATTATTGCTATCATTTGTGTTACTGTTTTTAGTTTTCCCCATATTGATGCTGCAATTACTTTTCCACCTTTTTCTACTGCTATTAATCTATATCCTGATACAAGAAATTCTCTTGCAAGTACTACTGCAGGTATCCATGCTGGAATTTTATCCATTTCTACAAACATTACCATTGCTGTTAAAACTAATATTTTATCTGCTAATGGATCTAAAAATTTTCCAAATGTTGTTACTTGATTTCTACTTCTTGCAATATAACCATCTAATTTATCTGTAATTGAAGCTATTATAAAAATCAAGTCCATTATTAAATATGATACTGGTATTCCATATACATCTCCTTGAATTCCTAAAAATGGTATTATAACCATTATTGGTACAAGTATTATTCTAAAAATTGTCAATTTATTTGCTAAATTCATTTTTCCAAACCTTTCATTATTATTTTAACATATCTATTGCTTTTTGTAATTGAGTATCTTCACTCTCTTTTATACTTAATATGCTTTCTACACTATCTGGTAATTCTACTTTTTCATCTGGCTCTATTCCTACTTTGTTTATTTTATTTTTGTTAGGAGTTTGATATTCTTCAATAGTTATTTTTAGACCACTTCCATCATTTAATTTTAAAATCTGTTGAATTACACCTTTTCCATATGTTGTTGTTCCTACTGTTTTTGCCTTTCCTAAATCCTTTAATGCTCCTGCTAATATTTCTGAAGCACTTGCTGTATTTTCATTTGTTAATATAATTATTGGCATATTTATTATTGGATCTGTTTTTGCTTTTCTAACTGTTTCTTTATTATTTTTGTCTACTTCATATAATAAAACTGAGTCTTTATCTGCTATGTAATCTGCTATTTCTAGTGCTTGATCTACTATTCCTCCACCATTATTTCTTAAATCTATTATTAGTGATTTTATATTCTTTTTTGCCAACTCTTGATACTGTGTTTTAAAATCTTCTGCTGTTGTTTCGTCAAATGATGTGAATTTTATATATCCTATATCATTTGAAAGTACTTTTCCTTCTACTTGATTTACTTTAACTTTTGATCTTGTTAATTCATATTTAACATTTTCAGAACCTCTTAATAACTCTACCGTTACTTTTGTTCCTTCTTCGCCTTTTATTTTGTTTGATGCTGTTGTCATATCATCTGCTTTATATTCAACCCCATCCACAGATACTATTAAGTCACCTGCTTGTATTCCTGCTTTTTCTGCTGGACTTCCTTTTATGGTTGACAATACTTGAATTTTATCATATTTTGTATTTTTTATCATATATATTCCAATTCCTACAAAATTTCCCATTGTATCATCTAAATAAGTATCCATATCATCTTTAGAAATGTATTCTGTATATGGATCATCTAATCCTTCTATATATCCCTTTATTGCTCCTTCTTCTAGTTTACTTTCATCAACTTCACCCAAATAATATTTATCTATTATTTCTCTATATTTATCTAGCTTATTTGATATATCTTTATTATTAGATTTTGCACTTATTGATATTGGATTCTTTGTAAAATACGTGTATAGAGATATTGACGTAATCATAAATGTTATAAAAACTGATAATACTACTAGCATTAGAATTCTATAAACTTTAATTTTTTTCTCTTTTTCCATTTTTTACCTACACCTTTCATAAATTTTGAGCGGATGATAATTCCGCTCAATATAAAATATTCACTTGTTTTATTTTATTCATTACTATGGTAAATATGCAGATGGGTTAACCCTATTACTGTAATATCCTGGAGACGTTCTAACCTCAAAATGTAAATGAGGTCCTGTTGAATTTCCTGTACTACCAACTCTCATTATTTGTTGACCTTGTTTTACAGTTTGTCCTGCTGAAACACTTATTGAGCCAGCTTGTCCATGCGCATATAAAGTATATAAATTACTTGATGGATGATATAATATAATATAATTTCCATAACTTGTTGTTAAAGCTTGTGTTGTTACAACAATTCCATCTGCAACTGCAAATACTGGTGAACCACTTATTCCACTTGCTCCAAAATCTACTGCTCCATGATATGAACCTGAAGAATAATACATTCCTGTTGTTATATAACTATTTACAGGTCTTATAAATCCTGCTGAACTTTTTCCACTTGTTGAACTAGAATTGTTGCTACTATTGTTTTTTGATGTATTATTATTTTGATTTTTCTTAGCCTCTTCAGCTGCTTTTCTAGCAGCTTCTATTTGGGCTTTCATTGATTGTATTTTTTTATCGATTGCCACATTATCTTTTTGTAATTCTTCTATTTGGCTTTGTAATTGTTGTTCTTGAGCAGATAATTGTGAAACCTTTGCATTTTTTTCTGATTTTGCTGTTTTTAATTGTGTATTTACTGATTCCTTTTCTGCTTTTGCTGTTGTTAAACTAGTTTTACTTTCTTCTAACTCTTTTTTAGAATTTTCTATTTCTTCTTTTTGTTTTTGTATTTTTTCTAATAATTCAGCATCCATTTGTGTAACCTCAGATACTAAATAATAACTAGAAATGAAGTCAGTTAAACTTTTTGAACTTAATAAAACATCCAAATAAGAAGTATCACCAGACATATATATTGCTACCATTCTCTTTTTTATCAATTCTTCTTGATCTTGATAGTCTTTTTCTGCCTGTTGTAATTTTTGTTCTTCTTCTTTTATCTTTTCGTTTGTATTACTTATTTGCGCATCTAAAGTTGATATTTGTCCTTGATATTCTGTTATTTGACTATTTAATTGCTCAACTTCTTTTTGTGTAGCATCTTTGATTTCTTCAACCTGATCTATTTGAGCTTGTTTTTCATTTATTTTATTTTTATTTGATTCTTGTTCTTGTTGTTGTGCGCTTATATCAGATTGTGAAACAGCCAATGATATATTGATACATGCTAATAACATTACAACTAATATTATTCCTATAATTCTTTGACAAATAATTTTCATACGTTTCTTTTTCTCCTCTTCATTTCGCTTATTTCATCCAAAATTTTTTGGATATCACCTTTATAATTTCATTTATTAGTAATTAATTTGTAGTATTTGTGTTACTTATTGTATTTGAATCTTCATTTGTACTATTTTGTTCACCCGGAACAACTCCATTTGTTATATATGGTAATGGATCTGTAGTTGCTCCATTTATTCTAACTTCAAAGTGTGCATGAGGTCCTGTTGAATATCCAGTTGAACCAACTTTTAATACTGCATCTCCTCTTTTTACAGTTTGTCCTACTTCAACCAATATTTCTGAGCCATGTGCATATAATGTTGAAATTCCTCCACCATGATCTATTATAACCATATTTCCATATGCTGTATTTAGTCCTGCCTTTACAACAACACCATCATTTGCTGCAACAAAATTTGCTCCCATTGGTGCCCCTATATCAACACCTGTATGTAATTTATATTGTCCTGTTATTGGATGAACTCTCATTGCATATTTTGATGTAATTCGTGTATAACCAGGTACAGGCCACGCAAGTTTTCCTCCAATATATACTGTATCTAAACCTTGCTGAGCTAATGCTAAAATTTGTTGATTTACCTCTTCGTATTGTTTATTTATTTCATCTATTTTTGCTTGTAAAGTTTTTTCCTCATCTGAAAGTTTTTCTATAAAATTTTCTCTCATCTTTTTTGTATTTTGCAAAGTTCTTGTAGTTCTAGTTTGATTTTCTAAAATTGTTGCCATTTCCTTTTTTTCATTTTCTAGTTTTTGTTTTGACAAATTTATTGTTTTCTTTTTAGTTTCTAAATCGTTTAATAAATTTTCATCTATATCTGTCAATTGAGATATAATATAGTAACTAGATATAAAATCTGTTAAACTTTTTGATTTTAGCAAAACATCCAAATATTGGGTATCCCCTGCCATATAAATTGCTACCATTCTTTTTTTAAATAGCTCAACTTGTTTTTCATATTTTTCAGTTATACTATTTAATTCTTCTTCTATTTGATTAATTGAATTTTTTAATTCTGTAATCTTACTTTCTTGTTCTGCTAATTCACGTTCTGATGTTTCTATTCTACTATCAAGTTTTTCTACTTGTTGTAGATTTTCTGATAAATTACTTTGTACACTATCTAATTGTCCATTTGCTTCATTTAATTGGTTTTGTAAATCACTTCTTTGTGTTTGTAAATCCGTTGTATTATTTACACTATTATTTGCGCCATTATTTTCTGTATCATTTTCTGCATAAGTATATACTGACATAAAACAAATTAGTAAGATTAAAACAACACATAAATTTTTACGCATGTTCTCTTCCTTTCACTCACTTAAGTTTGATTATCATTATACCTTAAGGTACTTTCTCATAGATATAACACTACCTAAAGCTCCTATTCCTATTCCTAATAGCATGTACACAAAAATTATTGATGAAATCATATCTCTAAATCCTACTAAACTCATGTTTATAGTTTGCATAAAACTTGCATTTACAGCCTGCTCTGCAAGTAGACTATATGCTCCACCTACAATTACTATAGAAATTGCACTTGCTAATATTCCTATTATCATACCTTCTACTATAAAAGGCCATCTTATAAAGTTATTTGTAGCACCTACATATTTCATTATTGATATTTCTTTTCTTCTTGCATGTACTGTTAGTTTTATAGTATTTGATATTATAAATATAGAAATTACTATCAATAACATTAAAATTACTCCTGTTACAGCTTTTATTCCTTTTGCTAAGCTTAATAATGTTGATACTGTTTTATCGCTACTTGTTATTTTATCTACATTTTCTATTTCTAAAATTTTATTTTGAACATCTTTACTTAAATTTAAATCTGTTAAAGTTACTACATATGATGTAGGAAAATAGTCTGGGCCATATCCCTCTATTAGTTCTGATTTATCACCTAATTTTTCTTTCATAGTATTTAATGCATATGCTTTATCTTTATATTCTGCTGTACTAACTCCATCTATTTTTCTTATTTCTTCTCCTACTTTTTGTACTTCTTCGTCAGTTGCATCTGTTTTTAAAAATACTTGAAAACCTTGTTCTGATTTTACTTGGTCTACAAAATGATTTATGTTTTCTCCTAATATTAAGAAAATTCCGAATATTATCATTGTTGCACACATTATCATTAATGATGCTCCTGTTGATTTTTTGTTTTTAAAAACATTGCTAAAACCTTCTCCTATTAAATATCCAAATATATTATATTTCACTATCATAACCACCTTTTTTATCATCTCTTACAATGCTACCTTTTTCAATGTGTATTACTCTTTTTTTCATTTTATCTACTATATCTTTTGCGTGTGTTGCTACTACTACTGTTGTTCCTCTCATGTTTATTTCATTTAATAGATTCATTATTTCCCATGCTGTATCTGGGTCTAAATTTCCTGTTGGTTCGTCTGCTATTAGCATTGATGGATTATTTACTAAAGCTCTTGCTAATGCTACTCTTTGCTGTTCTCCACCTGATAATTCATTTGGATACATTTTTGCTTTTCCACTTAACCCTACAAGTGATAATACCATTGGTACTTGTCTTCTTATATGTCTTGGTGTTGCTCTTACTATGTACATTGCATATGCTACATTGTCATATACTGTTTTATCTGGCACTAATCTGAAGTCTTGGAATACTACTCCCATACTTCTTCTTAAATATGGTACTCTACTTTGTTTTAAAAATGTTGTATCTTTTCCATTTATTATTATATTTCCTGATGTTGGTTCTTCTTCTTTTAATATTAATTTTATTAGTGTTGATTTTCCACTTCCTGATGTTCCTACTAAAAATGCAAATTCTCCCTTATCTATTACAAAATTTGCATTTTTTACCGCTTTTGTTCCTGTATCATATGTTTTTGATACGTTTCTAAATTCTATCATTTTTATTTTCTTCCCTTCGTTCCTCATCATAAAAATTCTTTATTTCTAAGTTTCGATTTTATTATCATTAATTATTATTTTTCTTATAAATCATATCAATAATCTACTAATTTTGCAATAGTTTTCACCAAAAAAACACAGGAATTTTTTTCCAAATGTTCCTGCGTTTTAATATAAATATTTGACATTTTTTAACATTAAAATGGAACAAATTAAAACTGTTCCATTTGTCTTGCTAAATCTTCTGCTGTAATTCCAAAATATTTCATTAGTTCTGTTGCTTTTCCAGATTTTCCAAATGTATCTTTTATACCTAGTCTTATTAACTTTGTAGGACATTCATCTGTTAAAACTTCTGAAATTGCAGATCCAAGTCCTCCAATAATATTATGGTCTTCTATAGAAATTAATTTTTTTGTTTCTTTTGCACATTTTACAATCATTTCTTTATCAATTGGCTTAATTGTATGGACATCTATAACTCTAACATTTATGCCTTTTTCTTTTAATATTCCTTGAGCCTTTATTGCTTCACTAACTGTTACACCTGTTGCAAAAATTGTTGCATCAGTTCCATCTCCAATTTGAACTGCTTTTCCTATTTCAAATTTTTGATTTTCATCATAAATTACAGGTGTTGCAAGTCTTGATAAACGCAAATATACTGGTCCATTGATTTTACTTATTTCTTTAACTGCCCATTTTGTTTGTGCATCATCAGATGTTGATATAACTGTCATATTAGGTAATGTTCTCATCAAAGATATATCTTCTATCATTTGATGTGTCGCACCATCTTCACCAACAGTTATTCCTGCATGCGTTGCACATATTTTTACATTTAGTTTTGGATAACATACACTATTTCTAATTTGGTCATATGCTCTTCCTGCTGCAAATACTGCAAATGTACTTGCATATGGAATTTTTCCACATGTAGCCATTCCTGCTGCTGTTGATATCATATTTTGTTCTGCAATTCCCATATCAAAAAATCTATTTGGGAATTCTTTTGCAAATAAATTTGTCTTAGTAGCAGTTGATAAATCAGCATCAAATACTACAATATTTTCATTTTCTTTCCCTAATTCTAATAAAGCTTCTCCATAACTTTGTCTTGTTGCTTTTTTTATATTTTCATCCATACACTTTACTTCCTTTCCTTGTCAAAATAGCCCGTCCCTATTGACATTCCATTTTTGTCAAAATGGCCCGGCCCTATTGACAAGCACCTATAATTCCAGCATCATTTCCTAATGCAGCAGGAATTATAATTAACTCTTTTCTAGCATTAAACAAATACTTTTTCTTCTGAATATTGTTTTTTAGTTTATCTAAAAGTACATCTGCAAAATATACAAAACTTCCGCCTATACTTACTGCCTCAGGTTCAAAAATATCAATTAGATTTGAAATCCCTATACTTAAATATTCTATATATTCATCAACTATATTGTTTATAATATAATTATCTTTATTTTTTCTTAGCATATCTAATAATTCTTGTCCTCTTGTTGTTTCATCTAATCCTAAAGCATCTCTCAGATTTGTTTTCAATGCTTTCATAGATGCATATTTTTCAAAACAACCTTTTTTTCCACAGTTACATCTAATTCCATCTTTTTGAATTATCATATGTCCAAATTCACAACCAGATAAATCTCCAGTATCTAATAATTCATTATTAATTATTACAGCTCCACCTATTCCAGTACCCAAAGATAAAAATATACTTCTTTTATAATCTTTTAATGCTCCTATTTTGTTTTCCGCAATGGCCGCACATTTTGCATCATTTCTAATTTTTATTGGAATATTAATTTCTTTTTGAATATTTTCTACAAGATTATAATTTTTTACACCCAGATTTACTGATTTTATTATTTCAGTTCCTTTTATTGTCCCTGGAACTGCTATACCTATTTCTTTTATTTTATATTTTTCCATTAATTCTTTTATATTTTTTATGATATAATTTTCGATAGAAGTCTTTATATCTTTTTTATCTTTTGTAAGTAATCTTTTTTCAGTTTTTTCAACAATATAGCCTTTATCGTCAACAACCCCTATTGCTATATGACTTCCACCTAAATCAATTCCAATTTTCATATTTAATACCCTTTCAAAAACAAAATGTCCAAAAGGAACCGTCCCTTTTGGACATGGAGGAAATAAAATGAATGATAAAATAATAATAAAAGGTGCTAAAGAGCACAATTTAAAGAATATAAATTTAGAAATACCAAGGGATAAAATGGTTGTAATAACAGGACTTTCAGGTTCTGGAAAATCATCTCTTGCATTTGATACATTATATGCAGAAGGGCAAAGAAGATATGTAGAAAGTTTGTCTTCATATGCAAGACAGTTTTTAGGAATAATGGAGAAACCTGATGTTGAGTCAATTGAAGGACTTTCACCAGCAATATCAATAGACCAAAAAACAACATCAAAAAATCCACGTTCAACAGTCGGAACTGTAACAGAAATATATGATTATATTCGTTTATTATATGCAAATATAGGTGTACCATATTGTCCTAATTGTGGTAAAAAAATTGAAAAACAGTCAATTGACCAAATTGTTGATAATATTATGGAATTAGAAGAAGGTACAAAAATACAAATTTTGGCACCAGTTGTGAGAAGTAGAAAAGGTGAATTTGTAAAACAATTAGAGGGTTATCAAAAGGATGGATTTGTAAGAGCTAGAATTGATGGCGAAGTTTATGATTTGTCAGATGAAATTAAACTAGATAAAAATAAAAAACATGAAATTGAATTAGTAGTAGATAGATTAGTTGTAAAACCAGAAATAAGAAGTAGACTTACAGAGTCTGTTGAAATTGCTTTAAAACATGCTGATAATTTAGTATTAGTAAATGTTATAACAAAAGATGAAAACAAAACAGTTTTATATAGCTCAAATTATGCGTGTCCAGACTGTGGTTTCAGCTTCCCAGAAATAACTCCAAGAATGTTTTCATTTAATAATCCATATGGTGCTTGTCCAACTTGTATGGGTATAGGATATTTAATGAAAATGGACGAGGATTTGATAGTACCAGATAAAAACAAAACACTTTATGATGGAATTAAGGCATTTGGTGCAAGTACAATGAAAAAAGGTGACACTATGGCCAAAATGTATTTTGAAAGTATTGCAAAACATTATGGTGTGGAAATAAAAGGTGTTCCAATTAAAAAATTGCCACGATGGTTTATGGAAAAAATCTTATATGGTACAGGTGACGAGAAAATTGATTTTGAATATGCATCTGCTGCAGGCATAAGAAAGTTTACAGCACCATTTGAAGGCGTTTTACCAACACTAGATAGACGTCATAGTGAAACAAAATCACAAGGAATGAGAACTTTTTACGAAATGTATATGACAAATTCACATTGTCATACTTGTGATGGAGCACGTTTAAAGAAAGAAATATTGTGTATTAAAATAAATGATAAAAACATAAATGAAGTTACAGACATGTCAATTAAGGCTTTAAAAGAATTTTTAGGTACATTAAAATTAACACAAAAAGAAGCAATGATTGCAGACATGATTTTAAAAGAAATAAACAAAAGACTTCAATTTTTAATAGATGTAGGACTAGAATATCTAACATTATCAAGAAGTGCTGGAACATTATCAGGAGGGGAAGCTCAACGTATTCGTTTAGCAACTCAAATCGGTTCAGGACTTACAGGTGTTATGTACATTTTGGATGAACCAAGTATAGGACTACACCAAAGAGATAATGACAAATTAATTGCCACACTTAAAAAATTAAGAGATTTAGGAAATACTTTGCTAATTGTAGAACATGATGAGGACACAATGTATGCAGCTGACCAAATTATTGATATCGGTCCAGGTGCAGGTGTTCATGGCGGAAATGTTATGGCACAAGGTACAGCAGAAGAAGTAAAATTAGTAAAAGATTCTGTTACAGGCCAGTATTTAAGTGGTAGAAAGAAAATAGAAGTTCCTAAAAAA
>OGQT01003196.1_pt1 | contig 10711 bp, 9 predicted proteins | sample 1553261 | NCBI WGS metagenome assembly OGQT01 (sample SAMEA2579992, study PRJEB22360) | human gut metagenome | biome: human gut; feature: human-associated habitat; material: faeces | place: Denmark | collected 2008/2010
ACGGAGAGCGTGGATTGAAATATCGACATTATCAAAATCGTAGTTTACAAACAAATGTCGCTCTCCTCACGGAGAGCGTGGATTGAAATATCGACATTATCAAAATCGTAGTTTACAAACAAAGTCGCTCTCCTCACGGAGAGCGTGGATTGAAATTCTGATACCAAAGAAAGCACCAATAACAGCAATAGGTCGCTCTCCTCACGGAGAGCGTGGATTGAAATAATAATATTATAAATCACTTAATTAAACACCTCAAGGTCGCTCTCCTCACGGAGAGCGTGGATTGAAATATCAAGGAGAAGTGCCGGAAGCTCGTTAATCTCAGTCGCTCTCCTCACGGAGAGCGTGGATTGAAATATTTACTTGTCTTGTTTTATTCCAAGCTGAAATAAGTCGCTCTCCTCACGGAGAGCGTGGATTGAAATCGTCCTTATCAGACCAATAGGAATGACCACCATACGTCGCTCTCCTCACGGAGAGCGTGGATTGAAATAAGACCAAGCAAATTAATAACAGTTCGCTCATTAGTCGCTCTCCTCACGGAGAGCGTGGATTGAAATCGGAAGATGGAATGCCGACAGTAGGAGTATAATGTCGCTCTCCTCACGGAGAGCGTGGATTGAAATATCAAGATTTTTACAACCTTTAAAAGCATATTTACTTGTCGCTCTCCTCACGGAGAGCGTGGATTGAAATTTGGTGTATAATGTCAATAAAATTATATGTAAGGGGGTCGCTCTCCTCACGGAGAGCGTGGATTGAAATTCGGAGGTTAATCTTAAAGCCTCCGCCCACTGCCCGGTCGCTCTCCTCACGGAGAGCGTGGATTGAAATCAGGATGAGGACGGCACACTAAATATTTGTCTCTAGTCGCTCTCCTCACGGAGAGCGTGGATTGAAATTTTGTGTCGTTTACTTTTAATATCATCAGATTTTCCGTCGCTCTCCTCACGGAGAGCGTGGATTGAAATGGCTCTTCGGACGCCAGTAGCAATAGCTCGATTGCGTCGCTCTCCTCACGGAGAGCGTGGATTGAAATAATGAGGTTATGCTCTTTGAGATAGCTCAACAGAGTCGCTCTCCTCACGGAGAGCGTGGATTGAAATCGAACAGAAGGTTATCAAGCCTTGATTTTTGCAATGTCGCTCTCCTCACGGAGAGCGTGGATTGAAATAAACCATTGCTATTAAAAAGCTTTGTTATAGCGTCGTCGCTCTCCTCACGGAGAGCGTGGATTGAAATAAGCAAAAAATCTCGATACTGCACCCAGTTTGCAGTCGCTCTCCTCACGGAGAGCGTGGATTGAAATCCTTTTTTTAAAGGACAGTTTGCCATAATATTTAGTCGCTCTCCTCACGGAGAGCGTGGATTGAAATTCATACACTCATTCGTCACGAGTAGATAAGTATCGTCGCTCTCCTCACGGAGAGCGTGGATTGAAATTGTAAAGGCGAGCGGAAATATAACAACTCACATAAACGTCGCTCTCCTCACGGAGAGCGTGGATTGAAATAAAATATATATGATGGTAATATTGTTGACAATCGTCGCTCTCCTCACGGAGAGCGTGGATTGAAATTCCATCTTCCAGCCAGCAATAGAGCCTGTTGTAGCGTCGCTCTCCTCACGGAGAGCGTGGATTGAAATTTGATTAATTTGACCAACAACTAATAAGTCATGAGTCGCTCTCCTCACGGAGAGCGTGGATTGAAATGTATATTATCCACATCAAAAGATACATTGTACATTGTCGCTCTCCTCACGGAGAGCGTGGATTGAAATGCCCTCGTAGACCTCGCCAGTGCTAATGTTTTTGAGGTCGCTCTCCTCACGGAGAGCGTGGATTGAAATGCCTAGCATTGAAACATTTGTATTAGCGGAGCTTGGTCGCTCTCCTCACGGAGAGCGTGGATTGAAATTTAACATAGATTGTATTGCAGGTATGAGTATGTAGTCGCTCTCCTCACGGAGAGCGTGGATTGAAATCTTGATTTTTTCGCCGTTTTTGAGAGTTAAATCGCGTCGCTCTCCTCACGGAGAGCGTGGATTGAAATATAATCATTGAGTATAAGTTGTCTGCACTCTTGACGTCGCTCTCCTCACGGAGAGCGTGGATTGAAATGCAAACTAACTTGTGCAAACGGTATGCTGTATGCGTCGCTCTCCTCACGGAGAGCGTGGATTGAAATTCGCCTGCAAACTGGTCAAGCTCCTCAAACCACGTCGCTCTCCTCACGGAGAGCGTGGATTGAAATGTGCTTGTACTTACACCAAATAATGATTTTTTCGGTCGCTCTCCTCACGGAGAGCGTGGATTGAAATAGACCACAGAAAGAAGATTTTGTTGAACCACGACCGGTCGCTCTCCTCACGGAGAGCGTGGATTGAAATATGGTCACCACCACTCTTAAAATAAAATAACAAGTCGCTCTCCTCACGGAGAGCGTGGATTGAAATTTTAATACTTGCAACATCGCCTTGCTTTGCGTTTTTGTCGCTCTCCTCACGGAGAGCGTGGATTGAAATTTTGGAATCACTACAAATACATCTGCAGCATATGGTCGCTCTCCTCACGGAGAGCGTGGATTGAAATGATACTTTAATATAGAGGACATTTAATGCGTTACAGTCGCTCTCCTCACGGAGAGCGTGGATTGAAATATGGTCACCACCACTCTTAAAATAAAATAACAACACGTCGCTCTCCTCACGGAGAGCGTGGATTGAAATAACTTTGTATTCAGCCCCCAGTTCAACTAATCGAGAAAGTCGCTCTCCTCACGGAGAGCGTGGATTGAAATGTAGAAAAAATATTAAAGCAGTAGAATTAGCTGGTCGCTCTCCTCACGGAGAGCGTGGATTGAAATTGTCGAAAGAATTAAAAGAGAATGAGCCTGCTTATGTCGCTCTCCTCACGGAGAGCGTGGATTGAAATTAATGATGATGGCGACCTCGGTGCAAGCGGTAATTGTCGCTCTCCTCACGGAGAGCGTGGATTGAAATAATGTTTGGAGAATTGTCGCCAGCAAGCCAGTGACGTCGCTCTCCTCACGGAGAGCGTGGATTGAAATAGAAATTGAGATAACATCTATACCACATTGCTTACGTCGCTCTCCTCACGGAGAGCGTGGATTGAAATTATATTGCATATAGCCTTGTAAACCATTGCCCAAGTCGCTCTCCTCACGGAGAGCGTGGATTGAAATGAGATATAAGCATATATGTCTCATTAGTGCGGCTCGGGTCGCTCTCCTCACGGAGAGCGTGGATTGAAATGCTCAGGTTATTATAAAAATATCAATGTCATAGAAAGTCGCTCTCCTCACGGAGAGCGTGGATTGAAATCAAAGAAATAGCGGCTAAAATTGAGATTTTACAAGTCGCTCTCCTCACGGAGAGCGTGGATTGAAATTTTGCAGTAATCTTAATATTATAGGTCCCGCAATGTCGCTCTCCTCACGGAGAGCGTGGATTGAAATCTACCAGTGATGACTTACCATTTTAAAATTTAATGTCGCTCTCCTCACGGAGAGCGTGGATTGAAATTGATTATGAGTAGTTACATCAAGTGCAGTAAATGCGTCGCTCTCCTCACGGAGAGCGTGGATTGAAATCGCTGGAATGATGAGAAATGCATCGCCGGAATGGAAGTCGCTCTCCTCACGGAGAGCGTGGATTGAAATACAAGAATTTTAAAACACTTGTCGAAACGAAGAGTCGCTCTCCTCACGGAGAGCGTGGATTGAAATATTTAAAAGCCGCTGATGAGTCGCTGAAAATTGCGGTCGCTCTCCTCACGGAGAGCGTGGATTGAAATGCGATTTTCACAGCCTGTTTTCTCTAACATATTGTCGCTCTCCTCACGGAGAGCGTGGATTGAAATCTTATGTTTTTTTGGGGCTCTATAATGTGGTAGTTTAGTCGCTCTCCTCACGGAGAGCGTGGATTGAAATATCGGTTCGGCAATATCAGCAACAACAAATCATAGTCGCTCTCCTCACGGAGAGCGTGGATTGAAATAAGGTCCTACTCAAATGGGTACTGTTGATTTTAGGTCGCTCTCCTCACGGAGAGCGTGGATTGAAATCATCACCTGCTATCAATTTAAAATTTAAAACATCGTCGCTCTCCTCACGGAGAGCGTGGATTGAAATGCAATATGCAGGGTCATTGACTGCGTTATATGCGTCGCTCTCCTCACGGAGAGCGTGGATTGAAATTATACTTCAAAACGGTCTTGATAGTGGAGCATATGTCGCTCTCCTCACGGAGAGCGTGGATTGAAATAGCTGGTGGAGTTGATTTATATGCGACTTTTACTAATGTCGCTCTCCTCACGGAGAGCGTGGATTGAAATAAAATAGCTGGCAAAGGCTGTTAATATTGAAAGGTCGCTCTCCTCACGGAGAGCGTGGATTGAAATCTGTATATAAACTTATTGCCATATTATCACCCTGTCGCTCTCCTCACGGAGAGCGTGGATTGAAATACCTCCTTGGTTCAATTTTAGCACATTTGCAATGTCGCTCTCCTCACGGAGAGCGTGGATTGAAATAAGCAAATCAGGATTTATTACTATTCTTACTTTGGTCGCTCTCCTCACGGAGAGCGTGGATTGAAATCGAATACATATCTTGTCACCTCCTTTTGCTTGCAGTCGCTCTCCTCACGGAGAGCGTGGATTGAAATTGCTTTTCAAAATCCGTTGGCAAATCGCCGACAGGTCGCTCTCCTCACGGAGAGCGTGGATTGAAATATTTTGCAAGGATACCATATATCAATGGTTATATGTCGCTCTCCTCACGGAGAGCGTGGATTGAAATATCATCAAGTGCAGCTACTGCGTCATAAATCTTTGTCGCTCTCCTCACGTAGAGCGTGGATTGAAATAAGAGCTCGGAAACATCTGCACCGCAATGACCTAGTCGCTCTCCTCACGGAGAGCGTGGATTGAAATCTGTTCAGCCGTCAAATGTACCAAACTACACTATGTCGCTCTCCTCACGGAGAGCGTGGATTGAAATCCAATAGTTCTGACTATCTGAGTAGCCAGCTTAGTCGCTCTCCTCACGGAGAGCGTGGATTGAAATTTGACCGGGAGCCTTATATAATGACATAACACCCTGTCGCTCTCCTCACGGAGAGCGTGGATTGAAATCTACACCGCTTAAATTTTTATTGACAAACTATTAGTCGCTCTCCTCACGGAGAGCGTGGATTGAAATCTACACCGCTTAAATTTTTATTGACAAACTATTAGTCGCTCTCCTCACGGAGAGCGTGGATTGAAATTCTTGCTCGTATTCCTCCAACGCACTGGGCGGTGTCGCTCTCCTCACGGAGAGCGTGGATTGAAATGTTTCAACCGCCTTTGTCGATATTAAGCTATACCGTCGCTCTCCTCACGGAGAGCGTGGATTGAAATAAGACCACCATTATACTCTGAATCCCAATCCTTTGTCGCTCTCCTCACGGAGAGCGTGGATTGAAATTCTGCCTTTGGCTGTACTTAGACAAGCACTCGTCGTCGCTCTCCTCACGGAGAGCGTGGATTGAAATAAAATGTCAGAGAGTATCTACTCAAAAATTTTGTTGTCGCTCTCCTCACGGAGAGCGTGGATTGAAATGTTGTTCAAGATATGCAGCTCTTTTACAATCATATGTCGCTCTCCTCACGGAGAGCGTGGATTGAAATACTGATAGACCTATTACAAGGGTTATCGGAATTAAACGTCGCTCTCCTCACGGAGAGCGTGGATTGAAATCGCAATTTCATTTGCAATAGTCATTGCATTTTCGGTCGCTCTCCTCACGGAGAGCGTGGATTGAAATAAGAACTTTTGGAAACGGTTTTGCTATTGGTGCAAGTCGCTCTCCTCACGGAGAGCGTGGATTGAAATTTTTAATTTTTTTGAGAGCTTAAAAACTTAAAAAGGTCGCTCTCCTCACGGAGAGCGTGGATTGAAATCTACTGCTGGCTTTGATTTTGGTAAAAGTGTTGGGTCGCTCTCCTCACGGAGAGCGTGGATTGAAATACGACAATAAAGATATTGCGAAATGGCTGATCAAGTCGCTCTCCTCACGGAGAGCGTGGATTGAAATAAGAACTTTTGGAAACGGTTTTGCTATTGGTGCAAGTCGCTCTCCTCACGGAGAGCGTGGATTGAAATCCTGGAGGTTACATAGCAATTTACGACAGGGACGGGTCGCTCTCCTCACGGAGAGCGTGGATTGAAATGTGATTTATCCAAAACGCTTTGCCAGCATACATTCGTCGCTCTCCTCACGGAGAGCGTGGATTGAAATCGAAAAAACGAGGATAAATCCGCAAAAGATGACATGTCGCTCTCCTCACGGAGAGCGTGGATTGAAATGAGGGACATACTTTTCATACGCAACTGGGTATCAAGTCGCTCTCCTCACGGAGAGCGTGGATTGAAATTAAACAAAGAGAATCTATTTCGGCAGTTGAAAGTGTCGCTCTCCTCACGGAGAGCGTGGATTGAAATGATGTTGTCATACTTTCCAAGTCTATCCACAGACTGTCGCTCTCCTCACGGAGAGCGTGGATTGAAATCCGTCAGAAGATTTTCAGTTGGTTTCAAAGCCGGTCGCTCTCCTCACGGAGAGCGTGGATTGAAATTGGGACTGCTTGATAGTAGTAGGTATCCGCCAAGGTCGCTCTCCTCACGGAGAGCGTGGATTGAAATTATAATGAACTGATAAATGCAAACGCAAGCTTTGTCGCTCTCCTCACGGAGAGCGTGGATTGAAATATATTTAAAAAAGTAAGACAAGAATTAGAAGAAAGGTCGCTCTCCTCACGGAGAGCGTGGATTGAAATCTTTATTTTTTATATAAATTAACTAAAATAATAATGTCGCTCTCCTCACGGAGAGCGTGGATTGAAATCTAAAGAGCTGCATCGCGATTTAATTGAAGCTGCTAGTCGCTCTCCTCACGGAGAGCGTGGATTGAAATTAAACTTGAAGGGAACATAGTCAAGCTTAAAGGTGTCGCTCTCCTCACGGAGAGCGTGGATTGAAATATATGTTAAGCAGTCGCTTGATGATGCCATTGCCCAGTCGCTCTCCTCACGGAGAGCGTGGATTGAAATAGGTGTTTGCCCTCTGACGGTGCAAGCTTAACTACTGGTCGCTCTCCTCACGGAGAGCGTGGATTGAAATGCTTGTTGCAATGCATTTCAGGTGTTTGCCCTTTGGTCGCTCTCCTCACGGAGAGCGTGGATTGAAATAAGCAATGATGAATTTGAAAAGTATTTGAAAACTAACAGTCGCTCTCCTCACGGAGAGCGTGGATTGAAATTTTGTTTAATACTCATTGTTTAAATCTCCTTTAGTCGCTCTCCTCACGGAGATCGTGGATTGAAATCGTCAAACATTTTTTGAATTGCTATATAATCATCGTCGCTCTCCTCACGGAGAGCGTGGATTGAAATAAAGGGCGTAAGTGAGGTTGTTGCTCAGCTCGATAGTCGCTCTCCTCACGGAGAGCGTGGATTGAAATTTATGTTTTTGTGACACTCACAATTAAAAATTGTGGTAGGACTGTGAAGAAATTTCTTTTGACATGTATAGTTAAAAGATGTATCAACATCTACATATCCTGTTCGTACAAAGTGGTTGTTTATGAAGGTTTTGTTGTCAAGATACATATAGCACATAAGATTATTTTCTGCATCATATTTTACAGTATCATACCTCAAGAATATCTTTCGTTTACGAAATTTCTCCTGTAAAAACCTGATGGCTTTTCCTTGATATAGTGGGTTAGACTTGATACCTAACAGACGAACTACAAGTCCATTGCTAAATTCGATTTTATCAGATGCAATTACTTGCTTTACGGTAAAGAGTTCATTGCGTTTTGTTTTTGTCTTATCAATCTTTGAACCAAATTGAAGTTTTTTCATATCAACTTTCTTATCCATTCTATGTGGATCACTGAAAATATAAGGAAGCTGATTAAAAGATGAAATGTTTCCAATTTCGTCTTCTGTAAAAATGTCTTTGTGCCATAGTCTAAATTAAACTGATCTACTCCCAATTTATCGCGAATGATGGGTTCAAAATTTTTGTTAATTTCATAACCGATAGAGTTTCTTCCAAGATTCTTTGCAGCAAGAGATGTCGTGCTACTACTGGCAAACGGATCAAATACAGTTTCTCCTGCAAAAGAAAACATTTTAATTAATCGTTTAGGTAGTTCTTCGGGAAACATAGCTATATGTCCCATTTGTTTAACGCCGTTAAAATTCCAATGCGAAGAAAAATATTGATTCCACTCTTCTTTGATAATAATAGATTGTTCTTTCTGCTGTTTTGTTGGTTTTGGCGCATTACCCAACTTCTTTAAAATCAAAATGAATTTATAATCCATCTTTTAATATTCCATTACGAGGATACGGATAACTACCCATAATTGCCCCTCCTCCAGAGGTGTTCATTATGGTGGTTTTTTGCCAAATAATAGCTCACATATAATCCATACCTAAAATTTCACAAAAGCGAATTATCTCTGTTCTAATAGGAATGACCTTACATTTTCCATAATACACAGAGCGGGCAATTTGGTCTCCGATATTAATACACAATCTGCATCCGTCACATAGTATACGATCGCACTCTTTCCAAACTAAATTTAAATTGTTGATATATTCTTAGTAACTGTCGTTATATTTTATTTGATTTTTTTGTATCATAATTTTTGATTACCAGTACGGAGGTGATGTTATAATTAACTGTACAGATTTATCTTTAATCTGATTGAGCGAACGACTATCGCCAAATATAATTTTATGTTCAGTCATAACAAAATCCTTTCTATTTAACAAGTTCTCCATTACTTAAAACAAAGTACTGTTCGTATGTAACATTCAAAGCCTTCGCAATTTGGTTAAGCTCATCTTGAGTGATCGTATTTCTTTTGAGTTTTGCATTAAAATTTTGTGTTGTCTGGTTAATTCTTCGTGCAAGTTCAGATAAGCTTACACCTGTTCTTACACACAAAACACGGATTTGTTCTGATGTAGTCATAAATTTTCCTTTCAAGGCTTATCGTATTTACTATAAACTATTTGATTTATAATGCCAATCATTCAGCTGTCGATAAAAGAAAATTAGCGACAGAGATTTCTCCCTGCCACTGTGGTATTTATACGGTATAAATTAACTCAGCATTTATGATTTCTGTTGCTTGATTACGGATATTGTTCATTTTCTGTACCCAAAGCATTTGATTGTCGGCTTTGAATTTTTCTTTTACATTTTCTTTTTCGGCTAAGTCTTTTACCAGCCGAGTGAAGAGGTGTTGTGCTTGGATTTCAATATCTGCAAGGTAGCTGTTCAATTTACCACTTGTGAGCAAATTATAGTACAGCACTTTATGATTTTGTTTCAAATATCGTTTATGCCTCAATGACCATACGCCGATATTCGCTTTCTTTTCTTCCGCTGATAAGGATAGGTCGGGTAACATATAGTCGCCAACCTGCGTATAAGTTACCGCCTGTTTGTTCAAAAATTGTGTTTGCCATTTTGTTTTACCTCCAAAAATTTATTTATCTTGAGCGTGGGTTTTCACTCTTACGACCTTTGATATTTTTTGCCTTTTCAAACAATTCATCTATCTGTTTATGCCCGAATACCTTGCGTAAAAGTTTGTAATCCTTGAGTTCCGAACGCATGGTTTCGTTTTCGCTTTTCAGCTTGCTGTTGATTTTAGCCAGCATTTCGTTCTCACGATATAGGTTGCCGTTCATGATATTTAATCTATGGTAACTGTCCCAACCTTCAAAGCAACGAGCCAATGCCGTCTTGATTAACGTTTTTTATTTTTGAATAAGCGGCTCTGCAATTTTTGCTTTATATGCTTTGGCGGACATAAAACTTTGCGGCTCGGAGAGTTGATATTCGAGTGCGGTATCGAGCATTTCTTTCACCGTTTGCAAGCGTTCCAAACCCTCGTCATAATTTAATTTTCTGTCGGACAGAGCGTTAAATTCAGTCTGTTTTTTCTCGATTTCGGCACCTAATTTTTCAAGTTCTGCCGCTCTTTCCTGCTTTTTATAGTCCATAACAGACAGATGTTCTTCGTGCGTGCCTTTGTGCTCCCACTTGATTTCGTAGCGTTCCATTACGAATGCTAAAGCAGATTTTTCTGCGCTTGCCCACTGATTCCATTCGGTATTGCCACGAGTTCCGCCTTTGAAACCTTGTACAGCTAACGCTTGTTTGAGGCTTACTCTCGTATCAAGTCCACTCTTACTGCCGGTTGTGAACGGAACAAAATCAATATGCAAATGTGGCGTTGCCTCGTCCATATGCAGATGAGCAGAGAACACTTTTAGGTTGGGATTTCGCTCTTGAAAGCCACGGTAATACTCATCTAAAACCTGCCGTGCAAGCTGTCCGTTTTCGCTTTCGGCGCTCATATTATCCTTATCGCCAATCTGTAAAATCAGTTCGTGAAACGGCTTTTCCTGCTTTGAATTTCTGATTTTCTCATAATAATTTTCTATTCTGCGATCAGCTCTTGTCTGCTTTTCGTTGTATCTTTTTAGTGCGTCATCAAACAATTCGTGATAGATTTTCTTTATCGGCTCGTTGCAATAATCAATGTTAAGATGACTACGCACGCTACTAAAATGTTTGTCACGGTCGTCACACATTGACACGCCTATTTCATA
>OGQT01003198.1_pt1 | contig 10709 bp, 7 predicted proteins | sample 1553261 | NCBI WGS metagenome assembly OGQT01 (sample SAMEA2579992, study PRJEB22360) | human gut metagenome | biome: human gut; feature: human-associated habitat; material: faeces | place: Denmark | collected 2008/2010
CGGCGCACACAACATCGAACAGCTGCATTCGGCATCGTTCACCCGCATCACAAATGCCGGTATCAACGAAAGCCATCCGCACGATGTGGCCATCACCAGCGAAGCCCCCAACTACTCGGCATCGGCACGCTGACCCCCTCTCCCCTCTTCACTTAAAAACGAATGACCTCCCGACCGGACCATAAGGTTAACCTAACAGGCGGCGATGGCGCGATTCAACGCGCCACCGACGCCCAACGTAAACTCGCGGCATCACTGCAGCAGACGCGGCACCGCCGCGACACGGGCCTGTTCGCCATAGAAGGCACCCGTGCGGTGACCGACACGCTCGGCCTTTTCCACACCGAGATGATTCTCGCCACCCCCGCGTGGCTCGGCTCCGACGCAGCAAAAGCCCTCAGGCACACAGCGGCACCGGTACTCTCCGTGTCGGAAAGCGAGATGGAACGCATCTCGGCCATGAAGACCCCGCAGGGGGTGGTGGCCGTGTGCCGCATCCCGGTGCGTGAAACGCCTGCCGACCTCGGGACACACAGCCTTGTCGCGCCGCTCGACGACGTGCAGGACCCCGGCAACCTCGGAACCATAATACGCGTGGCCGACTGGTTCGGCGTGCGCACCATCCTGGCCTCCCGCAACACCGTGGACGCCTTCAACCCCAAGGTGGTGCAGGCCACAATGGGCGCCCTGGCCCGCGTCGAGGTGCATTATGTCGACCTTGCCGACACCCTTGCCAAAGCAGCAGCCGCCGGAACCGCCACCTGCGGCACACCGCTCGACGGCGAAAACATCTACCGCTCGCAGCTCCCGGCCGCAGGTATCGTGGTGATGGGCAACGAGGGCAACGGCCTCTCGCAGCAAGTGCGGGCGCTGCTCACCCACCGGCTGCTCATACCACCCTATCCTGCTTCCGACGCCGACAGCGTGGAAATCGCTCAATGTGGCCATGGCCACAGGCATCGTGCTCAGTGAATTCCGCCGCCGACTGTAAATTCTCTCATAATCTTCCCGGAAACGTATCCGGAATTTCATCCGGATTTCCCACCAGTCTATACACACCGATGGCAAAATCAAAAGAAAAGACCATGTGGTTCTGCACCGAATGCGGCGCCGACTCGCCCAAATGGGAGGGGCGCTGCCCGTCGTGCGGAGCATGGAACACCATGGTGGAGGAACGCATCACCCCACGAAAGGGCGAGCTGCTTTCGGGCGCGCCCGGAGCATCGCGTTCCGGCGGCAAAGCCTCGCCGCGCAGCATTCCGCAACCCATAAGCGAGATTCCGCAGGGGAGCGAGATGCGCATCCACATGCCTTCGGAAGAGCTTAACCGCGTGCTCGGCGGAGGCCTCGTGAGCGGCTCCATAGTGCTTGTGGGTTGCGAACCCGGCATCGGCAAGTCTACGCTGGTGCTCCAGAACATCCTCGCCATCAAGTCGCGCCGCATCCTCTATGTGTCGGGCGAGGAGAGCCCGCAGCAGATCAAGATGCGCGCCGACCGCATCGGGCGCCTGAGCGATAACTGCTTCGTGGTGTCGGAAACGTCGCTTGAAAACATCTTCGCACACATCCGTCAGGTGGAGCCGCAGCTGCTCATTGTGGATTCCATACAGACAATCGCCTCCGACGCCCTCGACTCGGCCGCCGGAAGCGGGAGCCAGGTGCGCGAATGCGCCGCCGCCCTTCTGCGCTACGCCAAGGAGCAGAACGTGCCGGTGCTGCTCATCGGCCACATCAACAAGGAGGGCTCGCTGGCAGGGCCCAAGGTGCTTGAACACATTGTGGACGCCGTGCTGCAGTTCGAAGGCGACAGCCAGTACATGTACCGCATATTGCGCGCCACCAAAAACCGCTTCGGCAACACCTCCGAGCTGGGCATCTACGAGATGTGCCAGCGCGGATTGCGCGAGGTGACCAACCCTTCGGAAATGCTCGTGAGCCACGTGGACGGCGAACCCCTCTCGGGCTGCGCCATTGGCGTGACCATCGAGGGGATACGCCCCTTCCTCATCGAGGCGCAGGCGCTGGTGTCGACCGCCGCCTACGGCACGCCGCAGCGTTCCGTCACCGGCTTCGACTCCAAGCGCATGAACATGCTCCTGGCTGTGCTCGAAAAGCGCGTGGGCTTCAAACTGGCCCAGAAAGACGTGTTTCTCAACATCGCCGGAGGCCTGAAAGTGGCCGACCCGGCGCTCGACCTCGCCGTCATTGCGGCCATACTCTCCTCGAACGTGGACATGACCGTGCCACAGGGCACCTGCCTCACCGGCGAGATCGGCCTGAGCGGTGAAATACGCCCCGTCAACCGCATGGAACAGCGCGTGCGCGAGGCCGACAAGCTGGGCATGTCTACCATCATCGTGCCTGCCGGCTCGCTCAAAGGAGTGGACACCGGCAAACTGAACATCAACGTGGTTGAAGTGGGGAAAGTGGACGAAGCTTTCCGACACCTGTTCGGCTGAAAGCCTGTCTGAAAAATTTTCAGACAAACCCTGAAAATAAAAAAATTTCGCACCCGGCTGCAACTTTCGCGCATGTGGCGGCGTCAAACCTATATGTGGCCCGACAGCAAGGGCAACCCTCCGAAAACACAGACAAATATCACACATTATTACTTACAATATGAAAAAAACCGCTCTTTTTCTGACTGGCTGCATGGCGCTCTTCACCGGCCTATTCGCCGGCGCGCAGGAGATGCCGCAGGTGCAGTCGCTCCCCGTCGACAGCCTTGTGCGACAAGGTGTGTTACCCAACGGACTTACTTACTTCATCCGTCACAACGAAACGCCCAAAGGACAGGCCGACTTCTACATCGCACAGAAGGTAGGCTCAATCCTCGAGAACGACAGCCAGAGGGGTCTGGCCCACTTCCTGGAGCACATGTGCTTCAACGGCACCCAGAACTTCCCCGGCAACAAACTCATCACGTGGCTTGAAAGCGTGGGCGTGAAGTTCGGACAGAACCTCAACGCCTACACCAGCATCGACGAGACAGTCTACAACATCTCGAACGTACCCACCGAACGCGAAAGCGTGCAGGACTCCTGCCTGCTCATCCTTCATGACTGGGCCGACGGCCTTCTGCTCGACGGCAATGAAATCGACAAGGAACGCGGCGTAATCCACGAGGAATGGCGCTCGACCAACGTGGGCTCGCAGCGCATCATCGAGCAACTGCTCCCCAAGGTATTCCCCGACTCGAAATACGGCTACCGCCTCCCCATCGGAACGATGGAGGTGGTCGACAACTTCCCCCACCAGGCTCTGCGCGACTACTATGAGACATGGTACCGCCCCGACCAGCAGGGAATCATCGTTGTGGGCGACATCGACGTAGACCGCATCGAGAACAAAATCAAAGAGATGTTCTCCCCCATCAAGATGCCGGAGAACGCTCCCGCACGCGAGTATGAGGAAGTTCCCGACACCGAAGGCACAATCTATGCCGTAGGCACCGACCCCGAAATGCAGTATCCCGTGTTCAGCATCTTCTTCAAGAACGAAGTGTTCCCCAAGCAGATGCGCAACTCCATGCCCTACATGGCAGTTGACTATGTGAACACCATGATTGCCAACATGCTCAGCAACCGCCTGCAGGAGATGCAGTCGAACCCCGAGACACCCTTCGCCGCCGCTTCGGCCGGCTACGGCAACTTCATCGTCGCCTCCACCGAGGATGCCCTCAACGTGGACGGCGTGGGCAAAGGCAACGACATCATGCCGGCGTTCAAGAGCGTTTACCGCGAACTGCTCCGCGCTCTCCGCGGCGGATTCACCATCACCGAATACGACCGTGCACGCAGCGAATACCTCTCGCGCCTCGAAAAGGCATACAACAACCGCGACAAGGTGGAGAACGACAAGTATTCCAAAGAGATTGTGCGCTACTTCATCGACAACGTTCCCATGCCCGGCATCGAGACCGAGTACAACCTGATGAACATGGTGGCCAACCAGATTCCTGTCGACGCCATCAACCAGACCCTCAAGCAGTATGTCACCCCCGACAACCGCATAGTCCTCATGATGCTTCCCGCCAAGGATGAAATCCTTGTACCCACCGAGGAACAGCTCGCACAGGCCATGAAAGAGGTTGACGGTGAGACTATCGAGGCTTTCGTTGACGAAGTCAAGGCCGAACCGCTCATCCCGCAGCTCCCCGCTCCCGGCAAGATTGTCAGCGAACAGCCCGTGGAAAAATGGGGTGCCACACGCCTTGTGCTCTCCAATGGTGTGAACGTAATCGTAAAGCACACCGATTTCAAGGCCGACGAAATTCTGTTTGACGCACAGGCTCTGGGCGGAACTTCCGTTATCCCCGACTCATACGCCAACTCCCTGGCCGTGTTCGACGACATGGTATCCGCAGCCGGCGGTCTGGGCGACTACACCAACAAGGACATGCAGAAATATCTGCAGGGCAAACAGGCGTCCGTACAGCTTAAATTCGACGACTACACACGTGATCTCGCCGGTTCGACAACACCCAAGGATCTCCCCACCCTCATGGAACTGGTCTATATGTACTTCACCGGCTTCAACATGAATGCCGATGAGTTCACAGCCACTCAGAAAATGATCGAGGGGATGCTCAAGAATCAGGAGAACACCCCGGAATTCGTGTTCGGCCAGAAGCTGCTTGAAACCCTCTACGCCAACCCGCGCAAACAGGTGCCCACATCGGCCATCGTGAACGGTGCAGACCGCCAGCAGATCATCGACATCGAGCGTCAGCTCACCGCCAACGCCGCCGACTACACCTTCTTCTTCGTGGGCAACATCAACATGGACACATTCCGTCCGCTTGTAGAGCAGTACATCGCCACACTGCCCGCCGACGCAGCCAAGGCCACCAAGGCTCCGCAGTTCAACGAATCGCTCGCCATCAAGCCCGGCGACAAGACCATCACCTACACCACCCCGATGCAGACCCCGCAGACATTTGCCTGCGTGATCGAGTACGGCAAGGAGAACTTCTCCCCCGCCAACCGCGCACTCGCTTCGGTGGCCGGACAGATCCTGTCGAAACGTCTGCTCGACACCGTACGCGAAGAGATGGGCGCCGTCTACTCCATCTGGGCCAACGGCAACATGGACCGTCTCGATCCCTACCAGAACACCGTGATCCAAAGCGCCTTCCCCATGAAACCGGAGAAGAAGCAGGAAGTGCTCGATTTCATAGCACAGGAATTCAAGAACATGGAATCAGACGTCACAGCCGAGGAGCTGGCCAAGATTATTGAGTTCTCGCTCAAGAACGTGAAGGAGAGCAAGGAGCTCAACAACGCGTGGCTCAACGGCATGGCCGGCGAGGCTCTCAACGGCGTGGACACCTTCACCGATGCCGAGAACACCTACAAGAACATCACCGTGGCCGACGTGCAGAACTTCATGAAAGCCATCAACAACCAGGGCAACTATCGCGTGATTCTGCTCGAACCCGCCCAGTAAAATCCCCGTAAATCCACAAAAACACCGTCGGGTGTGCAGGCTATGAGACCTGCACACCCGACGGTGCTTTTTCACTTGATGGATCCGATACAGCAATGTGCTTCAGCTGCCGTATCAAAGCTCCATTTTGCGCAGCTTCGACAGATACTGGGGAGTTACATCCAGATAGGATGCAATCACTTTAAGCTGCACCTGATTGAGGATTTCAGGACGGTTTTTCAGGAACGACACGTAGCGCTCCTTGGCCGAGCCTGCAATCAGACGGTTCTTCATTTCGAAAATGAACAGATGGCACTGCGCCATGCTCAGGCACCACTGCGCAAACTCATGCGATGTGGCCACAAGCCTGTCGAACACCTCTTTTTTCACACAAAGGATACGCGTGGGGCTGCAGGCCTCGATGGTGTAGAACGACCCGCGGCCGAAATAATACGGATGGTAGGAAATCAGCATGGTTCCCGCCTGAGAGAAAAACGCTGTCTTTTCGCGGTTCCCGTTCCAATACCAGTGCCTGGCGATGCCATCGATTATGAAATATATATTGCCGTCAATATCTCCTGCCTTTATTATCGCCTCTCCTCTGGCCAGACGGCGCGTAACCCCGGTGTCGAGCAACGCATCCATGACTTCGTCGCTAAGAGTAAATGTGCACTCCAACCGCAGGAGCTGTTTAAGCGACTCTTTTTCCGATTGCGTGAGCCTGTTCATCTATGGTATTATTTAGAATATTTATATATTTTGCAACAAAATTAAGCATAAAAGCCGAAAACAACAACGGAAACCGCACTAATTACTTGAAACTTCTCCATAAACCATCTATTTTATAACAGCTTTTTGCTCCGAAGCAGCAGCCACTTACGGCATATTTCCAATGAAATCGCCACGGAAACGGACACAGAAAAGGGCTCCGGCCTACATTTCCGCGCATTTTGACATAATTACAAAAAAACAAGAAAAGGCCGCCCTGCAAGGAGGCGGCCTTTTTAAGCTTCATGTCGGGATTCCCGATCAGAGCGGCATAACAGATCCGGAGAACTCACATGTCACAGTGTGGGGTGTGGAGGCATTGTCGTAGAGCTTAACGCGCAATTTCACATCGTTCCACGAAACGACATCCTCGAGGACCTCCACTTCACCGCTCACCAGGGGTGCCTTTGTGGAATAACCGAGCGTAAGCCAGCATCCATAGGTGCCCTTGGCTTGATCACCCATGACTTCGAATGCCGGGCATGCGCCGAATTTCAGCGCGGACAGGCTGCCGTCAGTGCGGCTGAACACTGTGTACGTGCCCTTCGGCAACAGCACATCAGGATATGCCACGCGGTCAACCACAACAGCTACATCAAGGCAATCCTCATAATCTGCATCGCCATACAGCGAGAACATATAGTAGTCGAGGTTCGGGAGATCTGCGAACAGCTTCTTGTAGTTAGTCACATAAGCCTCGGAGGCAAGCGGTGTGAACGCACAGTTTTCGCTGATGCCGCTTTCGGGGAGGGGAAGGTCATCGGCCGACGGTTTCTCGTCCGACTGGTTGATCACCACCATCGGGCCATCATACTTGAACTCCAGCACATTGCCGTCGGCAAGCTTCAGCATGCCTGTTAAGGCGTACTGCGAGCCCTCACGCTTCACGGTGAACGAACCGTCGGTGATGAATGTGTGGGTGTCGTTCTCAGGAATCATGTCGGGACGCTGGAAAATCAATGAACCGGCAGGAACCTCCTGACCGCCCGACGAGACATGCACGCCGGGATAGAACTTGAACGGCTCGATTTTGTCGGCTGCCCCGAGAGTATAGGTACCCTCGGCAATCTGGATGTCCTTGATGTCGGTAACCAGCGGTGTGGTCATATCGAGGTACATCATATCGAGCGGCGGGTTCTCGTTCATTATATCCTTTGTGGAGAACTGGATCTGGAAGCTGCCGCAACCGTCGAGCGTACCCAGATACACGGGCGACGCACTGATATAGGTTTTGCTGAGCACCTGGCCTTCGCCGGTGATGTCGGTGACGCCTTCGGGGAGCTTGAATGCCGCATAATCCACATCGGCCACATTGTATTTAGCCACGACCTGATTGCCCTTGATGAGATACATGGTCTCCTGAGCCGATCCGGCCAACGCCACAGCTGCAAGCGCAGTTAAGAGTATATATTTTTTCATTGCGTTTAAATTTCTGTGTTTTTTAGTGTTATTTCTTGATTATCTTGACGGGATATTTGCCAACGCGCACAATCATCATGCCGGGGGCTACATCCGACAGGTCGAGCTGCACGGTGGTGTCGGCGGCGCGGGTCTGCCTTACGAGCACGCCGTTGAGGTCATACACCGCGATTTCCGTGCCGGCTTCCACACCTTCGATGGTGAGCGGTCCGGGTGTAACCGAAGGATAAACGGCAACTTCACCCTTTGCGATGAGATCGGCAATGCCGGATTTTGGCGAACCGATAAGAATGCGGTTGATGTCGTTGTAAGGCATCGCCTTGCTCTGTCCGGCCGTACCGGTGAGCGTTACCTCGGTCGTCCCGAAGTCTATGCGCGAAACCTCGCTCAGAGCCAGCTCGTAGGTCGAGCCGTCCTTGCCAAGCATCACCACCGCTTGCTCCTGGGCTATGGCCGCAGCCGGCATCAAAGCCAGCACCGACGCCATTACCGCCTTTTTCAGAAATTCAGGAATGGGATGTTTCATAATAATAAGACTTTATATGATGATATGATTCTATTTTCCCGGACGATGCACTCAGACTGATGAAGAATGAATACCGAACGCGAAAGGCCTGTTTCACCGAAAATATTTAATTTTTTCGTGGCCTTAAGTTGTGTTACACTGCCAAAATTAATTGTTGCCCGCGAAACCTTAATTAATGTAGATTAATAAATGCAAACGCGCGAAAAAATTTTTTAGCCAGCCGGTCAAAAAGCATACCTCGCCACTGCAGGCAACGTAAACATCGCCGCTCCACAGCAGGCAAGGTGGTATGTGACCGGGGTCAGAGTTTCATTTTCCGCAACTTGGAGAGATATTGCGGGGTGACATCGAGATATGAAGCTATAATTTTAAGCTGCACCTGATTCAGAATGTCGGGCCGGTTCTTCAGGAATGAGATGTAACGCTCCTTGGCAGTGCCGGCTATGATCCGGTTCTTCATCTCGAAGAAAAAAATCTGGCACTGCGCCATGCTCAGACACCAGTTTGAAAAATCATGATATTCGTTGACAAAACGGTCGTAAATATCCTTTTTTATGCACAGAATTCTGGTAGGGCAGCATGCCTCGATGCTATAGAACGAGCCTTTGTTGAAATAGTATGAATGATAGGAAATCAGCATGGTGCCCGACTGCGAGAAGAAAGCCGTTTTCTCGCGGTCGCCGTTCCAGTACCAGTGCCGCGTGATTCCCTCGATGATGAAATAGATATCGCGGTCCACGTCGCCGGCATTGATCAGCGCCTCGCCTCGTTCCAGATTCCTCACCGTACCGTTGCTGAGGAACTTTTCCATGACCTCCTCGTTGAAAGCATGATTACTTTCATCCTTCAGCAGCCTTATCATCCGGCGTCTCTCCGGTTCAGTGAGTCTGTTCATCCGCGGCACGTTTGGTTTACACTGCAAATATACGAAAAATAGTCGGCTAAACATAATAGGCGGATGCAGTTCACAGCATATGTGAAGCGCACCCGCCTTACGAGGATGAAACGATTTCAATTACGCTCAGAATCCCTTTGCCAGAGCCGGACGGCTGCGGAATTCAGAATCGCGCAGTTTGGCGAATGCGCGGAGATATTTCCGGATAGACGAAACCATCTCCTGCGTTTCCTGAAGCATATTGACATACACATACAGAACCGACAGTGCCGAAGTATCGCCGTCACGCAGCTGGTCGTGCGCACGGTGGTACGTGTCCGACACGATGTCCTTGATTTCATCGCAGTGAGCCCGCAGCTCACTGATGGCATCGATATCTCCCGATTTCATCAGCGCCAGCGTGTCGTTGAACAATTGGCATATGCGCGTCCTCATCAGTTCGTACTCCTCGGCGTAACGTGCAGGCAGCGGAAGGAAATTGTTTTCCACATGCTCTTTGCACACTTCGTTGATGCGCCGGAGATTGTAAAGGATGTTCATGCAGAGGTTGTTGCTGAGATAGAACCACGTGCTTTTCTCTATGGCCATCTCACGTGTGAGGTGACGCAGACAAAGCGTCTCTTTCCTGCGGGCATTCTTGAGCACGGTCTTCTGTTTTGCCAGACTTGAATCCACCTTGTTCAGAACGCCTGCATTCTCGGATATGAATGCCGCGGTAATGTCCATGTACTTCTCTTCGGCATAAGTAAAAAACTTGTATTGCTGTTCGGTGATATACATCATCATCAGCGGCCAGGTCTGAGTTTTATCCTGAGTGGAGATTATGGTCTGGAACATGGCATCGTCGCTTTCGGCAGTATTTTTGCTGCTGAAACGCCGGTTGCTGCGAATGATCAGCACAATGGTCAGAACAGCGATGAGCAGCATGACCCATTGTCCGCCGAAATGCATCAGAGCCACAATCACTCCCGCGCCGATGAATGCCGCCCCGGCAGTTATGAACCATCCGCCGATCACGGATATGACTCCGGTGATGCGGAACACCGCACTTTCACGCCCCCACGAGCGGTCGGCCAGCGATGTACCCATAGCCACCATGAATGTGACGAATGTGGTGGAAAGCGGCAGTTTCAGCGATGTGCCGAGCGCTATGAGCGCGGCGGCAAGAACCAGATTCACCGATCCGCGTATGAGGTCGAACGCCGCACCCTGATCCATGATGGTCTCGTCGACATTAAACCGCCGCGCGAACCATTGGCGCACACGCAACGGGGTGACACGGCGCACCCAGGCCAGAACGGACAGTGTCCACCTCACAAGCCTGCGCGCTATGCGGGAGGAGCCGAACATCTCGTCGCCTCCCTGCTGGCTGCCAAGCCCGATTTCAGTCTTGGTGACATTACGCGCTTTCTTGGATGTGGCGAGCGACACAACCATGATGGCACCTGCCCCAATGAGGATATAGAAGGGTGTGTTGGCCGAACCGTTGAGCGACCCCATCATGAACCCGAGGGCATCACCTCCGCCATTGGCCACATAATCCTGATAAGAGGCAAGGCCGCTCAACGGTACGCCGATGAAATTCACCAGGTCGTTGCCGGCAAACGCCATTGCGAGTGAGAAGGTGCCCATGAGCACAATCACCTTGAGAACATTCACATGCAGGAAGTGCAA